>Ga0180009_10000065_pt1 | contig 195384 bp, 177 predicted proteins | sample OS_PC_MetaG_FD_123537 | JGI IMG/M metagenome (GOLD analysis project Ga0180009, IMG submission 123537) | Groundwater microbial communities from the Aspo Hard Rock Laboratory (HRL) deep subsurface site, Sweden - OS_PC_MetaG | ecosystem: Environmental > Aquatic > Deep subsurface > Groundwater...
AAAAGCTTGGTCAGATTACAGGAATAACATCGATTCCGTAATAAACTGGCAATTCACTACTGATGATGCCAGGATTAAACTAAAACGCCTTTATCCGTCATTAGAGGGTTGACACGACACTAGCTGGTTTTGTGCCCGAAACAGTTGTTTGTTTGATAAAACTCTGCAACGAAACCACTGTAGTTAGCAGTTTTATCAGGCCGGTCAGCAAATTATTTTCAACGCATTAAAACACAGCAGTTGTTGTATTGGAGTAGAAGTCTTACTTTTACCCCTTACAACAACTTATGAAAGTCCTTAAAATACCCCTCATCATTCTTATCCTGTTGCTGTTGCTCTATTGGATAACACTATGGACGGCAGGAATTTGGGTTAATCATAAACTAAGCGACAGTTTTGCCCAATCGGCCATGTCATCTCGTTATACACTTGATGTAAAACGAATAAGCATTCATCCGCTTATCCGGACAATCAGGCTGCATAAACTCACTTTGATTCCACTAAATGCTGACAGCCTGATTAAAGTTGAGAAATCCTTGGCCGAGCTACATATTTTAAAAATCAGCCTCGAAGGTATTGATGTAAGAAAGTTTATCGAAACCAAGCAAATCCAATTGGAACGCCTGCACCTGCAAAGTCCGAATTTTGCCTTGACTACCGACAATACTTCTAAAGCAAAAAAAACAAAAACCGGGCAAGAAATTCCAGCTTTGTTCAATGGTTTTTATTTACGTCATCTCGAAATTAGTGCCGGTTTTTTTAGTTTAAAAAATGCCGGTCAAAAACACAGCCTGATCGAAATCCCCTTAATTGATCTGAGTCTGGAAGATATCAGCCTGGTATCTGACAGTTTAAACCACAAGCAAGCATTCAATATTTCTATGGCTTCAGATCTGGAACTCAAATCATTCAGCTTTAGAATTCCCAAAAGCTATTACAGATTGGGCGCTGCTGCTGTCTCGCTCAATAAAGATAGTGGAGAATTGCTATTTGAGGAGCTGAGCCTGAAGCCCTTTCGCGGACTTTATGAGCAAGCCACCGGCCTCAACCTTCAGGACGATGTTGTAGAGATTACAATCGGCCGTGTACAGACTAAAGGCTTTAGCAGCAAAGCGCTTTTGAGCGATAAAAGCCTGCACCTGGAAGGCTTATTTCTGGACAATCCATCGATCGCTCTATTGCGCGACAAACGCTTGCCCGACGATTTGTTGAAAAGACCCAAAATGCCACAAGCACTTTTTAAACTGCATACTCAAAAATTTGCTATCGACAGCATTCATCTGATAAACGGTACCCTTAGCTATACTGAGCTGATTGGAAAAGAAGCGCTCGAAGCCACAATCCGCTTCGACAGCCTGCAAGCCTTAATTACCGGACTTTCGAGTGTCCCGAATCCTAAGTCAGGGCGTAACCTTATTGCATCAGCCTCCGCGAAACTTATGAGCAAAGGCAGTGTAAAAACACGCATTGTTTGGCACGAAAGTCTGCGCGATAGTTTTAGTTTTGAAGGCAGCCTGGGACCAATGAAAATAAACCATATCAACAATATGATCAAAAATGCGACAGGGGCCATGTTTCGTTCAGGAACGATTGATTCAATACTGTTTCATGGTGCAGGCAACAAATACGGCGCAAAAGGTCTTTTCGAAATGCGCTATCAGAACCTGGATATGGCACTCACCAAGAAACGCTCAGAGGAACCAAACAAATTTCTGAGTAAGTTGCTGAACATGATCATAAAAAGCGATAACCCATCGGAAGATGAAGGCGTAAGAAGGGTGAGTATGCAAGCTGATAGGGTTCCCTATAAAGGCTTTTTTAACCTTTATTGGAAAACGCTGGAAGATGGGTTGATCAATACCGTTAAGCCCGGTAAGAAAAAAAACAAAGACACCAACCGATCTTTAAAAGAAGAATGGGAAAAACTAAAACAAACCCTAAAATCTGACTAATTCCCAGCTAATCAGGATTCTGCAATCCAACTATACCCTGCCGAAAAACACCATACTGTCAGCAAACATTGCTTTCAAAAAATCCTTCACTCAATAACTTTATCAACACCGTCCTTTAGGGCGGTTTCTGAATAAAGAACAGATAACCCAAAGTCAGTGCAGCTGCTGCATTTTATTGCCCAACAAGATATACACGGCAAATGCGTATTTTTGCAACATGAAATCCACCCTGTCACCCATCGAAATAATGGCGCCCGTAGGCTCCTACGAATCGCTGATGGCCGCCATACAAGCCGGTGCCGGATCGGTTTATTTTGGTATTGGATCGCTCAATATGCGATCCAAATCTTCAAAAAACTTTAGCCTTAACGATTTGCATGATATTGCCGCTATCTGCCGGCAACATCAGGTAAAGACTTATGTCACCATCAATACCGTAATATTTGACGAAGAGCTGCACGAAATGCATCAGCTTGTTGATGCCGTAAAAGAAAACGGCATTACGGCAGTGATTGCCTCCGATCAGTCGGTGATTCAATACGCCAGAAAGCAGGACGTTGAAGTGCATATGTCAACACAAACCAACATCACCAATATCGAAGCTGTACGCTATTATGCGCAGTTTGCAGATGTGATGGTTACGGCCCGTGAGCTAAGCCTTGCTCAGGTGCAGGCTATTACCCAACAAATTAAAGCACAGCACATCACCGGACCTTCCGGGAATTTGATACGTATCGAAGTTTTTGTGCATGGCGCTTTGTGCATGGCAGTTTCCGGCAAGTGCTACCTGAGCCTGGATCTGCTCAATACCTCGGCCAATCGCGGTGCTTGTCTGCAGCCTTGTCGCCGCGGGTATCAGGTTAAAGACCTCGAAAGTGATCTGGAGATGGAGATCGACAACGAATACATCATGTCGCCCAAAGACCTGAATACCCTTCCATTTCTGGACAAACTGCTTGATGCCGGTGTGGAAGTGCTGAAGATAGAAGGGCGCGGCCGCTCTCCCGAATATGTGAAAGTTGTTACCCAGGTTTATCACGAAGCGGTAGAGGCTGTTCGAAATGGAAGCTTTGACGCACAAAAAGTGGCTGACTGGAATGAACGACTCGCAGCAGTCTATAACCGCGGATTCTGGGATGGCTATTATCTGGGACGCAAAACCGGTGAATGGACCAAAGATTATGGCTCACAAGCTACACAACGAAAAATCTACCTGGGATTGATAACGAACTACTTCAGCAAGATAGGTGTAGCAGAAATTAAAATGGAAACACAATCGCTGGAAACAGGCGATGACATTTTGATTATTGGCCCCACAACAGGGGTTTACGAAGGCCGTGCAAATGAGATAAGGGTTGAGCTAAACCCTGTAAATCAAGCCCTGAAAGGAGAATTTTGTTCTATCGCCGTTGACAGTCTGGTGCGACGTGGCGACAAAGTATATAAATTGGTTAACACCACTAAAAAACAAGCCCAATGATCGGCCAAAACCTACACACCCACAGTCTTTTCTCTGACGGAAAATCTGCTGCCGAAGAAATCGTAAAAGCAGCTATTCAGCTTGATATGCATACCCTTGGCTTTTCTGATCATGCTCCTGTGCCATTCGAAAATGGGTTTTCCATCCAAAAAGGAAAATTAAACGACTATATCCGTGAAGTGAAACGACTACAGCACTTGTACAAAGGACTGATTCAGATTTATTTAAGTCTGGAAATTGATTACATCCCGGGATTAATGGAACACTTCATGCCTCAACATCCACAACTTGAACTTGATTATGCCATTGCTTCGGTGCATTTAGTGGGCGAAAACACGCCCGAAACACTTTGGTTTATCGATGGCCCAAAGCAAGCTATTTACGACGAAGGGCTTCAAACTTTTTTTGGTGGCGATATCCGTAAAGGGGTTACTGCCTTTTACCGGCAAACCAATCAGATGATTGAGCAGGAAAGTTTTGATATACTCGGGCATTTCGACAAGATCAACATGCACAACCAGGATCGCTATTTCAGGGAAGATGAAAAATGGTACCGCAACCTTATTCATGAAAGTCTGCGGCTGATCAGGGAAAAAGAAGTAATCGTTGAAGTGAATACGCGTGCTTTGTACAAAAAACGATCAGACAGCCTGTTCCCATCCGAATGGATTTTATCAGAAATGCACAAACTGGAAATTCCTGTGATTATAAGTTCCGACGCACACCACGCATCTGAGTTGCAAGCGTATTTTGAAGTGGCCATTCGGGCGCTGAAAAAAGCAGGATATCAATCATGCATGCATTTTAAACAGCATGAATGGATAGCCGTACCACTTTAGGTGGTGCAACATAGCGTTTGGCCATTCAATATTTTATACTTTTACAGCAGATCGAACGTTAAACACTAAAAGCCTCAATTCGTGAACCTCTACACCCGTAAAAAGCGCTGGAAAATCATATTGTCGGTCATCGCCCTCATCATCATCAGTGCTTCCATCTATTACACCAATCTGCTGGTAAACCGTTTCGCCATTCAGGAGCGCAACCAGATACGTGTATGGGCCGATGCCGTGCAGCGCCGCGCCGGCCTGATGAATATCACAGAAGCGTTTTTTAGTGAAGTACGCGAACAGGAGCGTACCCGGGTTGAACTTTTTGCTTCAGCATACCGAAAATTGCTTTCTCCCGACCCAAACGAAAACCTGAATTTCTACCTCGAAATAATCTCAAACAATAACAGTATTCCCGTAATTGTTGCTGATGAAGGCCGGCACATCCAGCTGCAGGCAAACCTGCCACTACACCAGCAAGATATCGACAGCCTTACCGATGATTTATTGGCCGAATACACGGTTTATGACCCCATTCCTATCGATTTGGGCAAAAATAAACGCTTGTGGGTATATTACAAAGAATCGTTGATTTTTACAGAGCTTAAAACAGTACTTGACGATCTGGTGCGTTCCTTTTTTGATGAGGTTGCCCTCAATGCAGTAAGTGTGCCTGTTATCATCACCGACAGCAGCAAAAAGACGATTCTGCAATTTGGTAATCTCGACGCAGCAAACACCAACGACAGCAGCTTTATGCAGGCACAGCTGGCCGAAATGGCATCAGAAAACACTCCGATTGCCATTGATTTTTCCAATGTCGGGAGGACTTATATTTTTTACCGCAGCTCCGATTTATTGCTTCAGATGCAATTTTTCCCCATACTTCAAATCCTTATCATCGCCTTGTTTTTACTGATGGCCTATCTGCTCTTCAGCTATGCAAGGCGCTCCGAGCAAAACCAGGTTTGGGCAGGGATGGCCAAAGAAACAGCGCACCAGATTGGCACCCCACTTTCGTCTTTGATGGCTTGGATCGAGTTGTTAAAACTGCATCCATCCAAAATTGAAGGCGTTGAAGAGATGGAAAAAGATGTTTTGCGTTTGGAAACGATTACCGAGCGTTTTTCGCGCATTGGCTCTACACCGGTGCTTGAGCCTTCAAATATCATCGAAATTCTGGAAGAAACCATCGCTTACCTGCGTCTGCGCACCTCCCGCAAAATCACTTACACCCTCGATGCACCTGCAACGCCAGTAATACTGCCACTCAACCCTTCACTGTTTCGCTGGGTGATAGAAAATTTGTGTAAAAATGCCATTGATGCCATGAATGGAAAAGGCAGCATTAATATCAAGCTAACAACCGAAGACAAACACCTGATTATTGACCTGATTGATACCGGAAAAGGCATCCCGAAATCGGCCTTCTCAGCAGTGTTTAACCCCGGATATACCAGCAAGAAAAGGGGATGGGGATTGGGCTTATCGCTTGCCAAACGAATCATCAAGGACTATCACAAAGGCAAGATTTTCGTAAAATCTTCAAGCCTGAACGAAGGCACGAACTTTAGGATTATTTTGCGCCTGGAAACTCGCAAGTGAACGGCCATTTCAGTCCACTCCGCCAAATACCAACAACGGAATCCTTGACCTGAATAACAGCTTACGGCTCAGCTCGGGATTGAACAAATAGTCCAGCAGGTTTTGCCTGCGCGCAGTAAGCGCCAGCACATCGATGCGATTTGTCTCAATAAACGATTCGATGCCCTCAAGTACATCTTTACTTTGAAGTAAGCCACATTCAATATCGAAATTTTGAAAACGGTCGTTAAAATATTTTCGCATCGCCCGCATGCGTGTTTCATCAGCCACCATACTTCCCTGCTGATGCACATGCAAACAATAAATCTTAGCATTAAAGGGCCTTACAAAAGCCTTCAGCCGACTTAGGCTGTCGAAGTCGGTATCGTCAAAATTTGTCACATACAACAGGCGTTGTGTCCGATCGAAGGAATTTTCATCATAAGAAGGAGGAATAGCCAAAACAGGAATTTTGCCTTTTGAGATAGCCCGCTGTGTGGTACTGCCAAAAAATCCCCGCTGAAAACGATGCTTTCCTTTTGTTCCCATCACAATCAAGCCGGGCTTAAAATGGTGAGCCACCGCAGAAATTGCATCCGAAGGATTGCCTCTGAGTAAGTCGTAATCAACATCTACCCCTTTTATGCTGCGTTGTCGGATTTGCTTTTTCAACTCTTTCTGCATCAAACTTAGTTTCTCAGCTGCTTCTGCTTCGGCAGCTTTCATTTGCGCTTCGATATCTGATTGCATGGCATACATCTCTCCCCAGGCAAAGTGCTCCGATGATACCGGAAACCAGGCATGCATCAGCCGGATGTCAGCTTTCATGTAGGCAGCAAGTTTTAGCGCATAACGGGCAGCACGTTCACTCTCTTCAGAAAAATCAACAGGCACCAGGATACGCCGAACACTGCGCAAAAGTTTTATGCCGGCTTCCTTTTGAGAGCCGGTAGCTTTTGTCATTTCTTCAATAATATACTGCGCATCAGGAAGATCTGATTCATTAATTCGTAAAACAACCTCATTGGCAGCACTGCTGGTATCACCAAAAAAACATGCTATTCCGACTGCCTCCAAACGTACTTTGATCAACAATGCCCGCGAATACGTATAATTGCCAATAGTGATAATTTTAGGTTCGTTCATAACTAAGGTTTTGGTAGTGTGTTTTATTACAATAAAATTAAAAGCCTTCTAAATTACGACACTAAGTATCGAAATGCAAATTTTTAAAAAATTAAATTTTTTGGCTTTATAACAGACAAGCAGGATCATTGCCATCAGCCAGAAAAGTTGACGATGAATATCCTGCTTAATATAGCTTGCCATGTCGGGAATTCAGACTATCTTTGCCGCCCCAAAAATACTGAAAATGAATCAAAAAGATCAGCAGGGCAAGCGGCCTCGCATCCAAAAAGATAACACATCAAATGCACGTCCAAAAACACAGGACGACGCTAAAAAGCCAATTAAACATACAGGAGAAAAGTCGCCTTTTAAAAAAGCTGACAGAAGTAAACGATACGAATCAACTAGCGAACGACCTTATAGTCCCCGCCGTCGCGACAATGCCTCTGACGACAACAGGAAGCCTACACCTTATCGCGAAAAAGGTGAAGGCGCAGGCAGCGACTCAGCCCCAAATCGCCCCAAGCGCCTTTTTAAATCTACAGATCGGCGCGAAGATTCAGCTTCGGGCTACAAATCAGGCGCACGCAAAAAACCTTATGCAGCAGCTTTGCGCTATCCTGAAAAAGAGCAAAAACACAGAAACTACCGCGGAAAAACAGAACTTCAAAAAGCCGCTGAAAGAACCAGCGATGGCTTAATCCGGCTGAATAAATACCTGGCCGACTCGGGCGTGTGCTCGCGCCGTGAAGCCGACAAACTAATCGAAGCTGGCGCTGTTACAGTAAATGGTGTTGTGGTCGACAAACTGGGCTCCAAGGTAAACCGCCACGACAAAATAGCCTATGGCGGTCAAACGTTGAAGCGCGAAACACTACGCTACGTGCTGCTCAATAAACCAAAAGGTTTTATTACTACTTCCGATGATCCGCAGGACAGGCGTACAGTGATGGAACTTGTTGCGAGTGCCTGCGATGAACGTATTTATCCTGTTGGCCGTCTCGACCGCAATACGCTGGGATTGTTGCTTTTAACCAATGATGGTGATTTGGCCAAGAAGCTTACCCATCCCCGCTATGGTGTAAAAAAACTGTATCATGTCACACTGGACAAAGCCCTGACGAAAAACGATATGCTAAAAATATCTGAAGGTATTGAGCTGGAAGATGGGATAATTAAAGTTGACGGAATTTCGTGGGTGGCTGATGCTGAATCCAGAAATGAAGTTGGCGTTGAGCTGCATTCAGGCAGAAACAGGATTGTAAGGCGTATTTTTGAAAGCCTGGGTTATTCCATTGTTAAGCTTGATCGCGTTATCTTTGCCAGCCTGACCAAGGTGAATCTTCCGCGTGGCCGCTGGCGTCACCTCGAGGAAAAAGAAGTGGCTATGCTGCGCATGCTCAAATAAGGTAAGGCAGACAATATCAGTTAAACTGCCCTAAGATTTCCTGATTACTTATAAGCATACGATCAAAAAAGCTATTGATCTACCTACTAAAGCATAAATGACTTGTGTTCAGGTTTTCCGTGCACGTATTTTATGCAAATGCACGCCAAAGGCTTCCATAAAGCATTTCTTTACACAACAAACTAACTGTTGTCTCTATAAATTGGCTGCATTTTTTTGGCTTACCAAGCACTAAAACTAAAACTTTTTATTCGGCTTTGTGTTTAAGATGGCTATCAATCAACAACAAATGCCGGAAATAAAATTTAACGGGAAGACGATAAGTTGTGAGCCAGGAGCTAATTTAAGGGAGGTATTAGTCAGGCACAATATTTATCCGCACAATGGCAGTTCAAGGTATTTAAACTGCTGTGGAATAGGAACATGTGGCACATGCGCGGTAATAATTGAAGGGAAATTAGCCGCACCCGGCTCACAGGAAAAATTCAGGCTAAGTATGCCACCACACCGATCGCAAAAGGGTTTAAGGCTTGCATGTCAGGTAGTTGTTAATAGCAACCTGACTGTTTCAAAAGGAGAAGGCTTTTGGGGTCAGCTTACTCCCGAATAGTACTACTCAATATAACCCAGCCTGATGGTATTGCTATGACCTTTGCTCCATACCGGGGTACTCAGCACATGGATAACCTCATCGCCTGTCTTTAGAAAACCTGCTTTTTTTAAGCCGCTATTGAGGTGCTCCATCATGCGGTCAGCATCTTCCAGACTGCTGTCGTAAAATCCATGCACTCCCCAAAGCAAATTTATTTGCTTGAGGATAAACTCGCTACCCGAAAAAACATACAGCGCAGACTTCGGTCTATGGCTGGCAAGCTGTTTGGCCGAATAACCCGAATGGGTTACCACAATAATTGCTTTGGCCGCGGTTCTATGCGCCAGATTACTTGCTGCAAAAAGCACACTATCAGTTATGTAACGCGGGTTATCAGCACTTTTCGGTTGCTCGTGCCGGTAATAGATTTCATCATAGTCCTCTATCTGACTGATGATTTGCTGCATTGTATGAACGGTTTCTACCGGAAAACTTCCCACAGAGGTTTCGCCGCTAAGCATCAGCGCATCAGCGCCATCCAGAACGGAATTAGCCACATCGCTCACCTCAGCGCGGGTTGGCCTTATCGAGCTAATCATAGCTTCCATCATTTGTGTGGCCACGATAACAGCTTTGCCCTTGCGCTGGCAGATGCGGATAATCTTCTTCTGGATCATCGGCACCTGCTCCATTGGGATTTCAACGCCAAGATCGCCACGCGCAATCATTATACCATCGGCGACATCAACTATAGCTTCAATATCATTGAGTGCCTGCGGTTTCTCTATTTTTGCAATAATGCCTGGCTTTGCTTTTAGCGGGTGCGCTTCTATCAATTCGCGTAAACGGTTAATATCGTCGGCCGAACGCACAAAGGACAGCGCAATCCATTGCACTGCCTGATCCAGCATAAAGTTCAGATCATTCTTGTCCTTTTCGGTGAGCGAAGGCAGGCTAATTTTCGTGTCGGGTAAATTTACCCCTTTGCGCGGCAGAAGCTGTGCATTGGTCTGTGCTTCAAGCAACACCTTATTCACGCCATCCGTCTCTATCACTTTCAGCGCTATTTTCCCATCATCGACCAACACCTGATCGCCCGGATATACATCGCGCGCAAACGATTCATAACGAATTGAAACCCTCTCGCGATTGCCCAACACTTCATCGCATACGAAATAAATTCTATCGCCAATATTCAGCGTTATTGCGTTTGGCTCAAAATCGCCTAATCTTATTTTGGGTCCCTGCAAATCTGCCAGCAAAGCGATATGGCTGCCCGTTTCCCGATTAAGCCGATTTATAGCATCTATTACCTTCTGGTGATCTGCATAGTTGCCGTGCGAAAAATTAAGCCGGCACACATCCATGCCCGAGTTGGCCATCTGCTTTAAAGTTTCGTAGGAAGCCGAGGCAGGGCCTATGGTGGCAATAATTTTGGTTTTCAAGGGCTTTAAACTTTGGCTGCTCATAGTGGCGTTGTATTATTTTCGAGAAAGACGCTTGTTGACATTTTTCATCATTTCCATTTCATGAAGCTCAATCTGTTCCAGCAAAGGATCCATTCCTTTAATGCGTGCCTGTTCGATTACAAAGGCGTGAACAAGCTGCTCTATTTTTCGTATTGTTTTTAAGATATGGCTTAGCCTTTCGGCTTCAATACTATTCCTGATTAAGAATAGAAAATCAGTGGTTACTGGAAGTTTAAGCCATCTGGCTCCTTTATCGTTGATTGATACAAGGTTAAAAATATTGCTGTTCTCACCCTGATCGAATAGATAGAAAGCATAAGCATATTCTCCATCAAGCTCGTTGGGGACGATGTCGTCATGCTTTACCAGGTTGATTTGAAGCTTGTTGTTGATATGCCAAGCAAGTTTGTAATCAGGCAGTGTGGTGGTGATTCCCAGTATATGGATATCGTCAAAAGGAGAAGTATCAAGCAATTTTTTACGTGCTGACATAGGCATGTATTTTCAACAAAGTTAGTGGTTTTGTTTATTGATGCCTACAAAAGCTTCTAAAACTAAATCGCGAAAAGGCACATAAAACTACTGAAATGCCCCGTACTCAAAATCAGGCAATCTGATTGACGAGTCCATTACCTTCCAATTTTTTCCAGGTTCTTTCGGCAGCTAACTGCTCGGCACCCTTGATGGAAAAATCCTTTGCTGAAGAATGGACTTCCTCATCGATAATTATTTCTACCTCATACATCTTATCGTAGCCTTCTCCAACTTCTCCCTTTAAGCTAAAGTCGATCTGACGTCTCTCTTTTTGTACCCATTCGATCAACTTACTCTTAAAGTTTACATCAACTCTTTCGAGGTTCTCCATATCAATATGAAGCTCTATTATTCGGGTGATAATAATCTTGCGGGTAAACCTAAAGCCTTTATCAAGGTATAGGGCTCCGATAAAGGCCTCAAAAGCATCCCCATTTACTGAGCGAAACTTTGAGCGGCCATCGCTCGAAAAATTAACGAGCTTATCGAGACCCAGCTTCTGGGATAATTTATTGAGGGAGGCCCTGCTCACGATTTTGGATCGCATCTCGGTGAGGAAGCCTTCGTTTTTGTAGGGAAACTTTTTGAAAAGGAAATCAGCAACAGCTGCTCCGAGTATGGCATCGCCAAGGTATTCGAGCCTTTCATTGCTAACTTTGTAGCCATTGATGGTTTGATCAGCTGCCGATTTATGCTTGAAAGCCAGCTGATATAAAAAAATATTTCCGGGATAAAACCCGAAAATATTTTTAAGGGATTGCGATAATTCTTTATCCGAAGAAAAAAGTGCCTTAACAGTATCTGTAAGTGACAAAACGCAACAATTACGGAACAAATTTCTTTAAAATCATTGAGGCATTATGACCGCCAAAGCCGAAAGTATTGCTTAAAGCAGCATTGATCGTTCTTTTACGGGCTTTTCCGAAAGTGAAATCAAGTTTGTTGTCGATTTCCGGATCATCCGTAAAATGATTTATTGTTGGTGGCACAACATCATTATGCACCGCCAATACTGTGGCAATGGCTTCAACTACTCCTGCACCGCCCAATAAATGACCTGTCATTGATTTTGTGGAATTGATGCTTATGTTGTAGGCATGCTCACCAAACAGGCTTACTATTGCTTTAGGTTCAACAATATCCCCTAAGGGCGTAGAAGTACCATGCGTATTGATGTGATCAATATCTTGCAATTGGAGGCCGGCATCTTGAATGGCACGTTTCATACTCAGAAATGCACCAAGTCCTTCGGGATGTGGTGAAGTCATATGATTGGCATCACCCGAGAGCCCTCCGCCAACAAACTCGGCATAAATATGTGCGCCGCGTTTTCTGGCATTTTCCAGCTCTTCAAGCACGAGGCCACCTCCTCCTTCACCAATAACAAAGCCATCACGATCTTTATCAAAAGGTCTGGAGCCAGTTAAGGGATCATCATTTCGCGTAGAGATAGCATGCATGGCATTAAAACCTCCCACGCCTGACTCATTTACTGCAGCTTCGCTCCCACCAGTGACAATAGCAACTGCTTTGCCCAGCCTGATGTAGTTATAAGCATCAATTAGCGCATTGGCTGAGGATGCACAAGCAGAAACTGTGGCAAAATTTGGTCCGCGATAGCCGTGTTTTATTGAAATATGACCTGCTGTGATATCGGCAATCATTTTCGGAATAAAAAACGGATTGAACCGGGGTGTTCCATCTCCTTTGGTAAAAGCTGCCACTTCATCAAAAAAAGTGGCAAGCCCACCAATACCCGACGACCAAATAACACCAACCTCATTGAGGTCTGTATTTTCTGCGTTCATCCCTGAATCAGCAATGGCTTCTTCGGCAGCTATTAAACCAAACTGCGCAAATAAATCATATTTGCGCACGTCTTTGCGGTCAAAATAGTCTTTCCAGTCGTAGCCTTTTACTTCGCAGGCAAAGTGGGTCTTAAACCTGGAGTGATCAAAGCGGGTAATATCGGCAGCACCACTAACACCCTTTAGCAAACTGTCCCAATAATCCGGAACACTATTGCCAATAGGTGTGATGGCACCTAAACCTGTAACTACTACTCGTTTTAGCTCCATAAAAATGTGGTTTTAGGCTTTGTTTTCTTCAATGTATTTGACGGCATCGCCCACTGTACCAATTTTCTCCGCCTGATCATCCGGAATAGCAAGATTGAATTCTTTCTCGAATTCCATGATCAACTCTACTGTGTCGAGCGAATCTGCTCCCAGATCGTTTGTGAAGCTGGCTTCATTAGTAACTTCTGCTGGCTCAACACCAAGCTTATCAACGATAATTGATACAATTTTGTCTTTAATCTCTGACATAACTCTAATGTTTTTAGTTAAACAGGCTGCAAAGGTAAGTGATAAAAAGAAAAAAAAACAACAAAATTCTTTAAAAAATTGATTTACAGTAATTAAACATTTTTAGGCTGCTTTTCTGTAAAACAAAAATAAAAAATACCTGATCATTGTATCGTGCTGTTTTTCAATTAGCTCAGCTTCATTTAAAAGGAGAAGCGTTTGCAACCTTTCAAATTATTGTACTTTTACCTGCTGCCGATACGTCTGCAACGACTCAAACTTGAGTTTATCGGATAAAATCTAAATACCTAAAAAAACCATTCTAATTATGGCTGAAACACGTCCGAAATTATTTCTGCTCGATGCTATGGCATTGATATACAGGGCATTTTTTGCGCTCAATAAAAATCCACGCATCAACTCCAAAGGATTAAACACCTCTGCCATTCTGGGCTTTGCCAACACCTTATATGAGGTGCTAAAAAATGAACAACCGGATTATATTGGGGTGGCTTTTGATAGTTTCGCGCCTACCCAGCGGCATATCGATTTTGCAGCCTACAAGGCAAATCGCGAAAAGATGCCCGACGACTTAGCTGCTTCTTTGCCTTATATCAAGACCTTGATCGAAGCCTTCCGGATTCCGATTTTAATTCTGGATGGCTATGAAGCCGACGATATCATTGGCACGCTGGCCAAAAAAGCAGAACAGCATGGGTTGTTCACTTATATGATGACACCCGACAAGGATTTCGGACAGCTGGTTTCGGAAAATATTAAGATGTATAAGCCTGCCAAATTCGGCGAAAAAGCCCAGATTTGGGGGCCGCAGGAAGTTTGCGAACGCTATGGTATTGCAACTCCCGAACAAATGATCGATATTTTGGGATTATGGGGCGATGCTTCCGATAATATTCCGGGAGTGCCCGGTATTGGCGAAAAAACCGCTGCCAAACTGATCAGCACATACGGCTCTGTCGAAAAACTGCTCGCAAGCACCAGCGAGCTGAAAGGCAAACAAAAAGAAAATCTGGAAAACTTTGCTGCCCAGGCCCTACAATCGAAGCAACTGGCTACCATTATCACCGAAGTGCCCCTTGATTTTGATGCCGAAGCACTAAAAGTTCAAAGCCCTGATATGGAAAAACTTCAGGAACTGTTTGACGAACTCGAATTCAGAACCTTCGCCAAAAGAATGATGCAGGATGCCCAAAAACAAGCGCAGGCTGCAGATCAGAAAGATTTGTTTAGCGAGCTCGACAGCAAAGACCTTGACGCTTTGCAGCCTGCCGAAAAAAACACGATCGCAACTACAGATCACAACTATTTGTTAGTAGATGATGAATCCTCGATCATCAAGCTGGTTGAGCAGCTAAGCAAAGAAAAATCAATTTGTTTCGACACGGAAACCACTGCTGTGGATGCGCATACCGCTGAACTGGTTGGCCTTTCTTTTGCGCTAAAGCCCAATCACGGCTGGTATGTCCCCATGCCGGAAAATTATCATGCCTGCCAGAAAAAACTCAGCCACTTTAAGGCCCTTTTTGAAAATGAGAAAATTGAAAAAACCGGACAAAATCTCAAATACGATATCGCCGTACTAAAGTGGTACGATATTGAAGTAAATGGTAAGCTGTTCGATACCATGATTGCGCATTACCTGATACAACCCGATCAGCGGCACAATATGGATTTTCTGGCAGAAACTTACCTTAACTACCGACCTGTTTCCATCGAAACCCTGATTGGGAAAAAAGGCAAAAACCAAGGTTCAATGCGTGATGTGGAAGTGGAAAAGGCAAAAGAATATGCTGTCGAAGATGCAGATATCACCCTACAGCTGCGCCACAAACTGGAGCCGGAGCTGGAAAGCCAGGGTGTGCGAAAAATTTTTGACGAGATTGAAATGCCACTTGTAAAGGTGTTGGCGACTATGGAGGCTGAAGGCGTGAAACTTGACGGGGAAAACCTTCAGGACATCAGTAAAAAAATGGCTAACGAAATTCTTCAGCTGGAAAAGGAAATCTACGAATATGCACAAAAACAGTTCAACATCGCCTCGCCAAAGCAATTGGGCAATATTCTTTTCGACGATCTTGGACTTGCTGTTAAAGCTAAAAAAACCAAAACAGGCCAGTATTCAACCTCCGAAGATGTACTTGCAAAAATGCAGCATGCCCATCCCATTATCCCACTCATTTTGGATTACCGTTCGCTTACCAAGTTGAAATCTACCTATATCGACAGCTTACCAAACCTGATCAATCCGCGCGATGGCCGCATTCACACCAGTTACAACCAGGCTGTGGCAGCTACCGGAAGACTCAGCTCCAATAATCCCAACCTGCAAAATATTCCGATCCGTACAGAACGAGGCCGTGAAATCAGAAAAGCATTTGTGCCCCGAAACAAGGATTATACACTGCTTGCAGCAGATTATTCACAAATTGAACTTCGTATTATCGCTCATCTGAGCAAGGACAAAGGCATGATGGAGGCCTTTAAACAAGGATTCGACATCCATACAGCAACAGCAGCAAAAGTTTATGGCGTGGCAATTGATAAGGTGACAAAAGAAATGCGCCGCAATGCCAAAACCGTGAACTTCGGGATAATCTATGGCATCTCCGCCTTTGGTCTATCCGAACGTTTGGGCATTCCGCGTGGCGAAGCTGCCGATATCATCAACAACTATTTCGCACAATATCAAGGCGTTAAAACCTATATGAATGAGCAAATTGCCTTTGCCCGTGCACATGGTTATGTAGAAACCATGCTGGGCAGGCGGCGTTATCTTCGCGACATCAATGTTTCCAACAGCGTGGTGCGCGGATTTGCCGAACGCAACGCCATCAATGCGCCTATTCAAGGCAGTTCGGCGGATATGATCAAACTGGCAATGATTAATATTCAAGAGCAGCTGCTTTCGAAAAAGCTACGTTCCAAAATGATTTTACAGGTGCACGATGAGTTGGTGTTTGATGCACACCTTGAGGAGGTGGAAACACTTAAACCCTTGATTAAAAAAGCAATGATAGAGGCTATGCCACTTGATGTGCCCCTGGAAGTAGAGATTAACACCGGCGACAATTGGCTTGAAGCACATTAAGTTTTGATTAGTTGCCGATCCACCATCCTTGGCACCACCGGCAGCAGAGCAGTTTGCAGGCAATAATTTATATCCTGCTGAAGTGATTTGTCCTGTAAATATTTCAAATGCTTGCATTCCTTTAGTTTATCTGCTGCATTTCCGGTATCGGCGCCATAAAACTGCAACACCAATTTGGCCAGGTCATCTGTTTCAATTTTCCTGCGATCGGTGATCATGCTGATAAGCATACCTGCACACAAGGCATCATCAAGTGAAAAATTCCCTGCCGTACCTGAGCACACAATCACCAGGTCGTTCAGTTGTTTACTCACATAATCAGCTAAGGCTCCAATATTTAAAAAGCTTCCTGCAAGGGTTTCCACAGCCTCTGAAGTTTGGCGGAGTGCTAAAGTGCCATTGCTAGTAGCCATGACCAGCGTTTTATTGTTCACGACCTCTGAACCAAACTCCAGGGGCGAATTTCCAAGATGAAAACCGGGAATTTTAGTGGCATTCCGTTCTCCGCATAACAAGGCTGTATTGGGTTGAAGCTTTGCAAAACAGGCTTTTGCCTCCTCAATGGAAGCCGTGGGAATAACAGCTTTGGCACCGTTATAGATTGCGGTACAAATGACCGAAGTGGCACGCAAAACGTCGATCACTACAGCTGTCTTTCCTTTAAAATCCACAGCTGCACATTGCTGTGCTGTTCCAACAACTTCAATATACATGTCTTATTTCTTTTTGGCGGCGGTTATATCAATACCCAGCGAAATACCCAATCCATTGGCTGTTTTCACGAGTGCATTATCCAGAGTTACCAAATTAGGTTGTGCTACAGCCTCCTTGAGCGGCACCGCTACAAAGTAAGGATGACGATACGCCACCATTTTACCATAATCTTCCTTCAGCACCATTTCAAAGGCTTTTATCCCCAGTTGAGCAGCCAGCACACGGTCGTATGCAATCGGCACTCCACCACGCAACAGGTGACCAAGAACAGTTTCGCGCATATCAGGTTCAAAACCGGCCTTCTTCAACTGCTTAATCAGCGCACTGGCTATGCCGCCAAGCTTCACATTTTCGTAGCCCACTTCTGTGCTTTGCTCATAAACCATTTCGCCTCCTTGTGGCTGGGCACCTTCAGCAACAACGACTACGGCAAAACCACGCCCACGTTTGAAACGGGCTTCGAGTTTTTGCTTCACAATGTCGATGTCATAAGGAAATTCGGGAATCAGGCACACCTCTGCACCTCCTGCAACAGCAGCGTTGAGGGCAATCCAGCCGGCAAAACGCCCCATTACCTCCACAACAAAAACACGGTTGTGGCTGGCAGCGGTTGTTACCAACTTGTCAACAGCCTCTGTTGCTACCTCAACAGCGGTTTGAAAACCAAAAGTGGAGTCGGTAGAAGAAAGGTCATTATCAATTGTTTTAGGAACACCAATTATATTGAGTCCTTTTTCGTAAAGTGCCTGTGAAATTCGCTGTGAGCCATCGCCACCTATATTAATAACTGCATCGATGCCCAGGTATTGTATTTTTCGGATCATCTCATCAGAGCGATCAACAGCTGACCAGGAACCATCCTTATTTTTTACGGGCCAGGCAAACGGGCCGCCCTTATTTGTCGTTTCAATAATTGTACCCCCCTGAAAGTGAATCCCTTTAACAACTTCCGGGGTAAGCACTTTAAGCTCAGAAGGCTCCCACAATACACCATTAAAGGCTTGAATACTTCCTAAAACTTCCCAGTCTTTTTCCTGTGAGGCTCTTTTAACCACAGCCCTGATTACCGCGTTTAGGCCCGGACAATCGCCTCCTCCAGTAACAATCAATACTCTTTTCATAATTATTCTTTTTGTCGGAAAATCTCCCGATTTACTAATTCTCAATTTGATCTGTTGTTTAGCAATTGAACTATTCAATAGCAAAACTCATGCAAAGATAATCAGATGTATTCGTTGTAGTCTATTTGGTGTCCATGTTCTTTGAAACTGAGCCTGCAAACGGTTGATATGGCCAAATAAGCAAAAATGGCAAGGGCTTAAAAGCAATAAAGCCCTCAAAATGAGGGCTTTATTGATGTGGTACCAGCCGGGGTCGAACCAGCGACACACGGATTTTCAGTCCGTTGCTCTACCAACTGAGCTATGGTACCAGCGTTTTTGGAGCGGCAAAGGTAGGACAAAAATTGAAACGTAAAAAGAAATTTAAAAAAAACTGAATGAAAGTTCCTGGCAAACGCATTGCTATGTGCTACAAAAAAAATGATTTCAACAATAGAAAACCCTATTTTTGCATGATCATACGAAATTAAGATGCATGAATAAAAAAGTGGTGATTGATCTGGGCAATACCCTGGCAAAGGCGGCCATTTTTCAGGAGGGAAAAATGCATGAACTACAGCAGTTTGAAGCCACTGATCCCGCACTGATAAAATGGATTACAGCCCATGAGCCATTGCAGAGCGGCATCATCAGCTCGGTAAGAGAAATTCCGGATCAGCTGCTGGAATTATTCAACAATAAAGCAGGTTTTCTTGTCCTTAATCACGAAACACCACTTCCTTTTAGGCTGGCATACAATAGCCCAAAAAGCCTTGGTCCTGATCGTATTGCCCTGGCTGCAACAGCTTTCAGTCGTTTCCCGGGCAAAAATGTGCTTGTGGTTGATATGGGAACATGCATCACCTATGATTTTCTGCGCGCAGATGGCGTGTATATAGGAGGTGCTATAAGCCCTGGTATTTTTATGCGCTTCAAAGCTATGAATCAGTTTACTTCAAAACTACCACTGGCAGCTCCGATAGATTCTGCACCGCTAACAGCCAGCGACACCATCAGCTCCCTCCAATCAGGTGTAATGCACGGCGTGCAGGCCGAAATAGCAGGTATAATCCGAGAATATGAATCGATTTACGAAGAATTAACAGTATTAATAGGAGGAGGAGACAATAAATATTTTGATAAAAGGTTTAAAGTTAACATCTTTGCAGACGCAAATCTGGTTATAGAAGGACTGAATGTTATAGTAGATTTTAATGAAAGTCAATAAGTTGAGAAAATTATTCCTGATTGTTATCGTATTGGTGTTTACAGGACAAAGCATTTATGCACAAACCGGCACCAATTCTCCCTATTCCAGATTTGGTATCGGACAGCTTAAGAGTAAGAGTGTGAACAGCCGCTTGCATGGTATGGGAGGTTTATCCAACGCCATCAGCAGCAACAGATTTGTAAACCCATCAAATCCGGCTTCTTATGCGGGTTTTGATTCGCTTTCGTTTTTGTTTAACGCAGGGCTCGAAATGAACTCCACCACCTACCGCACTGCTGCATTAACAGAAAAAGGCTCCAATGCAAGTCTATCCTATTTCTCACTCGGATTCCCCGTTACACATCGCTGGAAAACTGCACTTGGCCTGCTGCCTTATTCAGATGTAGGATACAGTACAATTGTTTCGGGTGTAACTGATGAAACAGGCAGATATAACTATGCTTATAGCGGCGATGGTGGCTTGAATCAGCTTTTTTTGGGAAATGCCTTTAAAATTAGTGACAGACTTTCGGTAGGAATCAATTTAACTTATGTTTTTGGCCGCAATACCAGCAGCACCCTGCTCTACTTCCCGGATTCGACACTCTACGCCAATACCAAAACCGAAAACAGACTGCTCGCAAACGACTTTATGTTGGATTACGGCATTATTTATGCTCACCCGATCGGAAAAGACTATACACTCAACGCAGGTCTTACCTACGGACAAAAAATAAAATTAAGTATTACCGAAGAATCGCTCACCCGATCGCTATTCGGAGGCGTTAATGGTGGCGTGGAATACATTCTGGATACCATTTCCTATACCCCCGAACGCAAAAACACCATTACGTTGCCACATACCCTTGGATTTGGTCTTGCTTTTGAACGCAACGATCAATGGCTTGTGGGTTTGGATGCAAATTGGCAAAATTGGAAAGATTTTAAAATTGGAAATCAGCCTGATTCCTTACAAAACTCATGGAACATTGCCATCGGGGGAGAGTTTACACCACCCTATACATCAATATCAAAATACTGGAGTCGTGTTACTTACAGACTTGGTGCACGCTATAATCAAACCTATTTAAACATTTACAACGAGTCGATAAATGAGTTTGGCATAAGTTTTGGTCTAGGATTACCATTACCACGTTCTTTAACCACCATCGACCTAAGTGTAGAAATTGGTAGAGGAGGCACCACCGCAAAAAACCTGATTCAGGAAACTTTTGTTAATTTTACCCTTGGTGTTTCCATTTACGAACGCTGGTTTGTTAAACGACGCTATAACTAGATGATAATTAATACTCTAATCCTATGAAAACGAAAGTGATAAACAAAATGCTGATTCTTGCTGTACTAATTTTAACTGCCAGCATGCAAGCAGCAGCTTTCAGTCCCAATAACGACAACGAATTTATATTTCAGGAAAAAAAGGATTTGCCGAAATATGGCGAAGACAGTGTAACCTGTGTAATTAATATTTCGTTGTATCGCGAATTTTACAAGCAATGGAAGGCTAGTGACTATACCAGTCAGTCAATCAATGAAGTGCATAAACCCTGGCGATGGGTTTTTAATAACTGTCCGATGGGCAGCGAAAATATTTATGTTGATGGTGTAAATGTCATGCAGTATCGTATTGAAAAAGAAAAAGACGCCTCCAAAAAGGAGAAACTCATTGATACGCTGATGATGATTTATGACCAGCGCATTGAATATTTCCCAGACCATTACAGAACGGGTCAATCGCAGGTTGGTACGATTTTAGGTCGCAAAGGAATTGATCTATACACTTATGCCCCCAATCGTTACGAAGAAACATACAACACGCTCAAAAAATCCCTGGAGCTCGATGGCAATAGTACCGATGGCAGCGTATTGATCTATTACTTCCGCTCGGTGATAAAAATGGCCAAAAAAGCAAAAATCGACAGCACAGAAATTGTTGATGCTTATGATAGGGTTATTGACATCCTCGATTTTAATATCAAAGGACTGGAAGCCAGCGGTGATGATCGTTGGGCCGAGATATACAAAAACTTCAAAGGAAACATTGATGCCACTTTTGAGCCATTTGCCACCTGCGAAGATCTGGTAAAACTTTTCAGTAAAAAGTATAAGGCCAATCCCAATGACATTAATCTTTTGTCGAAAATCACCTCCAATCTTGATAAAAGAAACTGCACCGATGACCCGCTATACCTGAATGCCAGCGAAAAACTGCACAAACTGCAGCCAAGTCCTGAATCAGCCTATTTGATTGGTCGTTTGCTGCTCAAGGAAGAGGAATACAATAAGGCAATCCCTTATTTGGAAGAGTCAACGAAATCAGAAGATTTAGAGCGTGCCCATAGTGCCTACAAACTGCTGGCCGAAGTGCTCAGAGCTACCAAGAATTATCCACGCTCGCGCCAAATGGCTTTAAAAGCCATCGAACTTAATCCCAATGATGGCTCTCCTTATATTACTATCGGCGACTTATATGCTTCGAGTGCCAAACAGTGTGGCGACAATGAATTTACGAGCCGTGTGGCCTACTGGGCTGCTATCGATAAGTATGAGCAGGCAAAACGCGTTGATCCATCAGTCGCAGAAACTGCCAATAAACGTATTGCTGATTACCGCGTGTATTTCCCTTCGCTTGAGACCATCTTTTTTTACGACTACAAAGAAGGCGATACCTACACCGTTGAATGCTGGTTTACTGAAAGAACAACCATCAGAGCAGCCAGATAAAACAGGCAGTGAAAACACGATCTCTCATCCTTAAGTTAATAAATATAAACATCATAGCAGCATTTGCTGTTATGATGTTTTTATCTTGTGAAAACCCCATCAGTGTAATTCGGGAGATAACCAAAGTGGATACCCTTGCGGCGATGTCTGCCCGCGTTGTAACCTATATTCGCAGCGACTCGGGCAAAGTGCAAATGCAGCTTAATGCACCTGTGATGAATCATTTTGAAGGAAAAGACCCGAAAATTGAGTTCCCGGAAGGGTTTGAAGCCGTATTTTTCGATTCGCTTATGCAACCCAGCTCACGTATTAAAGCCGATTATGGCATAAGCCATGAAAACACAAAACTGATGGAAGCCCGCAACGATGTGGAGGTGGAAAATTACAACACCAAAGAAAAGCTTAATACCGAATCGCTCTACTGGGATCAGAAAAACAGATTTATTTTTACCAAAGCTTTTGTTAAAATTACCTCACCCGATAAGGTCATTTTTGGCGATAGCCTTACCGCCACCGAAGGTTTTGAACAACGAACCATCCATAACATGAAAGGAACACTGGAAATTGAAGAAGAGGAAGATGTGTCGAAAAACAACGAAAACTAAACCAGCATCGAAATGCTAAAGCTTAATAAAACTGAATTACTTCGTTCATTTTTCAATGAATCCAAGGAATAAAAAAATCATGTACATTTGTAATCCAAATCAAACTCGCCTAAGGTGTCTGATCTTCAATTGATTTCACTTTCACTTATTTTTTCAGGTTTTTTTTCCGGAATGGAAATAGCTTTCGTGAGTTCCAACCGTTTAAAGATTGAGTTAGACCTTAAAAAGAACACCTTTTCATCAAAGCTGCTGAACCCCTTTTATAAAAACCCATCACGCTTTATTGGCGCACTTTTGCTGGGAAACAATATTGCCTTGGTTATTTATGGCATCATGATGGCACAATTGCTCGAGCCTGCCATCATTGAGCTGATGCCCCAGGCCCTGCTAAGCGATTTTAGTGTGTTGCTCACTCAAACTTTGCTATCAACACTGTTGATCCTTATAGTGGCAGAGTTTTTGCCAAAAATATTATTTCGCATCAATCCAAATGGCATCATCAACACCTTTGCCTTTCCTGTCTGGCTTTTCTATTTTCTGCTCTACCCCTTTATCAGACTATACATTGGCCTGGCAGAATTTGTTTTAAAATATATTTTTCGCATGGAGCTATCACAGGATGATTACCGCTTTAGTAATGTAGATTTAAACGACTACCTGCGCGAATACTCCAGTCAGGAAAAGGACAAGGAAAATATCAGTCACGACATCCAGCTGTTTCAGAATGCCATAGAATTCAGGCATGTAAAATTGCGTGAATGTATGGTGCCTCGAACAGAGATCGAAGCCATAAAGAACACGGAATCCATCGAAAATGTGTTGCATGTTTTTGAAGAAACCAAACATTCCAAAATATTGGTTTACGAAAACAATATCGACAACATTATCGGCTATATCCATTCCTACGATGTATTTAAACGCCCGGCAGCTATCGACGAAGTGCTGCGTAAGATTGAAGTTTTTCCGGAAACCTACCCTGCCAACTTGCTTTTACGTCATTTCATTCAGGCCCGTCAGGGCATAGCTGTTGTGGTGGATGAATTTGGCGGTACAGCAGGAATCGTTTCAATGGAAGACATCATCGAGGAAATCTTTGGAGAAATTGAGGATGAGTACGATGAAGAACTCGACCGGGAAGAACAACTTTCGGAAGATGAGTTTATTTTTTCAACGCGTCTGGAAACCGATTACCTCAACGAAACCTATAATTTGAACATCCCCGATTCGGATGAATACGAAACGTTGGCGGGTTACATCTTGCATTACCACGAAAGTATTCCCGATTTAGACGAGGAAATCAGTATCGAAGATTTTCGTATTAAAGTGTTGAAAGCCAGCGATAACAAACTCGAAGAAGTTTGGATGAAAGTAATGCATTAAAATAAGGTCTTTTTGGTATCAAGCTTGAGGCACTTTCCTTCCAGAAAATAGTTATCAACATATAGTTTACTGTTCTACTGCTTATTAACAACTTTAAGGGTGGCTATATTTTGTTTCATATTTATTTTCATACTTAGAGTTGTTGTTGTACATTTGCACCCTATTTTAAAAAAGAGACACAGATTATGGCTGTAATAGGAAAAATAAGAAAGCGTTCAGGGCTTTTGGTAGTAGTGATAGGCGTTGCATTGGCAGCTTTTGTACTGGGTGATTTTGCAACAGGAGGCGGTGGTCGTCAAACGATGAATGTCGGTACGGTAGAAAGTGAAGACATCAGCATTCAGGATTTCAACCGCAAGTTTGATCAAAATGTTGAAGCTACAAAACAGCAATCCCAGAACGAGAGGCTGAGTCAGGATGAGCTTTTCAGACTTCGAGACAATACCTGGAATCAGATGTTGGAAGAAATAATCATGGGAAATGAATACGAGGAACTTGGCCTAAAAGTTACGCCCGAAGAGCTCTTCGACCAAATTCAGGGATTTAACCCTCACCCCGCAGTTATCCAGAATTTTACAAATCCCGAAACAGGTCAGTTCGACCGCGAGATGGTACTCAACTACCTTCAAAACCTAGATCAAATGCCGCAGGCTTCACGTGACCAGTGGCTTGTTTTTGAGCGTTATATCAAAGAAGATCGCTTGCGTACCAAGTACCAAAATTTGATTACCAAAGCTCATTATCTGCCAACGGCACTAGCAAAGCAAACTTACGAAAGCAAAAATGATAAGGCAGATGTAGAACTGCTGAGCGTTCGTTATACCTCAATCGCCGATTCGTTGGTTGAGCTTACTGATGCTGATTACGAAAGCTATTACGAAAAAAAGAAAAATTCTTATGATCGCCCTGCCATGCGTGATATCGAATATGTTTCATTTCAGGTTAAGCCTTCAGCAAAAGACAATGAAGCAGCTAAAAATTATGTGAGCAGCCTCAAAGAAGAATTTACACGCACCGATAATGTGGCCACTTTTGTAAATGCCAATTCGGACACACGTTACGACAGCAGTTGGAAAAGCAGCTCGGAAGTGCCAGCGAATATCGAAGCTGTGATGTTCAACAATGAACCTGGCTTTGTTTATGGCCCATATTTCGAACAAAATGCCTACAGGCTCACCCGTTTGGTTGACGTTACCATGCGTCCCGATTCGCTCAAAGCCAGTCATATTTTGATTTCCTATTCGGGTGCCATGCGTAGCCAGCAGGAACGTACAAAAGATGAAGCGCAACAACTTGCCGACAGCCTGCTAAACCTTGTTCAAAGCCGTCCGGCACGCCTGATGGAATTAGCAATGAATTATTCTGATGACCCAAGTGCTCAGCAGAATAACGGCGATTTGGGCTGGTTCAAAGACGGACAGATGGTCCCACAGTTCAACCAGTTTGTACTTAACAATAAAGTTGGAAGTATCGGATTGATAGAAACTGATTTTGGATACCACATCATTGAAGTTACCGGAAAGCAGGAAGATGTAAAAAAGGTACGTATTGCCCAAATCGTTCATGAAGTCGTTCCAAGTACCGATACCTATCAAAGTGTTTTTGCCGAAGCAAGTCGCTTTGCTAGTGAAAATAAAACCCGCGAACAGTTCGACAATACCATTGCAGATCAAGGTCTCAACAAACGGCTTGCACCCAATTTACGTGCCTCTTCAAACCGTATCACCGGCATCGAAAACCCACGTCAGATCGTACGATGGGCATTTGATGAAGAAACTGAAGTAAACGATGTTTCAACTATTTTCGATCTGGATGATATGTATGTGATTGCCGTTCTTACCAAAGCTACACAAGATGGCATTGCTCCACTTGACGAAATCAAAGACATGATAAAACCACAAATCATGAATGAGAAAAAAGGAGCAATTCTGGTTGAAAAAATGAACTCACTGGGTAATGACTGGGACAAAATAATGGCCGAAATGCAAGCCGAAAAACAGGAAGTTACTGATCTGAGCTTCGAAAGCCGTTCGCTGCAAGGCTTTGGCCAGGAAAGCAGGGTGGTTGGAACCATTTTTACCATGGAAGAAGGTGAAGTTTCGGAACCCATCATTGGGAATGCCGCCGCCTTTATCGTAAAATTAACCGCCTTGAAAAAAGCCCCTGAAACAAATTCATACGATAGGGTACGAAGAGATTATAGCGTTGCTTTCGCAAACAGTATTCGTAACAATGCTGCGTTCAGAGCAATTGAAAAAGAAACAACAATCGAAGATAATCGCTTGCTGTTTTACTAAAATCTAAAGCTATTTTATAAAAAGCCGGCAGTTTTCTATTGTCGGCTTTTTTTGTGCAAATAATCGCCGGTTATTTCAACCTCAAAAAAATGACCTGTACAACAAGCTTTTGCCGTTGCAGGAAAAGTTGCTCGGATTACAATAGGATTAAGTTGTTGAAGCAAAAAGCGTAATTTTGCACAAATCTTTTAACCATGGACAACGGACTTAGCAGCTTTATCAGCAGGCTGCCACTCAAGCCCAAACCTTTACTGAATAAACGCGAAATTTCACCCGGCGTTTTTGTGTTGCGCTTTGATCGCGATCACAGCTTTCTGCCCGGACAAGTGGTAGGAATTACAACGGAACAATCAATTCCGCCACGTTTGTACAGCATTTGCAGCGGGAAAGAGGATGCCTTCTTGGAAATTCTTTTCAACATCAAAACAGAAGGGATTTTAACCCCCATTTTAGCCCAACTTCAGGAAGGAGACCTGGTATCGGTTTCCAAACCTTTTGGCTCCTTTTTGGGCGATGATCAGCCGGCCTGGTGGATCGCTGCCGGAACAGGAGTAGCACCCTATCGCTCTATGCTGCGCTCGGGATTGGGCCAGAATAAAAAGCTGATCCATGGCGGACGAACCGCAGACAGCTTCTACTTTCATGACGAAATGAAAGCTGCATTTGGGGCAGCATACATTCGTTGCTGTTCTCAGGAAAGCAGCGATGATTTTTATAATGGCCGCCTCACCAATTGGTTGCGCGAACAAAAAAACATCCCGACAGATCAGAACTTTTACCTCTGTGGCAGCGCCGAAATGGTGGTGGAAGTCAGGGATATCCTGATTAGCAAAGGGGTTGCCATTGAAAAACTAATGTCGGAAATCTATTTTTAATTAAATCTAAACCATAAACATGCTGCTCACAAAGCAGGCTGTGGTGCTTGATATGTCAGGCAGAAAAGATAACTTTGTACACAAACACCAAAAGGGTATCGGGCTTGAAAAGTTAAATCCCCTTTTAACTCATAAAAAAATGGATTTACACCTGGCACATACAAAAGCACCACTTTTCGGGAAAACGCCGACAGAATTAAAGGCGATAACCGAATCGCTGGGTTTGCCCGCTTTCACAGCACGTCAGATCAGCGAATGGCTCTATAAAAAACAGGTCGGCTCGATAGAAGAGATGACCAATATCTCCAAACAAAACCGCGAAAAAATTGCCCAAGACTATGAGGTAGGCCTGATTTCTCATACCAATGTGCAAACCTCGCTCGATGGCACTAAAAAATACCTCTTCCCGACCAGTAACAACCGCTTTATCGAAACCGCCTATATTCCCGATGCCGATCGTGCTACCCTTTGTGTTTCATCACAGGTGGGATGCAAAATGGGTTGTTTGTTTTGCATGACGGGCAAACAGGGATTTCAGTCGCAGCTCACTGCCGGCGAAATCGTGAATCAGATCATTAGCCTGCCCGAACGCGAAAAACTCACCAATATCGTGTATATGGGCATGGGAGAGCCTTTCGACAACCTGGAAGGGGTGATGAAAAGTGTTGAAATTCTCACCTCCGACTGGGGTTTAGGCATGAGCCCGCGCCGCATTACCGTTTCTACCATCGGGATGATTCCGGCCATGAAACACTATATCGAAAACTCCGATTGTCACCTGGCGGTGAGTATGCATACGCCTTTTCATGACGAACGCAAAAAACTGATGCCCATCGAAAATGTGTATCCATTAGCGCAGCTCATTGAGCTGTTGCGCGATTATGATTTTGGGAAACAAAGGCGTATTTCGTTTGAATACATCATGTTTAAAGGCATCAACGACACTCCTCGTCATGTGAAGGAAATTGCCAGATTGCTTAACGGCTTGCGCTGTAGGATAAATCTGATTCGGTTTCATCCAATACCCGATACGCCATTGCAAAGCTCGGATGAAGCCACCATACAAGAATTTAAAGAAGCGCTCGTAAAAAAAGGTATTCGCACAACCGTGCGGGCCTCGCGCGGACAAGATATTTTTGCTGCCTGTGGTTTGCTCTCGACCAAAGAGTTGGTGAAACAACAGACTCCTGATTTTTAAAACCAAAACTATGAAATTGAAACTCGCACACACCAAAGGCTTTGCCAGTGATAACTGGTCGGGCGTTTCACCCGAAGTGATGGAAGCCTTGCAGCAGGCCAATCAGCTGCATCATCCCGCTTATGGCGAAAATGATCCCTTGATGGAGCAGGCCGAAAAACGTTTTCAACAGGTTTTTGAAACAGATTGTAAGGTGTTCTTCGTTTATAACGGCACAGGTGCTAACGTGCTTGCTGTGCAGCATCTGCTTAAATCGTGGCAGGCTGTTGTGGCGCCTCACTCGGCACATCTCAATGAAGATGAAGGTGGTGCCCCGGAAAAATTTACCGGCGGTAAAATCCTTACTGTGGACTGCCCTGATGGGAAAATTCGCCCGGAACAGCTTGAGCCATTTTTGAGTAGCATTGGTTTCCAGCATCATGTGCAGCCCAAGCTGATTAGCATTTCACAGGTTACCGAAATGGGAAGCTTATACAGTCTTTCAGCAATCAAAGCGCTGGCTGATTTTGCCCATCAACATGGGATGTACCTGCATATGGATGGTGCCCGCATCGCCAATGCTGCTGTGGCTTTGGGTGTTTCCTTCAGCGAAATGGTGACCCAAACCGGTGTGGATGTGTTATCCTTTGGCGGCACCAAAAACGGATTGATGTTTGGCGAAGCTGTGGTATTTCTGAAACCAGAGCTGGCCGAAGGCTTTCAATACAACCGCAAACAAGGCATGCAGCTGGCCAGCAAATTGCGTTTTATCACCGCACAGTTTCTAGCTTATCTGGAGGATGACCTCTGGAAACGCAATGCTACACAAGCCAATGCCATGGCACGTTTGCTGGCTGATGAACTGGAACAGGTCAATGGCATCAGCCTTAGCAGGGCCGTGGAAGCCAATGGGGTATTTGCTGTTATGCCCGAAAAGCTCATCGCCCAACTGCAAAAGGAGTACTTTTTCCACGTATGGAACGAAAGCAATAATGAGGTGCGGTTAATGTGCTCCTTCGATACCACAGCCGAAGATGTGCAGGGTTTTGTGGCTGCCGCCAAAAGGCTTATGAGGTAAAAAACATTAAATTTCCGGGTTATAATCGTGAAATTTTATAAGAATTCGCGATTATAATCTGGAATTTTACAAAAATTAAGCTTCAGAATTTTCGTTTGATCAAATTCGTGCTCAAATTAAGCCCGAAAACTACCCCGATTTTTTATTGCCTGAAGCTACTTGACAGCCCTTTTATTCACCAAGCAGCTTATCAATTTCTGCCGCCAGCTTCCGGTCTTTTTCGGTGACGATATCACCGGCATCATGCGTGCTAAGGGTGATTTCTACTTTGTTGTAAACATTTGTCCACAAAGGATGGTGACCCATCTTTTCTGCGATCAGCGCTACCTTTGTCATAAAGGCAAAAGCATCGATAAAATTGTCAAAAGTAAAACTGCGTTTCAGGCTGTTGTTAGTTTCTTTCCACATAATAAAAACGTTTATGTGCTAACAACTAAACGTGCAATTAGGTTCAAAACTATTTCTCAATCAGCGGTTTTACAGCAGTTTGTTAAGTGCCTTCAGCACAGGCTCAGCCTTGGTTTGGAGTCCTTCTTGTGAAAAAACAAGCTCACCCTGTGCATTGAGAACAAACTTTTTGTTGGCATGTGCAAAAGCGCCATTCTCAAGTTGTTCGTAACTGATATCCAGTACCATCGCAAGCTCTTTCACCTTCCCAGCATGGCCATGCAGCAATACCCAGTTTTCGCCTAGCTGCTGTGTTTTTGCATATTCCAACAGCCGGTCAGGCGTATCGCGTTCGTGATCAAAGCTGATCAGGACAAATTTTACATTTTGGTGCTTTTCAGTAAATTGATCTTCCACCATTTTCAGATCGTTCACCATCATCGGACAGGCATATTCACAATGGGTAAAAATCATGGTCATCACCACAGGACTTCCTTTAAAATCAGAGAGCTGAACGGGCTCTCCGTTTTGATTTTTCCATTGTTGATTAAGCTGATAAAGCGATGTTTCGGGCATTCCTCCTGAAGTTTTTTGTGCCATTGCCGGTTTAGTGCTGCAACAGGAATTTTTTTCTGCGGCTTGTTCTTTACAGGCAGAAAAAGAAAGTATCAATGCGAAAAGAAGAAAAGTAATTGATTTCATAATTCATTTATTTAATGGTTTTTGCGCAGCGAAAGCCCATTTTACGGGTGGTGTAATTTGCTTTAAGGCTTCCACGATAGGCAAATCTGATAAACGCCACATAATCGCTGGCGTCGCTGGCATTTAGGGAGGCGCTGCCGCAAAACAAGCCTTGGGGTGCGTCTTCGTTGTTCCGGGAATCCTCGTTGGAAATAACAGTGTTGAAATTATCAACCCATTCCCAAACCAGGCCGTACATATCCCAAACGCCATATTGATTTTCATAAGTGCTGCCAACTTTTGCATGAACAGCAGTTTTACGGCTGTACCAGTCGCTGTTGATTCGTGTAAGTGCTGCACTGTCGCTGTCATTTTTGGGAAGCGCCAATGCAGCATATTCCCATTCGTGGAGCGTGGGCAGGCGTTTGCCTTTCCACTTGCAGTAAGCATTGGCGGCAAACCATGATACATTTACTACAGGCTCCATATTACTTTCCAAATCCTTGTCGTTAAGATAGTTGACCGGCCAATGCGTCAGGTATCCGGAATCGGCAAAAAGTGATTTCACGTTTTCGGGCGACCAATCGGGATTGGCTTTTACAAACTCCAGGAAGTCGGCATTGGTAACGGCATACTTGTCCAGCAAAAAGCCTTCAACTTCAACCTCTTCAGTTATCCCTTTGATGAAGGGAGTGTAGCTTCCGGCCGGTATCAGACTCATATCTTCCTGAGCCGAAAGCCCCACCCCCGACAAAATTAAACCTGCCAATATCCAACTGCCTAAATAACGGATCATCTTATTGTTGTTTTCTCCAGCTATCAACATCAGCGGCTTTTACCAAGCCTCCGTCATTTTCAAACTTGTTGTGGATATAGGTTAAAATACTGGCAACCTGATCATCAGATAAGGAAACAGCCGGCATGATGTTATTATAATTCGTGCCTTTTACGGTGATTTCACCTTGTAATCCGTTCAGAATAATTCCGATTCCCTTATCATCGCGGGCTTGTAGAAAGTCGGAATTTACGAGTGGCGGGAAGGTACCCGCAATGCCATTGCCATGATCCATATGACAGGCCATACAGTTTTGCTTGTAGAGCGATTCCCCGGCTTCCATGCGTTCTTCAAAGCTCTTTTCGGCAATCGGTTTTGTGGATTTTTGCGTTTTATTTTGGCTAATTGTTTGAATAGCCGAACCCTCAGGCAAATAAACCTCTTCCTTTTCTTTGCCCGTATATACATTGTGATTTTCGTCGCCCACTACTTTGATCTGCGCCAGCGCACCTTTATTGAATGCCCTGAAAATACTGTGATCAACCAAATGCAGGGTACCCGGAACTTCGCATTTAAACTCCACAATAGCCGATCCACCTGCCGGAATCAGCGTGGTTTGTACATCATGATTGATCAGCGATCCGCCTTCGACATAAACCTTGTCGAAGATTTCGCCAATAGCATGAAAGGACGAAACAAGATTTGGTCCGCCATTGCCCATGAACAGACGGACAGTTTCGCCTACCTGAACCATCATGGCATTCTCACCCGACGAAGCTCCAACGGCGCCATTCATCACCACATAGTCAGGGTGTTCATCGATGGCTTTTTGCATGTCAAAATCCTGATGTCCTTTTTCGCCGTAAGATCCGCTGGTATAAAACTCGCCCTGCATCACATAAAATTCGTGATCAACAGGCGGCAGACCTTCGAGAGGTTCAACCAAAATCAAACCGTACATGCCATTGGCAATATGCATGCCAACCGGTGCTGTGGCGCAGTGATACACATACAATCCCTGATTGAGTGCTCTGAAACTAAACTGCGCACTTTTGCCTGGTGCGATCAAAGAGGCTTCTGCCCCGCCGCCCGGGCCTGTAACGGCATGAAGGTCGATATTATGCGGCAGCATATTATCGGGATGATTATGCAGATGGAATTCGACAAGATCACCCTGACGCACCCGGATAAATTTTCCGGGCACCTGACCGCCAAACGTCCAAAAGGTGTATTCCACACCATCTGCCAGGCGCATCTGTTTTTCAATGACTTCCAGCTCTACGATTACTTTGGTATTGGATTTATTGGTAATTCGAGGAGGCACCTGAGGAGCATCGGTAAGTACTGCCCTTACATGTCCTTTTACCTCCTGTTCTGCATCCACAATGGTGCGCTCAGGCTGTTGTTCCGTGCAACTATAGCCTGATACGGCCAGCAACAATATGATTATATAGAAAAAGTTTTTGGTTTTCATAGGATTTCTAATTTAGTATTAAAGACCTTTTTATCCTTTAAATGGATCAAAAAAAAAATTAATAAAGCTGATGATGTTTGAGTACTGATTTTCCTTCTTTGAGTTCGCGGGCCAACTGCTGAATCGTTTGTTCATTCAGCAAATTTGCAAGTCCATCCCGAATAGTCGAAAACTCATGATGTATGGGACAAGGCTGACTTTCGGAACAGGAATTCAGACCCAACCCGCAGCCATAAATACTTTGCGTGCCATCAATGGCTTTTACCACCTCAATAAGTTTTATTTCGGGAGCATGCGTATCGATATAAAACCCTCCATGCGGCCCTTTCGCAGAATTAACCAGATTTTGCTTGCTCAGAATCTGCATGATTTTAGCCGTAAAAGCCACTGGCGAATCTATTTCAGCAGCAATCTCCCGAAGACCTGTTTTTTCAGGCTCTCCGGAGCGGCTGGCCAAATAAATTAATGACCTGATGGCGTATTTACAAGCTTTTGAAAACATGTGATTGTGTTATGGCAAAATTAGTGATTCCAATGCAATAGCCTTGGGAAACAGAATATTATTTTCGAGATGAATGTGCTGGTGCAAATCTTTTTCAAAAGCATCAAGCTTCGAAATGGCTACCATATAAGTGTTGCAGGCATCTTCGGGAATGCTGTATTGTGCAGTAAGCTTTGCAATTTCCTTGAAACGATCGCCTTCTGTTTCGTGCTCACCTACAAGCTTAATTATAGTCTGATCAAGCTGCTCTGGCTTTACTCCATTTTCCGGCTTTCCGGCTTTTACCAATAAACGTATTTTTGGGAAAAGCAGGTTTTCTTCTTCTTCAAGATGATCCAGCAAAGCGTTGGCCGACGCATGAAACAAGGATTTTACTTCATGAAGTTCAGGATGGTTGTCTCCGTGAACATCTGCAATTTTGCTCAGATAAGCTTCCAAAACAGGTATTTCCTTGCGAACGAACTGATGATGGGTGCGCTCGATAAAGTCGGCCAGAAAATCCAGTTCCCAATCATTGTAAGCATGAGCTGTACTTGCACTTGAGTTTAAAACTTCAGTGATTTCATTAAAGAGTGTTTCAGGCTCAATACCATATTGTTGTTTTGCGTCGAGCAAACTGATTTTGCCACCGCAGCAGAAATCTATCTGATGTTTTCGAAACACATCCGAGGTGCGAAAATCCTTGGCCACAATCTCGGCTATTGTTAAGTCTTTTATGTTTTGCATCTTAGTATTATTTTAGATTTACGATGCAAAGATACATTAAATAGTATATATAAAGACCTTTTTGTCCTTTATTAAGAAAGAATACCTACATTTAGGGATAAGCGCATCTTATTGTTTGCTGTATTACAATGCTTTACGTAAGAAAAGAAATTAGCAAAAGCCTCCAAATAATCAGCCATAAAAAAACCGGAGAAAGACCCCGGTTCCATTTCTAATAAAAAACTGACTACAGCTTTTTCTTAATTTCACGCAGCATCACCTCCGTCATGCTGTCGAGATTAAAGGTGTCGTTCAACCCCCAGTCTTTGCGCGCCACACTGTCGTCGATGCTGGCGGGCCAGCTGTCGGCTATGGCTTGCCGGAAATCGGGATTGTAAGAGATTTCAAAATCAGGGATGTGTTTTTTGATGGATGCAGCTACTTCTTTGGGCGTAAAGCTCATTCCACCAACATTATAGCTTGATCGCAGCGATAATTTTTCACCATCGGTTTGCATCAGCTTGATCGTAGCATGGATGGCATCGTCCATAAACATCATCGGCAGGGCAGTGTCTTCGCTCAGGAAACACTCGTACGACTTGTTTTTGATGGCTTCGAAATAGATTTCAACAGCATAGTCAGTAGTACCACCTCCGGCTTCGGTTTTGTGGCTGATGAGCCCGGGATAGCGCAGGCTTCTGAAATCAACGCCATAGCGTTTATGGTAATATTCGCCCCAGCGTTCGCCGGCCAATTTGCTGATGCCGTAAACCGTATTGGGTTCCATTACCGTCATTTGCGGGGTATTGTGGCGTGGAGTGGTAGGACCAAACACCGCAATAGAGCTGGGCCAGAACAATTTTTTGGCATCTGAATCGCGCCCCAGTTCCAGTGTATTCATCAGGGCTTTCATATTGATTTCCCAGGCTTGTTGTGGTATTTTTTCGGCATTGCCGGATAGAACAGCAGCCAGGTTATACACCTGCGTGATGTTATAGCGCACCACAAAATGCAGCAAGTTATTGTAATCCAACACATCGAGGATATGAAAGGGACCGGATTCTAAAATATCGGCCGGAGCCTGTTTGATATCTGTGGCAAACACATTGTCGTTGCCATATAATTTGCGCAGTGCCAGCGTAAGTTCGGAGCCTATTTGTCCGGAGCAACCAATGACCAGAATTTTTTCCATAGTGTAGTGTTATACAATTAACAATTTAAAGCAAAAGTACGGGATTTCCGTTTGATAGCAAACGCAATAAGGCCTGTAGCGCAAAATTTTGTTTCTTTGCATTGCAAAAAATACCGGACTGACATGAATGCTGACCCAGAAAGTAAATTGTTTGTATACAATAGTTTAAGTCGAAAAAAAGAATCATTCGAGCCCTTTAAACCCCCGCATGTGGGTATGTATGTTTGCGGGCCAACCGTTTATGGCGATGCACACCTGGGGCATGCCCGCCCTGCCATCACCTTCGACCTGTTGTTTCGTTACCTGAAACACCTGGGTTACAAAGTGCGCTATGTGCGCAATATTACCGATGTGGGTCACCTGGAAAATGATGCCGATGAAGGCGAAGACAAGATCGCCAAAAAAGCCAGGGTTGAAGAACTGGAGCCTATGGAGATAGTGCAATACTATACCGTTCGGTACCACCACAATATGGATCAGCTCAATGTTTTGAGGCCATCAATTGAGCCTCATGCTTCGGGGCATATCATCGAACAGATCGAGATGGTGAAAAGCATTTTGGAGAAAGGCTTTGCCTATGAATCGCAGGGTTCGGTATATTTTGATGTGGAGAAATACAGCAAAAACCATCATTATGGCGTGTTGTCGGGGCGCAAACTTGATGAGCTGATGAGCAACACCCGCGAGCTTGCCGGACAAACAGAAAAACGCAACAGCGCCGATTTTGCCATCTGGAAAAAAGCCGAGCCGGCCCATATCATGCGTTGGCCTTCGCCCTGGAGCGATGGTTTTCCGGGATGGCATATGGAATGCTCGGCCATGGGCTGCAAATACCTGGGCGATCAGTTCGATATTCACGGCGGTGGCATGGACCTGCTTTTCCCGCATCACGAATCGGAGATTGCACAGTCAACCATCGCCAACGGCAAATCGCCCGTGCGTTACTGGATGCATAACAATATGATTACCATCAACGGGCAAAAGATGGGCAAGTCGCTGGGCAATGCGCTTTCGCTGGATGATTTCTTCAGCGGAAAACATGAACTACTCGCACAGGCTTACAGCCCGATGACGATTCGATTTTTCATGCTTCAGGCCCATTACCGCAGCACCCTCGACTTCTCGAACGAAGCCCTTCAGGCAGCCGATAAAGGCCTGAAACGCTTGATGAATGCCACTGCAGATGCCATGCAGCTAAAAGCAGACTCCCAGGCTGCTGACCAACATGTTGATGCCATTCGTGCTGATGCCTATCAAGCCATGAACGACGACCTCAACAGCCCGATGGCTATTGCCAGGCTATTCGATGCCGTGCGCATCGTGAACAGCGTAAAAGAAGGTCACAGCAATATCAATCCTGCTGAGCTGAAATTGCTGCAAGAACTTTTAAACGTATTTGTGTTTGAAATTCTGGGTTTGCAGTCCGAAGACAGCGCACAAGATGACCACTTGCTCGACGGCCTGATGGAAACCATTATCCAGCTGCGGCAGGATGCCCGACAGCGCAAGGACTATGCCACCAGCGACCTGATTCGTGATAAGCTTGCTTCGCTAAAGATCGTACTGAAAGACGGAAAAGAAGGTACGGGTTGGGAGCGGAAGTAAGGATTTTGCTGCGATAGATTTAATTCGGAATCATTCTGCAACTTATTAAAGCCTCCACTGCTCGTTTGTAAAACAGCTTATACTAAAAATAGGAAAGGTTGAGGTTGAGGTTAAGGTTGAGAAGGATAATCTACTCAACCTTAATCTCAACCTCAATCCTAATTATCTACTTAAGGAACATACGTATGTGTTTTCCCCAAAAAAATATCTCGTTTATGGATAATAATTCCACTCCTTGCACTGTTTGTATACAGTTGTAAAAAAGACCAAGAACCCATGACCAATCCTGTGGATCAAGCCCAGCTCAAAAAAAGCCAACAAATCATACGGCTAATAGAAGGTTTTGATAACAAGCTAAATAGCAATCTTAAATCCGGCGAAAGCATTAGCGTGGATTCGCTGGTTTGGTACACCGAGGCTCTGGAAAACTACAACCATGCCCGCCCCGATTTAGCATATGAGAATTTTGTGGTAAACAAAACCACTTATACTGTTACCCACGATAATGGCAACCTGAGCCTTACAGATGCTGCTGAGGTGTATGCCAACATGCAGACCGACCTGGCAAATGAAATGGCCGACCTGGAAGGCAGTGACAACTACTTGAAGCTTACGGATGTGGCTTTGGACAGTGTGCAAGGCAATACTGCCTTTTTGAGTGCAAGTCGCGTTTTAGGTCTAAGGCTGGTTGCCGGCATTTACGAACCCTTTGATGCTGATGATGATTGGATATGGGGCTATGATCAAGGAAGATGCGATGGCACGATGGCAGGCGTTTCTGATGCCTCTAATGAAATTCAAAGGCGAATGAATAATCCTTGGGTTGTGCCTGACAGGAATTATCGTTTTATACTTAATACCTTGGAAACAGTAGAGGTGGATCCCTTTTATGACCATGAGTTTTCTTGCAGGTTGTTTGGAGATTACGGTGTTCCTCCTAATTGGTGTATTAATGAGAATTTTATGACCATTTACCTTGAGCAATCCCACTTGATCTTTACTGATCCCGCTGAAGGAATAGTACCAAACAATAAACAGTTGTATCATATCAGTATAGATGATAGATCTTATTTAGATGGTGGCTATTCATCTCATCATTATTTTGCTACTTACGGTGAAGTAACTTTAATTGCGCCTATTGACTAGTTAATCATGGCTGGCTCAAAATTGTTAATTTTTTCAAGTGATTGATTTCTAATGTTATTCAATTGTAAGGATTAAGAGTTTTTGAGCCAACCATTATAATTTCATCTCCATATGAAAAAGATTAAATCATTTTTTGTTTTTTTTATTGTGTTGTATTTCTCAGGTCAACTTTTTTCGCAGGACAAGGCTTTTGAGGTTATCATAGGTAATGGCGATAATTTAATGTTTACTGATATGGTCGAAGACAGTAGTGGCATAGTGTATTTTACTGTTATCAGCAACAAGGTAAACAAAACAAAACAAGATGCTCTTGTGGGTCGGATGAATGCGCAGGGAGAATTATTAGACACTTTAAGGCTGGCTAGTCCTGATAAAACCAGGAGATTATACAATATTCATGAGAAAGAACCTGGTGTATTTATCTTAACCGGTGTGGAATTTGATCCTGATACAGAAAATAATATAACAATCCTTGTATATTTTATCAACAGCAATTTAGCAATCATTGATTCAGCTAAATATTATTTGCCACCAAATGAAAAATACCGTACCATATATTCAAACTACGAGAAGAATGGACAACTCCTGTTAAGTGGTAGTTATTATACTGGAGGTTTATTTTCTGAGCGTCATAGCTTTGTGATGATTCTCAATGAAGAAATGGATAGTATAGGATTCAATGAATTTGAAGGCTATATAGGGATTTCGTTCTTCAAACAACTCGATGATAATCAATATTGGGTGATTGAAGAAGTTGCCAGGGATATTTGCCTTTTAGATAGTACACTAACAAAGATTAAAATAATAGATGTCCCTGATTTCATTTTTGGAGACTATTCTGTGAAGTGGGATACTGATACCAGCTTTTATCTGTTGGGAGGCAACCTGTATCCTCATCCAAATGATAATATAGCCCTGCTTAGGTTTTATCATCCCATTGACACTGCCGGATATCAGTTAAATCTCCTTAAGGTGTCTGATACAACTGATCATCCTTGTGTAAGAGGAGGTGTTGACTTTATTACGAATGATACCGTATTTGCCGGAGGCACAAGAAATTTAAATCCTACTAACCCATATTTTTCTAACCAGCCATCCTGGTTTATGCTGTTTCAAACAGATAGCCAATTAAATGTAAGATGGGAACGCTTTTATGGAGGAGATGCCTATTATGTAATGCGAAACCTGATCGCCACACACGATGGCGGCTGCCTGATAGCAGGCACACGCTTCGATTATATGAATAATCCAGAGCCACAAACCGATATTATCGTGCTCAAGCTCAACAGCGAAGGCCTGCTGGTAGGAGACCACGAACTGCCCGAAACCCGTATGCACGAAGCCATCGTATATCCCAATCCCGGCACGGATGCCCTGCAGATACGACTGGCCGTGCAACACCCCACGGCCCTGCTTGAGTTGTTTGATGCCAACGGCAGGCTCGTGCTCAGCCAACAACTCCACCAAAAAGAAAGCCGCATAGCTGTGGATCATTTACCTTCTGGCACCTACATTTACAGTTTGAGTGCTGATACGGGTTTGCTGGAAAAAGGGAAATGGGTGAAATTGTAAGAAATTTACCATGAAGAATCCATTCTTTATTTTTACTTTGTTCATATTATCTTTTGCGAACTATGGTATTTATTGCCAGAATAAGACCTTTGAGTTTGTTCTCGAAAATGGTAATAACTTGACACTTACCGACATGATCGAAGATAATTCTGGAAATGTATATTTAACAATTTCAAGCAATCAAGTATCTAGTGATCAAAAACATACGATTCTTGGTAAATTGAATCAAATGGGCGATATTTTGGACACTATGACATATTCTCACATAAGTAAGAGTAAAGTCTTTTATAATATTCATCTTACTGATGTAGGTACTATTCTTTTAGCTGGAACTGAAAATAGTCCTGATAATTCTGATAATAATACTTTGATATTTAATTTATTGAATGAAAATTTAACAATTATTGACAGTGCCGCGATCGATTTGCCTGATGAAGAACGTTTGATCAATTTACATTCGTTTTTAGGTAATAATAACCAATTTCTTATTAGTGGTGGATATTATCATGGCCCAATGGCTGAAGAAAGACATAGTTTTGTATTGATAATGAATCAATCACTTGACAGCATCAAATTCAATTCATTTGAGGGGGATGTTGTAATTTCTCACTTTAGAAACCTATCAAATAATAATTATTGGGTGATTGAGGAGGTTATTACCGAAATCTCTATTCTTGATAGTTTGCTTAGTTAGGTAGAAACTATCAATGTGCCAGATTTTACTTTCGGTAATTATTCCGTAAAATGGGACACCGATACCAGCTTTTATCTTTTGGGTTATAATCTCTATCCTCCACCAAACTATAATTTATCCCTGCTTAGGTTTTTTCATCCCATTGATACAAGCGGATATCAGACAAACATCCTGAAAATATCGGATACTACTGATTATCCTTCCTTACGAAACGGGCTTGATTTTAAGAACAAAGATTCTGTTTTTGTAGGCGGTACACGCAATCTGGACAAATACAATATTTACCATTCCAACCAGCCCTCCTGGTTTATGCTGTTTCAGACCGATAGCCTGCTAAATGTGAGATGGGAACGCTTCTATGGAGGTGATGCCTATTATGTGATGCAAAAACTTATCGCCACACGCGATGGCGGCTGCCTGGTAGCAGGCACACGCTACGATTATATGAACGATCCCGTGCCACAAACCGATATTATCGTGCTCAAACTTAACAGCGAAGGCCTGCTGGTAGGAGACCACGAACTGCCCGAAACCCACATGCACGAAGCCATCGTATATCCCAACCCAGGCACGGATGCCCTGCAGATACGACTGGCCGTGCAGCACCCCACAACCCTGCTCGAGCTTTTTGATGCCAATGGCAGGCTCTTGCTCAGCCAACAACTCCACCAAAAGGAAAGCCGCATAGCTGTGGATCATTTGCCTTCCGGCACCTACATCTACAGGCTAAGCGCTGACACGGGTTTGCTGGAAAACGGGAGGTGGGTGAAAATGTAAATGAAGCTTTTCAGAAGTTTTTAGTCAAAAAAATAGTTGTTTTTTACTTAGCAAATAAAGCGTAAATCTCAGGAAAATAGTAACTTTACCTACTCAAATCTTAGCAAAAACTCCAAGATGAATAAAGATATACGCTGGCAACAACGATTCATGAATTTTAAGAAGGCATTCAATCAATTCTCAAAGTTTATTGAGCATAAAGAGTTGAATGAAATGGAGCAGCAGGGTCTGATCAAAGCTTTTGAATACACTTATGAATTGAGTTGGAAAACACTTCAGGATTTATTACGAGATAAGGGATATAGCCAGATAGCTGGCCCTAAACCGGTTATTGAGCAAAGTTTTCAGGATGGTTATATCAGTGATGGTAAAGGCTGGATGAGAATGCATCAAAGCAGGAATCTTGCCAGTCATACCTACGATGAAGAAACAGCAGCTGCATTAATTGAAGGAATAAGAAATGAATATTTTTATCTTCTGCAAAACTTATTCAATCGGTTAGAGGAAGAAAAATCAAATTCCAATAATTCATTATTTGATGCGTAACGATTTGAATGTTGGATTGAACATCAATGATTTAGAAAGCATTAGAAGGGTTATCAAAAGCTTTCCTAAAATTGAAGATGCAGTATTGTTTGGCTCACGAGCCAAAGGAACTTATTCCAATGGTTCAGATATAGATATTGCATTAAAAGGAGGCAATATGCTGCTCAATGATATGCTGGATCTGTCAAATGCCTTAGAAGAATTATTGCTTCCCTATAAGTTTGATTTAATAATATATGACCGCATTACAGAAAGTGCCTTAATTGATCATATAAACAAAGTCGGGATATCACTAATGTAACTGCATAGCAGCAGATCATTTACCCTCCGGAGCATACATCTACCGCCTGAGTGCTGATACGGGTTTGCAGGAAAGCGGGAAGTGGGTGAAAATGTAAAAACTCCACTGCTCGTTTGTAAAACAGCTTATACTAAAAATAGAAAAGGTTAAGGTTGAGGTTGAGAAGGATAATCTACTCAACCTTAATCTCAACCTCTGCCTCAACCTCCATTACCCACCGCTTATTCTTCAACGCATTGAATGATTGTAAATTAGTTAAAATATGTTAACGATTTAACAAAGATTCATAGATGGATGTTTAAATCGGGTAAACTTAAAAATATCCAAACTATGAAAAAGAAAACCTCAGTAATTGTTTTGTTAATGTTTGTAGCTTTTACAGCTTTTCCGGCATTCTCGCAGGCTCAAATGCTGGCCTCCAAGGGTAATGACTCAGGCGTGATGACCAAGGACTCACAGGCCAAACTTACACCTGATGCAGTGCTCGAAGATTTAATGGAAGGAAACAAACGCTTTACAGCCAACCGACCCGATAAAATTGATATGCCTGCACAGGTGAAGGCTACCTCAAAAGGGCAGTACCCCAAAGCGGTGATTTTATCATGTATCGATTCTCGCGTACCTGTTGAAATGCTATTTGATCAGGGCATTGGCGATGTTTTTGTAGCACGTGTTGCCGGAAATACCGAGGATGAAAGCATTTTGGGAAGTATGGAGTATGCTACTGCAGTTGCGGGGTCTAAACTTGTAATGGTTTTGGGACATGAAGCCTGTGGTGCTGTAAAATCAGCTATTGATGAGTTTGAAGCAGGCGACAATGTGGCTCATTTGTTGGGTACTATCGAACCCGCAATTGATAAGGTGAAAGGCGATCGCGACTCTTCCAATAAAGAATATGTAGAAGAAGTAATAAAAGTTAATGTTCAGGAAACTATTGACGATATCAGAGAGCGTTCACCAATCATTGCCGGACTGGAAAAAGAAGGAAAGATCAAAATTGTTGGTGCCTACTACGATCTCCATACAGGAGCAGTTAGTTTGGTAGACTAAATTTATAATTCAAAATAAATTCATTCGAGGCAATCCTTTTAGGTTGCCTCTTTTTTTTAATTCACTTATTCTGAGAAAAAGTAAATAGTTCGCAAAGCCTTAACCGAGCGATCAGCATAAAACTCTTCCGGATGAAAAAGCCTGAACCTGCCTCCCGAGCTGTCTTGTTGCGAAATATCCAAAATCGGGCTTAAACCATCCGGCCTGTTAAATAGTTCACTATAGCTGTATACAGCACGATAACCATCAGCGCCGGCAAAGCAAACCAGCCCGCTGCGGTTCAATTCGGGATCAAAAACATCAACTATATCTTCCAGCATTTTACTTAATGCAACGCCCTTAAATCCATCATTTGGGTGAAAACCCATTCCCATACCGTAAAAATTGGTAATGTATTCATGTATTGGAAGATTTTCGGGAAGAGTTGAAATCGTTTTTAGCAAGGTGTCTCGTTTCCAAACGGCAATGTTTTCGGCATACAAAGGTTCCATATCCCTGGTGATGGGGAAGTCTTTTTGGTCGAAAGAGCGTATTTCAATACTTGTTGGATTTTCGATATTGCGAAAAGCAAAAAGATCACGGGCTGATACGAGTTTCCAGCTGTCGGCAACCGGATAATCCACTTCCTTGCGATAGGGTTTGATGGGTGCCGATTCGGTGGCAATTAGTATCTGATGCGGGTCGGCTGTCAGAAAGATTTCAGCCCAGCTAAAAACAGCAGTTTCTTCGGCTGCATTGCGCACAATCACATACAAATCAATGATTGGACGAAAAGCCTCCTGATTTTTTTTCGCCAGTTCTACAGTATTGAGCATATCGAAAAGCGAATAGCCTTTGTAGCGATAGGCTCCAATAAAATTTATCCCTGCACTGTCATAAAGCGATTCTTTTACAATTACTTCGCGCTTATACAGCTTGCTAAAGTCAACAGTTTCATTATTTTTTACTTCACCGCTAACCAGTATTTCTCCTATTGACAAAGCGGTTTCTTCCGTGCGGTGAAACAGGCTGTTTCCTCCCTGTGGCATTCCGGTAGCCCCGCTGATGGCATCGGCCTGCTGATCAAGAAAAGAACAAGCCGGACTGAATAAAAACATCAGTCCGGCAGTTGCGTTTATCCATTTTGATAAGATTTTCATCATCAGTCTTTTCGCATCTCAATCAAAATATCGAGCATTTTTATGGCAGCCTCTGTGATCACGGTTCCAGGGCCGAAGATGGCCACGGCACCGGCATCATACAGGTACTGATAATCCTGATGCGGAATCACGCCACCCACGATCACCATGATGTCGTCGCGACCGAGCTTGGCAAGTTCTTCAATTACTTGTGGAACTAGCGTCTTATGTCCGGCAGCCAAGCTGGAAACACCCAGCACATGCACATCATTTTCGGTAGCCTGACGGGCTGCTTCGGCCGGTGTTTGGAACAGCGGTCCGATATCCACATCAAAGCCAATGTCGGCATAGCCTGTGGCTACAACTTTGGCACCGCGGTCGTGTCCATCCTGACCCATTTTGGCAATCATAATACGTGGCCGGCGTCCTTCGAGACGGGCAAACTCATCAGCCAGGGCTGTGGCTTTGGCATACTTTTCGTCGCCGCGTGTTTCGGCAGAATAAACGCCCGAAATCGAACGTATCACGGCTTTGTATCGGCCAAACACTTTTTCGCAGGCCATGGATATTTCGCCCAGCGAAGCCCTTTTGGCGGCAGCATCAACAGCCAGCTCAAGCAAGTTGCCTTCGCCGGTTTCGCACGAACGGGTGATGGCTTCGAGTGCCTGCTGCACTTCGGCTTCGTTGCGCTGGCTGCGCAAAAGCTCCAGCCTCTTGATCTGTGAAAGCCGCACTGCAGTATTGTCAATATCCAGCGTTTCGAGCGGATCTTCTTTGTCGAGCCTGTATTTGTTGATACCAACAATCACATCCTTGTGCGAATCAATACGGGCCTGCTTGCGGGCAGCAGCCTCTTCGATACGCATCTTTGGAAGCCCGGTTTCGATGGCTTTGGCCATGCCGCCCATCTCCTCAACTTCTTCAATCAGCGCCCAGGCCTTGTCGGCTAATTCTTGTGTAAGTTTTTCCACATAATACGAACCGGCCCAGGGATCAACAACTTTGCAAATCTGGGTTTCCTCTTGAAGATAAATCTGGGTGTTGCGGGCAATGCGGGCCGAAAACTCAGTAGGCAAAGCAATTGCCTCGTCCAGCGCATTGGTGTGCAACGATTGGGTGTGGCCTAAAGCTGCGCCCATGGCTTCGATACAGGTGCGGGCAACATTGTTGAACGGATCCTGTTCGGTGAGGCTCCAGCCAGAGGTTTGCGTATGGGTACGCAAGGCCATGGATTTGGCATTTTTGGGATTGAATTTCTTCACGATCTTGGCCCAGAGCATCCGTCCGGCGCGCATCTTGGCAATCTCCATAAAATGGTTCATCCCCAAGGCCCAGAAAAACGATAGCCGGGGAGCAAAGGCGTCAACATCCAGGCCGGCCTTTAGACCGGTACGGATATAATCCAGGCCGTCGGCAAGCGTATAAGCCAGCTCGAGATCCGCCGTGGCACCGGCTTCCTGCATATGATAGCCCGAAATGGAAATGGAGTTGAACTTGGGCATCTTTTGTGAGGTAAACTCGAAGATATCGGCAATGATACGCATCGAAGGCTCGGGTGGATAGATGTAGGTGTTGCGCACCATAAATTCCTTCAGGATGTCGTTTTGGATGGTACCCGAAAGCTCTTCCAGGCTGGCACCCTGTTCCAGTGCAGTTACGATATAAAAAGCCATCACGGGCAATACCGCACCGTTCATGGTCATCGAAACAGACATTTTGTTGAGCGGAATCTCGTCGAAAAGGATTTTCATATCCAGTACCGAGTCGATCGCCACACCTGCTTTTCCTACATCGCCCACCACACGTTCGTGATCAGAATCGTAGCCGCGGTGTGTTGCCAGGTCGAAGGCTACTGAAAGGCCTTTTTGCCCGGCTGCAAGGTTGCGGCGGTAAAAAGCGTTGGATTCTTCAGCCGTTGAAAAGCCGGCATATTGCCTGATAGTCCACGGACGCATCACATACATGCTGGCATAAGGGCCGCGCAAAAACGGCGCCAGGCCGGCAGCATATTCCAGGTGTTCCATATTTTCGAGCTCGGCAGCGGTATAAACGGGTTTCACCATGATGTGCTCGGGTGTTTCCCATTCAGCAGCAATGCCTTGTTTCTCTTCCCATTGACGGGGATCCGTTTTTGCTCCCGGATTTGTGTTGATATTGATATGCTTGAAATTCGGTTTCATGCTTTCTCCTTTCCTTTTATTGATTTACGATACCTAGCGCTTGTTGAAACGACTGTATAGTTTGCAGCAGATTGCTTTTCACATGGATAAAATGCTGCATTCCGGCTGCCTTCAGCTCATCTACAAGGGCTGTGGGATAACCGGCCAACACCACAATTTTAGTTTCACGAAGCGCTTCAAAAGCTTTGATGGCAGTGCCTTCATAGGCTTCATCGGTGCTGCATAACACGATGATTTCGGTTTGAGATGCTTTGGCTGCTTCAATGCCTTGCTCAATGGTGTCGAAGCCCGTATTATCTACAATTTGGTAGCCTGCACAGGCAAAGAAACTGCTTGCAAATCCTGCCCTGGCTTTGCGCATGGCCAGATTGCCATAAGTCAGCATCCAAACTGTCGGGCGTTTGTTGTTGCGGCTATATAAATCGGTTTGGTAGCGTAGCTGCTCAAAAGCTTGTGCGCCACGATAAGTAACGATAGTTTCTATTTCTGCTTGCGGGCTTCGGCGATCATCCGATTCGAAAACGGAAGCCGGCAAATCCTGCTTCAGTTGCTCGCCAGCATTGGGATACTGATTCGTGCCGAGGATAATCTCGCGGCGGGTAGCAATCTGCTTGTCGCGTGCCTGAACTGAATCTTTGATTTGCTGTTGAATCATCCCATTGCGCAGCGCTGCCAGAAATCCTCCTTTTTCCTGAATTTCCAAAAACAACTTCCAGGCTGCTTTCACCAGCGAATCCGTTAAACTTTCAATATAGTAGGAGCCTGCTGCCGGATCGGCTACTTTGTCGAAATAGGATTCTTCCTTTAGAATCAATTGTTGATTACGGGCAATGCGTTCGGCAAAGGCTGTAGGCTTTTCAAAAGGTATGTTGAAAGGCAGCACAGTTAAGGATTCGGCACCTCCTAGTATGGCCGACATGCTTGAGGTGGTAGTGCGCAGCATATTTACATAAGGATCGTAAATACTGAGGTTGTAGGTGCTATTTGTAACATGCATATGCATGCGTCCATTGTTAGCGTCATTAAGGCCATAGGCGTTGGTAATATTGGCCCAAAGCAAGCGGTAAGCCCGTAGCTTGGCGATCTCCATAAAGTAGTTTGACCCAACGGCCAGGTTGAATTTAATCCTGGGGCTGATCTCACCAATAAACAAACCCTGATCTGTAAGGCGGGTAAGGTACTCACTACCTAAAGCCAGTGTATAGGCCATTTCTTGCACGATATTAGCGCCTGAGTTGGTGAAAATATGGCCGTTTACGCCAATTACACGCATTTGAGGCAAAGCAGATGCAGCTTTTATCAGTTCAGCAGCCTTCTCAAAATCAGCTTTCTCGTTTTCGTACCAGATTCCCCTGCGGGCAAATCGCGCCAGCGGGTCATAATTGATGGAAGCACGTATGGCATCCAGCGGGCGGTTGTATTTTTTTACCAGACTTTCGATCATGCCAGTCAACTGCAGATGCTGATGCGTGCTGAAAAAGTTGATCTCAACGATATCAGTACGAATATTTTTGAGCAGCAGCTCAATTTCATCGATGGTGTATGCTTTTTCACATCCCAGTTCAAAGCCAAGCGAATCAACACCTTTCATCAAAATGTCGAGGGCTTTTTCGTTAGTGGCTTTGATATCGTCCACCTTCAAATCCTGACGCACCAGCCAGTCGTTGCCGTTGGCCTGATTTCCTCTCACGAAAGGAAAGGTAGCCGGTAGTGCCTTCATCCAGGCGATCTGTTCGAGGTCTTCGCTGCGATAATAAGGCTTTACATCGATGCCTTCGGTAGTTTTCCAGATTAGTTTTTTAGCGTAGTCGGCTCCTTTAAGGTCTTTCAAAAGTTGTTCTTCCCACTGTTGTGTAGAAACCGGCTGAAAATCAGCAAACAGCTTTTTTTCCTGCTTCTCCATAGCTTTTTGTGTTTGATTATTATCGGATTAATGAGCTGTACGAAATAGGGCACTTGGGCCTTTGTTGCGCATTTACAGGTGTTTAATCCCGTTCACGGGACAAAATTACGACAAAAAACCTGAAAGCACAGGGCAGGGTATAAATTATTGTGAAAAAATTAACAGGAATAGCAACGAATTCCGAAAAACTTCCGAACATGCTTTCCGTTAAATTGTTCTACATTTGCCATCAGGCCGTTTGTTAATCTACAGAAGCGCAAAAAGCATGTCGAATTTGGATCAGATCAAAAAACCGATCAGCAGGGAACTGGATCATTTTGAGCAGTTTTTTAAGGAAAGTATGCGTTCGCGTATTGGCCTGCTCGATAAAATTACCCGATACATCGTCAAGACAAAAGGCAAGCAGATGCGCCCGATGTTTGTGCTGCTTTCGGCCACAATCAACGGAGGCATCAATGATTCAAGTTATCGCGCTGCCACGCTCATCGAATTACTGCATACGGCCACGCTGGTGCATGACGATGTGGTGGACGACTCCAACGAACGCCGGGGATTTTTCTCGATCAATGCGTTGTGGAAAAACAAAATTTCGGTGCTGGTTGGCGATTTTCTGCTTTCACGTGGCTTGCTGCTGGCACTGGATCATGGCGATTTCGAATTGCTCAAAATCGTTTCAGAGGCTGTGAAGGCCATGAGCGAAGGTGAGCTTTTGCAAATTGAGAAAGCCAGAAGGATGGATATTGAAGAGCCGGTTTATTTTGAGATCATCACCAAAAAAACGGCTTCGCTTATCGCTTCATGCTGTGCTGTGGGCGCAGCCTCGGCCGGTGCCGACAAAGCCGCCATCGACAGGATGCGGCAATTTGGAATTAATGTTGGGATTGCTTTTCAGATCAAAGACGATATTTTCGACTACCAGCTCAACAGTCAAACCGGCAAGCCCAGCGGTATCGATATCAAGGAACGAAAAATGACCCTGCCGCTGATTTATTTGTTGAATCAGTCGGGTCTTATCGAGAAACGTCGTATCATTCATACCGTAAAACGTCATGGCAATAATCCCGAAAAGGTGGCCAGCCTGATACAAAAAGTGCAGGAAGCAGGAGGCATTGCCTATGCCGAACAACAGATGCAGCATTATGTGAATCTGGCACTGGAGCAGCTTGAAGGATTGCCCGACAGCGAGGCCCTTGATGCCTTGAAACAAATGGTTGAATTTACGGTTTCCAGAAAGAAATAGCGTATTAGCTTCAACCAATTTTCTCTAAAGCTGATTTACAAGGGAAAATCAAAAATTATTATCCTCTTTTTAAAACTCCAGGTTGTAAGGTGTTCTGGGGAAAGGAATTACATCGCGGATGTTGCCCATACCCGTTACGAACAGCATCAGGCGCTCAAAGCCAAGCCCGAAACCGGCATGCGGAACAGTGCCAAACTTGCGTGTTTCGAGGAACCACCACATCGATTCCATGGGGATGTGCATATCGTTCATGCGTTGCAGCAGTTTGTCGTAAACCTCTTCGCGCTGCGAGCCGCCAATGATCTCGCCAATTCCCGGGAAAAGTACATCCATTGCCCGAACTGTTTTGCCGTCGTCGTTTTGCTTCATATAAAAAGCCTTTATTTCGTTGGGATAATCAGTGAGGATGACAGGCTTTTTAAAGTGTTTTTCGACCAGATAACGTTCGTGTTCCGATTGCAAATCGGCGCCCCATTGCTCAATCGGATACTGGAACTTTCCTTTTTTGTTATGATTTGAGTTTTTGAGGATGTCGATGGCTTCGGTATAGCTGATGCGTTCAAAAGGCTGTTCGAGCACAAAGTTTAATTTGCTAATCAGCTCCATAGCACGTTCATCGGCTTTTTTGTTTTTTTCTTCATCCTGCTGTCGTTTGCTTAGGAAAGCCAAATCATCGGGGCAATTGTCGAGTGCATATTGGATGAGGTATTTCAGCATATCCTCGGCCAGATCCATATTGTCGTGGATATCGTTGAAAGCCACTTCGGGCTCTATCATCCAAAACTCAGCCAGGTGGCGCGAAGTATTGGAATTTTCTGCCCTGAAGGTAGGACCAAACGTATAAACCTTCGACATGGCCAATGCAGCCAGCTCGGCTTCCAGCTGTCCCGAAACAGTGAGGTTGGCCGCTTTCCCGAAAAAGTCTTCGGAATGATCTATGCTACCATCTTCATTTTTGGGGAGTTTTGTCAGATTGAGTGTTGTAACCTGAAACATCTCGCCTGCTCCTTCGGCATCCGAACCGGTGATGATAGGAGAATGGATATTGAAGAAACCCCTGTCGTTGAAAAACTTATGGACGCCAAAAATCATAGCGTGGCGCAGCCGTGTAATGGCGCTGAAGGTATTGGTGCGAAAACGCAAATGTGCTTTTTCGCGCAGAAACTCCAGAGAGTGTTTTTTGGGTTGCAGCGGATAATGATCGGGATTGGCCTCGCCGAGCAGTTCTATCTCACGCACGGCCATCTCAACTTGTTGTCCGCCACCTGCCGAAGGCACCAGTTTGCCTGTAGCCGAAACGGAAGCGCCGGTATGCATCAGAGCAAGCTTTTCTTCCGAAATCTGCTCCAAATCAACTACCAGCTGCAGGTTATGGATGGTTGAACCATCATTGAGGGCGATAAAAGCAACGTTTTTGCTGCCCCGCTTGGTGCGCACCCAACCTTTTACATTAATTTCATTTTCAAGATCCTGCATCTGCAGAACCGCTTTGATCTCTGTTCGTTTCACGGTATTTGTTTTCATGGGGTAATTCAGACTGCAAAAAAACGAAAATTAATGCAAACTGTCTCTTCCTTTAACGTATTGAACTGGATTATTTTGAAATCAGGCCTTGTCCTACTCAACAAAAGCCTGTAAGAACTGTTTAATTGTAACTTTGCACATTAATATTTAGGACAAGTAAAAAATGAGTCCCGATCCCAGCATAAAAGAGATAATTAATTGGTTGCCCTCATCAGATGAGCCACTAGTGATTGCCGGTCCATGCAGTGCCGAATCGCGCGAGCAGCTTTTGCTAACAGCCCGGCAGCTGGCCAAATTGCCGCAGGTAAAAGCCTTCAGGGCAGGAATTTGGAAACCCCGCACAAGGCCTGATGGCTTCGAAGGTGTTGGTGCTGAAGGCTTGAAATGGATGCAGGAAGTAAAATCGGAGACAGGCTTGTTGCTTACCACAGAGGTCGCCAATCCACGTCATATTGAGCTGGCTTTAAAACATGGTATCGATATCTTATGGATTGGTGCGCGAACGGTAGTGAATCCGTTTTCGGTTCAGGAACTGGCCGAAGCCGTTAAAGGCGTGTCAATTCCTGTGCTGGTAAAAAACCCCATCACGCCTGATATCAAGCTGTGGATGGGTGCTTTAGAGCGTTTTCATAAGTCCGGAATCATGCAGTTGGGCGCCATCCATCGTGGCTTTCATTATTTCAAACAATCGCCTTACCGCAATGCCCCCATGTGGGAAATACCTATTGAGTTGCGGCGCTTATTGCCCTCTTTGCCGGTGATTACGGATATCAGCCATATTTGTGGCCGGCGCGATCTGTTGCAAAGCATCGCCCAAAAAGCCCTTGACCTGGAAACCAATGGCCTGATGATCGAAAGTCATTTTGATCCCGATCAGGCGCTAACTGATGCAGCTCAGCAAATTGCGCCCAAAGAGCTGGAGAAACTGCTTGCCCAGCTGATTGTTCGCGAACGCACCGGAAGCATCGACTTTCAGCATAAGCTGGAAGAACTGCGAACAGAAATTGACAAACTCGATGGCGAGCTGATACAGCTGCTTGCCCGCAGAATGGAAGTGGTGAGCGAGATCGGGGCTTATAAAAAAGAAAATAATATCACCATCCTCCAGCTCAAACGCTGGAAACATATTATCGAAGACCGGCTGGCCATTGGAACAAATATGGGTCTCGATAAGCAATTTTTGCTGCTGCTGCTCGAACTGGTGCACGAAGCCAGCATTCAGCAACAAACCAAAATATTTAATCAGCAAGATTGATTCCGATTATTAAGACCAGCAGAAAAAGTCAGCGCAACTGCCTTTACTTAACAGAAATACGTTATTGAATCTGCTCAAATTGCTGTAGAAAGCGAATGTCATTCTCGAAAAACAAGCGTAAATCGTTGATTTGGTATTTCATCATGGTAATCCGTTCGATGCCCATTCCAAAAGCAAATCCAGTATATTCATTACTATCTATTCCGCAGGCTTCCAGTACATTAGGATCCACCATGCCACAACCCAGAATTTCGACCCAACCGCTGTACTTACAAATATTACAGCCTTTGCCTCCGCAGATGTTGCACGAAACATCCATTTCGGCAGAAGTCTCAGTAAAAGGAAAGTAGGACGGTCTGAAACGAATGCGGGTTTTTTTTCCAAAAAACTCCTGGGCAAAATAGTAAAGTGTCTGTTTCAGATCGGCGAACGAAACCTCCTTGTCGATATAAAGTCCTTCGATCTGATGAAAAATACAATGTGCGCGTGCAGAAATGGCCTCGTTGCGAAACACGCGCCCGGGAGCAATAATCCGTACGGGCAGTTTTCCCTGTTCCATCACCCGCACCTGCACACTGCTGGTATGGGTACGCAAGGCAATATCTGGATTTTTATGAATAAAAAAGGTATCCTGCATATCTCTGGCAGGATGCTCGGGCGGAAAATTGAGGGCAGAAAAATTATGAAAATCATCCTCTATTTCAGGCCCTTCACTAATGACAAAACCCAGTCGCTCAAAAATACTGTTGATCTCTTTTCTGACAATAGAAAGGGGATGACGACCACCTTTAAAATGACCCGAAGGCAAGGTAACATCAAGCGTGGAGGCCGCTGTTGTTGTTTGCTGCTCCAATGCTTCCTGATTTGTTTTAAGGTAATCCTGTGCCTTGTTTTTAAGCTCATTGAGCAACAAACCCATTTCTTTGCGGTCTTCAGGAGCTACCGACTTAAAATCAGCAAAAAGTGCTGGAATAAGCCCTTTTTTACTCAGGAATTTCAACCTGAAATTTTCCAGGGCCTCTTTATCAGTAAACTTAAACTGCTCAATTTGCTGTAGCAGTTGTTCAATTTTTTCTTTCATAGTTTTTATGACCTATTCTAATACTTCAATCTGCATTGTAATTTCTTCCAACGGGCGGTCAGCGCGGCCGGTTTGCACAGCGGCAATGGCATCAATCACCTCAAAGCCTGAAACAACCTCACCAAAAACCGTATAGGCACCGTCCAAATGTGGCGTTCCTCCCTGGGTTGCATACAGCTGCTTCTGCTCGTCGGTATATGTTAATCCGTTGCGTGAACTCATCATGTTTAGTGTATTTGCGTCGTATTTTTGCCCTTGCACGATATAAAACTGCGAGCCGCTCGATTTGCGCTCGGGGTTCACATTGTCGCCCATACGGGCAGCTGCCAGCGCGCCCTTTTTATGGATGTATTTTGGCAGTATCTCAGCATCAATCGTGTAACCGGGATCTTGTTTCCCATTGGCATTGCCACCGCCCTGAATCATAAAATTGTTGATCACCCGGTGAAAAGGAGAGCCCGCGTACCAGCCCTGTTTGATCAGCTTAATGAAATTATCCCGATGCCCGGGCGTATCATTGTATAACTTGGCTGTAATATCGCCTTTTGAGGTCTTGATAAGGACAAGAGTTTCGGTTTTCTGTTGCGCCTGCAGGCCTATTACAGAAAATAAAATCAGGATAAGAAAGAGGTTTTTCATTGTCATAATGATTAGGTGATACAATTAACCAGATTAAATGTGGCAGCAAAAATACAAAAAGCATACGACTGATAGACTGCGCTGCCATTAAAGCCACTTTTCAGGCTTTGGAATTTTGCGCTTCAGAAAAACATTTTCGGCAAAGAGGCTCATAACTTTCAGTCTCGCCCAGCATTACCAGTTTGTCGCCGGCAATGGTGCGGTGCGAATATTGCGCCAGATTACCGCATCGCATACAAATAGCGTGAACTTTGGTTACATACTCTGCCCGTGCCATAAGCGCGGGAATGGGACCGAAAGGCTTGCCCTGAAAATCCATATCAAGCCCGGCCACCACAACACGTATCCCGTTATTAGCCAACTGATTACATACAGATGCCAATTCATTATCAAAAAACTGCGCTTCATCAATGCCCACCACTTCCATATCGCTTGCATAGAACAAAATCTGATTGGCACTTTCAACCGGAATAGATTGAATGGTATTGCTGTCGTGCGATACAACATCTTCAATACTATAGCGTTTATCGATATGAGGTTTAAAAATTTCAACACGTTGATTAGCAATTCTTGCACGCTTAAGACGCCGGATTAATTCTTCCGTTTTGCCCGAAAACATGGAGCCACAAATGACTTCTATCCATCCCGTGCGTGATTTGCTGTTGGTATCTTTTTCGAGAAACATGCCGGCTACTGTTGGGGTTCTTTGTAATTTTATGCCTTTAAACCTGCAAAAATACCAATAAATTAATACGCTTAAAGCAATGAGTTTGCATAACGATCAGGAAAACCAAATAAAAATAATCAAACAGTTGCTGCAGCAGCTTGTGCAGCAAACCACTTTTCTGGAACAGCAGAAGCTGCCATTACGCAGGCTCGACCTTGATGTGATGATGAAGCGCACACATGAGCTGTACGAAAAACTATGTGCCATCAGCATAGATGTCGAAGAAAAGCCAATGTCGGAAGCTACTCCGGAAGCAGTAACAGAAGCAGCTGCCACAGCATATCAAGCTTTTGCTGACGATGAAAACGAAACCGTTAGTTCGGCTGTTGAGCCGGAAGTTTCTCATCACAGGGAAGATGAATCTGCGCCTGAACAGCCGGCTGCCAATACGTTTGAAGAAGACGTTCCGGTCGCTCCTCCTTTGCAGGATAAGCCTGCTGAACAGCCATCGAACGCCCGGCAAGCACCTTTAAGCAATGAACCGCAATACCGTCCGGAGCCTGAGAAAAAACCTGAAGCGCCAAAAAGTGAAAATATCAAAGCGACAACACTTGATTTATTTGGCTCCGAAATTATACCAAGTCTGGCCGATCAGCTAACTGCCAATGAGGACAAAAGCGTGGCAGCAATGATGGAGCGCCAACCTATTACAGACATCAGAACAGCCATCGGAATTAATGATAAATTTTTGTTTATCAATGAGTTATTTTCCGGAAGCCTCGAAGCTTATAATAAAATGCTCGACGAACTTAACGATTTCAAGAGCTTTAATGGTGCCAGTACTTTTTTGATTGAGCTCAAAGTGCAACACCAATGGGAAGGCAGCGCAGCAGCCTGGAAAAAGCTGGTAGGTTTAATTGAGCGCAAGTTTAACGTGAAACCCGAAGATCATGCGCTGTAAACTTTTTTTCGCCCTTATCGGCCTGCTTCTGATGGCGCTGCCGGTTCAAAGTCAGGATAAAGCCTATGTGCAAAAGGTTGTCAAGAAACTGGCAGCTCCCGGCATGCACGGCCGCGGCTATGTAAAAAACGGTGATGCGCGTGCCGCTAATTTCCTCGCGAAAGAGATGAAAAAGGCAGGACTTCACTTTTTTGGAGAAGACTATTTCCAGCCTTATCATTTTTCTGTGAACAGCTTTCCCGGGAAAATGGAATTTTCCGTTGATGGTAATAAGCTAAAAGCAGGCAGTGATTTTGTGGTTCATCCGGGTACAAAAACAACGCACCAAAGCTTTGAACTCGTTTGGCTTCCCGACACCATTACACAGCTGAATTCAGTTTATCAGTTGATAGATACCACAGCCCTTGAAGGCAAAATGCTGGTGGTTCCCGAAGGTTTGAAAACTGCTTATCGCCATGGAATTCCGGGTGTTCCAGCTTTAATGCAAACAGTTGAAAAGGCCATGTGGTGGCATGTTTCCGGTTCAGAAAAACCGGATAATAAGCTCATGCTGAAAGTAAAAAAAAGCAGTCTGGCTGCCCATGCAAAAAGCTGCGAAATCACTGTTGAAGCCCATTTTATCGAAAAACATACGACCAACAATGTAATTGGTTTTGTTCCGGGAAGTGCTGTGCCGGATAGTTTCTTTGTGTTCGTTGCCCATTACGATCACCTGGGCAAAATGGGTAAAAACACGACTTATCCGGGCGCCAGCGACAATGCCAGCGGAACTGCTACTGTGCTCGATCTGGCACGGTATTATAGCGCCAATCCCGAAAAAGCCTATTACAGCATGGTATTTATTTTGGTTTCAGGGGAAGAGGCAGGTTTAAAAGGATCGTATTATTTTGCCGAAAACCCACTTTTTTTGCTTGAAAATATTCGTTTTGTTATCAACTTTGATATGGTTGGAACAGGCAGTGAAGGCCTCTCGGTAGTAAACGGAAAAATGTTTCCCGAGCTGTCAGAAATATTGATATCAATCAATAATGAAAACCAATATTTCGGTGATGTACGTTTGGGCGGAGAGTCATGCAATAGCGATCATTGTCCCTTTTATAAACAAGGGGTGCCTGCTTTTTTTCTTTTTACACGCGGCTCCGAAAACAGAGAATATCATACCCTGACAGATACTTATGAGAAGCTTCCGTTTACAAAATATGAATCGCTTTTTAGTACGATAACAGATTTTGTTGAAGCCAGCGAATCAGCAATTTTTAACCGCTAAGATGGAAACATTTTTAATCCTATTTACGATAGCTGTAGTGGTCATTTTCACCATTTTGTCATTTTATACCTCTGTAAATAGTGGTGCTGACAAATTTGAAAAATGGCTCAAAAGAAAAAGTAAAAACAACTTTTAATTACGATTATGTCCAAACTTGTTCTGGTTCCCACGCCCATTGGCAATCTCGAGGATATCACGCTTCGGGCCTTGCGCATCTTGAAAGAGGAGGTAGATTTGATAGTAGCAGAAGACACCAGAAAAACAGGCATTTTGCTCAAGCATTACGACATCAGCAAACCCATGAGTGCATTTCATCAGCATAATGAGCATAAGCAGGTTGATCGCTTGATCGACCGCTTGCTGGCAAGTGAACGCATGGCTTTGGTAACGGATGCCGGAACGCCGGCCATCTCCGATCCGGGCTTTTTGCTGGTTAGGGCATGTATTCAGCATGATATTGAAGTGGAATGTTTGCCGGGAGCAACAGCTTTTGTGCCGGCTTTGGTAAACTCCGGATTACCGGCAGACCGCTTTGTTTTTGAGGGTTTTTTGCCACACAAAAAAGGCCGTCAAAGCCGGATTAAGGCCATCGCTGAACAAGCTTATACCAGCATTCTTTACGAATCTCCGCATCGTTTGCTAAAAACACTTCAACAACTTGCCGAAGAGGCAGGTTCCGATCGAAAAGCAGCAGTTGCCCGTGAACTCACAAAAATTTACGAAGAAACCATTCGGGGTACCTTATCCGAACTTATCCTGCATTTCGAACAGCAGGGTGTTAAAGGCGAAATAGTGATTGTGCTCGAAGGAAAATCCGATAAATAATTTCCTGTTTTTGGCTACGTAAAACTGTTCGCCCGCGAACAAAAGCTGTTGATTAGCGTACACTTAGCCTCAATTTATCAGTCAACTTTTTTAATATTACTAGCTGGCATACAATAACTTAAAATTATTGGCATGTTTCATGCTTTTCACTATGCAACAATGTAATCCTTAATGAGAGCTCCCGCTCTCCGTCGTTCTTTTTCTCATACTACATGTAATTTTGTGTTGGTTGAACTCAGATAAAGTCCTGTGCATTTTGTACAGGGCTTTTATCTTTTTATAAAGGATCGTAACTTCGCCACAAAAGCAAAAAAGCGCTTGTTTAATTATGGCCTATACTTATCCATATCCCCGCCCTGCCGTTACGGTAGATATCCTGGTTTTTGACATCAGCATCAAGCCCCAAAAACTATTGCTGATACAACGCAAAAACCCGCCTTTTGAAAACTGCTGGGCATTACCCGGAGGTTTTATTGAGATGAATGAAACGCTAATAGAATCAGCATTGCGAGAGCTTAAAGAAGAAACAGGATTGGTGTTGAATCAGCTCGAACAGCTTCACACCTTTGGCGACCCCGGACGCGATCCGCGACATCGCACAATTTCTGTTGCTTTTGTTGGGCTGATCTCCGCTCCCGAACCCATATTTGCAGGCGATGATGCTGCAAATGCCAGTTGGTTTTCAATCGAAAACCTTCCGGAACTGGCTTTTGATCACGACAAAATTATTCAGCAAGGAATTGATCAATACCTTTAACATTTGAAGCTTATGTGTGGAAGATTTCAATTGTCAGTAACAGGAAAACAAATCAGCGAGCGCTTCAATACCGAAGTTTTTGACGAACTTTATAAACCATCCTACAATTGTGCACCAGGGCAATTTCTGCCTGTGATAGCAAATAGTGAACCCAAAAAGCTTCAATCCTTTTTCTGGGGTTTTATTCCCCCATGGATCAAATCAGGACAGCCGTTTAAACCCCTTATAAACAGCAGAGCAGAAACGATTGCCGAGAAACCGGCTTTCAAAAATGCTTTCCGCACGCAACGCTGTATTATTCCTGCCAATGGATTTTACGAGTGGGCCACGACGGCCGGCAAACAAGCATACCGTATTTTTTTGAAGTCAGAAGATTTGTTTGCCATGGCAGGTATTTGGACAAGTTTTACGCAATCTGACAGCACAATACGCCAGCATTTCAGTATTGTTACCACAGAAGCAAACGCATTGATGAAACCCATACATTCGCGCATGCCGGTGATATTAAGGCCTGATGAAGAGCAAATGTGGCTTTTTGAAAATGATACTGAAAAGTTAAAAAAACTACTCCATCCCTTCCCCGCTGACCAGCTTCAGAAGCTGGCAATTTCCAAACGTATCAATGCCGTAAAAAACGATGATGCCAGTTTGATTTTGCCCGATGTGCCGCAAAAAGATTTGTTCAGCGAGCTGTAAGTTGTTAAACAACCAACAAGTTACAACCTCTGATCTGTGCCTGATCAAAGCGGCCAAGCACCTCGAAACTGCCATCGGCCTGTGTGCGCCCAATATCCTGAACAGCAATAAAGGCGCAGCTGTGTACATTGGCCAAATCGATGATATTGATACCACCGCTGTCGCCCGGCTTTGCCAAAGTTAGCGGATCATTCATTTCGCGGATGGAAATTTGCATCCAGGGAGGACAACTGAATAAACCGTCTCCATGTGAATAAGCCTGCGAAAGCAGCTCGGTCATGCCATATTCAGAATGAATTTTATCAACACCAAATGCTTTGATAAGCTGATTATGAACTTCCTGCCGAATCATTTCTTTGCGCCGGCCTTTCATGCCTCCCGTTTCCATAACAATCATTTCAGGGAAATCGACAGGATATTTTTCGGCCAGATCGAGCAAGGCATAGGTTACGCCCAACAAAAGGGTTTTCTGTCCGCGTTTTCTAAGATTGGAAAGGGTTTGGTGCAATGATTCCAGGTCGTGCAGATAAAACCCGCTGTGGCTATGCCCCGAAGCTTTAATCAGCCTGTCAGCCATATAAACAAGCGACGAACCCTGACGCTCCAAATAAGCGGGTAAAAGGGCCAGCACACAATATTCTCGAATATCGCCATAAAAATACTGAAATCCCTTTTCAAAACTTTGTTCGTAAATGGCGGGATCGGGCACTTCATGCAGGCTGGTTGAAGTACCGCTAGTGCCCGAGCTGCTAAAAACAAGCCCGGCCTTTTCCACACTTGAACAAACCCGCTGAGTTCGGAAAAAGTCAACCGGAAGAAAAGGAATTTGATGCGTCATTTTTACCGAAGCAGGTTCAATAGCAAGTTGCATACAAAATTCGCAGTAAACACGCAGTTTCTGGTATTGATACTGAAACAATGCCAAGGCTAACCGATCAAAATCACTTGATTGCTGTATCTGAAAAATTTCTTTTTTGAAAGCCTCTATATTCATTTGCCCTTAAAAACAGGATATTTGTACTTTTACCACTTCTAAGCCTTTAATAACTTATGGCAAAATTAGTTTTTATACACATATTAATTGTTTTTTTGTTGCTAACGGGCTGTCGCAAGCTGGAGGAATATCCACTGGTACCCGAAATTACTTACGAAGGCTTTGTTTTTCTGCAAAATGAGGAGACCGGCGAGATCGAAAAAGGATTACTGCGCATAGGCTATCGTGATGGAGATGGCGATATTGGTTTGGATCAGGCAGATACAACCTATCCGTTTCATCCCGAAGGCGACTTTTATTACAATTTAATTATCCGCTATTTTGAACAGCAGCACGGCACTTTTGTTGAAGTGCCCCTATTGAGCTGGAATAGCTTAACGCAGGAGTATGATACAGCAACTTTTAGTGCACGTATTCCGCCGCTTATTCCAAAAGACCAAACAAAAGCCATTAAAGGTGTGATTGAGGATGAGTTGTTTATAAATAATCCGCTGTCCGATTTTGACACCATCATGTTCAAAGTACAACTTATTGACAGGGCCCTGCAAAAAAGCAATGAAATAAGCAGCTCTCCGATTATTCGGCCAATTAATTAGTGTTTGTCTATAATGTCCGATTGACTCATTTAATAATAAATTTAAGCGGTATTCATAAGTTCATTGTCACTCGGTTCTTGTTATCCCTGTCTTTCACAAAATTCATCTTAACTGTTGCACAACTGAAAAATGCCGGAAGTCCTCCTGAAATAAACTTTCAATACAGCAAAATACTTCCCTGCTTTTTGGATGGCAACGACCAAAAGTAAAATCACTTAACATTAAATTAAAGCAATGCTAATTCAAAGTTAATTTTAAATTAACATGCTCTTGCCCAATGTGAAGCTATCTTTGCCCTGTGATAAAAAACACAATTCTTATGAAAAATTTCATCTCCCGTTCACTCTTAGTAGTCTTAATGAGCATAACTGTATCTGCTTTTGCTACCAATGATGGAACAAAAAATGCAGAGGCACCGATTGCCACCACCAATATGACCGGAATCGTTTTAGATGCCGCAACCGGTGAAGCACTCGTAGGCGCTGTAATCGAGCTCGAAAATACAGGCACCAAAGCCTACACTGACCTTGAAGGTCGTTTTAGCATCGAAAACCTTACTCAAGGCGACTACAATGTTAAAGTAAACTATATCTCATACAAAGAAGCTTTGCTTTCTAAACTTACTATCAATCAGCTTGCCAGCAGTGTTGAAATTAAGCTGAATCCCGAAGGCAAGTAAGCGCTTCCCTGTTGTAAAAAGACTTTTAAAAGACAGACTGATTCGCGGTTTGTCTTTTTTTTTAACATAAAATTTCATATTAATTTTAAATAAAACAGACAATCTGCTCATTCACGGATTGTTTAATTGCTTAACTTTGATCACTTATTAACAATACAACAACCGGGCTTCAAATCGCCATGGTCTAACCGCAGGAGGTTTTACAATGAACAAATCTATTTTCCTGAATCTGATATTCGTGTTCCTTTTTTCTGTCACCGGATTTTCACAAAATCTTGAAAAAAAACAGGACATTTACTACAAAGACGGCAAAGTTTTTACAGGAACCCACAGCACCTATTTTGCTAGCGGTCAGCAAGAATCTGAGCGCAATTTTGTGATGGGTGCCGAAGAGGGTATTTCGGTTTATTATTTCGAAGATGGCAGCATCAAAGAAAAAAGAGCATGGCGCGATGGTAAAAAACATGGCACCTGGATCACCATGAATAAAGCAGGAATCAAAACCGGTGAAGCAAACTATCAGAATGATCAAAAGCATGGCAAGTGGTTTATTTGGGACGAAAAAGGAACCCTGCGTTATGAAATGACTTATAACAATGGTCAAAAAGATGGCACTTGGTTTATGTGGGACGAAAATGGCAAATTGATGGATGAAAAAATCTTCTAATTGCCTGCCCCGCTATCACTTGCAAGCTAATCAACACTTCTTTGTGCAGAAACGAACTTCCTGAAACCATTTTCAATTCGGTGATTTATCAGGATTATTTGTTTTGTAATTATTTGAACGATTTTTTTTCCAAGGCTTATCTTCCGGGCAATGCCATACTACTTGATTGGAATGCTTATTTTTGCAGGGGAAAGCTAAACAGATGATCAACAAAAATTTGTCGGGAAGAAAGCGTGTTATCATACTCGTATTTAGTATTGTAGCTATCGTTTTTGTGGTGAAACTATTTTTTCTGCAAGTCGTTGATCAATCCTACAAACTCTCCTCCCAAAACAATGTATTACGCTATATTACTCAATATCCTGCCCGCGGAAAAATTTATGACCGCAACGGAATACTCATGGTCTATAACGAAGCAGCTTTTGACCTATTGGTTGTTCCGCAACAGGTTAAAAAAATGGACACTTCCGCTTTTTGCCGCTTATTAGACATTGATCAGGAAATATTTAGTGAGCGCTTGCATAAAGCCAAAAGCTATTCGCGCTACCGACCCTCGGTTTTTTTAGAGCAAATCACAAAAGAAGACTACGGTTATATAGCCGAAAAACTGTATCAGTTTCCGGGCTTTTATTTTCAGGCCAGAACACTTCGACATTACCCGCAACCCATTGCAGCGCACGTACTGGGCGATGTTGGGGAGGTTAATCGTGCCAATATCGACAAGGATTCATATTATAAAACCGGCGATTATATCGGCAAATCCGGAATTGAGCGTTTCTATGAAAAAGATATGCGGGGGCACAAGGGTTTGAAAATTGTTATGGTTGATGTTTATAACCGCGAAAAAGGAAGTTTTCAGGATGGCCGCTATGATACCATGCCTGTTTCAGGAAGCGACTTAATCATGGGTTTGGATGCTGAACTTCAGGCCTATGGAGAAGCCCTGATGCAAGGCAAAACAGGCAGTGTTGTAGCTATTGAGCCCGCCACGGGTGAAATACTTTCGCTGATAACAAGCCCTTCTTTTGATCCTAATTTATTGGTAGGACGAATTCGTGGAGAGAATTACAACAAACTTCAGCACGACAGCCTCAAACCTTTGATCAACAGGGCTATAAGTGGAAGTTATCCGCCCGGATCTACTTTCAAAATGGTGAATGCCCTGGTAGCATTACAATCCGGAGCTATTACCGAAAACACCCGATTTTCCTGTCAGGGAAAGCTTAGCCGTCCCATTAGGTGTACACATGATCACAATAGTCCGCTGGCCCTGTTGGAAGCCATGGAAAACTCCTGCAATCCGTACTTCTGGAATACTTTTCGTAGTACACTCAACAATCCAAAATTTCCAAATCACAAAGACGCTTACGATTTTTGGTTTAAGCTTTTGGGCAATATGGGGCTGGGCCACCCATTCAATACCGATATTCCTTTCGAGTTGAGCGGCAATATTCCCTCACGTGACTATTATGATAAGCTATACCGAGGCAGCTGGAATGCGCTTACCGTTAGGTCATTAAGCATTGGTCAGGGCGAGATTTTACTCACTCCGCTTCAACTGGCAAACCTGGCAGCGATTTTTAGTAATCAGGGTTTCTATTATCCTCCACACCTGATCAGGGCCATTAAAAACGACACTTCTTATCACTCTCCTTTCACCGAAAAAATTGAGACAGGAATTGATGCAAAGCACTTCGAAATCGTAAAGCAGTCGATGCTGGATGTGTTTGAAGGTGATCATGGTACAGCACGTTATTATAAAATCGACAGCATCAGAGCGGCAGGAAAAACAGGGACAGTTCAAAATCCGCATGGCGAGGATCACTCCATGTTTATTGCTTTTGCACCTTACGACGAACCACAAATTGCTATTGCTGTGGTTGTTGAAAATGCCGGATATGGATCAACATGGGCAGCACCAATCGCCAGTTTGATGATGGAAAAATACCTGAAAGGCTGCAGCACACGCAAGGCTTTGGAAAAAAGAATGATGGAAGCAAATTTTCACCAAAAAACCAAAAAGCCATGATAGGAGCACCAAATCGCATCGCGAAAATTGACTGGATTAGCCTGGTGCTTTATCTCAGCCTCATGCTGATAGGTTGGGTAATGATTTATTCGGCGGTGTATGACGAAGACCACAGCAATATTTTCGACCTCTCACAACGCTATGGCAAACAACTGCTCTGGATCGTACTGGCTTTGCTTTTAGGTTTTATTGTACTGCTGATTGATGCCAAATTCTTCAACGCCCTTGCTATTCCCATTTATATTTTAGTGATGCTGATGCTTGTAGGAGTTTTGCTTTTTGGCAGCACCATTGCCGGATCAAAATCCTGGTTTCAGATTGGAGGCTTTGCCATACAGCCGGCTGAGTTTGCTAAGTTTGCCACGGCCCTGGCACTCGCCAATTATCTTGGCAAGCTAAATCGTGATATGCAGAAATGGCAAACTCAGGCTATCGCATTTTTAATCATCAGCTTACCTGCCTTATTGATTTTAGCACAATATGATACAGGTTCAGCCATTGTTTTCGGGGTTTTTATTCTGGTACTTTACCGTGAAGGCATGTCGGGTGCTATTCTGGTAATCGGAATGATTGCTGCTGCGCTCTTTCTGATTACTTTATACACAGATAAATACTATGTTATCATTGGTTTGGTGGTATTATTCGGCTTGTTACTGTTCTTTATAAAACGGAATAAATCCACTATTTTAAAACTTGTTAGCTTATTGCTGATTGTTTCTGCCTTTATTTTCAGTGTTGATTATGTTTTTGAAAACGTGCTTGAAGCACACCAAAAAACGCGTATCAATGTGCTATTGGGATTGGAAACCGATTTGATGGGTGCCGGCTACAATGTAAATCAATCCAAAATTGCCATAGGTTCTGGTGGCTTAACCGGGAAAGGCTTTTTGCAGGGCACCCAAACCAAGTACAACTTCGTGCCGGAACAAAGCACTGATTTTATTTTCTGCACAGTAGGTGAAGAATACGGTTTTGTTGGTTCAACGGCAGTGATAGTGCTTTACCTGATGTTGTTTATCCGTATGATTTTACTGGCTGAGCGCCAACGATCCTCATTTAGCCGGATTTATGGCTATGGTATTACTGCGGTTATGTTTTTTCATTTCGCAATAAATATTGGCATGACGATTGGCCTGGTTCCAGTTATAGGCATTCCCTTGCCGTTTTTAAGCTATGGCGGATCGAGCCTGTGGGCATTTTCCCTGATGTTTTTTGTGTTTTTGAAGCAAGATGCGAATAGGCTGAACATCCTCTAGAACCTTCTGTTGATGGCACAAAAACAATAAACAGCTACCTTGTAGCTACCACAACAGGTTTTTTATAAGCCTTCACATTGCCTTCAAGATCAAATACTTCCACATAAACAATATAAATCCCGACGGCTGTTTTATTGCCCGAATCGTCAACACCATCCCAATTGTAAACGCCTTCACGGGCAACCAGCTGACTCTTGACCAAATGCCTGATTTGCTGTCCGGCAGCATTAAAAAGGTAGATATTCAGGGTGTAGCCTGCTTCTTCAAAGTTGTAAGCAATTGAAGTAACATCATCTATTCCGTCGCCATCGGGCGAAAACAGCTCGGGTTCAATAGTAATCGCACCATCCGTTTCGGGAAAAGCTTTGAACATGGAATTTTGAAGTCCGGGCGTGCCAAAACCCACTGATTCGGCTGCCGAATGCCAGTTGGTGCGGTCGTTGGTAGGGCTGTCAAAAGAAATCCGCTCCAGCGCAACGCCTTTATTGGTGGTAAGCAAAGGATAGTGCATATCCTCATTGTAAGAAAAAATATCTACTATTTCGCCGCTTCTGGCTTTCAACAAAACGGCTCCCTCTCCATTGGAATAAGTCGGGAATGACGCTGTCTCAACAAAAACAGCTTCATCGGAAGTCTGGAATTGACCAAGTACAAGGTTTTTATTGGTGGTAAGTAAGGCATAGGATGCCGGTAAAAGCAAATAACTGTCGTCGGTAATACTCACCAGGGTGGTATCTGGCGGATTGGGAATTGTCTGGCGGATATTTCCCAGCCAAAGCTGATTCAAATCCAATACTTTATCAGAAAAATTATACAGCTCAACATAATCAACGCCATCGCCCAGCGGATTAAACAGTACTTCGTTAATCAGCACATCGCCTGCTGTACCATCATCAGGTAGGCCTAAAAGCACAAAACTGCCGGATTCAACAGAAAGCCCGGCACAATTTGTCAAATTCTCCGACAACAATAACTTATAAATATTTCCCTGCTCAAAAGGACGATCAAAAACCAGCTCTACAAAACTGCCATCAGCAGGATTGGTTGCTGCCAATACCGGATACTCCCCTGTGCTTTCGACTGTATAGAAATTTGTTTGGGCAAGACTTGCCAAATCCATCTGCTGATCAAACCAGAGTTGAATTATCGTTTCCGACAGTAGCTGAAACCGTTCTATTCTGGGTGCAAAAACATTAGGAGCATCCACAGCATTAAGTCCTCCGGGCGTGCCACCATCGGGACTCACACTTGCCGTCCAGTTATTCTGTCCTCCGCATGGATTATCGGGGTCAATTTGTTCTATTGTCCAACCACCATCAGCCTTGGCGGGATCGTTGTACCACTTGTCAGTGTAAGCCACTGACGAAATATTAGCACCCTGACGGCTAATCAATGTTAAGGATGTTCCGGAATTGGTAAGCTGCAAACTGCTAAACCCAAAAACCGCTCCATAAGTTCCCATTGCGGGGGCACCATCTTCATGGCAAAGGATAAGATATCCGTTGGGTAACAGCTGCACCTGTCCTATTTCTTTTGGCGTGCTTCCAATCTGCAATTGCCACCCTTCCAGGTCGATGGTAAAATCGGTCCGATTAAATAACTCCACGAATTCCCATTCGGGCAAACCCACATAGGGAGATGGATCAGCCATTATTTCGTTGATAACCACATCATTAATAGCGGCTTCATAATAGCTGAAATGTGTTGCTATATCCGGGCTCACATTTTCGGCAAGATCCTCCATATTGGTGATGTTGAGCGAATACAAATAGCCATTTTCAAATTGTTGTAAATAGTGCAGTTCGAGCTGGCTTCTATTGGCACCAAACTCAACAGATTCGGGCTGTCCGAGGCCATTATCCGCCACAAAATTTGCCGCTTGTAAGGCTGATTCTTCTGCCAGGGCTTCATCAAAATCAAGCACCACTGTAAAAGGATCAACGGCCTTGGCTGAAAGCAGTTGTGGTGCATCAGTATCCACAATTTCCGGTCCGGCATATACCTCATCGAAATAAGCTTTGGTGGAATTACTGACAGTATAATCAACATAAAAGCCAAAAAACCCGCCCGGTTGCAGCATATTATCGCTTCCGGATGCTTCAAGACTAAAGATACCGCTGCCATCAGGATCAACGAAGAGCTCCCAATCGCCATCAGCCGACCGAATAATACGCACCCACATGGCAAATGAAGATGCCAATAAACCCGAGGTGCCTCTTAATATACTTGTTGTTTCGGTTCCTTCTTTGCGAAATAATTCTATGGCATCTTCGCTACCAGCTTCGCCAAACCGCAAAAAATATCCATTGAGTGGTTCATTCAGGTTTTCATTATCTGCTGATAGATACACTTCGCCATAGTTTGATCCGGAAGGACTAAAGGCCAGGCGGATATAAAATCGCCACTCGATATTGGCCGCGCTCTCTGTATAAGGTGTGCTTAGCCAGGCTTCGCCGGCTTCGGTAGCATTAAGCTGCAGCTGAAAATCATCATTAACACGAAACAGGCTTGTTGTTCCACTCCATTCAGGATTGGCAGAGAAATCGCCATCGCTGAAATCGTCTGCTAATTGTGCGTTCAATAAAAAAGGAATGGCCAGAAGCAGAATGTTTAATAAATTACCTAAGCGAAGGGGAGTCAGTTTTTTGATCATAAACACAAATGATTAGGGATATAAAAATTGCTTTAGGTTGATATTCCTGTTCTGCAACTCAATATTTTATACTTTTGCAGCCAGCTTAAGTCGTGTAAAATTAAAATAATTAATTGATTTATCTGCATGAAAATTGCCTTGATAGGAGCTACAGGTCTTGTTGGTGAGAAAATGCTTAGGGTACTGGAAGAGCAAAGCATTCGTGCCACCACCCTGCTTGCTGTGGCATCGGATCGTTCGCTGGGCAAAAGCATACACTATTTTGATCAGGAATTAAGCATAATACAAGCATCAGAAGCCCTTGAAGCGAGGCCGGATATTGTGCTAATGAGTGCCGGGGGCAATGTTTCGAGGAAACTTGCTCCACTTTTTGTTTCACAAGGAAGTGTGGTAATCGACAACAGTTCGGCATGGCGCAACGACGCTGCCGTTCCGCTGGTAGTTCCCGAGGTGAATGCACACACGATCAGCCGGCATAAAGGTATTATTGCCAACCCCAATTGCTCCACAATACAACTGGTAACAGCTTTGGCGTGCCTGCATCGGGCCTTTGGCATCAAACGACTGGTGATTGCCACCTACCAATCGGTGAGCGGGAGCGGTATCAAAGGCCTTCAGCAACTTGAGAATGAGCAAAACGGGTTCAGCACCGCAACACCAGCCTATCCGCATCCAATCCATAAAAATGTAATCCCGCATGGCGGCGATTTTAATGCTGAGGGCGATACTGCTGAGGAAGAAAAGCTGCTGTTTGAAACCCGAAAAATATTGGAGGCACCCACAATAGCAATCACCTCAACAGTAGTGCGCGTTCCGGTAACAGGAGGACATTCGATGGCTGTAAATATTGAATTTGAAAAAGATTTTAGCCTTGATGCCATTTCGCAGCTTCTAAAACAAGCGCCCGGCATTGTACTTCAAGACGATCCACAGCAAAACATCTATCCCATGCCAATTGATGCGGCCGATAAGGATGCTGTTTTTGTTGGAAGAATAAGACGTGACAAAAGTATTGCATCAGGTTTAAACATGTGGATTGTAGCTGATAACCTGCGCAAGGGAGCCGCCACCAATGCCGTTCAGATTGCTAAGTTTCTTATTGAAAACAAGCTCGTATAGATTGTGAAAATATACCATAACATAGAGGATTTTGTGCCGGTAAACAATGCCATTGTTACAATTGGAACCTTTGATGGTGTTCATTTGGGACATCAGGCCATTTTGAAAAAAATGATTGAAGACGCGCGTGCCGTAAATGGTGAAACAGTGGTTATTACCTTTTATCCACACCCGCGTTTGGTATTACAAATCGACAGCTCGTCGCTGAAGTTTATCAGCACCCAAAAACGCAAAATCGAGCGGCTGGAAGCAATTGGAATAGACAACCTGATCATCATCGAGTTTACCAAATCTTTTTCGCGTACAAGCTCAGAAACATTTATCAAAAAGTTTATCGTTGAGCCTATAAAACCCTATAAATTGGTTGTTGGATACGATCATCATTTTGGGAAAAACCGCATTGGTGACTACAAATTATTATACGATCTGGGACAGCTGTTCCAGTTTAAAGTAGAGCGCATTGCCGCGCAGGACGTGGAAAATATCGCAATAAGTTCTACCAAAATCAGGAAAGCCCTGGAACTTGGCAATGTGTCTAAAGCCAATCGACTGCTTGGCTACAATTACTCCATTTGCGGCAAAGTAGTGCGCGGCAATCAAATAGGACGAACCATCGGCTTCCCAACTGCCAATATCGAAACGCCGAATCAGTATAAACTGATTACTGCCGGCGGTGTTTATGCCTGTCAGGTAGATTATGAGGGTAAATTATACGATGGCATGGGTAATATCGGGTATCGGCCAACGGTTTCGGACAGCGAGCTCACGATTGAGGTTCATATTTTCGATTTCGACAAGGAAATTTATGACGAAGAAATCACGATCAGCTTTATCGACCGCATCCGCGATGAGCACAAATATGACAGTCTGGAAACCTTGCGCCAGCAGCTTGAAAAGGATCGCATTGCCGCCAAAGCCTGTCTGGCCGAATTCAAATAAGCCAGACACATTATTTCGTGAAGAAAAATTGTATTTTAGCCTTTAAAACTAACCAATGCAAACTTTACTCAAATGCCTACTTGTATTGTTCCCGCTGTCGGTCAGCACCTTGTTTGCCCAGGACAGCACCCAATCGCAGCAAGCGCTCATCAAAAAAGGCTGGAATTTCGGCTTGCTTCCGGCTGTTTCTTACAACACTGATTTGGGATTTCAATATGGGGGATTGGTCAATCTGTTCCATTATGGCGATGGCAGCCGCTATCCCAATTACGACCATTCGTTTTATCTGGAAGCCTCGCGTTACACCAAAGGCAGTGGATTGCTGCGATTTGCCTACGACAGCGATCAGCTCATCGATAATATACGCCTCAGTTTCGACCTGAGCTATATGCCCGAACAGGCCATCGACTTTTTTGGTTTTAACGGCTATGAAGCCGTTTATAATGCAGACTGGGCCGACGACAGCAAAATGGCTTACCGTTCGCGCATGTTTTATAAGCACAAACGAAATATGCTGCGGTTGCATACCGATTTTAGCAGTCCGCTGTTTAATTCGCCCTTGCAATGGGCCGGCGGTTTTGAATATTATGATATCAACGTAGGCTCTGTGGATATCGACCGGCTCAACAAAGGAAAAGATGAAAATGATCAATTGCCTTCGCTGGAAGACGTTCCCGGCTTGTACGAACGCTATCAGCAATGGGACATTATCGCTGCGGATGAAGCTGCTGGCGGGCGATTTTTTGCTTTGAAAGGCGGGCTGATTTACGACACCCGCGATTTTGAACCCAATCCAACGGAAGGCATCTGGACCGAATTGCTACTCTATGTAGCTCCTAAAGGTCTGTCGGATTTGCCCGAAGGTTTTACAAGGCTCAGCATTACGCACAGACAGTATTTTACGCTTATCGCCAACAAACTGGTTTTTGCCGGCAGATTGAGCTGGCAAAGCAGTATTGACGGACACGTTCCGTTTTATGTTCAACCGCTGATGATTACAACACGTTTGCGTGGCGCCTATTCGGAAGGATTAGGCGGACAGCGATCCCTCAGGGGCATTATGCGCAATCGCGTGGTTGGTGATGCTATTGCCTATGCCAATATCGAACTACGCTGGAAAATTATTCAACGCAAACTCTTTAATCAAAATTTCTACCTGGCAGTTAATGGCTTCACGGATGTGGGACAAGTGACAGGAAAAATCGATGTGGCCGATGCTTTTAATCAACTAAACGGCGAGCTGTTGTTCTATGACAAGGCCAACTATTATAATGAAGGTGCTGAAAAACCGCATTGGAGTGTTGGCCTGGGGCTTAAGCTCGCCATGAATGAAAACTTCATTTTGTCGGCTGATTATGGTCTTGCACTCAACAAGCAAGACGGACACAGCGGCTTGTATATTGGTCTTAATTATCTCTTTTAAAATGTATTACGCATCAATCGCTAACTGTTTTTTTGATGGAACAGAAAATAGGTCTATTTTTGTAAGACTAAAGATTATTAACTGGTGCAACGCTCCCCAAAAAGACCTTGCACCTGAAACCAAATCCTAAATTGATGAAACAAATCAAAAATCGTTATTGTGTCATCATGGCCGGTGGCATAGGCGCCCGTTTTTGGCCAATGAGCAAAACTTCCCGTCCAAAACAATTTCTCGATATATTAGGCACCGGTAAAACCTTGTTGCAAATGACCTTCGATCGCTTCACGCGATTATGTCCGCCTGAAAATATATATATCGTAACCAACGAACTTTACCGTGAACAAGTGCAAGAACAATTGCCTGCTATTGCAGCCGAACAAGTACTTTGCGAACCTGCCCGACGAAATACCGCTCCGTGTATCGCTTATGCCAATCATGTGATTTTGCAGCGCGATCCTCATGCAACTATTGTTGTGGCGCCTTCTGACCATATTATTTTACAGGAAGATGTTTTTGCCGAAAATGTTAACGATGCCATGATCGCCGCCGAGCAAAATGACTGGCTGATAACACTTGGTATCGAGCCCAGCCGCCCCGATACAGGCTATGGCTATATTCAGTTTCTCGATGAGAGTGTATTGCCCGAAATGCCAAAACTAAAAAAGGTGAAAACCTTTACCGAAAAACCCAGCCTGAGTATCGCACAGAGTTTTCTGGAAAGCGGAGATTTCCTCTGGAATGCCGGGATTTTTATTTGGTCGCTCAATAGCATCAACAAAGCCTTCGATCGCCACCTGCCCGAAGTAAACGAGCTTTTTAAAGAAGGCAAAGGAAAATACAGCACCCCCGACGAAAAGGATTTTATTAACCAAACTTATTCCGTTTGTCGCAACATTTCGATCGACTACGGCCTGATGGAAAAAGCCGAAAATGTGTATGTGATGTCGGTCGATTTTGGTTGGAGCGATTTGGGTACCTGGGGCTCGCTCTATGAAATCCGCAGCAAAGACGAAAAACAGAATGCCATTCTGGGAAATAATGTTATGACTTACGATACAGAATCCTGTATTGTAAATATGCCCAAAAACAAACTTGTTGTTTTGCAGGGTTTGAAAGATTATATCGTGGTGGAAGACGACAATGCACTGCTCATTTGTAAGAAAGAAGACGAACAAATGATTCGCCAGTTTGTGAATGATATCAAGGTAGAAAAAGGGGAACGGTTCGTTTAAGACACCCTGATTCTTTTCACACATTGAACATCCGGGCTGATTAAATTGTTTGAAGCCTGGATCATAAATTAATGTTAATGAAGACGGTAAATACTTGCTGTTCTCTGAAAACACTTATTTTAGCACCCAAATATTTACAATCGGATATTCAGTAACCCTATAATGCTAAAACAATGCGCTTATTATTAATCACCCTTATACTCGTCTTTTCACAGGTTTTTTCAGTCACTGCTCAACAGGGAAAAGCCATTCCCGGTGAAGTGATGATACAGCTCGATGCCCGTCAAAGTATTGAATCTTTGCACGATTTTCTTGCTGAAAACAACTTGCAGGTTAAACAGCAACTTTCGCGCAGGCTGGGTATTTTTCTTCTAAGTTTTGACGAAAATCAACGCGCGGCATCAAACATAATCAGTTTGCTGCAAAAGCACGAAAAAATTAGCATGGTGCAGGCTAACCATGAGGTAGAACTCAGAGAAATACGCGATACCATCCCCTTTGATCCCTTTTTTGAAAATCAGTGGGGTTTTTATAATGATGGTTCGGGAAGCGGCATCGAAGGTGCAGATATTGATGCCCTGCGCGCCTGGGACATAACTACCGGTGGCCTCACAGCAACAGGCGATACCATTGTTGTTGCGGTGATTGATGGCGGCGCTTATCTGCAACATGAAGACCTCAATTTATTTAAAAACCGACACGAAATTCCGGGCAATGGCATCGACGACGACAACAATGGTTATATCGATGACTACGATGGCTGGAATGCCTATAATAACAGTGGAAACGTGCCTTCAAGTTCTCACGGAACCCATGTGGCAGGCACTGTGGGCGCCATTGGAAATAACGGAATTGGCGTAACCGGTGTTAACTGGAACGTAAAAGTTATGCCCATCGCCGGTTCTTCATCTGCTGAATCAACCGTGGTGAGTGCCTACGCTTATGTTTATGAAATGCGTTCCAAATACAACGAAACAGCTGGCGATTCAGGCGCTTTTGTAGTTTCTACCAATGCTTCCTTTGGTATTGATTATGGCAATCCTGACAACTATCCCATCTGGGGCGCCATGTACGACAGCCTCGGAGCAATTGGTGTGCTGAGTGCCGGTGCAACGGCAAACCGCAATGTGAATGTAGATCTTCAAGGCGATGTGCCTACTGCTTTTGATAGCCCCTGGCTGATAACAGTGACCAATACCACAAACCGCGACGAAAAATATGCCAGTGCCGGTTATGGCTTGGAATCAATAGATTTAGGAGCTCCCGGCACTTCGATTTACTCCACCCGCCCTGCTCCAACCAATTATGGCTATGCCACCGGAACAAGCATGGCAACACCACATGTGGCCGGCGCCGTTGGATTGTTATACTCCGCCGCTGATTCCGCTTTTATGGAAGCCTATCATGCCAATCCCGGTGACTATTCCCAGCTCATAAAGGCTTATATACTCACTGGCACCGACCCGCTCGAAGACCTTGATGGTATTACCGTTTCAGGCGGACGACTCAATATCTATAATGCCATTAATCTTTTGCAAGGCAATATCCAGCTGAACTTTTCAATCCTGGATAGCCTGCATGTGAGCTCTTATTTATTCGAGGTTACAACCGATTCCATCCTTGTTGAAAATACCGGCATTTTTGATCTGGAATTATTATTTGATCTTGAGGAGGAATATGACTGGCTAAGCATTGATGTTGATACCATTGCACTTGCTGGCGGAGATAGCGCAGCAATACTACTGAACTTCGAAACAGCCAACCTGGAAGTTGGACTACATTATGCCAACCTGCACGTAGATGCAGGACTCGCCGGTTCGTATATTTTTGTTATTGCACTGGATGTGCTTGAACCCGTTGGCATTGAAGAAGAGGTTGCGACAACAAAAATGATGGCGCATCCTAATCCTTTTGTGGATAAAATCGTTTTCAGCATCAATACTTCCAAAGCAACAGATCTGCTGTTACGCATCACCGACATAAGCGGAAAACAGCTTTACTCCAAACAAATCACTGCTCAGGCAGGAAACAGTAAGCTTGAATGGGACGGTACGACAACAAATGGTAAAAGCTGTGAAACAGGTATTTATTTCTATCAGCTGGTAGGCGCGCAACAAGTGCTGAGCGGAAAACTTATCAAGTATTAATTTACTGATTGGATTTGACCCTGAAAATGCTATGGGCGTAAACCGGAATTGAATTGCGTTAGCCATTTAAAAAACACGCTAAGCATTGATTATAGGGTTTTGATCGTTACCCGGGCTTGCGTGCAGATTAAATTGGTTTTTGTTAATAGCCCAGTCGTTCTGGTAGTGATATAGCAAGCTTTTTCGCTTAGGCACAGGATATTAAACCGTTTACATCCCGTTTTCCACGATTTTGCTACTTACTTTTTTCCAATGTAAAAGCGAATGTTGTTCCTTCTTCCAGCTTACTGCGTACCGTAATACTTTGTTCGTGGGCCTCTACGATATGTTTTACGATAGCAAGCCCAAGACCTGTTCCACCGCTATCGCGCGAGCGTCCTTTGTCAACGCGGTAAAACCGCTCGAAAATACGAGGCAGGTTAAGCTCACTGATTCCGGGGCCGTTGTCTTTGATTTCTATCAGGAATTTTTCGTCCATATCAAAAATACGGATACTCACCATATTTTCGGCCTTGTTGCCATATTTAATGGCATTCTCAATCAAATTGATCAACACCTGACGGATACGCTTTTTATCGGCCTGAACAAAAGCAGGTTTTTCGGGCTGCTTATCAATAACCACTTTGGCATTATAGCGTTGCGCTTTCATTTCCAAAAACTCAACTACATCCCGGCTAAGTTCACTCAGGTCGAAACGCTGGAGGTTAAGTTTGAGTTCACCGGATTCCAGCTTGGAAATCTCCTCCAGATCTTCGACAATGGCAATTAAACGATTAATGCTTTTCTCGGTACGCATCAAGTAGTTACGATTGATATTCTCGTCTTCAAGGCCGCCGTCGAGCAGGGTAAGTACATAACCCTGGATATTGAAAATTGGTGTTTTAAGCTCGTGCGAGATATTACCCAAAAACTCCCGACGATAAACGGCCAGCTTCTTCAGCTCTTTAATTTCATTCTTTTGACGTTTACTCCATTCGATCATGGCCTGATTTACACCTTCGAGCGACTCATAGCTTTTAGCTTTGGGCATGCCTTTCGATGGTTTATTCTTAACTGCTCCAATTGTTTTATAGATCAGTTTGATTTTTTTGTAAACATACTGATCCATCGTTTTTTGCACAAAAACAAAGCTGAATCCAAACATCAAAGGAAGCATCATTAGCATATGCCACCATTTTAGCGGTTGAATAAGAAACCAGCCCAGCAATACAAGCAGTATCATAAAAACAGTAAGGCTGAAGGCCATTCGCAGGGCAATCGCACGGGTTTCGCTATATCGTGCCATAGGTGTTAAACTTCAAATTTGTACCCTACACCTTTTACTGTGCGTATATTTTCAATACCGATTTTTTCACGAATTTTTCTTACATGCACATCAATAGTTCGATCGCCTACAATAACATCGTCTCCCCATATTTTGGAAAAAATTTCATCCCGCGTAAAAACCTTATTAGGTTTTGATGCAAAGAGCCTCAAAAGCTCAAATTCTTTCTTGGGCAATACAATTTCAACCCCTTTGTTGATGACCAAAAAACGCTCGGAATCAATGACAAAATCCTTGATTGATAAGGTATTTGAAGCGGATGTATCCTCTTGTACCCTTCGTAATAAAGCTTTTATCCGGCTGATGAGCAATTTCGGTTTAATTGGCTTAGTCACATAATCATCAGCACCTGCATCAAAGCCTGCAATTTGAGAATAGTCCTCTCCACGCGCCGTTAAAAAAATAATCAAACTGTTCTTAAGCGCAGGAATCTGCTTAATTTCTTCACAAGTGGCAATCCCATCCATTTCGGGCATCATCACATCGAGTACAATCAGATGAGGAAGTTCTTCAATAGCCATTTTTACAGCATCAGCTCCGTTAGATGCCGTACTGACTTTAAAGCCTTCTTTCTTAATGTTATAGCTCAAAAATTCAAGCACATCTACCTCATCGTCTACTAATAATATTTTGTAATTTGATGAATCCATATTCTATTTTTTTAACGATAAATGGAAGGCTTAAAAGTAAAATTTTTCCTGTACTTACAAATTAATTCCGCATCATTTTTTTATTATATTTTTCTTTTTGAAGCTGTTAGGCGCTTAATAAGCTTCATTCAGCTTGTGATGTGCGCAAGGATAGATTTAGTATTTTAGCCTCAGGTTTTACACGGAAAAACAAAAAGTGTATGAAAAAATATTTTATCTCATTGACATTGATGTTGTTAGCTTTCTTTTCCCTTCAACAAACACAGGCACAACCATTTTCAGGCGGTGTTTTAATAGGAGCCAACAGCAGCCAGATTGCCGGCGACAGCTATTCGGGTTTTGACAAAGCCGGTTTGAGCGGTGGTGTTTTTGTACGTATGCAGCTCAATGCACAATCAGGCTTACAAATGGAGTTGTTTTATACGCAAAAGGGTTCGCGATCCAATTCAAAAGCAGAAGAATCGGGTTCTGCGCCGTATCTGCTAAGGCTCAACTATGTTGAATTGCCCTTAATCTATCAATATGATTTGGGGCATTTAAGGCTGGAAGCCGGACTCACCGCCGGATTTCTTACTAATTCGTACGAAGAAGTCGATTACCTCGAAAATGTTCAGAATGTGTGGCGAAAAATAAGCCTGAACAGCCTTATCGGGATACGCTATATCTTTACAGATGAATGGTCGCTGGGACTACGCAGCATCAACTCGATCAACTCTATACGTACAGTACAAGCTTCGGGAAATGTGAAGCGTTATGGCAACAAATTCGGAGCTTTTAATGATGTATTGCAGCTGGCCGTATTTTATCAATTCTGAAACTCAAACTATTTCCATTTGATGTTGCAACCAACAGAAGGAATTTGATTTTCAGGAACGGGTTTTCCTTCCAGCACCAAATTTAAGGCGACACGTAAATCTTTTCCACTCACCGGAATATCATTGCCGGGGCGGCTTGCATCAAGTTGTCCACGATATACGCACTGATTATTGCTATCAAAAAGATTAAAATCGGGCGTACAGGCAGCATCATAAGCGCTGGCTACTTCCTGGCTTTCATCAAAAAGATAGGGAAAAGGAAAAGCGTTTTCTGCAGCAAATTCTTTCATTTTTTCAGGAGAATCCTGAGGATAATTTACCGCATCATTGGAGTTGATAGCTACCATGCCTATGCCTTTTGGCAAATAGTCGTTTCCAATAGCTACCAGCTCGTGTATTACATGTTTCACATAGGGGCAATGATTACAGATAAACATAACCAGCGTAGCTTTATCGCCTTTTATAGCGTTGTATGTCAGCATATTTCCACTAATCTGATCCTTAAGCCGAAATTCCGGCGCTATAAATCCAAGAGGAATAGGCTTAGTAGGTGTAAGTGCCATATCATTTGTTTTTTAAGAATTCAATATTGCGTTTCAGTCCATCGAACTTCGTCCTTTTAACAGCAGAGCCTTTAAAAAGTTCGTTAAACTTGGATTTATCGAGTTCTTCCCAGTCGGACTTACGCATTTTTTTCAGCTCGTTGCTTAACATAAAAAGGGGCTCCTTATGCGGTTTTGAAAAGCGATTCCACGGACAAACATCCTGGCAGATATCACAGCCAAAAATCCAGTCGTCGAAGGCCGGCCTTAATTTTTGCGGCAAGTCGCTGCGATGTTCAACAGTAAGGTAAGCGATACATTTTCGGGCATCAAGCTCGTGCGGAGCCACCAATGCCCCTGTTGGGCAAGCATCTATACATCTGCGGCAGCTACCACAATAAGCTGATATCTCCTCTTTCTCCGCCACCAGTTTCACAGGTAAAAACAAATGACCAATAAAGAAGAACGATCCTTTTTCGGGGTGTATCAGACAGGTATTTTTTCCAATAAATCCCAGGTTACTTTTTTGCGCCCATGCCCTGTCGAGTATTGGTGCCGAATCGGTGAAAGCCCTTGCCTGCTCCAGTTTTCCGGTATGCGTTTCAACAAAAGCCAATAACTCGTTTAATTTATCGCGGATTAGCTTATGATAATCCTTGCCATAGGCATATTTAGAAATCTTGAAGTTATTTGACGCAGGGAGCTGTTCCCCCGGGAAATAGTTATAGAGCACACTAACGATGGATTGGGTTTGCTCCACAAGCAGGCGAGGATCGTAACGCTTATCTTTATTACGTTCCATGTAGGTCATTTCGCCCTGAAAGCCTTTGGCCAGCCAGGATTCGGCAAGTGCTGCATCCTCAACGAGTTCAGCTGCTTCAGCAATGCCACAGGCTTCAAAACCAAGCTTCAAAGCCGCTTCTTTGATCAGTTTGCTGAGTTCGGATGGCTTAATATTTGCCTGATTTAACATATTATTGCTCAAATAATCGTCCTTGTTGCGTTGTTTTTACTCTACCCAGATGTTTATAGGCTTTTTCGGTGGCTTCTCTGCCGCGGGGTGTGCGCATCAGATAACCTTCCATAATAAGAAAGGGTTCATAAACCTCTTCAATTGTTCCGCCTTCCTCGCCCACAGCAGTGGCAATGGTATTGAGACCCACCGGACCGCCCTTAAATTTATCGATTATTGTGGATAAAATTCTGTTATCCATCTCGTCCAACCCATGCTGATCCACATTCAAAGCAGCAAGTCCGAAGCGGGCAATTTCAAGGTCAATATTGCCATTGCCTTTGATCTGAGCAAAGTCGCGCACACGTCGCAGCAGCAGATTGGCAATACGCGGTGTGCCACGGCTTCGACGGGCAATTTCAATGGCAGCATCCAGTTCAATTGGCACACGGATAATGGAAGCTGATCGCTGGACAATTCCTGTTAGCGTTTCAGCATTGTAGTAGGAAAGCCTTAAATTGATTCCAAAACGAGATCGCAAAGGGGCAGTAAGCAATCCTGAACGTGTAGTTGCTCCGATTAAAGTAAATGGATTAATGGCGATTTGCACGCTACGTGCATTGGGTCCGGTTTCGATCATGATATCGATACGGTAATCTTCCATTGCCGAATACAAGTATTCCTCCACAACTGCACTTAGCCTATGAATCTCATCAATAAAAAGCACGTCATTCTCTTCCAGGTTGGTTAACAATCCTGCCAGGTCGCCAGGCTTATCCAGCACAGGACCGGAAGTGATGCGGATATTAACACCCAATTCGTTGGCAATGATATGCGAAAGTGTTGTTTTTCCAAGACCCGGAGGGCCATGCAACAACACATGATCCAATGCTTCGGCACGCTGTGATGCGGCCTGAACAAAAACACGCAGGTTTTCAACTACCTGTTCCTGACCAGCAAAGCTACTAAATGCATCAGGCCGCAGCACCTTCTCAAGCTCCTTTTCGGCGCTTGTCAGTTCATTGCCGTAAGCGTCTAAATTTTCGTTCATGGTTTTATTGAATTCCTCAGCAGACAAAAGTAAGCATTCTATCTTTGCCAGTTCATAAGCATTCGATCACGAATTACAGACTGATAATCTGGACAATCATAAGCGCTTTTTTATGAATATCATAATTTTCTGTAATTTAGCTTCATTATTACAGGTGCATAATAGGTGCAGGCCACATTCTGAATATTGGCGCAAAACCATTTAAAACATTGATTATGAAAGAAATACTTGTCGCATTCGATTTCTCGAAAAATGCACTGCATACCCTTGAATACGCCCTTATGTATGCCAACCAGATGGGCACCGGCATTCATCTTGTTTGGGTTGACAACACCAGCACACCTGATCAGATGATGAATATTGAGCAAACCCTGCGCATTGAAACAAAAAAGTATTTTGATGATATCGTTGCCAAATACCAGCCTAAACTGAAACAGGGGAAAATACAAATTCATCTGCGTAAAGGAAAGGTTTACAGTGAGATAGAAATGCTTGCCAAACAAATCAACGCCGATATTATCTTTGCCGGAACACATGGCGTAAGTGGCTACGAGCGCTTTTGGATTGGCAGCAACGCTTACCGTATTGTTACATCAGCACCTTGTCCGGTAATTACATTACGTGCCGATTACACCTTCCGAAACGACATTAAACGCATTCTGGTTCCAATTGACAGCTCGGCAGAAAGCCGGCAGAAATTGCCTTTTACTGCTGCACTGGCAGAAGCTTTCCAAGCCGAAATTCATTTAATTCTGCTGTATAATAGTTCGCTAAGCGTAATCCGCAACCGCATGAAATCATCAGCCGATGAAGCCTTAAAGTGCTTAAAAGAGAAGAACATACAGACTTTCATCAAAGAAGTAGAGACGGAGAAAATTGCGCAGCGTATTTTAGATTACAGCACCGAGCTGGATGCTGATCTGATCTCCATTATGACCGAACAAAGCAATACAGCCGGAAATATGTTTTTGGGGCCTTACGCACAACAATTGGTAAATAATTCGTTAATACCAGTATTGAGCATACAAACAATCCCCGGTTAATGATTAAAGCAATGAACAGAATCATTTTAACAGCATTTCTAATTTTTTCATTAGGGCTTCAATCGCATTTGATTGCACAATATGAGGCAACAGGAAAAATAACAATCAACCAGGATCCAAGGATCGACAGCCTAATGGCTCTGCATAAAGCACTGCGAGCAGCCGACAGTCGCTTTGAAGGCTATCGCATCCAGTTGTTTATGGAAGCGGGTAACGATGCTGTTGAAAAAGCAGAAAAATTCATTGAAAATTTTGAAGCAGAATATCCTGACTGGCCGGCTTATCTGTCGTTCGGACAGCCTTATTATCGTGTAAGAGTTGGTAATTTTCGCAACCGTTTAGAGGCAGAAGGAGCCTTAAACCGATTAAAGCATACATTCGGACAGGCTTTTATTACCAGCGACATGATCGAACCACCTGAATTAACAGCATTTCCAACTTATAAAAAACAGCTCTATGAACAAGACAATTCTAGTAGGCATTGATTTTTCAGACTGTTCTGTTAATGCCCTTGAGCATGCTTTAAGCATTGCCGAAAAAGCCACAGCTAATGTGATGTTGCTATGGGTGAATAAACCCGACAACACCCGAAATTTGTATGACATTAAAAACGATGAAATACGTCATAAAGCCGAAAAACAACTGGGGCAACTGGCTGAGAAATATCAGCCAAAACTTACTTCCGGAAAAATTGAGTTTATAACCCGCAAAGGCAAAGTTTACTCCGAACTTGTTGCTGCAGCCGAAGAGCTGGATGTTTTCCTGATCGTAATTGGAACGCATGGTTCATCAGGGTTTGAGGAGTTCTGGATTGGAAGCAATGCCAACCGGATTGTTTCGGCCACCGAACGACCTGTAATTACAATCAGAGGTGGTGTTGATATTGGACGTACCATTAATAACATTGTAATGCCTATTGACAGCACCCTGGAGTCGCGTCAAAAAGTACCCATCACAGCACTGATAGCCAAATATTTTGAGGCAACAATTCATGTGCTTGTTACACATACCACTTCCATTGAGGATGTGCGCGCCCGCCTGATGGAATACGTGAACCAGGTTGATATCTATCTGTCAGAAAACGAAGTGAAGTTTATTATTAAAGAAGTTGATGCAGGAAATATTACTGACACAACCATAGAATATGCAACAAGTATCGGTGCCAACCTGATTAGCATTATGGATGAGCAGGAAAAGCCAGCATCAAATATCTGGCTGGGACCTTATGCACAGCAAATGGTCAATCATTCGCCAATTCCTGTTCTGGTTGTACATGCTAAAGATTATGTTGCAGGTATTTCACGCTAACAGTCGCTAATTGCTTTTCATAGGCATAAAAAATCCGCTTGCCGGATAACTATCACTGACAAGCGGATTAGATGTTTAGCAATATAGCTTAATACACATCAACGCAATTTAGGTTGTCGAAAGCGATCTTTAAGCGTTCGATCATTGCTTTCTCACCTTCGCGCAGCCATTTGCGCGGATCGTAGTATTTTTTGTTCGGGCTGTCGGCTCCGCCGGGATTACCAATTTGACCCTGAAGATAATCGTGGCTCTTTTGTTCGAAAGCACGCACGCCATCCCAAAATGCCCATTGGGTATCGGTATCAATATTCATTTTGACAACACCATAGCCCAATGCCTCTTTAATTTGGGCAGGCTCAGAACCTGAACCTCCATGGAAAACAAAGTTTACCGGATTTGCTTCTGTTTTGTATTTCTCCTGAATAAAAACTTGTGAATTACGCAGAATTACAGGCTGCAGTTTTACATTGCCAGGTTTATAAACACCGTGCACATTACCAAAAGCAGCAGCTATTGTAAAGCGTTCGCTAACACTGCTCAGCACTTCGTAAGCTTTGGCCACTTCTTCGGGCTGAGTATACAGCTTAGAGCTGTCAATATTGGTATTATCCACACCATCTTCTTCGCCTCCTGTTATGCCCAACTCTATTTCAAGTGTCATGCCCATTTTCGACATGCGCTCAAGATAGCGCTTGCATATTTCTATGTTTTCTTCCAATGGTTCTTCTGAAAGATCGAGCATATGTGAGCTAAACAATGGCTTACCATGCACGGCATAAAACTTTTCGCCTGCATCGAGCAAGCCATCAATCCAGGGCAGGAGTTTTTTGGCTGCGTGATCCGTATGTAAGATAACGGGAACACCATACATTTCTGCCATTTGATGCACATGCTGAGCCCCTGAAATAGCTCCGGCTATCGCTGCCTTTTCATTCTCGTTCGACAAACCTTTGCCGGCATAAAACGCGGCGCCGCCATTTGAAAACTGGATGATAACAGGTGAATTTACATCACGGGCCGTTTCGAGCACGGCATTGATGGAGTTGGTGCCTATTACATTTACTGCCGGCATCGCGAATTTACCGTCCTTGGCATATTTAAAAATGATTTGTAAGTCGTCGCCACTGGCAACTCCTGCTTTTACATGATCAGATAATTTACTTGACATCTGTTTGATTTTAAAGTTATTAGTAGATTATATTCTATCGTTTCTGTTGAAGGCAAAATTACCACTTATTCCGTTTTTGATTGTAGTGGAATAAACTTGTCCAATTGATTTTTGATAATTGTCAGTAGTTCATTTTTATTAATAGGTTTGGCAATATAGTCATCAAAACCGGCATCAAGCATTTTCTCCTTATCGCCAGCCATGGCATAGGCCGTTTGGGCAATAAATGGTATATACCGATATTCCTGATAGCTCTCTCTTATTTTTTTCATCAGCATGATGCCATCCCAGGGTGAGGGCAGGTTAATGTCGAAAAGCATGACCTGAAAAACATGGCCGCGTTTGTGCCTTTCGCTGATAATTTTTAGTGTTTCCTCACCATCAACAGCCATCGTCAAATGGCCGGCTTTACGCAATATCTTCTCCAAAACCATGCGATTCATGCGGTCGTCTTCTACGATAAAAATATCAAGCGCTCCAATTTCCGGCGCATTGGGAATCGGCAGCGTTGCTTGTTGTTTCTGCTTAGCCTCCGCGCTGCCTTTTGTAATTTCGCAAGGCAGAAAAAGGCTGACGGTGGTGCCCAGACCACCTTTACTTGAAATTTGTATCCGGGCATGCATCAGGTCGAGCAAGCGCTTAGCCAAAGGCAATCCTAATCCAGCTCCCTGATAAGAACGGCCATAACCAGAACTCTCCTGCCTGAAAGCTTCAAAGAGATGCATTTGAAATTCTTCTTCCATTCCAAGTCCTGTATCCTTAATGATTACAACAACCTGATTATTTTCTGCTTCGTAACTACTGGTTATGGTTACAAAACCTTCGTTGGTATATTTAATAGCATTGTCGACGATGATATGAAAAACCCGCATTAACTTGGCGTTGTCAGCAATAACAGGCGGCAGTTCACCAAGCTTCGACTTAAAAGTAAGCGCCTTCTCATTGGCCGAAAATACCGTAAGGTCAATTACATGCTGCAGTATTTCATTTACCGCGCAGGCATGTAGTTCAACCTCAATCTCGTTTGCTTCTATCCGGCTGATGTCGATAATGTTGTTTAGCAGGTTGAGCAAGCGGTCACCACTTTGCTGAATACCTGATGCATAATCATATAACTCCTTATTCTCCATTATTGAAAGCTCCGTTTCAAGTAAGCTGGAAAAACCGATGATTCCATTCAGTGGCATTCTTATTTCGTGACTCATATTGGACAAAAAGGCGTTTTTAAGGTAATTTGCATCTTCAGCTCTTTTTAAAGCCTTCTTTAACTCCAAATCTTTTTGACGGCTCTTTTCAATCTGCTCATTCAGGTGCTTTGTCCGCTGGCTAATTTCTTCTTCTATCTCCGCTTCTTTTGCATTGAAATCCTGCAGGCTTTTTGCATATGCCTCCGAAACTTTCTCTAATGACCGCTTTTGCACAATACTTTGCCTGACCAGCAGAATAATGAGCAGCAGGAAACTAATCCCCAGAAACAATAAAACCATTTTATAGACAGTAAAGGTGTTTTGTTTTTCGGAAGGCTCATTTTTTTCCGCAAACGGTTTCATGAATGCTTTTCCTGGTAACTTTTGAGACAATAAAGCCAAAGAAGTAGCTTCTTTTAGTAAAGGTAAAGCCTCGTCCTGCCTGTCCTGAAGCAGGTATAAATCAGCCCTAAGCAACAGGGCTTTAAGCCTTTGACTGTCATTTAGCTTGTTTTTGTATTGCTCAGACAGCAATTGCTGCAGTTGAATATGAGCTTGCCGGGTGTCGAAAAGTGTGTATGATTTAGCCAATTCGAGTTGCAAATCAATGCTTTTGCTGCTATCAGCTTGTTGCAAAGCCGTTTGCAAACTGTCTATTTTAAGCGCTAAAGCTGCTGTTTGGGCATATAATGCTCCCCCAAAAAGGAATACAAGCAATAGAAGCAAATATTTGTTACGTAACATTGTTGTTGTCATGCGCTAAAATTCCCCAATGGATTGACGTTCGAGCCGATCATCTGTAAACTGATAATCACACAAATATAGTGGATTTTTTTTCATTTGAAAAACCGCATTGTTTACATATAACTAAACATGGCTTTCGAGGGAATATAATTGACTTTTTCAAAGTTCTTTTAGCAGTCCTGAATACCTTCCTTCACCGCACGAATTTTTCAGTAAGTTCAAGATTAAATTTCTTTGAGTAGCAATCTCTTTAAAACCAGAGCAGCTGATTACAAAAGTCTCATTGTTAATAATATAACACTATGCTTATTTAGTCTAAATTACCATTTTTACAATTATTAGTTATCTTTACCGGCTTTTAGGTCACTAATTTTTCGCGTAAAAGGTTGAAAAAAAACAATATACTGATTTTATGATTAAAAAAGTACTCGTAGCAAACAGAGGAGAAATTGCCATTAGGGTAATGCGCTCCTGCCGTGAAATGGGCATAGAAACTGTTGCTGTATTTTCGGAAGCCGATCGCAGTTCAATGCACGTGCGCTATGCCGATGATGCCTATTATATCGGGCCGTCACCTTCTTCGGAAAGCTATCTGAAAATGGAAAAAATTATTGAGGTTGCAAAAAAATCCGGTGCAGATGCCATCCATCCCGGATACGGATTTTTATCTGAGAATGCTGCTTTTTCGGCCAGATGCCAAAAAGAAGGGATCCTGTTTATTGGTCCCGATTCGTTTGCCATTGAAACAATGGGCGATAAAATAACTGCCCGAAAAACGATGATTGCTGCCGGTGTTCCTGTTGTTCCGGGCACTACTGAGCCAATCAGCGATTTAAAAAAAGCCGTCGAGGTGATTCATGGAATCGGCTTACCGGTAATGATTAAGGCAAGTGCCGGCGGCGGTGGAAAAGGGATGCGGCTTGTAAAAGAAGAGAGCCAGATATTGGATGCGGTAAGTGCAGCCCGATCCGAAGCCAAAGCTGCTTTTGGCGATGATGCAGTGTATATTGAGAAATACATTAATTCGCCGCATCATATTGAATTTCAGATACTAGGCGACAAGCACGGCAATGTAGTGCATCTTTTCGAGCGCGAATGTTCGGTGCAGCGACGCCACCAAAAAGTTGTCGAAGAAACCCCCTCACCCATTATGACTCCCGAAGTGCGGGCAAAAATGGGCGAAGCTGCCGTAGCTGCCGCCAAAGCAGTAAACTACCATGGAGCAGGCACGATAGAATTTATTGTAGATGACAACCTCAACTACTATTTTCTTGAAATGAACACACGCCTTCAGGTGGAGCATCCCATTACAGAACGCGTGGTGGGTGTTGATTTGGTAAAACAGCAAATCAATATCGCCAACGGCCTCGAACTGAGTTTTCGACAGGAAGACTTAAAACAGCATGGGCACGCTATCGAAGTCCGTATCTATGCAGAAGATCCTGACAACAATTTTATGCCATCGCCAGGGATGATAAAACACATCACCGAACCGCTTGGTCTTGGCGTGAGGCACGACGGTTATGCCTACGAAGGCTATGAAATTCCAATGCATTACGACCCCATGATCTCAAAATTGATTGTTTGGGGCGAAACACGCACCGAAGCCATCGCCAGGATGAAACGCGCTTTGTACAACTACAAAATTACCGGCGTAAAAACTTCAATTCCTTATCTGCATCGGATACTGGAAGTGCCCGCGTTTATTGAGGGCAGATACAACACTCACTTTATTGAGGAAAACCAACAATACCTCAAACCCCGAAAAAACTGTAGTGGTCGCTGCGAAGATGTAGCTGTTATCGCTGCTTTTTTTGATTATATCAACAAGCTGGAAAAAATTCAGCCCCAAGCCATAACAAAAGACCTGGGCAACAACTGGAAAGATTTTGGCCGCAAACGTTCAATACTGCGCCTCTAACAAGAAAATATCCTAAACTTATGTCGTACGAAATAAAAATTAACGATCGACTTGCTAACATCGAACTGCTAAGTCGGGAGGACAACAAAATTCAGGTTTTACTCGATAATAAAGTGTATGATTTAGATATTCTGGAAGTTGAAAAAGGTGTTTACAGCATACTGCTCGACAACCGCTCCTTCAACGTAGAACTGGTAGAAGGCAAAAATGCCAAAACCTATCTTGTGAATACGCTTTATGACTCCTTTGATGTAGAAATCATCGATGCCGAAGCTAAATACCTGATGAATCGGCGCAAAGACGATGGCGAGGACGAACACATTATTGCTTCACCCATGCCCGGAAAAGTGGTGAAAGTATTGGTGAAAGAAGGTGATCATGTAAAAGCGGGTGAGACAGTGGTTGTGGTTTCGGCCATGAAAATGGAAAGTGAATATAAAGTAAAACAAGATCGGGTGATTAAGAAAGTGTTGGTAAAAGAAGGAGATACAGTGAGCGGCGACCAACCTATGGTGATCATCGAATAAATAAAATTGTAAAAAAAGAAGAATCATGTCATCAAAAAACAAATTCAAACTGCTTCAGGAAAATGATGCACTGGCCGAACTTGGCGGTGGCGAAGAAAGAATCAAAAAACAGCATGCTGCAGGCCGAAAAACGGCACGCGAGCGCCTTGTCGATTTACTCGACCCCAATACTTTTGCCGAGATCGATAAATTTGTAACCCACCGTACTACAGATTTCGACATGGACAAGCAGAAATTTCTGGGCGATGGCGTTATAACCGGCTACGGTAAAATTGACGGCAGGCTGGTTTATGTATTTGCACAGGACTTCACTGTTTTTGGCGGATCGCTCAGTCGGGCCAATGCCGACAAGATTGTTAAAATCATGGATTTAGCCATGAAAATGGGAGCTCCTGTTATCGGGCTAAACGACTCAGGCGGTGCACGCATACAAGAAGGTGTTGAAAGCTTGGGCGGCTATGCCGATATTTTCTACCGCAACGTGATGTCATCAGGTGTTATTCCGCAAATATCTGCCATACTGGGACCCTGTGCCGGTGGTGCCGTTTATTCTCCGGCCATCACCGATTTTATCATGATGGTAAAAGACACTTCCTATATGTTTGTGACCGGTCCCGATGTAATAAAAACTGTGACCCACGAGGAAGTTACAAAAGATGAATTGGGAGGTGCCATGACACACAACTCCAAAAGTGGTGTGGCTCATATGATGGCCGAAAATGACGAGCAAGCCATGATGATGCTGCGCGAATTGATGAGCTTCCTGCCCTCGAATAATATGGAAGACCCGCCGATAAAAGTTTGTACCGACAATATTCATCGGGAAGATGACAGCCTCGACACAATCGTACCAGACGACCCCAACAAACCTTATGATATGAACGAAATCATCACCAAAGTGGTAGATGATAAGCATTTCTTTGAAATTCAGCCTTTTTACGCTAAAAATATCATCATTGGATTTGCCCGCCTGGGCGGAAAACCAGTAGGCATCGTAGCCAATCAGCCTGCCGTTTTAGCTGGCGTTCTTGATATCGACAGTTCGACAAAAGCTGCACGTTTTGTGCGTTTTTGCGATGCCTTCAATATCCCGATCGTTACCTTTGAAGATGTTCCCGGATTTTTGCCCGGCACTACACAGGAATTTGGGGGTATTATCAAACATGGCGCAAAATTGCTCTATGCCTTTGCAGAAGCCACCGTGCCAAAGCTTACCGTAATCACTCGTAAAGCTTATGGAGGTGCTTACGACGTGATGTCGAGCAAACACATTGGTGCCGACATGAATTTTGCCTATCCAACAGCAGAAATTGCCGTGATGGGACCCGAGGGTGCAGTGAATATCATTTATCGCAACAAACTGAACGAAACAGAACGTCAGAAAGCTATCGACGACTATCGCACAAGTTTTGCAAGCCCTTATAAAGCTGCTGCATTGGGCTATATCGACGAAATCATCAAGCCCAGAGATACGCGCAAAAAACTTATTCAAGCCCTGGAAATGACACAGTCAAAATCGAAAACAAATCCACCAAAGAAACACGGAAATATTCCGTTGTAGATTTGTTGAAATAAAGCTTTATTGAAGCCGGTTATTGAAAAATAATCGGCTTTATTTTTTTTCGTTCACCAAGTGAAAGAAATTTACCATGGTTTTGGTAAACACTTTATTTACAATTGGATCCTGAATCCATCTGGGAAACTGAGGAGGAGCCGTCGAAAAGGAGGAAAACTCCACATAGGTTAACGCATTGCTCAACGCATACACTTTCCATAGTCCCTCGTAATGCCCAAAATCATTTACCTCGCAATCATAAGGCGGTTGATATTGATTGGTGCTTTGAATCTTAAATAAATAAAGCGGCAAAACAGGATGCTTTTGTTCGATCACTTCATTAATAAGGTATTTATTTCGTAAAGGCCAGGGTAACTTGAAAACAAAAAATATGACCCAATAATTTCTTCCATCACGCAAAATGAGCTTTGTTTCATTAACCGCATTCATCCATGCCGGTATCAGCTTATAATTCCTGATCACTTCTGCCACACTGCGGGCCGAAACCCCGGTTAACAACATTCGGGCTTTTCGCTCAATAACCCGATTTCCATTCGACAGGTTTAACCAACGATATTGGGTTGAAACATAATCGTTATCAATCATTGTTTGCCAGTCCGACTTACTGTTTATAACAGGCTGTTTATCAATAAGGTCATTTTCTTCACCTGAAATACCAGCATAAACTGCCAAATTTATTAGGAAAAGGCAGGTAAATATCCCCAAAACACGAATCGAACTTTTGTTTAAATTCATCATCTATTGGTCAAAAGTAAGCTATGCTTGCATAGAAAACAAAATACCCTTGATTTTCATTTAAAAAAGAAGTGTAATAACCCTTGCTTTTGCGTTAATTTTGTCGCGTTGAAAATTGAAAAAAGAACGTTATGATAAATATGCCGGAATGGGTTAGTGTTGATGTTTATAATTGGGTGGTTTTGCCACTTATCATTGCAGTGGCTCGCATAATGGATGTAACTGTGGGCACCATTCGCCTGATATTTGTGTCGCGGGGCTACAAATACCTTGCTCCCTCATTAGGGTTTATTGAAGTAATTATCTGGCTGCTGGCCATTGGTCAGATTATGCAACAGCTCGACAATTTCATGAGTTATATTGGATACGGAGTCGGTTTTGCAATGGGCAACTACATCGGAATTATCCTGGTCGAAAAGATGACAATAGGAACAGTCGTTATTCGCATCATCCCAAAAAAAGACACTTCGGATTTAGTTAGTCATTTGAGAGAAGCAGGCTACGGTGTTACTTCTGTGGATGCAACAGGTAAAAGTGGCGCGGTAAATATGCTTTTTAGCATTATTAAGCGCAAAGACCTTCGGGATGCGCTTCGTATTATCAATACCCATAATCCGCATGCCTTTTATACCATTGAAGAAGTGCAACGCGTAAACGAAGGTTATTTCAAGGTATCTAAAAGGAAAAACCTCCTGTTGGGTGGCATTTTTAATCAGGGGCAAGTTCTTAAATAAAGGCAAGTCCAAGATCGCAATTACTTCCCGGAAAGGCTCAATATAAGACGATTGTGGCATATTTTTTGGTGTATTTCAGCTAACCATTAATACCTAAAGCCATGATCAGTTACAAAACACCACAGGCTGATCTCGAGAGCAAGAAGGGCCTGTTTTTCGAAATCGGATTGATATTAAGCCTTTTAATCATTTTCTTCCTTTTTCAGATCAAACGCGCAAACCAGCCATATGATCTGGATTTCAACCGAAGTGAGTTGCAAATAATTCAGGAGGAAATGATACAGACCGTACAACCCACCCCTCCTCCACCATCGAAGGTTCCGTTGCAGCAAATCACCCTTTTAACGATGGTTGAAGACGATGAGGAAGTTGAAACCGACCTGCTGATACAGGCCGAAATAGATCAGGAAACCGTACTTCCCGAATTCATCCCCATTGAGCGGCCACCCGAGGAAGAAACAATTGTTGAAAAAGAAATCTTCTTAATCGTTGAACAGCAGCCAGAGTTTCCGGGAGGCGATGCTGCACGTCTGCGCTATTTTGCCAGTGAGATAAAATATCCGCAACAGGCCAGAGAAACAGGCATTCAGGGAATTGTTTATGTAAGTTTTGTTGTAGAACCTGATGGGTCAGTTTCCAATGTTAAAATATTGCGCGGAATCGGTGGCGGCTGCGACGAAGAAGCGATAAGGGTAGTAAGAAGCATGCCAGCCTGGAAGCCTGGTAAACAGCGCAATGTGCCGGTACGTGTGCAGTTCACTTTGCCGGTAAAGTTTACACTGCTTTAAAAGTATAATAAAAGAAAAACCCTGCAGAGCGCCATCCATCAAGCGGCCCAACAGGAATTATTCGCATCTTTGCATTATCATGCTTAAACGCTTTGGCAACTCACTTACGGTAATTCTTTCGGGGCTCATTCTGGGCTTTTTATTGCACCAATGTGCCAATCCGGTAACTCCGATTGGTGGACCCAAAGATGAGGATCCCCCTCAGGTTATTGCCTCAAATCCAGCAAACTATTCTATAAACTTTAAAGAAAAATCCATCGAAATTACCTTTGATGAATTTGTAAAACTTTCCAACACACAAAAGCAAGTTCTAATATCTCCCCCCTTAAAAACCAATCCGGAATACCGGCTTAGGGGCAAAACCCTGCGCATTAGATTTGAAGAAGAACTGTTAGAGGAAACAACTTATACACTTTTTTTTGGTGATGCCATCGGCGATCTTACCGAAAATAATCCATTGAGCGGTTTTAGCTTTGTGTTTTCAACGGGGTCGGTTATCGATTCCATGTCCATAGAAGGCATCGTAAGGAATGCTTTTGACCTTGTGCCTCCCGAAGAGGCTTACGTGATGCTTTATGATAGTGCTCCTGATACCATTCCTGTTGATTCGTTACCCTATTTGCTGCGACCACTTTATGTGGCCCGAACAGATGCTGAAGGTCATTTTAGGTTGGCAAACCTCAAAGATACTGCCTATAAAATATTCGTGCTGAGCGATATGAACAGCAATTTCCGCTATGATATGCCCGGCGAAAAAATCGCATTTCTCGATAGTTTAATAAAACCCGTTTATCAGAAAATGACTGTTTACGACAGCCTTTTGTTGCTGTCTGATAGCCTTAAGCTGACGCAAAACGACAGCATGTGGCGTGATGACAGCCTGATGATGATTGGTGATAGCTTATTGGTAGCCGCCGACAGCCTTCGAAATGACAGTTTACCTCCACTTGAATCAGCCCTGGATTTGCAACTTTTCATGTTTGAAGAACAAGATTCCGTGCAGCGACTACTGCGTACCGAACTAATCAGAAAAGGTCTGCTGCGGTTTGCCTTTCGCTATCCTGTAAGGGATTTGATTATAGAACCCATGCGGCCACTACCTGACAGTTTTAATTTAATTGATTATTATTCTGCCGCCCACGATACTTTGTTTTGGTATTTCAATCCGACCATAAGCGACAGCCTTTTCCTCACCATCCGACAAGACACTGTGCTACAGGATACCATACAGCTATCGCTTGCCGAGAAAAAATCACAAACCAGCAAGCGTAAAAACGATGAGGAAGAAAAACCAGCGCGCCTTTCAATACAGCACAACGCGAAGGGCCGTAAGATTGACCTGCCAAAGCAATTAAGAATTTCATTTGATGAACCTGTTACACATTTAAAAATGCGTGATACAAGCTGGTTTATCATTAACCAGGACACCCTTTTAAATCAAATTCGATTTGTACAATCCGATTCAATTGGTTTAAATTACACGCTGGACACCTTGCTAACCGCAGAAAGTAGTTATACAATACTTTTACCGGATTCGGTCTTTTTTGGCTATAGCGGCAAAACCAATGATACTACACTGATCAGTTTTAGTGTTCCGGCAGAGGATCAGTATGGACATTTGTACCTGGATTTTACCGTGCCCGATACCAATTACAACTATATCCTACAACTGCTCAGTAACAAAGAGCAACTGCTTAATCAAAGAATCGTTAATAAATCTCAAATGCTGCACTATCCTTATCTTACACTTGCGAAATATCTTTTAAAGATAATTCAGGACAGTAATAAAAACGGCAGATGGGATACCGGCGACTACCTGAAGAAACAACAACCGGAACTTGTAAATTATTTTCCCAAAGAAATAGAAATCAGGGCAAATTGGGATTTTGAAGAAAGCTGGGAGCCAAAATTCAACAATAAAAAATAGTGTCGCTGGTGCACCACTTCTAAGCTAACAACCTTAGTGTCATGTCAACACTAGCAGTCTTTACACTGGTTTATGCAAGTGATAATATCTGACAGGATGGTATTTTGCAGCGAGTAGTAAATTTTCTTTCCATCTCTTTTTGCTTCCAGCACACCCTTGTTTTTCATAATATTGAGGTGATGTGAAGCAGCAGCCTGCTCAATATCCAATTTCAGGTAAATCTCCGTTACACTCATCTTTGGGGTTAGAGACAGCATTTCAATAATAGCTAATCTTACAGGATGGGCAATAGCGCGAAGCCTGCCAGCCACTTTTTCGAGCTTTTGAATGCTTTGTTCGGTAATTTCGAGCGTTTCCATGAGCTATTATTTTTTGCAAAAATACACAATCTCATATCATACATAACTTCATATGTATATATGTTTTAGGAATTTGGCTAATATAAAAGCGGTCTAAATAACCGAACGCGATTTTTTTTGCTGTTAATATTTTACGAAAAAGTAAATTCAACCTAAGTGTTTAATAAATAAGGAACTAAACCGGCAGGCACGTATTTTTGATTCAATCTGAAATCATTTAACCTTTGATTTGTCTGTTTTGACAGCATTTGTGGCTGCAATACTTCACTTGATCCCAAACTTTTTCCCATTTTTTGCGCCAGTTAAACGGTCGCCCGCAAACCGTGTTTTTTATTCATTATCATAGAATGGATTAAGATCACGCGAATAACAGCGCCAAACGATTAAAGTTTGGATTGTGCTATTTATTAATGTAAATCATGGCAGGTATAATCTCATACCGGAACTCATGATATGGTATGAGATTTGACTTTTTGGTCAGAAAATATTATTTTTGTGAACTAAACATCTAATTTATTTAGATATATGGTTCATGAAACTATAAATAGTCATTTTATCTACACTCTATTTCAAGATCGACGAAGTGTATATCGGTTGATAGACCTGGCCATGCTCACCGGTGAAACAGATCGCGAAAAGCTTGGCAAAAAACTTCATTATTACGTGAACAAAGGAATATTACAAAATCCTCACAAAGGAATTTACACCAAAGTACAATTTTCTCCTAAAGAACTTGCCTGTCGTATTTATGCTCCGGCCTATATTTCATTGGAATATGTGTTGCAAAATTCCGGGATAATATTTCAATACAGCGAAGTTTTTACGCTTGTGAGCTATCTTTCCAGAACCCTGGAAATTGATGATTTTCAATTCAAATTCCGAAAAATTAAGAATGAAATTTTGATTCAACCTCAGGGCATTAACAGATTAGAGAATGGTGTTAATGTTGCAAGTGCGGAACGCGCTTTTTGTGATATGCTCTATTTAAAACCCGATTTCTATTTTGACAATATCCAAGTACTTAATTATGAATACTTAATTAAAATTGCAGCGATTTACAATTCGGCAACTTTGAATAAAAGGGTTAAAAAAATAATTCAAAATGGTTAATATCAATCTTCACAGGCTGCATCTTACACAATTGCTTAAAGCGATTTATGGCGATGCAGAACTCTCTAATTACCTAGGATTTAAGGGTGGAACTGCATTGATGTTCTTTTATGACTTGCCCAGATTTTCGGTAGACCTTGATTTTGATTTATTGGACAACGCGCACACAGAAAAAGTACATGAAAAGATTCATCAGCTTGTTCAAAATCAGGGAGATATTATCGATGAAGCGCAAAAACATTACGGTATAATTGTAGTGATGGATTATGGAAAAACGGAACGAAAGCTGAAAATTGAAATATTCAACCGAAATTTTGGAAGTCGTTATGAGCTGAAAGATTTATTTGGTTTCACTGTTAAAGTGATGCGTATTGAGGATATGTTTGCTCATAAACTTTGTGCGCTTACTGATCGAAGTGTTTTAACAAACAGGGACATATTCGACTTGTGGTTTTTAATGGACAAGAAAACTGCTATCAACAGAAAAATTGTTGAAACGCGCATGAATTTGAGCTTAGAAAATCAGTTCGAAAAAGCGCTCCATTTACTGGAAAGCAAAAAAAACCTGCATCTTTTAGATGGCTTGGGAGATTTGATGGATGCGGAGTTAAAATTATTTGTCAAAACAAAACTGAGATCAGAAATTATGAGTTTGTTGCAGTTTTATCACCAATTTCCAATAACAGATTTAAGCGCGAAATAACTACCCCACCTCAGCATACAAATCCGTAAACTCAAATTTGCCTCCGTCGAACAGGCCTTTGTCGCCCAGTTTGAGCTGTGGGATGACCAGCAGCGCCATAAACGAAAGCGTCATAAAAGGCGCATGCAGGGAGCAGCCAAGTGCTTTGGCGGCGGCATCGGTTTTTTCGTAGGCTTTGGCAACTTCATAAGCATTTTGATTGCTCATCAGTCCGGCGACGGGCAGCGGTAATAAACTGACATTGTTTTCGTCGCAGGCTACCACACCGCCTTTGCTTTCGATCAGGAGGTTCACAGCTTTGGCCATGGCCGCATCATCAGCTCCAACAACAATAATATTGTGGCTGTCGTGCGCAACAGTCGATGCAATTGCACCCCTTTTTAGCCCGATGTTTTTAATAAATCCTATTGCAGGTTTAGCTTTTTTGTAGCGGTTTATGACGGCAATTTTCAAAATGTCTTCAGCAGTATTACTGGTTAAATTTTCACCATCTGCAACTGCCTGTCCGATAACTGTATTAGTAATCAACTGGCCTTCAAGCGCCTCAATCACCTTGATAGCTTTGCCAGTATTTTCTACAAAAAAGTCATCAGTAGTAACAGGATCAGCAACAAAATTATTTGGAGTAGTGGTTTGTTGAGTTTCAATCAAACTTTGGCCATTTTTGGCAACTAATTGTCCATTCACGTAAGTTTGTAACACATTGAAATCATTCAGGTTATCAACCACAATCATATCAGCCGGATCGCCCATTTGCAAAGTCCCTACTTCAAGCTTATAATGTTCTATTGGATTCAAAATGGCACTACTAAGCACATCCATCACCGGATAACCTTTTTCCACCGCACGTTTTACAAGTTGATTGATATGGCCTTTTACCAGATCATCCGGATGTTTGTCGTCACTGCAAAACAGCACTTTGTCGGCATGATTTTCCATCAGATCAATCAGTGCTTCAAAATTTTTGGCAGCACTACCTTCGCGAATCTGGATTTTCATGCCGTACTGAATTTTATCCAGCGCCTCTTCCATCGTAAAGCACTCGTGATCAGTGGTTATTCCCGCTTCGATATATTTTCGGGCATCCTCACCTTTCAAGCCTGGTGCATGACCGTCGATGGGTTTGTTGTATTTTTTGGCAACAGCCAGTTTTTCCATTACCATTTTGTCCTGAAACAATACGCCGGGATAATTCATCATCTCAGCCATATATTTGATCTCAGGCCGTGAGAGCAATTTTTCCATGGCATCGGCACCCAGATTGGCACCCGAAGATTCAAAACCCGTTGCGGGCACACAGCTCGAAGCACCAAAGTAAAATTTAAAAGGCACCGTTTTTCCATTTTCAATCATGAAATCAATGCCTTTGATTCCCAACACATTGGCTATCTCATGCGGATCGCTAACGGTAGCAACCGTTCCATGAACCACAGCCAAACGGGCAAACTCAGCCGGCACAAGCATCGAACTTTCGATGTGCACATGGGCATCGATAAAACCAGGGAGAATATAATTTTCAGGTGCTGAAGCAGTTTTTGTGATGGATTGAATTTTTCCGTTTTCTACTTTAATGGTTCCGGGAAAGATTTCTTTTTGGTGCAGATTTACAATCTGACCACTTATGGTAAAAGTATTTGCTGGCATGATTTGGGTTTTTTACAAAAGTAATTCAAATGAGTTTAGAACAAAATCAAAGGCGGTAACTCAATCCGGCATTGATGATTCCCTTTGCGCCAACTCCCAGTTCGAGAGATGCACCCAGGGCTTTTCCAACTCTGAGGCCAATGGCGTTTAAATGGAAATTAAACATGAGTTCTGTGGCATCTTCACCGGATAGCTTGGGATCGTCGGATGTGAGTTGTTGCTGCCAGATAGTAAGGCCAAGTCCCACACCAGAATAAAGCTGAACCCACTCGGACTGCACATATTCATAGCTGATCAGAGGCAAAAAACTAAAGTAATTATCCGTCAAATCACCCACTTTATTGCCAGCCAAAAATACTTCTTTGTTGATGGCCTGATAACTGAATAACCCACCGATTTTGAAACGATCTGATTGGAAATGCCAGTATTCCAGTCCAATAGCACCAATACTTGTAGAATTATCGGTTCTATAACCACCAATTGTGATAGAGCTAATTATTAAATCTCCAAACAAATTGCCAATATCAGCAGTAGTTAGCAGTCCGATATTGGCTCTGATTTCATTATTTTGTGCTTTTGCCTGGAATGAGAGCGAAAAAGCAGCCAGAAATAATAAGAGAAGTAGTTTTTTCATGGGTATTAATTTAAGTGGAAAGCTGTTTAAATCCTCAAAAATACATTAAAAAAATAGTACTGCCAACCAACGATCTCTGTCTAAAAACGACATATCAACTGATTAGTTTTTTGATAATTGCTGATGTGGAGAAGCCTTCCACAAGCTCAATGGTTTCTACTTTTCCGCCTTTGTCCATAACAATATCATAGCCAACCACATCTTCTGCTTTGTAATCTTTTCCTTTTACGAGTATATCAGGTTGCACTTTTTTGATGAGTTCGTAAGGCGTGGGCTCGTCAAAATAAACAATGGCAGTTGTGAAATGCAGGGCAGCGAGCAGCAGGGCTCTGGATTGTTGGTCAACAACAGGGCGCTGCGGTCCTTTGATACGACTTACGGAGGCATCGGTATTGAGGCCTATGACGAGCACATCGCCCAGATCAGCTGCTTTAGCAAGATACTCTATATGTCCGCGGTGAACAATATCAAAGCAGCCATTGGTAAACACGATTTTCTTATTCTGAAATTGCCAGAGTGCCAGCCGGCTTTCAAGTGTTTTGGCATCAAGGATTTTATTTTGAAGGTATTCCAGCTGTGTCATTGCTTGCTTTTTTATGGTCGATAAAGAACATCCAAAGATAAGCAAATCCTCCTAAAGTAACATTGAGTAAGGTTTGTCCGGCATGGGTTATGGCCACAAAAGATCCTGCTCCGATGGGGTTAATCATAAAAAGCTCAACCAATACAGCTTTTCCAATAAAGTGATAAGCTCCGATACCACCCGGAACAGGCGCCACAATACCAAGACTTCCGATGGCAAGCAGTGTGATTCCTGCTCTGAGGCCAAGGTGTGCTGTTTCATCAAGCATATATAACGGCATCCAGGTCATCAGGATGTAAAAAAACCAAATCATCACGGTATAAAACAGAAAAAGCCACTTTTGACGCATACGTTTAATGGTTTTGATACCATCGAGCAGGCCGCTGATTATTTCTTTAATTTTTGGATAGCCCGGAAGTTCTTCAAGGTGGTTGTGATAGCGTTTGCGAAGCCACCACAGCAAGGCAACGACTGCCACAACAGATAGTCCAAACAGGCTTAATGTAAACACATTGCGGCTTATCGATTGCACAAAAGGCAAGGTCATGTCGCCAACAAAGTCGCCCAATAAGGCCCACTGAAAAGCAACCACAGAAACCAATAGCAAGGCTAAGACGATTAAATCAAACAGCCGTTCGGAAATCACCGAGCCAAAAAGAGCATTGAATGGAACTTTCTCTTTACGCGAAAGTACGCCGCAACGCATCAGTTCGCCCATACGTGGCACTGCCGTATTGGCCAGATAACCGATCATCACCGCCGAAAAGGTAGTGGTGGTTCGGGTGCGATAACCCATGCTATTAATCAGTAAATTCCAGCGCAATGCCCTGAAGACATGAGAAATTATGGCAAATATCACTGCCAGTAGCATCCAATAATAATTAGCAGAACGCACGTCGTCCCACAGGGCATTCAAATCGATTGTCCGAAAACTCAACCAAAGTAATACAAGGCCAAGCATTAGGAAAAAAAGATACTTCAAGGTATTAATTATCAGCTTTTTCAACACTTATTCGCTGATTTTATTATGATCATCAGGAAAGATAATCGCGGGCTTAAAAGATTTAGCTTCTTCAAAATCCATGCTGGCATAAGACACAATGATGACCTTATCGCCAACAGCAGCTTTTCGCGCTGCCGCTCCATTAAGCGAAATCAGCCCACTGCCCCTTTTGCCTTTAATAACATAAGTGTCGAGCCTTTCACCATTGGTGATATTGTAAATACTCACCTTTTCGTTCTCGATCAGGTTTACCGCCTCTATCAAATCTTCATCGATAGCGATACTTCCGATATAATTCAAATCGGCTTGTGTGATCGTGGCACGGTGTATTTTAGATTTTAAAACTTCAATATTCATTCGTTAAATATTTGATTCCGAAAGCATCCGGACGCGTTTGCAAAATTATTAAAATATTCTGACATTGTCGATCAGCCTGACATTTCCCAGCTGCAGGGCCACAAATATACGTGCTCCATCAATGTCATTCCAGTGTTCAAAGCTCTGTAATTCAACATCATCAGCTACTGAAACATATTCCAGATCAAAGGCTTCAACAGCCTTCAATTGCTTGCTGGCATACTGCTGCATTTCGTCAGGACTTAGCACATTGCGCAATTGTGCAGCTTTTTTTAGTACCTGATAAATCTGCGGTGCCAGGACACGTTCTTCCGTTGAAAGACGCCGGTTTCTGGAGCTCATTGCAAGACCATCAGGCTCACGCACCGTTGGACAGGCAACAACTTCCACATTTATTTTCAGCTGCTTCACCATGGCTTTGATAATTGCCAGCTGCTGAAAATCTTTCTCTCCAAAAAAAGCCTTATCCGGCATAACAATATTAAAAAGCTTGCTTACCACAACACCTACACCATTAAAATGACCCGGGCGAAATGCTCCTTCCATTACTGTTGCCAATTTTCCGAAATGAAAAACCGTTTTGTCGGGCTCGGGATACATTTCCTGCTCCGTTGGCACAAATAAAAAATCACAGCCTACAGACTCCAGCATCTCTTTGTCGCTTTCCAAAGTGCGCGGATAATTTTCCAGATCGGCCGGGTTATTAAACTGTATCGGATTAACAAAAATACTCACCACTAAAATAGCTGTTTCTTTCCGGGCCTGTCTCATCAATTCGAGATGGCCAGCATGCAAAGCCCCCATCGTAGGAACAAATCCAATACTTTTACCTTTAAGCTTTTCGGCATTAATGGCCTGCTGCAGCTGATTTATATGCTCAAACACTTTCATCATAAGCCTTAAATATACACTATTTTACATGAAAAATCAATACTTTGCTACTGCAAAATCCTCAGCATATCCGCTTCGAGACTTGTATCAGGACTTTCGATGATGCGACCTAATTCTGTCCCATTACGGTAAAAGATAAATGTGGGCACGCGCTCAATTTCATAGCTGTGAATATCCAGTGTACGCGCATTTTTGTATGAATCAACAGCAATCATAAGCAGTTGCTCTTCACTAAATGCAAGGGTGTCGAGTAGTTTAAGAAAACGCGGTACCTGAATTTTACTATCGTGACACCAGCTGGCCAGCACAATCACGATTTCCAAACCATCCTGATTAGCTTTCAGCTTACTAACAACAGATCCATCAACTTCATAATCAGCATATTCTGACTCGTAATAACTGGCAAACTCACCGCTTTGCAAGCCTTCGCGGGTCACAAAATCAATCAGCACCTCTCTGTTTCTTAGTGTATCCATCATATATTGATCTATCTCTTGGGCCTTGATCTGACCAACTGCCGTGAAAAATATCAGCGACAGCAGCAATTTAATTTGAAGTGACATAGAATGATTTTATATTTTTGAATCGGAAAAATCGCTTCAAAATTCTGATAATAAATAGTTTAAATTACAAATAATGTTTGCTGTGACGATTTCATTATTTTTTTAACACGCTTAAATCGCACAGCAAAAGTAATAGGAAAGCTTAAATATGACTACTATCGCAGGCAAGAAAGTGCTGATAACGGGTGGATCATCCGGAATTGGCTGGTTAATGGCTAAAAAACTTATTGCAAAAGGAGCCGCTCAGGTAATACTCTGGGATATAAAAACTCCTGATTTACAGCAGGATTCGCCCAAGCTGCCGATAAGCTTCACACCTGTTGATGTATCAGAAAAAGAAGCGGTAAGGCAGGCTTCTCAGCAATTGATTGATCAGCAGCTTGTTCCGGATATATTGATTCTCAACGCGGGGGTTGTTTGGGGTGGCTATTTTCATGAACAAAGTGCCTCGCAAACACAAAAAATGATTGATGTAAATGTGTTTGGTGTGATATGGCCGGCACATTTTTTATTGCCCGCCATGATCGCCCTTAAAAGAGGTCATATCGTCAGCATTTCATCAGCTGCCGCCATGATTGCCAATCCACGCATGGCCATCTATGCTGCCACCAAATGGGCTGTATATGGCTGGAGCGAATCGCTCAGACTTGAAATGCAACAGTTAAAAACAGCTATTCAGGTAAGCACGGTTACACCCAGTTTTATTGATACCGGAATGTTTGCCGGAGCAAAAGTGAACAAACTTTTACCGAATCTGAAACCTGAGGTTGCAGCGTCAAAAATTGTGCGCGGCATCGAAAAAAACAAACGCTTTATACGCATGCCTTTCCTGGTTTTTGCATTGCCTTTTCTCAAAGGAGTTTTACCGGCATCATGGTTTGATCATCTTATCGGCAATGGGCTATCTGTGTACAAAAGCATGTCAAACTTCAAAGGTCATTCTAAATAAATGTTCTATTTCCAAAGCACAAGTTCACCACGGCTGCGGTCTTTCATCTCAGCCGGTATAGCCAGCTTTATTTCTTCGGCCAGCAGATCGATCAGCCGTCGTTTTACATAATGCCTCGAATAACAAATACTCACTTCCCGCAACGGACGTTTGTCGCTGAAAGAGACGACATTTTTTAAATTCGATTCACTCATTTCATTTACAGCCAGTTCGGGTATTATCGTGAATCCACCTTCGCGATTTATAATACGCAGCAGTGTTTCAATAGAACCGCCTTCCAGCTCAAAAGGAAGCTCGTGCTTGCTGGTGGGTTCTAAATCACAGAGGTTAATCACCTGAGAACGAAAGCAGTGACCGTCGCTCAGCAACCAAATATCCGGCGTTGCCACATCGATTATTTTAACATCTTGCTGCTGCAAAAGCGGATGACCAGTTTGTGCATAGATCAACATTTCTTCATAAAACAAGGGTTCTTCCAAAACTACCGGATCGTTGTATGGTGTCACAAAAACACCCACATCTAAGGTGTCGTTCTTTAGTTTTTCTGCGATTTGGTCTGTCACCAGCTCTACAACCCGCAGATTCACATCGGGGTAATGTCGCTTAAAATTTCCTGCAAAAAGTGGCAACAGATAGGGTGCCAAGGTGGGAATAATCCCGATATTCAACTCACCGCTGATTTCTCCCATATATTCCTGTGCCATATCATCGAGCCTGCCGGCTTCGGACAAAACAACTCTCGATTGATCGATGATACGACGGCCAATATTGGTGGGAACCAAAGGTTGTTTTCCGCGATCAAAAATTTTTATGCCAAAATGTTCTTCTAATTTCTTAACTTGCATGCTTAAAGTTGGTTGCGTTACAAAGCATTTTTCCGCTGCCTTCGAGAAGTTACGGTAGCTATCTATAGCAACGATATATTCCAACTGTGTTAAAGTAATCATCTTATCAATTTTATTGATACAAACTTAAATATTATCAATTTGACAAATGTAATTATATCCTTTAATTTTGCATAACAAATTTCAAATTAAAACTTAAAAAAATGGAAGAACAAGAAGTATTTCAAATGCCACGTATTGGCGATCCGGCTCCTGATTTTAAAGCCATGACAACAACAGGAATGATGCAGTTTTCTGAGTACATTAAAGGAGGCTGGACAATTTTGTTTTCTCACCCGGCTGACTTTACACCAGTATGCACAACAGAAATGACAGGCTTTGCAGTATTGGAAGATGAGTTCAGGAAAATGAACACCAAGCTGGTTGGCTTAAGCATCGACAGCATTCACTCTCATGTTGCCTGGGTGAATAATGTAAAAGAGAAGACCGGAATTTTTATGAAATTCCCTATCATTGCTGATATTGACATGAAGGTTGCAAAGCTTTATGGCATGTTGCAACCAGGCGAACATGAAACAGCTGCTGTTCGTGCAGTATTTTTCATTGATCCCAATGCTAAAATCCGTCTGATAATGTATTATCCTTTAAATGTAGGACGTAATATGGACGAAATTATCCGCGCTCTGCAAGCATTGCAAACTGCTGATGAGCACAAAGTTGCCCTTCCGTTGAATTGGAAACCAGGCGAAAAAGCTATCGTTCCTCCTCCAAAAACTATTGCTGAGCTGGAAGAGCGCCTCAAGTCAAACTATGAAATGGTTGATTTTTATCTGGCCAAAAGAGACCTTTAACGCTTGCAAATTTATCGAATAGCCGGCCCTGAAAAGTCGGCTATTTTTTGAACAAATCCGCAGGTTATGCGTTATTAAAATAGGAAATTTAAAACCAAAAAAATGAACGTTATGACAAATTTAAATGCAATTGGATTAGATGTAGAAAAGTCAAAAGGATTAGCCGACAAACTGAATGATTTGTTAGCCAACTTTTCGATATACTACATGAATGTAAGAGGTTTTCATTGGAATATCAAAGGAGAAAAATTCTTTGAGCTCCACCTCAAATTTGAAGAAATCTATACTGATCTTCAGGTAAAAATTGATGAAATCGCAGAACGTATTCTAACTGTAGGTTACACTCCGCTGCACGCTTACAGCGATTACAATGAGCAATCACAAATTAAAGAAGTAAAAAACATAAGTGATGGCCGCGAGGGCGTGAAAAGCCTGCTCGAAGGCTTTCAGATCTTAATTCTTAAGGAAAGAAAAATCCTCAAAATGGCGGAAGAACTCAACGACGAAGGCACAAATGCCCTGATGAGTGACTATATCCGCGAACAGGAAAAAACAGTTTGGATGCTTTCTTCCTATCTCAAAAAATAAATAAATAAAACAGGAATTTAAAAGGCCGGTCAGCTAACCCGGCCTTTTTTAATTTTAGGCAGTCCATTCTATAGAATTTTTCTTTTCAACAGATCACAAAAAGTTACTTTTCATATTTTGCAAATTAAGCACCTCTAAATCAAGCTAAACTGTGACTCAGGAAAAGAGCAGATTCAGCACAACACCAATCCGCAATGAAGAAACGCAAACCCAACGCCTTGATCCACGAAAGCAGCCCCTATCTGCTGCAGCACGCCTATAATCCCGTAAACTGGCATGCCTGGAACAACAAAACGCTTACTGCAGCAAAAGAACAAAACAAGATGTTGCTGGTGAGCATTGGTTATTCGGCCTGTCACTGGTGCCATGTAATGGAAGAGGAATCATTTGAGAATGAAGCTGTTGCTGCCTTAATGAACCAGCACTTTATTTGTGTAAAAATAGATCGGGAAGAACGCCCTGATGTGGATCAGTTTTTTATGGAAGCTGTTCAGTTGCTCAGCGGAAGAGGTGGCTGGCCATTGAATTGTTTTGCTTTGCCCGACGGCAGGCCATTCTGGGGCGGCACCTATTTCAGAAAAGAGCAATGGATGGATGTGTTGCAACAGATTGCCAGTCTCTTTAATCAGAAAGATCCGGCACTTTTAGAACAAGCCGAACAGCTGACACAAGGGATTAAAAGCAATCAGTTTGCGCCTCTTTCGGTGCATTCCGAAACTGATAACAGCCTGCTTATCGAAATCATGGCCAAAAAATTAGCCACACAACTGGATTGGGAAGAGGGCGGAACACAAGGGGCGCCAAAATTTCCAATGCCTGATCTGCTGAATTTTCAATTGCTCCCCGAAAATACAAGCTCTAAATTATATGACCATGCTATCCTTAGCCTGAAAAAAATGGCCTGTGGAGGCATTTATGATCAGGTTGGAGGCGGCTTTGCGCGCTATTCGGTTGACCGACGCTGGCATGTGCCTCACTTCGAAAAAATGTTGTACGACAATGCCCAGCTGATCGGATTGTATGCCCAAGCCTGGAAAAGCAGTCAAAACTCGCTTTTTGCTGAAGTTGTTCATCAAAGTATCCAGTTTTGCGAACGAGAACTGTTGGGACCCGAAGGTGCATTTATGGCATCCCTCGATGCCGATAGTGAAGGTGAAGAAGGTAAATTTTATGTTTGGACAACCAATGAATTTGTGGATGCTGCAGCTACTGAAGCAACCTTAATGGCAGAATTTTTTGGCCTTGGCGATAAGGCGTTGTGGGAAGACAACAAGAATGTGTTGATACAGGCTTTCGATGCAAAAAGCTATGCAGCCAAAAACGGATTATCGCTTGAAGCCTTTCATGAAAAAAAGAAAAACACCCTTCAGAACTTGCTGCAATACCGCTCAAAACGTGTTCGGCCGGCAACAGACGATAAACGGCTTTTATCATGGAACGCCTTAATGATTATTGGCTTAGTAAAAGCTGCAAGTATTTTTGATCGTGACGACTGGCTAAAAACAGCTGAAAAAACGGCTGAATTTATTTCAACACAGATGCGTCAGGCAGATGGGGGCTTATTCAGAAGCTGGAAAAATGATGAAGCTAAAATCGCTGCCTTTCTGGATGATTATGCCTTCTATATTCAAGCCTTGTTTGAACTGTTTCAGCAAACAGGCAAAGTTACCTATGCCATTCAGGGGCACGAATTAATTCAATATACTCTCCGCCATTTCCTTGTTGAATCGCAACAAAGCTTTGCCTACAGCGACCTCAATAACACTGATTTGCCGGTTGTTTCTTTTGAAAATTTCGACAATGTTAACCCTTCGTCGAATGCGGCTATGGCCCATGTTTTGATTAAAGCTTCCATGCTTTTTGAAAAGCCTGAATACAGCAAACTGGCCGAGAAAATGATTCAACAGCAAGCTCCAAAAATGGCTGAATACCCTTCCAGCTTCAGCCATTGGGCACAGGCACTCCTGCTACTGGAAACACAACAGTTGATTGTGGTGGTCGGAGAAAATGCCTTACAAGCAGCACAGCTAGTGCGCAAACAGATCAATACTTTAACGCTGGTAGCTACCGACGAAAGCCGACAATTACCCGCTGTGGCAAGCAAGCCCGAAACCAGCGAACAACGTTTTTATCTATGCGACACCGATGGCTGCCGGCCGGCATTCAGTGCCATTGAGCAAGTGCTAAAGGAAGTTTAACCGAAGCTAATCACAGTAATTCCTCTATTTTCTTTAATTCTTCATTGGAGAAAGCAGTGTTTTCGAGGCTTTTAACATTATTATCAAGTTGTTGTACACTGCTGGCGCCAACTAAAACACTTGTAATTCGATCATCTTTGAGCAGCCAGGCCAAAGCCATCTGAGCCAGGCTCTGGTTTCGGTTTTGTGCAATTTGATTCAGCCTGACGATTTTTTGATAAACCTGATCCACCTGTTCTTTTGTTAAGAAAACCTCACGCGCAGCGCGCGAATCAGCCGGAATACCCTTGAGGTAGCGATCGGTGAGCAAGCCCTGAGCCAAAGGAGAATAAGCAATACAACCAACGCCTTCTGCTTCAAGCAGATCAAGTAACTCACTTTCGACCCAGCGATCAAGCATCGAATAACGCGCTTGGTGTATCAAACAGGGCGTTCCCAATTCGCGAAGCAATTGAAAAGCTTTTTGGCTCGCCTCTGCAGGATAATTGGAAATGCCCGCATACAAAGCTTTTCCGGATTTTACAGCATCGGAAAGGGCAGTCATTGTTTCTTCCAGAGGTGTTTCGGGATCAAAACGATGCGAATAAAAAATATCCACATAGTCTATTTCCACGCGTTTCAAGCTTTGATCAAGGCTGGCCAGCATATATTTGCGGCTTCCCCATTCGCCATAAGGCCCCGGCCACATGCCATAACCTGCCTTGGTAGAAATGATCAATTCATCGCGATAAGGCTTGAGGTTGTGATTCAGGATTTTTCCAAAATTGATTTCTGCACTTCCCCCCGGAGGACCATAATTATTGGCCAAATCGAAATGCGTAATACCATGATCAAATGCCTTTAAAATGATTTTCCGGGCAACATCAAGATCGTCAATATCGCCAAAATTATGCCACAAACCCAGCGATAAAGCCGGAAGTTTAAGGCCGGATCGGCCGGATCGGTTATAAGGCATTTGATCGTATCGTGTTGAAGAAGGGCTATAGGTACTCATGGTATAATTTATTAAAAAGGTTTTCTATAAAGGAAGATCGTCTCAGGCATATTATTGATCAACGCATGTACCTTTTTTTCCTAATTTTTTGGTTAATGCACGAATCATTTTCGCTTAAAAACGATCATCCCAATGATCAAATTTACACAAAATGCCAGACTAATGGATCAATCGTTGAGACCAGACCTGAGAACCGGAAGTCACTTTTAGCAGATAAAAGCTGCTTTTAGCCGGATTGTTTTTTACAAAATCCGTTAGGGGAAATTGATGACCTCCGGCAGGCAAAGTCGGGCTTGTTTGTTGCCAAACCAAACGGCCATTCAAATCAAAAATGCTGAGTTCAACAGCATCGGGTGATGTGAGGTCAAGCTCACAAACGCTGCTGAAATTGAGCGGATTGGGAAAAACAGCTAAGGAATTCATTTCTTGATGTTGTTGTGGTAAACCCATCCATATAAATTCCATCACACCCATATCAATACGTCCATATTGAATGCGATCCATGCCTAATAAATCCGTTGGCGGGATCAAAAAGCCTGTTGTATCAGGTGTTCCGGCGTTGATACATGGACTGTCATCCGACAGCCAAAATTGCTCAAAAAATGATGGATCGGCATCCATATTGTTTTCATAAACGCCAATAAATGAGCTTCCGCCAAACCAATCGAGCCCGCCCTGAATATTGCAATAATGAAACTCCGGCTCGGAATACACATCCCAAATCCAAACCTGCGAACCCAGGGTGTCGCCGGCTGTGTTGTTCCACAAAATGCTGTTTGCCATAACAGGATCGGCATGTTCATTGCAATAATAGCCGCCGCCCATAGCCGAACTGTTGTTGATTATAGTTAGGTTCGTCATATGTGGCGAAGCTTCGAGGCAGGCTATTCCGCCACCAAAAAACAGGGAACTATTTTCATGAATAAGTAGATTGGCAACCTGCCTTTCGGGTGTTGCGCGAATAAATCCGATAGCCCCGCCTAAAGCACTAAAATTCTGATAAAACTCGCAATTGATCAATTTCGGGTCGGAAAATTCAAAGGATAAAGCCCCGCCAACGCCTGTGGAGGCATTTCCTTCGAAATAGGATCCCGAAACTTCCGGAAGCGAAGCCCTGAAAGCCACAGCGCCGCCATAGCCATAGTCCATGCCATCGTTGCCGGCAAAACTATTCAAAAACTCACTTTTCCGAATCAGGATATCGGACTTGTTGGCATACACAGCGCCACCACGATAAAAGGCATAATGCTTATCGAACAGACACTGTTCAATGCGAATTTTATTAAAATTATCGATCCGAAAGGCACCGCCATAACCATTAGCCGAATCACCGGCTGCTTTGCCGTAATAAAACCTGCAATACTCAAAAAGTGAGGAGTCACTTTCTGGCAGGGTTTGCTCAAAACGAAATCCGTTCCAGCCGCCTGCCGTGCTGTGATAATCCGCAAATCCACTGGTATCAGCAATTGTAAAGCTTATAGGCTGGTTATAGCTGGCACGTGCATCTACACTGCCCAGCACATGGATGCTGAAATAACCTTCGAAAAGCACTGTGGTGTTTGCTGCAATAACCAGTTGTTCGCTGGCCGGAACAATGATGTCGCAGCTCACAAAAACTGTATCGTAATTCCACAATCCGCTTTGGCTGCCACAAGCGTTATAATTATTCTGAGCGCTTCCGAAATAGCCTGCAAGCAGCATTAATCCCATTAAAATCCTACGCATAAAATCAGGTTTTGGTTTGAGAGGTAAAATTAGCAAACAATTGCATTCAAAACCTGATAAAAAACTCTTATATTTTCACAATCTGATTGCGAATGGCATAACGAAAAAGCCTGGTATCGTATTAGAAATAATACCGGGCTTTTCATTAAATTTTTTATTTAATTGATGCTTCGATAATCGCCTCATTCTCAGTAAACGCCTCAGCCATCACTTCTTTGATGATACCACCCATCATGCCGGCCATCAGCTTGGAGTTCATTCGCGAAAAATACACCTTGCCGTCAGCACGTTCGTAAATCGCTACGCGACAAGGCATCATGCTACTCACAATACGCTCCCCGTCTTCCTTGAGGATTTTTGCCGCATGATCAGGATGGCAAAGCTCAAAAACTTTCACAGCACGCACATCGTGACCAAATTTATCCATAGTAGCCTGCAAATCATGCACTGCCGGCATCTTCCATCCGGCTTCGGCTACGGATTTTTCAAAACGTTCCACTGTTGTGTTAAAGTCATAAGGACTTTCACTTTCGATCAACATCATTTTTGGTGCCATGCTATAAACAATCAGCAGTGCCAGCACCACGCCGAAAACCAGTCCGGCGATTCCAATTCCAATTTGTTTCATTTAGTTTGAATTAAAAGTTAATAACAGCCTGCAAATATACAGTTTTGTACATATATAGGTTTTTACATGTTTTGATAATTATTTTATAATTTCTTATTTAATAGATACTTAACGCTTATAAATGGAAACTACAATTATTAATTTTATGTAAAATTACGCCATATCGCTTTGTGTTCAAAAGAATCATCCGGCTTTATTGACAGTCAAAAAGCAATAAATGATTTTGTTGTGCGTGCTTTCAGTAAAACACAAATCTCGCTTTTTGAAGTTAACTTGACAAGCATATTTTGTGCCACACAAATTAAAACCTCTGAATGGGAATCGGGCATTTCTTTTGCTTGGATAGTGAGATTATCCCTATTTTTGCGGCAATCAGGATTTATGAAACAGTGTATCAAGATCGTAATACTTTTGGCCGGACTCCTTGTATTTGAAGGTTGTTCGAGTGTGCGCAGTCCTCACCGGCCTGTTCAAAAACAGAGAAAGAAAAAACCCTGCTACGAATGCCCTTCCTGGTCGCATGTTCCCCAAAAAAATCTGACGCAATTGCTTTATGAAGGCTGATCAAAAGGAAATTCTGAGCCGTTTCCTTCCCGAAGGTGCTTTGGAAAAGGTTTGCAAAAGCATCGATGAAGCACATATCCACCTGCGAATTACGGCAGCACGAAGCAGCAGGCTGGGCGATTTCAGGCCGCCTAAGCAAGTGGGTGATCCTTACCGTATTTCGCTCAATCACAATTTGAATCCTTATCAGTTTCTGATCACTTTTGTGCATGAACTAGCGCATCTGGAAGTTTATAAAACACACAAAAACAAGGTGCAACCACATGGTGTTGAGTGGAAACAACGCTTCAGACAATTGATGCAACCCTATCTGGAAAGTCAAATTTTTCCAGCTGAGCTGTCCAAAAGCCTGTCCAATTACCTTCAAAATGCCAAAGCTGCCAGTGGATCTGATCTGGAGCTCACCCGCAAGCTCAAGCAATATAATAAAATCCAAAAGAGCCTGCCCACGATAGAAGAATTATCCGAAGGAAGCGTGTTTCGCATTGCAAGCGGTCGGAGTTTTATCAAAGGTGCACGATTGCGAAAACGCTATAAATGCCAATGCGTACATTCAAAAAGATGGTATTTATTTAATCCGCTGGCAGAAGTTATGCTTGCTGAGCAAATAGAAACGAAATAGGCATTATTGGTCTATAGGCTTTATATACAAGTGTTTACAATAATTTTATTTTGGGAAAAAGCCACTTTCCATTAAAAAAAAATTCTTGTACATTTGCCCATCACACAAACCCAATCAGATGCCCATTTTAGGAACCATCATCAAGAAGGCTTATGAATTACGCCATCTTCCGGTAGAAAAGAAAAAACTTCGCCTGCAACCCCTTAAAGCTCAGTCAGACGAGTTAAAAAAACTGATTGGCAAAGCACAGTTTACTGCTTTTGGCGAAAATTACAATTTTGATCTATTACTCAAAAGCCAAAACATAACCGAACAATTTAGGAAGGAAGTGCCTGTTTTTGATTACAACAGCATGTATAAGCAATGGTGGTATCGGGCACTTAATGGCGAATCGTATGTTTCGTGGCCCGGCCGCGTAAAATATTTTGCCTTAAGCTCGGGCACTTCCGAATCCTCCAGCAAGCACATTCCGGTAACAGCAGACATGCTTACGTCCATTAAAAAGGCCAGCATCAGGCAATTGGTATCTACCTCGAAGTATAATTTTCCGGTAGAGTTTTACGAAAAAGGCATGCTGATGATCGGAGGCAGCACCCATCTTCAGTATAACGGAACCTATTATGCCGGCGATCTTTCGGGCATCACAGCAGGAAGCCTTCCTTTTTGGTTTCAGCACTTTTACAAGCCGGGTAAGCGCATTTCAAAAACAGCTGAATGGGCAACCAAGCTCAACGAAATGGTACGCAAAGCGCCCAGTTGGGACATTGGCGTTATCGTGGGAGTGCCAGCCTGGGTGCAAATCCTGCTCGAACGCATCATTGATGAATACAACTTAACCACCATACACGACCTTTGGCCAAACCTTACTGTTTATGTGCACAGCGGCGTTTCATTCGCGCCCTATATTAAAAGCTTCGAGAAGCTTTTTGGCAAGCCCATGATTTATTCTGAAAGCTACCTGGCTTCGGAAGGCTATATCGCCTACCAGAACAGCCTCGAAAGACGCACCATGGAGTTGATTGTTGATAATGGCATTTATTATGAATTTGTTCCTTTTACCGAAGATAATTTTGACGAAGAAGGCAATCTGAGAGAAAAGCCCGAAACCCTGATGCTTAGCGAGGTGAATAACAACGAAGAGTATGCGCTACTGCTTACAACCAATGCCGGCGCCTGGCGTTATTTGATTGGCGACACCATAAAATTTACGGATAAAGAAAGATGTGAAATTATTATCACAGGCCGTACCAAGCATTATCTGAGTCTATGCGGAGAGCATCTTTCACAGGAAAATATGAACCGCGCCATCGAGATGCTGCAGGACGAATACAATATTGAAGTGCGCGAATTTACCGTTGCCGGAATACGCCACGGTTCACTGTTTGCCCATCGCTGGTACCTGGGCACAGATGACGCTATCGATCCCGATTTAGCCATCCGGAAAATTGACGAATACCTCAAACAGCTCAACGATGATTATATGGTCGAACGCATGGAAGCCGTGCGGGAGCTGTTTATTGAGGTGCTGCCTTCGCGGGTTTTTTATGATTACATGAAAAAACTCGGCAAAGAGGGCAGCGCCAATAAATTCCCGAGAGTGCTCAAGGGGCAGCGCCTGGAAGATTGGGAACAGTATTTGAAAACCTATCAGCAAAAAGTTTGACCGACTAATTTATGAGTGCACTATTTTTTGAAGGCATATTGTTAGGACTTACACTGGCAACATTTTTCGGATTCGGTCCAGCATTTTTTGCGCTTATACAAACCAGTATTCACCGGGGATTTGGCCCGGCAGCATTGCTTGCACTCGGCATTTTTCTCAATGACGTGCTTATGGTTGTGCTCTGTTTGATGGGAGCCATTCAAATTGTGACAGCACCCAGCAATTATTTTTGGTTTGGCATCAGTAGCGGTATAATTCTGATTATTTTTGGACTGGTAACATTCAGCCGCAAAGTGGAAGAACAAAAAGAAATTCCTGAAGACGACAGTATTGAATTACCCGTTAAGGTGAGTGGTCCGAGATGGTTTACCTATATCGCCAAAGGATTTTTTATGAATATCGTAAATCCTTTTGTCTGGATTTTCTGGGTGGGAGTGGTGGTTGGTATTTCGGCACGTATGGGTGGCGAAGAGGCAAAACTCACCACTTTTTTCAGCGGCACCCTGATTACGGTGCTTGCCGGTGACCTGCTTAAGGCTTATGGCGCATACGCCGTCAAGGGTTTTTTTACAGCAAAAATGATACAACGGCTCAATAAAATTGCTGGGGTTGGATTAATGCTTTTTGGCATTTATTTGATGGGAAGAGTTATCTTTGAATCTTTATAACACCCAAAACATTTCCTATGAAAACACAATTTACGCGCAACTGGTGGTCTTTTGCTCTTAATGGCATTATCGCATTGATTTATGGCATACTGGCATTGAGTTTGCCCAAAGATACCCTTATCGTAATAGCACGCTACACTGGCATTGTTATTATTCTCACGGGTGTCGTTTTTGGGATAATCAGTTATAACCGGTCCAGAAAACAACTGCCTTACGGAATAATGCTGTTTCAAACTATTGTGATGGCGTTGGTTGGTTTTTTAATCGTACTCTACACCCAGCAAACTATCGACTTTTTTGTCACCCTCATTGGTATCTGGGCCATCATAATGGGAATTATTCAGCTGATAGTATTGGTCAATGTAAGTGGTACTATGGGCAATAAAAACTTTTTCCTGGTCAACGCCATTGTCAGTTTACTTTTTGGCTTGTTGCTCGTTATCGATCCTTTTAATGCCGCCAAAACACTTATTTTACTGAGCGGAATTTTAGCCTTGTTTTTTGGTTTCGTCATGATCTGGTTTGCCTATAACCTCCGTGAAATGCAAAAAACCACGCCTTACGAGGAGATTAACGATTAAGCCTTTACACACGAAATAAAGTTCTGACTCCTACAACTAGGCTCGCTTGAATTATTTGTTGGTTTAAACAGGTATTACAACAGTACTGATAAGCCTATTGACGCTGGCAATTCTATTCCTCGGTATTTTGAGACACTACTTTCAGCAGTATATTGAAGTTTGACCTTATAACTTGATTCTAGTAAATTAGCGTGCCTGCTAAATTTTTGCTCAGTCTTTACTAAACTAATCCTCTTCAAACTTAATGTCTTTCACATTCAGTTGGAGATTCACTTTTCCCTGCCATTCATTTTCTTCGATATGGTAGGTGATGCTAAAGGGTTCGCCGCTGCGGATGCGTTCATAATGATGTGCCTGCTGAAAAGCAATTGCTGAAACAGGCTCTGAGCGGCTTGTTTTTTGCATAAGACTAAGCTTCAAATGTTTTTGACCAACAATTCGGGATCTTCCGGTATCAATAACCTGCTCCGAAAGAAAAACCGGTGCCATATTTCCCGGTCCAAAAGGTGCAAACTGTTTAAGTATGCGCAAAAACTTGGCCGAAAAATCAGAAAAATTAATGCGTGCATCTATTTCTATTTCCGGAATAAGTAGCTCATCAGCAATATGTTCGCTTACATAGGTATTGAATTTGCTGCGGAAAAGCTCCAGGTTTTCGGGTTTGAGCGAAAGGCCGGCAGCATACATATGGCCTCCAAAATGCTCCAGCAAATCAGAACAATGGTCAATGGCATCATACACATCAAAGTTTTTGACTGAACGTGCAGAGCCCGTAATAAACTTATTGGATCGTGTTAGTATGATTGTAGGGCGGTAATAATTATCAGTGAGCCTCGAAGCCACAATACCAATTACACCTTTATGCCAGTTTTCGTTGTAAAGCACCGTGCTTTTGGCTTCCTTAAGTATTCCGTTGCCCTCAATCATCGCCAGGGCTTCTTCGGTAATCTGATTGTCGAGGCTGCGGCGTTCAGTATTCATATCGTTGATAGCCACTGCCAGTTTTTCGGCATGACTCATACGATCGGCAAGCAACAGGCGCACCGAATCGCTGGCTTTTTCAATACGTCCGGCCGCATTGATACGTGGGCCAATCAGAAACACCAGATCGCTGATGGTAAGCACACGGGTAAGCACATTGCCTGTTGTTTCGTCCACCTCTTCCCTTCTTTTCACATTGGCATAATTCAGAACAGCCTCAAAACCAGGCCGGGGGTTGGTGTTGAGCTGCTTCAGCCCGAAATACGCCAGCACCCTGTTTTCGCCTGTGATTGGCACGATATCAGCGGCAATACTTACGGCCACCAGATCGAGGTAAGGAATAAGCTGCTCGAAGGGTTCCTGCTGTTTTTGAGCCAAAGCTGAGATGAGCTTGAAGCCGACTCCTGCTCCCGACAATTCCTTGAAAGGGTAATTGCAATCTGCACGTTTGGTGTCGAGCACGGCTACCGCAGGAGGCAATTCATCGCCCGGACGATGGTGATCGCAAATGATAAAGTCCACCTGAAGCTCGGTGGCATACTTAATCTTATCAACAGCCTTGATGCCGCAATCCAGCGCAATAACAAGGTTTATGCCATGACTTGCTGCATGATCGATTCCTTTGTACGAAATCCCATAGCCCTCCTCATAGCGATCGGGAATGTAAAAGGCAATCCTTTTCTTGAAATATTTTTTCAGGTAAGCGTAAACCAGGGCAACGGCGGTGGTGCCATCCACATCATAATCACCATAAATCATGATTTTTTCGTTGCTGTCGATGGCTTTAAATATACGCTCCACCGCTTTGTCCATATCCTTCATCAGAAATGGATCGTGCAAATAGCTGAGCTGGGGACGAAAAAAATAACGCGCCTCTTCAAAGGTGGTAACACCTCGTTGTGCCAATAAATTAGCCAGAGATGTACGAATAGACAATACTTCACTCAAGTGTTTAACCACTTGCGCTTCACCGTCTTGTTTAAATATCCACCTGTTTTCCATTCAGCTTATTTTTAACTGGTAAAAATAACAATAAAATCCCAGCTATCTGTTGGAATACGAAATTTGAAATTAGTGGCCTGTCTAGCATGCTTTTAACCAATATAAGCAGCGGTTTTAAGGCATACTATACAGTTTAAAAGTTCGACCGCATGGCCTCAACAGGATCCAATCGCGAGGCAGACCAGGCGGGGATAAACCCTGAGAACAAACCGATAAAACCAGATACAACAAGTCCTAAAACGATATTGCCGAGCGAAAGGCTCATCACAAAACTGGTTGTACTGCTTATCGCAACTGCCAGCAAAAACACGATGACAAGGCCAACAATACCGCCCAGGACCGACAAAAATATGGCTTCGAAAAGGAACTGCAAAAGCACAAAATAATTCTTGGCACCAAGAGATTTTTGTATGCCGATTTGGTTGGTGCGCTCCTTTACCGAAACAAACATAATATTGGCAATGCCAAAGCCGCCAACCAACAACGAAAAGCCGCCAATAATCCACCCCACAATGGCTATCACACCAAACAGCTGGTCGAAACCACGATTGATAATATCCATTTCGTTGATGGCAAAATTATCTTCGGCAGCAGGTTTCAACTTTCGTACCGAACGCATAATCCCTGTAAGCTCATCTTTAAGTTCTTCGTTAGATAATCCGGCTTTGGTGCGTGCCATAATACTAGATCCGGTATTGCGCAAATCAATTACGTTTCGGGCAAAATTTACGGTGATAAAAGCAGCATTGTCATTGGAACCGCCAAAAATATTATCCCCACTTTTTGCCATTACCCCGATCACATCCATGCGTAAACCAAAAACCTTTACCGATCTCCCGATGGGATCGCTATTTAAAAAAAGTGTCTCGGCCACATCTGCACCAATGATAATGACGTTGCGGCCGGTTTGCGATTCAAGCGGCGTAAAATACCTGCCCTGTTCAATATCCATGGGCATAACACGATCGTAATCGTGCGAAACAGCGTTTATCATTGTTTGCTCAATGGTTGTGCTGCGATAGCTGAGGTTACGTGTAACGGTTACCTGATAGGCAAACGCTTCGGCCGCATTACTGCGTTTCTGCAATTCGGCGAGTTCGCGCAGGCTGGCTTCGGGACGCTGCCAGTATTTCCACCAGGGATAATCGCTCCCACCCATCATCCAGGGCCATTTTTGAATAAATAACACATTGTCGCCCAGCGAGCTGATGTCGCTGCGAATGGCTTTTTCGAGGCTGTCAAAAACCGAAAAAACCGCTATAATAGAAAATATGCCAATGGTAATGCCCAATAGCGACAATACCGTACGTACTTTATTTACAACCAGCGCCGACAGCGCAAATTGAAAACTTTCCAAAATCAAACGAAAAAGTATCATGTTGCCGTTTTAGGCTGTAAAAATAAGGATTCTGTACGGGAAAAATTCAACTATGTCAAGAATCCTTCTTTTAAAGAAAAAATATCGCCATCTGAGGATCACTTAGCACTCAGCGTACCATGAAATATTCTTTGCATACAATAATCCCTTTGTGCACTTCGTGAAACCTTTGTGAACCTTGTAGTTTGTTTGTTTAACCACTAAGCACACCAAGAAGGCACTAAGCGCACTAAGAAGTAATCCTTGCAGATCCATAACCCCTTGGTGCACTTCGTGAAACCTTTGTGAACCTTGTGGTTTGTTTGTTTAACCACCAGGCACACGAAGAAGGCACTAAGATCACTATGAAGTATTCCTTGCAGATCCATAATCCCTTTGTGCTCTTCGTGAAACCTTTGTGAACCTTGTGGTTTGTTTGTTTAACCACTAAGCACACCAAGAAGGCACTAAGGTCACTATGAAGTAATCCTTGCAGATCCATAACCTCTTGGTGCACTTCGTGTAATCCTTTGTGAACCTTGTGGTTAGTTTGTTTAACCACTAAGCACACCAAGAAGGCACTAAGCGCACTATGAAATAGTCCCTGCAATACCAATTCCTGCGCAGGCATTTTCTGAAATTCGGTTCTAACGAATTCCATAAATAAAATCAGTTCATTAAAAATCACGGTCTTTCATTGCTTCACTCGCTTATTTTTAATAAACTTGCAGTATATTATACCCTAAATTTATTAGCCTTGAAAAAGATTAAAACTGCTTTAATATCAGTTTATTACAAAGACAAACTTTCCGAAATAGCCACACTGCTTCACCAGCATGGCGTACAGATTTATGCTACGGGCGGAACTTTCGATTTTATCCAAAAAATGCAGATTCCGGTGCAGGAGGTAGAAAAGCTTACCGGTTATCCTTCCATCCTCGATGGTCGTGTTAAAACCTTACATCCCAAAGTTTTTGGTGGCATTTTGGCCCGAAGTTCAGAAAAAACACATCGCGAGCAGCTGGATCAATACCATATCCCGGCCTTCGATCTGGTGATTGTAGATTTATATCCCTTCGAAGAAACACTCAGCCAAACCGATGATAAACAACAAATCATCGAAAAAATTGATATTGGCGGCATTTCGCTCATCAGGGCTGCTGCCAAAAATTTTGAAGACGTATTGATCGTTCCTTCAGCCGACTATTACGATGAGCTGATCCAGCTACTTAACGACAATCAGTGTGCAAGCGAGCTCGCCGACCGCATGAAATTTGCAAGCCTGGCCTTTGGTGTGAGCTCGCATTACGACAGCGCCATCTACAATTGGTTTGGTGGTAACGAAAAATCCGGCATTCGCTTAAGCATGCACCAAAAAACCAGCCTTCGTTATGGCGAAAACCCGCACCAGCAAGGCAGTTTCTATGGCGAAGCAGATAAACTATTTGAACAACTTCACGGCAAAGAACTTTCGTACAACAACTTGCTGGATTTAGATGCAGGGCTCAACCTGATAAAAGAATTTGATGAAACCACATTCGCCATTCTAAAACATAACAACGCATGCGGACTGGCCTGCAGAAATACGGTAGCAGAAGCCTATCAGGATGCGCTGGCCGGTGACCCTGTTTCGGCCTTTGGCGGTGTATTGATTTGCAACAAAGCGATTGACGAAAAAGCAGCCGAAAACATCAATAAACTGTTTTTTGAAATCATCCTGGCGCCTGACTTTGAAAATAATGCGTTGGAAATCCTGAAATCACGAAAAAATAGAATAATTTTGCGCTTGCGGTCAGGGGTATTATCAACAAAACAATACAAATCGGTTTTGAACGGATTTTTGGTGCAGGATAAAGACTTGCACACGGAATCGGCGAAGGACTTTAAAGTGGTATCAGCGGTTCAGCCTAATAAGCAACAGATTGAGGATTTGGTTTTCGCCAATAAAATCGTAAAGCATTCCCGTTCAAACGCTATTGTTTTGGCAAAGGATAAACAATTGATTGCCGCCGGAATCGGCCAGACATCAAGAATTGATGCACTGAAGCAAGCTATCGCAAAAGCACTGTCGTTCGAGTTTGATCTCAACCAGGCAGTGATGGCTTCTGATGCATTTTTTCCGTTTTCCGATTCGGTGCAAATAGCTTATGAAGCAGGTATTAAAGCGGTGGTTCAGCCCGGAGGTTCGGTAAGAGATCAGGAATCGATCAATTTCTGTAACCAACATGGAATGAGCATGGTTTTTACCGGCATCAGGCATTTTAAACATTAACAAAGAAATAAAATGGGACTATTTTCATTCCTGACAAAAGAAATAGCGATCGACCTTGGTACAGCTAACACCATCATCATCTACAACGACAAAGTTGTTGTAGATGAGCCTTCTATTGTTGCCATTCAGCGCGACAACGGAAAGATTATTGCCGTGGGTAAAAAAGCCATGATGATGCATGGCAAAACCCACGAAAACATCAAAACGATTCGCCCCTTGCGCGATGGTGTGATAGCTGATTTTCAGGCCGCTGAATATATGATGCGCGAAATGATTAAGATGATAGGCATCAAAGGCTGGCTGTTTCCACCCGCCTTAAAAATGGTGATCTGTATTCCTTCGGGTATTACTGAGGTGGAGGAGCGCGCCGTGAAAGACTCTGCCGAACAGGCTGGTGCCAAAGAAGTGCGCCTGATTCACGAACCAATGGCAGCAGCAATCGGTATTGGCATCGATGTGCTCGAACCTACCGGAAATATGATTATCGACATTGGAGGCGGTACCAGCGAAATTGCTGTGATCGCGCTTGGTGGTATCGTAAACAATAAATCTATCCGCATTGCCGGTGACGATTTCAACGCTGATATTGAAGAATATATGCGTAAGCAACACAATATCAACATTGGCGAACGCACTGCCGAACGCATCAAAATTGAAGTTGGTGCAGCCCTGCCTACCATTGATAATCCACCCGACGATTTTCCGGTTCATGGGCGTGATATGCTCACCGGTATTCCCAAGGAAATCAAAGTGAACTATACTGAAATTGCGCATTGCCTCGACAAAAGCATATCCAAAATTGAAGCTGCGGTGCTTAATGCCTTAGAAATGACGCCTCCGGAGCTTTCTGCAGATATCTACCGCACCGGTATTTACCTGGCTGGTGGTGGCTCGCTGCTCAGGGGTTTGGATAAGCGATTACATCATAAAACCAAGCTGCCAGTGCATGTGGCCGAGGATCCGCTGCGTGCCGTTGCCCGTGGAACAGGCATTGCGCTCAAGAATTTTGATAAATTCCCGTTCCTGATTAAATAAAACCGGCCATCAGACACCTCAGGTATGCATAACCTGTTTCGTTTTTTACAAAGATATCACCTGTTGCTGTTGTTTCTGCTGCTCGAAACAATAGCTTTCAGCATGCTGATGCGAAGTAATACCTACCACCGTAGCGCTGCTTTTAACCTCACCAACAGCACCACCGGCTGGATTTACAATATCCATAAATCAGTTACAGACTACTTCTATCTGCAACAGGCCAATCAATTGCTGGCCGATGAAAATGCCCGCTTGAGAATGCAATTGCACAATATCAGTCAAAAATCCGACAGCCTGACAGTAAAAACAGCGGATACCGTGTTTACCTTTATGCAAGCAAGGGTTGTAAGCAATTCGGTGCATTTTCGCAACAACTATATCATTATCAACAAAGGGTCGAATCAAGGTGTTCAAAAAGATATGGGGCTGATTTCTTCCGAAGGCGTTGCGGGCATCATCACGGGTGTAAGCCCAAAGTATGCCACCGCGATCAGCTTGTTGCATAAGTTTGCTGTAATCAGTGTGCGTTTTAAAAATAGTGGCCAATTGGCTAATCTCAGTTGGCAGGGAGGCGACTATCGCTATGGACTTATCGATCATATTCCCACGCATCTCGTGCTCAAAAAAGGAGATACCCTGGTCACGAGTGGGCACTCTCATTTGTTTCCTCCAGGCATTTTGGTTGGAACAGTTGCCGAGTTTATCCCTGCCAAAAATGAAGCGCTCAACCAGGCTCATATTGCCTATTTTACTGATTTCAATAAGTTGCGACAGGTTTATGTAGTAAAAAATCATGAGCTTGCCGAAATTGATTCCCTCATCAATATCCGACCACATGAATAAACTGTTCGTCAATGCTGTCCGTTTTGTTGCTTTAATTTTGTTACAAATTATGGTGCTCAACCACATACGCATTGGTGGCTACGTAAATCCTTATGTTTATCCACTTTTTGTGCTGCTATTGCCTTTTACATTTCCGGGATGGCTGTTGCTGATCGTAGGTTTTCTGCTTGGTTTTACCATGGATCTGATGATGTCAACACCCGGCTTGCATACCGCTGCCACCGTATGGATGGCTTTTATGCGCGCTCCCATAATCAGGCTTGCCAGCGGAAGACCCTTACCCGAAAATGCGGATGAACCAAGTGTATCTCAGCTTGGCGGATATTGGTTTTTAACCTATTCTATCAGCCTGATCACGCTTCATCACCTGGCTTTGTTCCTGCTGGAATCATTTAGCACCGATCAAATAGGAAGTAGTTTATACCGCACGCTTCTAAGTGTGCCGGTTTCTGAGATGCTGATTCTTTTGTTGGTCTATTTATTCAGACCTACAAAAAAACGCTGATTGGTACGAAAATTACTTACTTGTTACAAATTAATAATAGTTTTGTGTAGAAATTTAAATTACGTAATATGAAAAATATCTTATTTTTATTTACCGCTTTGGCAGCAGTAATGCTGTTCTCGTGCCAGTCGCCAGAAGCCTCCGACAAATTTGTTGTTGATGTTAACATCCAGCATGCTGATGGCAAAATGATCAGCCTCGAAAAACGTGTTGACGGTGAATGGGTAAAAGTGGATTCTGCCCGGGCCGAAAATGGCCAATTACAACTCTCAGGCACTATTGATAGTCCCGAAATTTATTACCTCACAATTGAAGAAACACGTGGCGCCATTCCGGTGTTTGTCGAAGCTGCAACGATTACGATAAATGCTGATGGGGAAAACCTGAAAGAACACAGCATCACCGGATCGGCTGTTAATGATCGCTATAAAGCTTTTACTCAGAAAATTACTGATTTCGATGACCAGCTGCAGGCTCATTACACTGCCTACCAAAATGCCGGAAGCAATAATGATAGCGTTGCCATGGAAGCAGCAGAAGTGCTCTATGACGAAACAGAACTGGAGAAAAACAACTTCCTGGTAAATTATGCCAAAGAAAATAATGCTGATGTTGTTTCGCACTACATCATTTACAGAAATACCTACCAGTTTGATCTGGAGGAGTTGGAAGCTATTGTTATTAATTTTGAACCAACACCAAAATCCAGCTACCTGGATGCCTTATACGAACGTGTGAAAGTATTGAAAAACGTTGCTGTAGGCCAGCCATTTGTCGATTTTGAGCAAGAAAATCCGGAAGGCGAAATGGTTGCCTTGTCTTCAAAAGTTGGTGCTAAAGTTTTACTTGTCGATTTTTGGGCATCCTGGTGTCAACCTTGTCGTGCCGAAAACCCCAATATCGTTGCCATTTTTAATGACTATAACGACAAAGGTTTTGATGTGTTTGGTGTGTCATTCGACACCGACAGTACCAAATGGAATGACGCCATAATTGCCGATCAGCTCGACTGGACCCATGTTTCCGATTTAGAAGGCTGGGGCAATGCTGCCGGAAAATTATATGGCGTGCAATCAATACCCCATTCTGTTCTGCTTGACGCTGAGGGAACAATTATTGCCAAAAACCTGCGCGGTAAGGATTTAAGAGACAAAGTTGCCACATTGTTAGATCCGAGCTAAGCTTAGTGAAGACTATTGTTTTTCTTTCCAAAGCTGGCTGAATGATTTTTTGGCCAGCTTTGGCATTTTACGGCGGGGACCCCAACTTTTTGAAAAGAAATATTTCAACACCAGATTTTTGGTAGATGAACCTGCCATATCTGTAATGCTGCGACTATTCAACACGCGTGCGGCAGTACTCATCACGAATCGCTCAGATGGCAATGTCCAGCCTTCTTTCACGGCCTCTGCCCTGTTGAGAAGCAAAAGCTCATGCAAAGGAATTTTTACCGGGCAAACTTCCGTGCATTGTCCACACAGTGATGAAGCAAAACTCAGGTGTTTATAACTTTTCATGTCCTGCATATGTGGTGTTATCACAGCACCTATTGGACCTGTGTAAGTGGTATCGTAGGTATATCCTCCAATATTTTTATAAACAGGACACACATTCAGGCAAGCTCCACATCTGATACAGCCCAATGCCGAACGATGTCGCTTCCTGGCCATCAATTTACTTCTGCCGTTATCAAGCACTACAACAACCATCTTTTGTGGCCCGCCAGTTTGTGCCGAAGGTCCTGTTATTACTGAGTTATAGACCGTCATTGGCTGACCTGTTCCGTGAGTAGAAAGCAAGGGCCAAAACAAATCCAGATCATCAATTGAAGGTAATATCTTCTCTATCCCGACCAATACAATATGCAATTTTGGAAAAGCCATCGACATAATAGCGTTGCCTTCATTTTCTGTTACGGCAATTCCACCAACATCGGCGAGCAAAAAGTTGGCTCCGGTAATACCGGCTCCCGCATTTTGAAATTCATCTCTGAGCAATTGCCGCGTATAGGCTGTTATCTCTTCCGGTGTGCTATCAGCGGGCGTTTTAAACTTTTCATAATATAAATCGGCTACATCTTCTTTGGATTTATGCATGGCAGGTGTTACGATATGATATGGCTTTTCGCCTGCCTGCTGCACAATAAACTCTCCCAAATCTGTTTCAATAGCTTCTATTCCTGCTTTTTCTAAATTTTCGTTGAGCTTAACTTCTTCTGAAGTCATCGATTTAGACTTCACAAGTTTTTTAATATTTTCTGCTTTCAGGAGTTTTACAATAAGCTCAACAGCCTCTTCGGCATGTTTGGCCCACAACAATTTGCCACCATTCGCCGTAAAATTAGTTTCAAACTCAACCAGGTACTTATCCAGATGCGATAGAGTTTTGTGCTTCACATTGGCAGCTCGCTGTCGTGCCAGTTCCAAATGCGCATAGCGCTGCTTTCCGGTCAGCACAGCCTGATCATATTGGCCTATATTAAATTTAATTTTTGCCCGATGTACCTCATCAAAGGCTATTTGTTCGGCTTTCTTATTAAATTTATTTGTTTGGTCGTTCATTAAATGGTCGAATTAATTGGATTAACGGGTTTCTATTTTAGCTACGCGTTGCTGATGTCTTCCACCTTCGAAATCGGTACTGATAAAAACCTGTACCATCTCCCAGGCGAGCTCAAAAGAAATAAAACGGCCGGGCATCGACAAAATATTGGCATTATTATGTTCACGGGCCAGCCTTGCCAATTCAATATTCCAGCACAAAGCGGCTCTTACATGCTTGTGTTTGTTCGCTGTAATTTGAGCGCCATTACCGCTACCACACATAATTATTCCGAGAGGATATTTACCTTTGGAGATGGACTGGGCAAGAGGATGAATTTTATCGGGATAATCCACGCTTTCAGTGGAATTCGTACCAAAATCTATTACTTCATAACCAGCCGCAAGCAGCTTTTTCCTAATAAATTCCTTCATTTCGTAGCCACCATGATCAGCTGCAATTGGTACCGTTTTTAGTGCGTTTTCCATTGTTGATAATTTTAGTCAACAAAATTATTCATTTTTTATGGCTTACAGGCTGTTTTCACTTAATTTCAGTCATTTATAAATACATGTCGGGAACAGATAGCAAGCTATACTCCTACAATACAGCAGGATGAGACTTATCAACAATAGACGTGTTAATAAAGCAGATTTGTTGTTATTAACTTTTGACAAAGTGTTGATAATTTTCAAAAAGGAAAAAACTTCGGATGCGATTGTTAATAAAGCCTGATTTATGAGCAGTTATTCAGTGGATATGAACAATAAAAAATGAGGTTATTAACTTTTATTTTTAAACAATGCGAAAAATAATCATTAAGTCGAAAAATAATAGTAATTTTTAAATCAATTGATTAAGCTTTCACCGGCTGTGAATAGCCTGTTGATAAACTGTGAATAACCACAAATGCAAATTTTTAGTAACTTATTTATCCTGCTTATCAACAGCACATACATATATTACATACTTTTAAAAATATTAAAATAAAGAATAATATAAATACAATGCTGTTGAAAACTTCAGAGGTTGATGCATATGGTTGTTTTGTATTAAATTTGTTGCTGCGAAACGAATGAAAAGAAGGTGTTGTAGTCGCAAAATTATTTATGAAGGAGTATTTATGCAAATCACAGATAGAATTAATCAGCTAAGAAAAGAAAAAAATGCCATTATTTTGGCACATTATTATCAAGTGCCTGAAATACAGGATATAGCAGATTATGTAGGTGATAGTTTGGGTTTAGCCCAGCAGGCTGCTCAAACAAAAGCCGACATGATAGTTTTTGCAGGCGTTCATTTTATGGCAGAAACAGCCAAAATTCTCAACCCTGACAAATTGGTTGTTTTGCCCGATATGGAAGCCGGTTGTTCACTGGCAGCCAGTGCTCCTGAAGCTGATTTCAGGGCATTTGTTGAGCAACATCCTGATCATAAAGTTATTTCGTACATCAATTGCACTGCTGCAGTAAAAACTATGTCAGATGTAATTTGTACTTCAGGTAATGCCGTTCAAATTGTGGAGTCTTTTCCAAAAGACGCTAAACTGATTTTTGCCCCTGATAAAAATCTGGGAGCCTACATCAATAATATTACCGGCAGGGATATGCTGTTATGGGACGGAACATGCGAAGTGCATGACATCCTCACGACTGAAGCTGTGATTAAGTTGAAAACCGAATATCCTGATGCCAAGCTTATCGCACATCCCGAATGTAAGGCTGCCGTGCTTCAACTTGCTGATTTTGTTGGATCAACAACCGCATTGTTAAACTTTTCGAAAAAAGACACAACGCAGCAATACATTGTCGCTACCGAAAGTGGTATTCTACACAAAATGCAGCAGCAATCGCCCGAAAAGGAATTTATAATCGTTCCTGCTGATGAAACGTGCAATTGCAACGATTGCCCGTATATGAAAATGAATACCATGGAAAAATTACTGAGTGCGCTGGAAAATGAAACACCAGCCATCGAACTGCCTGATGACGTTATCATAAAAGCCAGAAAACCGATTGAACGTATGTTGGAAATATCGGCAAAAATGGGACTTATTAAATAAAAACAGCCTATGAAAAAGCAACTTCGGCAATTAAAATGGATGATTGTATTCGCGATGGTTTTGTTTTCTTCCTGTTCGCCAAGGACTATTTATTTTACGCAGGAAATTCGTAATAAAGTTGAGGAGCAGGGTCTTGACCTGAGAGATGTTCAGTTTTATAACTCGCATCCGATCACTTTGCAGCGCAATCTCACCTACGAAGAAACCAAGCTGGCATCGGGCACGATCAATTTTGAAAACGGGAGATATATCGAAATCATTCAAATCAAAAAAGAAACACCCGGAATTTGTGAACAGGTAGAACCTAAGGCGCTTGATATCACGTTTGAAGCCGGAGATAACCGCAAGCTGAAATTTGTTATGAACCCACGAAAAAATTACCAGATTTCTGCACTCGAATGGCGCGATCGGCTTGGAAAAGTGAATTATGATACCTTGACTTATTATATCAAACCCGGAGGAGAAAAAGCACTGCTTAAAGTTAAAAACGACAAAATATTTAAGTTAGATAAAAAAGAACGCGTGGCAACAGGTCGTAAAGTTGCGCCTTCAAATAATGAGAAAAGATGAGTTTACGTCTTCTTTTTGCCCTATTGTTTACAGGTTTAATTTACCAGGGATTTGCACAGCAAAACGACTCCCTTACGATTTTTTACCATCCTAATGGCGAAAAATCCAGCGAAGGTAAATTGGTTGATGGCAAACCTGATGGATATTGGCGCACCTATTATGAAGACGGAATTTTGAAATCGGAGGGTAACCGCCTCGATTTTGAACTCGACAGCTTATGGAAATTTTATGATGAACAGGGCAATCTCACCTTAGAAATAAATTATAAACAGGGGATAAAAGATGGTGAACGCAAAACCTACCTGAGCAATGAAATATTGGTTGAACGTTTTGAAAAGGATGTAAAAACAGGTCTTACCGAGCGTTTTGACAAGCAGGGAAGGTTGCTGCAAAGCATTCCTTTTGAGCAAGGCCTCGAAAATGGTATTGCCAGACTATACGATACAACCGGAAACATCATTGAATTAATTACCTACCAAAAAGGTTTTATTGTTGACCGCGAACGGATCAACGGATATGACAGTGATCAGCGCAGGCATGGACGCTGGAAATGGTTTTACGCCGATGGACTTTTGCAATCGGAAGGGGTGTACAAACACGGCCTTAAAAACGGATTTTTCAAGGAATATGATAAAAATGGAAACCTTAAAAAAATTGTTAAGTATATCGATGGCGTATTGCAGGAGCAAGCCGAAGAACTGGCTTTGCTGGATATGAAAAGGGATTATTATCCCAATGGCAAAGTTAAAATTGAAGCTACCTATCGCAATGGCGTAGCCGAAGGAATAAGACGTGAATTTGATGAAGAAGGAAATGTTGAAAAAGCCTTTACCTTTAAACATGGTACGTTGGTAGCCGAAGGAATTATTGCTGCAAACGGCCAACGTCAGGGTTTTTGGAAATATTATTATCCCAATGGTGGTCTAAAATCCCAAGGCAATTATAGCGATGATATCCGCAGCGGTGAATGGGAATTTTTTCATACCAATGGTGTGCTCGAACAAAGGGGAAGCTACAACGAAAACGGTCAGCCCATTGGCTTATGGAAATGGTTTTATAATGATGGAAAATTGTTAAGGGACGAAAATTACCGCGATGGTTTATTGGATGGCATACTAACCGAATACGGTCCCAAAGGCCGGATAATCACACAGGGCGACTATATCGACGGGCTTAAAGAAGGTTTCTGGTTTTATGAAACAGGAGATATGCGCATGGAAGGCAATTATTCGGGTGGGATGCGTAATGGAAACTGGAAATATATATACAGCAACGGGCAACTCGCTTTTGAAGGTCGTTTTGTGGACGACAATCCCAACGGAACGCACACTTTTTATTATCCCGATGGTGCTGTTCGCGAAACAGGTAACTATGTGATGGGACGTAAAAATGGCGACTGGAAACGCTATCTCGAAGATGGCAGTCTGGTAATTGTAATCAACTACAACAATGGCGTAGAACGCAAGTACGACGGCATTGAAATTGCAGCTGATGAGTTGATAATTACTGATTAAAAAAAAACTGAATTAGCCTATAATTTAATAGAATATTAAGATTTTAAACCATTCTAAATCATTACTTTTGCTGGCACAAAACCAAAACTTAAAAAATCATATGAAAAAGTTAGTAGTATTAAGTTTCATTGCCTTGCTATTTGCAGGATGTTCAAATCAGGAAAACAAGACCGAAGGTACAACAGAAGTAATTTCTAAAGCAGCTGAACCTGTGATACTTACTGTAGGTAATTTTGAAACAAAAGCACCCGAATTGGTTGGTGAATTAGTTACAATAACAGGAACTGCCGATCATATCTGCAAACACGACGGAAAAAAACTTTTCCTGATTGATGTAGAAGAAGAAGGTCGCGTAAAAGTTACGACAGGCGAAGGTCTTCCTGCTTTTAATTCAGAATATGAAGGTTATGATTTTACGGTTACCGGACATGTGGACGAGATGATCGTTGATGAAGTCTATCTGCGTGAGTGGGAAGAAGAAGTGAGTGCAGGTATTGATGAAACCCGTCACTTAGGTGGTGGTGAGCCGATGACAGAAGAGGAAAGAGCTGCTGGTGTTCATCTTGATGATCCTGCCATGGAACAAATTGCTGCCTATCGCGAGATGATGGCCGAGCAGGGAACTGACAAGCTTTCATTTTATTCAATCGTCTGTACTTCTTTTGATGTAATAGATGAGTAAAGTCTGCATTCATATATAGCTTCTTATTCAATTTGGACTAGCAATGGCTTTTAAATGGAGAAAATGGAATAGAGCTATTCACCGCGATTTTGGGTATCTGTTTTTTGGTATGACAGTTATTTATGCCTTATCCGGAATAGCTATCAACCACCGCCACGATTGGAATCCTAATTATGTTATTATTTCGGAAGAAATTGTGGAACAGCCTGTTTCGCATAAGCTTTCCAAAGAGGAGGTGTTGGCAATTCTAAAAAAATACGATGTTGCGGATGATTACAGAAAGCATTATTATCCTTATCCCGATTATCTCAAGGTATTTTTGAATGGCGGAATAGCGGTTTTGGATCAGGAAACAGGAATCGGCTCAATCGACATTACACGCAAGCGATTACTGTTTCGCGATATGAACTACCTTCATTACAATCCATCAGTTTACTGGACGTGGTTTTCCGATCTCTATGCCGGTGCGCTTATACTGCTGGCGCTTAGCGGAATACTTATACCCAGAGGTGCTGATGGTATTACAGCCCGCGGTGCCTGGCTAACACTATTGGGTATTGCCGTACCCTTTATTTTTGTTATTTATTATCTCTATTGATTATGACAGGACTTTGGATCGCCCTTGTTTTTTTAATTTGGTATGTGCTGGCTTTGGTTATTTCGGAACGCTATTCCGGAAACACCAGAATTGGCAAGCAATGGTTGTTTTTTATTTCTTTCATTTTTAGTCCTTTTGCAGGGTTTATTTTAGTCTTTTTGTTACGATCTAAACAATAACTCAGAATCCTAACCATTGCCTGCGGATTCATCTGTGGGTAATGGGATTAGGAAAAAATATCACGCAATGGATTTATCCATTTATAGCTTGTTTTGCTCCCCCAAAGCATGGTTTATATGTGAAAAATAATTTCATCCGTTTCATTTCATAGAAGCCTTAATCTAGCAAAAAAACCGTTAAAACGGTTTATGTTTCGGGCAATCCATTTATCCGATGTACTCTATACCACCTATCCCAAGGTATTGCACTTTTTAGATGAATAGTGTAACCGTTGCGACCTTAAAAATAAATTATATACAGATGAAAAAAATTATCTTTGTCTGCTATTGGTTCATACTTATTGAATAACTAACAATTCCAGGAATCAGAAGCGATAACTCAACGATGTATCTAATTATTTAAAGGATTTGGGATTACCACAGCGATCAAATTAAAATTTAAGCCGGAATACTATGCCAAATATGGATTTCAAACTTCAGGAAAAAGGCTTGGCTTTTAAGCTGATTTTATACATTTTCAGCAGTATTGCCTTCATTTTTTCTGTCATATTTTTGTATAACTACGGCATTTCGAAAAATATAGTTGAAAAAAATCTGAAACTGAATGCTGAAGCACTCACTATGTCCGCAGTATTAAAATCGGAAAAAGTGCTTAGCTCGGTTCAGAAAATCACAGATAATTTTGCCAGGATTCTGATGGCATCAGATTATTCAATGGAAGTACAAAAGAATCTTTTAAGGCAAATTGTTGAAAATAATGAAGAGATTTATGGTGCCACGCTGGCGTTTGAGCCTTATTATTTTGATTCTACACAAAAATACTATGCTCCTTATTACTTCCACAAGAGCGGAAAAATAGCTTACATGAATCTGGACGACGAGCAATACGATTACTTCTCACGTGATTGGTATCAGATTCCTAAAATGCTCAATAGGACAGTATGGAGTGAGCCTTACTATGATGATGGCGCGGGCGATGTGGTGATGTCGACCTATTCAGTGCCATTGTATAAAAATATCCATGGGCAAAAACAGTTTTTCGGCATCCTCACCGCCGATATTTCCCAGGAGTGGCTACAGGATTTCATTAATTCAATCAAGGTATTCCAAACTGGTTATGGTTTCATGATCTCTTCCAACGGCACCATTGTTACGCATCCTGACAAGCGCATGATCATGAATGAAACCATTTTTAGTGTCGCCGACGAACAAAAATCACCCCAACTTCGTATCATTGGTCAAAACATGATTCATGGCAAAAAAAGTTTTGCTGAAATAGAATACCGGAACGTAAAAACAGGAAAACTCAGTTGGATCGCCTATGCACCTATCGCATTAAACGGCTGGTCGATTGGGATTGTATTTCCGGTGGACGAATTTATGGCAGACGTGAACAATTTATATGTCAACCTGATTTTTTTGGGTCTTGGTGGGCTCCTTATTATTTTAATTGTCATCATTCTTATTTCCAGATCTATAACAAGTCCGCTGCGGCGTTTGACGCATGCTGCAGCACAATTTGCCCAGGGAGACTTCAATGTGCAGCTTCCCATCATCAAATCGAAAGATGAAATTGGCAAGCTGAACACTTCCTTCATTGTGATGCAGGATGCGCTGGCTGCAACCATCAGCGACCTGCGTGAGGCTTCCGAAAAGCTCAAAATATCCAACGAAAAACTGGAAGAATACAACCGCACCCTGGAACAGAAAGTAGAAATTAGGACAGCTGAGCTAAAAGACAAAAACAAAGAGTTGGATAAGGCATTCAATAATGTACGTACACTCAATGAAATTGGAAAGGAGATTACCTCCACGCTCGATATTGCATTGATTCAGGAAATGATTTTTAAGCATGCCAATTCACTGCTCGACGCCACCAGCTTTCTCGTGATGCTTTACGATGAAAAAGAGCAGCAATTAATCTGTAATCTTTCGATGGAAAAGGGTGAAAAACTGCCTTCCTTTGAGGTTTCGATGGCCGATAAGAACCGCTTTGCCGTGTGGTGTGTCGATCATGCAAGTCCCGTTTTTATGAATGATGTGGAAAACGAATACATGAAATATGTATCACATAGAGCAAAACCCCAGGCCGGCGAAACGGTATCTTCGCTGATATACCTGCCGTTGATCATTGAAAAACGCGTGCTGGGAGTTATTTCGGCACAAAGCTTTCAAAAGAATGCTTACAGCCAATATCAGTTTGATATGCTGAGCAACCTAGCCAACTTTGTAGCCATCGCCATCGAAAATGCGTTGGCTTACGAAAAAATTAACAAAGCAAATAGTGATTTAAAAGCCGCTCAGGCACAATTGGTACAATCCGAAAAAATGGCTTCCCTTGGTCAGCTTACTGCAGGGATTGCACATGAAATTAAAAACCCACTCAATTTCGTTACTAATTTTTCTGAACTTACGGTCGATTTGGCTAATGAACTGAACGAAGAAATTGAAAAACTGGCTGATCACCTGCAAGAGGCAGACAAGGAATTTTTACTTGAGATAACCAGCGATATCCTGTCAAACTCACAAAAAATTAATGATCACGGCAAAAGGGCCGATAGTATTGTGCGGGGAATGTTGCTTCACTCGCGAGGAAAATCAGGCGATATCCAACCTTCAGACATCAATGCCTTGCTGGCCGAATATGTCAACCTGGGTTATCATGGAATGCGGGCTCAGGATCCTTCTTTCAACGTAAAAATTGATGCCGAATATGACGCCTCCATTGGCCTGATCAATGTAGTGCCTCAAAACCTCAGCCGGGTTTTCCTGAACATCATTAACAATGCCTGTTATTCGACCAATCTGAAGAAGCAGAAACTTAAAGAAGCGTATTTTCCCATCCTAACAATACGGACAAAAAATGAAACCGATAAGGTGGAAATTCTTATCCGTGACAATGGAAATGGAATACCCAGGGATATTATCGATAAAGTTTTTAATCCGTTTTTCACTACAAAACCTCCGGGAAAAGGAACAGGTTTGGGCTTGTCGCTTAGTTATGATATTGTGGTTCAGGAACACCATGGCGAAATGAAAGTGGACTCAAAGGATGGAGAATTTGCCGAATTCTTGATTACTATACCCAAAAATTTAAAGTGAAAAAAGTTAAACAATCAAACAATATGGAACAGGATTTTGAAATGAAAGTAAAAATGATGGTGGTTGATGATGAAGTGGATCTGGAGCCTATGATCAGACAGAAATTCCGACGTCAGATTCGCAGCGGTGAATACGATTTTGTTTTTGCACACAATGGCCTCGAAGCACTGTCCAAACTGATTGAACATCCAGATATTGTCATCATCCTGTCCGATATCAACATGCCCGAAATGGACGGACTTACTTTGTTGCTGAAATTAAAAGAACTGAAAAATCCATCCTTGAAAACGGTAGTTGTTTCAGCCTACGGCGACATGGAAAACATTCGCACAGCTATGAACCGGGGCGCATTCGACTTTCTTACCAAACCAATTAATTTCCAAGATCTTGAGCTTACTATAAACAAGACGATAGATGAAATTGTAATACAACGTCAGGCCCTCATCGAGCACGATCAGCTGATCTCTATTCAGCGCGACCTGAATGTGGCCCGCGAGATACAAAAAGGGATTTTACCGCAGGTGTTCCCTCCCTTTCCCGACAGGTTGGAATTTGATATCTTCGCATCTATGGTGGCTGCCAAAGAGGTGGGGGGCGACTTTTACGATTTTTTCATGATCGACAACGACAGGTTGAGTTTTGTTATTGGAGATGTTTCGGGGAAGGGAATACCTGCCGCCATTTTTATGGCGGTGAGCCGTACCCTTATCCGCGCCACCGGCCTCAAAGGAATGTCGGCCGGCGAATGTTTACATTATGTGAATAACCTACTCTGTAGCGAAAGCGTTTCTTGCATGTTTGTTACGGTATTCTATGGCATTATGAATATGAAAACCGGCGAATTGGAATATGCCAATGCGGGTCATAATCCACCCTATATCCTGAAGAATTCAGGACAGGTTCAAATGCTTGAATCGACCGGAGATATCGTTTTGGGTGTGTTCGAGGATAAACAGTTCGTCACAAAAAGTATTCAACTGCAACCACAGGATGGTGTGTTGCTGTTTACCGATGGCGTCACCGAGGCTTTCAACCTTAAAAACGAAGTGTATGGAGAACCACGCCTGGAACAATTGATTGCTACTTTTAAAGACTTCTCGGCAGAAATGGCTGTTAATGCTATTGTAGCCGATGTGGATGATTTTGCCCATGGCGCAACCCAATCGGATGACATTACTTTGCTCTTTTTAAAGTATAACGGATAGTTATATGTTGCTGACTGAAGGCAGGTTAAACAAACTCATAACTACTTAAGTAGTATTACTCATTTTCACCCTTTCTGGTTATGATTGCTGAAATTTACTGATCGGAATTTTTGCAAAATATTGATCTATTATTCTAACTATCAGCTATTTAAAAGCAAATTGAAGAATTCCCAAAATCACAAAATAACGAATTGAAAAATAAAATACTTATGTATATTGCCAACTACTAAAGTTTTGTGTAATTTCATACCGAAAAAAATGACGTTCTTTTTTTGTTTCTGATTTTTAATGCATAACAACTAATTATTTTTTTCATTAAATATATATAATGCTTAATTTCAATGTTATATGAAATATAACCAAAAATATTATTGCACTTTTAAGGTATCGCTTGCTGATGCTTTGAAAAAAAATAATTAGCAAAACCAACTTTTTATTCATTTGGATGTACTTTGAGAAAATAAATTCACCGAATTAATACAACAGAACAACTTAAATCTTAATCAAATGAAAAAGAACAATGCATTAAAACCGATCCTCTTTATTGTTTTGGGTTTGGTAGCAGGAATTTTAATCGGCATGTCGATCAATGGCTTACCTCCCCGGGATAGTGATCTGGCAGGATCCATCGGCAAAGTAGATAACAAACGAAATGTCAGGATAACAGAAAATGATATCTTGTTGCGTAACGAACTGGCAGAAGATACCGCAAAACTCGTTCAATACCAGCATTATTTGAGTTATATCTACTACAAATCACTCAAGTCTTCGACAGATGTAGAACGCGTAATCAGTCTTACAGCGGATAATCAGGAATTTCTTGCATCGTTAAATTTAAGCCAAACGCTCGACGACTATCTTACCTACCTGAATATAGCCCGTGCCGACCTGCTAAAGGCACTTCATGCTGTGGAAAATCCTGATATGGCTACCGAAACCCCCATCATTCAATACCTGAACGACGCTCAAAATGCCGCTTCACGTATTTATAGCAACGAAGAAATTTTTCTGACCTATATGGATGGCATTGAGAATTGGCTTGCCAAATATCCTGAAAAAGACAACAAAAATCTAAAAGAAGCTCATGATTTACTTGCCTTTAATGTGCTGCAGAACGCCCTGATAGCACAAGACAAACCACTGCTCAAATATATTGAAGACAAAAAGATGGTTAGCAACAATCAATCTCTCTATAATGTTTTAAATGACACTATTCAAAAAAATGATATTCAGGCATATATGGAAATAGACAATGCCGGGATAACAAATTTTAATGCATTAAGCTCTCAGAAAATTTTAAAAAATATGGAGCAAATGAATATGGTTGCTTCTTCTTTAGGAAGTGCAATTTCATTGCTTGTGTTGTTAAACGATGCGGAAGCAATAAACTCATTTGAAAAATTAGGAACAGGTTTCACAGATCAACAAAAAATAAACGCCATTAATGAACAGCAAGCATTGGGTGCAATCAATGACCAACAAAAATTAGGTGCAGGTTTTACAGATCAGCAAAAACTTCAAGCTATTAACGATCAGCAAAAATTGAATTCCTTTTTGAATCAACAATCCTTGCAAGCTATTTTTAATCAACAAAAGCTTGGAGCTACTTTAGGCGATAATCTTACATTAGGTGCGATAGTATTTAGTATGCAGGCGCTAAGTAATGCTGTAAATGATCAACAAAAACTCGGTGCGATCAATAATCAAGAATCACTTGGAAATTTTTACTACAGTCAAGAATCATTGGGTTCAATTATGAATGACTTGCAAAAGATAAATAGTGAAGCTTTGGGCAGTATCAGCCAATATATTAATAGCCATGCTATGGGCAGTGCCAGCGATTACATTAATTAGTGTTTGTCCATAATGTCCGATTTCTTCGTTATGCTCGTATTTAAAACAGTCGTTTACGTGAGTAAACTCCTTGATTTTAAATACTTCGCAGGCCTCGAACTCGAGCATTATGAACTAAACACTCACTTTATGGACGGACATTAATTAATTCTATTATCTACAGCTGATTTATGGTGAACGGCAAACATAGGTGCATAAACTAAATGAAAAAGACTTAAAGCTAACACCTACTCATCCTTGATTCGAAAGCAACGAAACAAGGATGAGTTTATCGCACAAGTAATTAAGTGATCAAGAAGAAAAAATTGATGTAGCCGTGTTCTCGAAAAATTAACCTGATTCAATAATCTCTAAACCGCTTAGAAATAACTCTATAACTAAAAGCTGCCATGGAAATCATCTTCAGTTTTTTGCCGGTTTTGTTGTTTCTGTTCATCTTGTATATGTTGGACAGCTTCAAACTGGTAAAAAGCAAAACACTGGTAATGTGTTTACTTTGGGGAGTGATTGCCGCATTTTTGGCCTACTATGCCAACAACTGGCTCAGGGAACAACTTAGCCTCAAATTTGAAGTTTTCAGCAGGTATGCGGCACCATTAACAGAAGAAATTTTCAAGGTTTCGTTGGTGGTATATTTGATCAGTCGAAAAAAGATAGGTTTTACGGTAGATGCAGCCATATATGGATTTGCTGCAGGAGCAGGTTTTTCGCTGGCAGAAAATATGTTTTATTTATTGGTATTGAACACCGAAACGGGGATGATGGTATGGCTGTTGCGCGGTTTCGGCACTGCCATGATGCATGGTGGCTGCACGGCTTTATTTGCTATGATTATACTGGATGGCATCAACCGCAACAAACCATTGGTGGTGGCCTTTTTCCCCGGGCTCATTACGGGCTTTCTGATTCACAGCGTTTTCAACCATTTTTTCCTGAATCCATTTTTACAAACAGCTGTCACTTTTATCGTTTTACCCTTAATTTTTGTGGTGATGTTTCAAAAAAGCAACGCCATGTTACAAAATTGGCTTGAGATAGAGTTTAACAGTGAAGTGGAGATGCTCAGGATGATCAGGCAAGGCAATATATCACACACCAAAGCCGGTAATTATTTAATCTCACTGAAACAACATTTTTCTCCAGAGGTGCTTGTCGATCTGTATTGCTACTTCAGCCTGTATCTGGAACTCTCCATTAAGGCCAAACGCAATCTTATGCTAAAAGAAAATGGATTTCCTCTGATTGAGGAGGCTGATATCATAGAAAAATTAATGGAGGTTAAACTGCTACGCAAGCAAATTGGCAAGTTAGGCGAACTGGCACTTCAGCCTCTGGTCAGGATGAACCACCGTGAGCTTTGGAAATTGAATCTTTTAAAAAATTAAATTGGTTTAAAAACCAACTTTTTGGATAACAGAAAGGTATTTAGTGATAGAGACAGAAAAAAAAGCGGGAAACCAGAGGCGAATCGAAAGCAGAGAAAAGCCGGCATGGGATGAGGATCACATCACCGTCAGACTTGTATTGAACGAATCGGTAAATGCTTACGAAATATTGATAAACAAGTATCAGGCGCCCATTTACAATTTGTTTCTGCGCATGCTGCACAACCGGGAGGAAGCAGAAGAATTGACTCAAGATGCTTTTGTGAGGGCATATGAAGCGCTGCCAGGCTTTCGGTTTGAATATCGCTTTTTTAGCTGGCTCTATAGAATTGCCGTCAATCTGGCTTTAAACGCTCTCAAAAAGCAAAAAAGGTTTGTTGGATCAGAATATCTAAACAACATTCCGGATGAAAAGGATGAGAAAACCGCTGAAAACAAAGAACATATGAAATGGGCAGTTGATCAGTTAAAGGATATTTATAAAGCAGTGATCGTGTTAAAATATTATCAGCAATTATCTTATCAGGAAGTGGCTTTTGCACTTAATATTCCAGAGAAAAAAGTTCGCTCACGCTTGTATGATGCAAGACTGCAGCTAAAAACGTTTCTGGAAAGATCAAACTATTATTGAACGTTATATCAAACTAAAAAGATAATCATCATGTGGTTCAAAAAAAGAGAAATCGACCGGCTGATAAAAGCGAAACTCAACGGAAACATAACAGCTGAGCAGGAGATAAAACTGCAGAAAATTTTGGACAGCTCCAAAGAAGAACAAATTCGTTTTTTGCAAATGATGGAAATGGAAAACCAACTCAAAGCATCAAAACCACCAGATGAATCCGTCAATGTTACTTCGGAAGTGATGCAAAAGATCAAAAATACACAATCAATCAGCTCTGAAAGAAAAGTGCTCACACCGCTTCTTAATCCGATGATCATCAGGTTGGCAGCAGTTTTAATAATCGGGATCTTTCTGGGCGCCGCCATTACCTGGATGGTGACCACAGAAAAATTAACTCCCGGAACGAAATCGCTGGTTGGAAGCATGACAACTCCTGCTAATCAGGGGGTTTCCTACTCAAATCAAAACAACCTCATTAAAATGATACCCTACCAAATAGGAGATATGCACTATTTGAATTTTGTTTTGGATACACGTAGCGAGATTAAAATGGAAGTGTCGTTTCAGGAAAATGACCTGAGGATGATTAAAGCCAACTACATTGCAACAGGTGGCAACGAGTCAATTAATTTATACACAGGCTCACTTAATTTTGCTGCTACCGGAAAAACTTCCTTCCAAATTATTTTTGAAAAATTGCATGACGCCCCTACCGGACTCAGCATTACTGCTCAGCAGGATCAATCGCAGTTATTTACCAAAAAAATATCTTTTGAAAAGTGACGTATTTTTAATTAGATAATTTAAGTCAACAACAACAAAACAAGTCATGAAACAATTGTCTGCGCTTAAAATAACCTTGCTTTTCCTAATCCTGGGAGCAGCAAATGTGTTAACCGCTCAAGAAATCAACCGTTTCGAAACCAAAGAAATGGAGCTGATTTATTTCGGTAACCGCTATTCTTATCTGATGCCCCATGTGGCACGTACTTTTCACAACGCATTGGATTTTCACAAGCAACACTGGAATTACGATCATGAAAAAACCTATGTAGTACTCACTGATTTTGAAGACGATGGTCATGGAGGCGGCTTGGTGATGCCTTTCAATATGATCATTCTGGGGGTTTCCCCTTTCAATTTCGCGTTCAGTATCACACCTTCAAACGAACGTTTTCAATGGCTTTTTGCTCATGAACTTACGCATATCACCATGGCCGACAAACCCAACAAAACAGACCTGTTTTGGCGTAAAGTCTTCCTCGGAAAGGTTATTCGCGATGAGAAATATCCGCTTTCTGCCGTTTATAGTTACTTCACCACCCCACGTTGGTATGCTCCCCGATGGTATCATGAAGGCATAGCCTGTTATCTGGAAACATGGACTTCAGGTGGAATTGGAAGAGCACTGGGACCATATGACGAAATGTATTTCCGAAGTATCGTTAGCGAAGACTTCCCCATTTATTCGGTTGTGGGGCTTGATACAGAGGGTTCAGCGATAGATTTTCAGGTAGGGGCCAATTCCTACCTCTACGGAACGCGCTTTATTACCTATCTGGCTCACCAATATGGAAATGAAAAAGTAACAGAACTTTACGACAGAACCGACGATAGCAAAGCATTTTATGCCCGGCAGTTTAAAAAAGTGATTGGAAAACCAGTGAGGGATGTATGGCAGGAATGGACCAGTTTTGAAAGGGAATTCCAGACTAAAAACCTGAATGCCATCAGGGAATATCCGCTGAGCGATTTCCGGCCGGTAACCCCAGAACCTCTTGGAAGCGTTTCTGCTGTTGGATATGATGCAGAAGAACAAAAAATCTATGCTGCCATTAATCATCCGGGAGATATTTCTCACATTGCAGAACTTGATCTCAAAACAGAGGAAATCAAAAAAATAGCAGTGCTTGACTCGCCCATGCTTTATACAGTGGCATTTTTAGCCTATGATGCCGAAAAAAAGCAAATTTTCATTTCTGAGCAAAACACCAAATACCGCAGCCTGGTTCAGTTGGATGTGGCATCAGGAAAAAAGAAAACACTCATCAAATACGCCCGAACGGCAAACTTCACTTTTAATCCTGTTGACCGCAGTTTGTGGGGTGTGAGACACGACAACGGTTATGCCTCACTGGTAAAAATTCCGGAGCCCTATACCGAGATGGTTCCAATGTACACCACTGAATTTGGCCGATCATTACTCGATCTGAATGTTTCGCACGACGGAAGTCGCCTTATTGGAACACTCACTGGCATACGTGGCGAACAGTCGGTGATTATGTTTAAGCTGGATGAGCTTGAAAAAGGAATAAAAGATTTTGAAACGGTTTATACCTTAGACGACAATACCCTTACACAGTTCCGTTTTTCGAATGACGACCGCTACCTCATTGGAACTTCCTATTATAACGGCGTCTCAAATATCTGGCGTATTTCACTGGATAACAAAGATTTTGAACTTTTATCAAATGATGAAACGGGCTTGTTTTCGCCACAACAAATTGGTGACGATTCTCTTTTTGTTCTAAAATTTCACCGAAACGGCATGCAGCCCGGAATAATTCCGATGAAGGTGATTCAGGACGCAAATGCCATTACTTACATGGGTAATCTTGTGCACGATCGCAGCCCGGAGGTTAATGATTTTTCGTTGCCACCAGCATCACAGATAAACATCGATTCGCTAACCATCAAAGAAGCCAGCTATGAACCATTAAAAAATATGTCGCTCGCAAACGCCTACCCTGATATTTCAGGTTATAAAGAAACTATTGCCTTGGGCTATCGCCTCAACTGGCGTGATAGAATTGGCCTTTCGAACCTGACAGCTTTTGTGGGAACTTCTCCGTGGAGTAACTATCCCAACAAACAAAAATTCCATGGGGAGTTAAAATGGGATTATTGGCAATGGAGCTTTAATGCCACATACAATAAAACAGATTTTTATGACCTCTTTGGCCCTACCAAACGAAGCAGGGCTGGTTATTCTCTGGGAATCGGTTATAAAAAATCATTTTCGATGGAATCACCATTTAAATGGTTTTATGGATTTGATATAACGCATTTTGGCGATCTGGAAGTGTTGCCACAGTTCCAAAATATTGCTACTCCCGTTAGAAACTTTCAAAGCTTGGCGGGAGAAATCGGAACATCCAAATTACGGCGCACATTGGGAGCCGTGGTGGACGAGAAAGGTTATTCATGGACATTGACAGCCTATAGTTACCTGGCCAGTGGAAATTTTTATCCATCGCTGATCTCCGAACAAAATTTTGGATTTCTGGTGCCAGGCTTGCGCAACACGAGTTTCTGGATAAGGAATAGCGTGGGGCAGTCTTTTGGAAAACGCGGCTCCTCATTTTCCACCTTCTACTTTGGTGGTTTCCGGAATAATTATGTCGATTGGCAACAGCCTGAACAATACCGTAAAACGCTTGCTTTTCCGGGCGTTAATATTGATGCGTTGAGTGCCCATAATTTCGTTAAAACCATGGGCGAGCTTGACCTGAAACCCATCCGCCTGCGCGATGTTGGAGCCACATGGTTGTATCCAACCTATATAAAGAGTTCCTTGTTTAGTACCCATTTGCTCATGAATCCGGATGATGACCCTAGCCGTCGCAATGTGTTCAATGCCGGAGCGCAAATAGATCTGGAGCTTGTATTGTTTTCCTACCTGAAAACCACTTGGTCGGTTGGATACGCCCGACAGTTTGAAGCAGGAAATCTTCCACAGGAAGAATGGATGTTTTCGTTGAAATTACTAGGGAATTAATTTACTTCTGCTTTATTTTTGACTATGGAATATTACAATCAATTTATTAACAAAATGTGAATAATGCGTTTACACTTTCTTCGATCAATTCAGAAGCCGGTTTGTAATGGTATGACATTTAAGTAATTAAAGTTTTTAAACTGATATTTCCGAAATCTTCGGGTGGAAGTGAAAGAATTATTACATTTGTGACCTATGAATTATTAAGAAATAATCATTAAAAAAAAACATTATGAAGATAAGCCTCTTAAAGAAATCATTGTCGATCATGCTATTGATCGCTTTAATTTCGGGATGTAATCAGACACCAACCAAAGATCAAAGTGAAGAAAAAACTGTTGAAACCGTTGATTTAAAAGCATTCAAGGATGAAATTAATACAATCATCCAAAACTCACCTAAAGGGATCAATGTAGTTGATTTTCTCAACGAAGTGGGTGCATCTTATATTTTCGATCTTACTTTGCCTATTGCAGATGTGGATAAATATGAAACAAAAACCAGGATTTCATTATCCATTGGGGCTTATGCCATGGATATGTTTTATGCCAACACCTATAATAGAGCTGATGTGGCCATACAGTTGAGCGAGATCATAAAACTCCAAACAGGGAAACTTGGCATTGAATCCTCACCGGAGAACAAAGTATATTTTGATCGCATTAAACAAAACGAAAACAACAGCGACTCCCTATCCTATTTTATGGATAAAATTTGGAATAATTTCCATCAGCAGTCTGCAAAAAGCGATATGCCAGATACTTATGCACTGATATTTGTTGGAGGAAATGTGGAAGCCCTTTACCTGTTAAGCCAGTTAACGCTGTATGCCAATGACAATCAGAAAATGCTGGATTATTTTTCACAGCAAGGGGAAATTGCCAACAGTATGCTGAGGTTGCTCGAAATCCTCTCGGTAGATGAATCCGTGAAGCCTTATTATAATAAGATGAAGCCCATTGCAGAGTATTTTGCTGCTCATCAGGCGTTTACTGTCAAAGAACTGAACGAGCTGGCTCCCATGATCGAATCGGTCAGGGACGATATGTTCAACTAAGAACCGATTGTCGTCAAGGCTTATCGTTTATTGAAAAAGATAAACAATAAGCCTTTTTTTTGCCTTTTGTTTTTTTATTTGCGGATGTATGAATGAAATCACGCTCAATGCACTGATTAACCTTTTCGCTATTTTTTCCGTTCAAACTAAGTCCGGGAAAGACAATGCGCAGGCCGCTTTTTCAAGCTATTTAAAACAGCAGCTTGGCATGGCTTCGTCTAACGAATACCAGCTTTTGTTCGATGAATTGATTGATATGTATGGCATTGATGGTGAGCCGCTGATTCCGGTAGATATGAATTTACAGGCGGAACGTATTGCCACCAACCTAAAAAGCAGACTCCATCATACAGAGCAAATCATGGTTTTCCTGCGCTTTTTGGAATTATCGCACAGCGGGGACGTTGAAAAAGGTGATAATTTGATTCAAATTCTTGCGCATACTTTTGCGATAAGTCCGGAAGAAACAAAGCAATATAAGCAGTTTATATTTTATTCAGGCGATGAAACCCTTGATTCAAAGGGTTTTCTTTTGATTAATGGGGCGGCTGAATCTAACAATCCTAAGGTTAAACATTTGCAGCGCAAGTCGTTCGATGGTGAGCTTTTGTTTTTATTTCTGAAACCCATTGGTCATTATATTTTCAATTTCAGGGGGAAAGAAACCATTTATCTTGAAGGCAATCAAGTGCTGCCCAACCGGTTTTATGCTTTCAGAGATGGTGGTATCCTGAGGGGGCCGCGCATTGAGCCGATCTATTTTGGTGATGTGGTGTCCGGTTTTTTTGATCAATCACATGCTGTTCCCTTCGTGCTTCGTGCCGAAGGCATTGATTTCAGATTCAAGAATAGCAGCAATGGGTTGTATGACTTTTCCTTTAGTGAACGCTCCGGACAGCTGGTGGCTATCATGGGCGGAAGCGGTGTTGGAAAGTCAACATTGCTCAATATCCTCAACGGAACGATTCCCGTGGACAAAGGTCATATCTATATTAACGATTTGGATATTCATCTCCATAAGAAAGAAATTGAAGGATTGATAGGCTTTGTGCCGCAGGACGACTTACTTTTCGAAGACCTGACTGTATGGGAAAATCTGTATTATAATGCCCGTTTGTGTTTCGATGGCTTCACCCAGGATCAGATCAATACGCGGGTAACCAATGTGTTGCAGGAATTGGAACTTTTAGAATATAAAGATCTGAAGGTGGGAAGCCCGTTGAAGAAAACCATCAGTGGTGGTCAGCGAAAAAGGTTGAACGTGGCCCTCGAACTGATCCGCGAACCATCGATACTTTATGTTGACGAACCCACATCGGGACTGTCATCGATGGACTCGGAAAAAGTAATGCTGTTGCTGAAGGAGCAGGCACGTAAAGGCAAAATCATTCTGGTGAATATTCACCAGCCATCTTCGACTATTTTTAAGCTTTTCGACAAGCTTTGGATTATGGACAAAGGCGGACGTCCCATTTATACCGGCAATCCGCTCGATGCCATCATCTATTTTAAATCGGCCATCGGTCATGTGAATGCCACTGAATGTGAATGCCTTCAATGTGGCCACGTAAATCCTGAGCAAGTGCTTGAGATTGTTGAAACCAAGAAAATAGATGAATCGGGATACCTGATGACCGAGCGTTATTTTTCGCCCAACGACTGGTACCAATTATACAAAGAAAAAATTGAGCCTAAGCCGACAGCAGTCAATACAAAAGATATTGAAAACCCCCAATCGGAATTTCATAAACCCAAACGACTGAAGCAGTTTTATATCTTTCTGCAAAGGAATTTTCGTATCAAGCTTACCGATAAGCAATATTTACTGATCAACCTGATTGAAGCCCCATTATTAGCTGCTATTGTGGCCTATTTTACCCGATTTGCTCTGGACAACAACTACCTCCTTTTGGAAAACAAAAACCTGATTTCCTACTTGTTTATGTCGATCGTGGTGGTGTTGTTTATGGGGATGAGTGTGAGTGCTGAAGAGATCATCAAAGACCGCAAAATCCTGCAGCGAGAATCTTTTCTAAATCTGAGCAGGTTCAGCTATCTTAATTCAAAAATTGTCTTTCTGCTGTTACTTTCAGCCTTTCAGACCTTGACTTTTGTTTTAGTAGGTAATTACATCCTGGGTATCCAGGGCATGAACCTGGCTTTTTGGATGGTGTTATTTTCAGTGGCGGTTTTTTCCAATATGCTGGGTTTAAATATATCTTCCGCATTCGACTCAGTAGTAACTATTTACATTCTTATTCCGCTTTTGCTGATCCCTCAAATTTTGCTTTGTGGGGTGATCGTTAAATTTGATGATTTACAGGATAAAAAAGCGGATAAAGATGTGGTTCCCCTGGTGGGTGAGCTCATGGTTTCGCGATGGGCATTTGAGGCCCTCACGGTAGAGCAGTTTAAAAATAACAGCTATATGGTGCATTTTTTCGATGTGGAACGACAAATGGCGCGTTCCAGGTACCTGACGGATTTGTTGATCACCGAATTGATCGGTCGTATCGACCAAATAACTGGATATATCAATACACAAAAACCTGAAGATGTAATTATTCATAAGCTGAAAATTGTGCAAAATGAAATACAGAAGCTTCATGAGCAGCATCAATTACCGGCTTTTTCAGGGATTGACAATTTGGTTTTAAGTAACTTTTCGCCTGCCGTTGCAGATGCTGCTAAGCTTTATTTACAACAGCAAAAGGATGATTTGATCAAACAAAATAACCTGCTGCGAAACGAAAAAGACAGAATAGTGCGTAGTTTGAATCAGGGGAGGGAAAAGAATTATTTGTTTTCGCTTAAGCAAAAGAACCACAACAAAGCGCTGGAAGATCTGGTTATGAATACCATGACCAATGAATATTTTCGGGAGACCGATAACAGTATTATGCAAAAAATTGCGCCCATCTATAAAAAACCCGATTTTGACAATGGCCGGGCGCATTTTCTAAGTGCAGAGAAAGTGGTCGCAGGTGTTACTATCGATACCTTTGTTTTTAATTTGGGCATCATCTGGCTGATGAGTCTTGTGCTTTATCTGGCGCTATATTTCGACTGGCTGCGGAAATCCATGGAGAGAATCGGTCGGATTAAGCTGAAGAGATAATTATTGAATTAACTAATTGATTATATTTGTCCGACAACTAATGCAAAATGAGTCATACTCAATCACCTAAAAATGGATGAAATCTATAAATTAAATACCGATGAAACTTAATTTTAGCGAAGTTAATAATTTTAAAGTTATTGAAATCATAGGCCGTATTGATTCGATCACCGCACCTGATTTTGAAAACGGCGTTATGAAATTCATGTCAGACGGAGTTACTAAGCTGATCTTCGATTGCAGTAAACTCGATTATGTGAGCAGTTCAGGATTAAGGGTGTTTTTAATGGCACAAAAAAAATTATCCACCAATAAAGGAATGTTGAAAGTGTGCTGTTTGCAACCGGCCATCAAAGAAATCTTTGATATCTCAGGATTTTCACAGATTTTCGCCATTGAAGACACTATTGAATCAGCCTCAAGAAACTAGAGCGTACTGCGCTGAATACCTGAAATATCTGTTTTCAGTTCGATTAAAATCATTGCGCGATAATGGAAAACCAAGTTGAAACAAAAAAGATATTGTTGGTAAACCAGTTAAAAGAACTGGAAACAATAAGCCAATATCTGGAGGAACTGGCAGGTGGGTGGGATTTGTCGGTGCCATTCACCATGAAGCTGACGCTCGCGCTGGAGGAGGCTTTTACCAATATTGTTAATTATGGTTTCCAGGATGATGAAAGTCATGAGATTGCGCTTGTATTTGAAAAGCAAAACAACCGTTTGTTCATCAGCCTGATTGATGATGGAATTCCTTACGATCCCACCCTTACTACCGATCCTGATATCAACTTGTCTGCCGAAGAAAGAAAAATTGGAGGGCTCGGAATTTTTCTGATCCGCAAAATGATGGATAAAGTAAGCTATCAGCGTATTGGAAAAAACAATGTCTTAAAAATGGAGAAAACGATCACCCCAAATTAATGAATTGAATTCCAGGTTGATTTTAGGATAACAGTTGGTCACTAAAACAACATTTTGTAAACCTATCTCAACAAAAAAACCGTTAAAACGGTTTGTGTTTTTGGGCAATCCATTTATTGCCCGCGAATTTATCCTTGGGTTATGGATTAAGTTAAGATTTAAATTTAACCAAATCTGAACGCGACCATTACCAATCTATTGAACAGCATTTTTTTATCGGCAAGCTGCAAGATGGGCTAAGCCCGTTTGTAGGTATTATTTTAGTATCTTTGTTAGGCAAGTAAAATTGCTTAACCAAAAAATACTAAATTATGGATACCTATTTTGCACCCCCAGGCTGGCGCACATTTGTAATGTGTGCCGCTAAAAATCCATCCAAGCTTTTTCTTTCCGGGTTTTCAGAATGTAACTCATAGCCGGAAAACCAATTGAACAATGCAAATTACAAATGATAAAATTGATTCTATTGATAAGAATTGCTTATTTTTGAAACATTAGCCATACGCTAACTTTTCATTATTCCAACAGCTGTAGCAGTAACATCCACTACTGCACCAGCTTACAAGAAAAACATTTTTTGATTCATGAACTGCAAGTACAAATTTCAGATTACTAAGATGAATGAAGAAGTTAGTAAAAGACAGCAGGGCACGGATTACAAATCCGCGGCAGGGGGTTAAAAAGTTGAAGAAATAGCATTGAGCAAAATGATATGAGAAAGCCCGGTAAGACCGGCTTTTTCTTTATCTGTTTTTCCATAACTCAGGATTACGGCATGTATGCAGAACAGCCGAAACGATTATAGTTTTGTTTTTTTCATCAATAGTATAGTGAACCATAAACGGAAAAATGTTTAAAATCGTAGTTCTTACATTTTTATAACGAATATTTGAAGCTTTAGGGTTTTGCCTGATAAAATGGACATTTTCACGCACTTCAGCAGTAAATCTTTTACCAAGTCCTTTTTGCTGTTTGTTGTACCATTTAGCAGCCTCTAGGATATCTTCTTTTGCAAAAGGAAGGATTATGGATTTGTACATTATAACTCTTTTTCAATATCGTCCATAGCAGAATCAAAATCCATTGCAGAATCAGGATTTTGCTTGTAATCTTCAAGGCGCTTCAACACTAAATCTTTGTGCCAATCAGGAACGTTGATTTCTTCCTGTTCAATATTTTTGTATTTATTTTTAAGGTCGTTCCATTCGTTTATAGGTATGAATACGCCGGTAGTCTGTCCTTTGCTGTCTGAAATATATTGTAGGTTCATAATCTTAAATTTTATCGGTTTGAATACGCTTGTTGTGTTTTGTAATCCCTGATTACGGAATCAATTATAGAGAATAAGTGAATTTTAAAATCTGGCTTCATGCCCTGAATTTCTTGCAGCCTTTGTAATGTTTGTTTATCAAATGAGGAATTAATGCCTTCCCCCACCAAATAATCTAAAGACACTCCGAAAGCATTCGCAATCTTTTTAGCAGCATCTACGGAAGGAATGGCAATGCCTCTTTCATATTTACTAATCATCTCACGAGAGACACTACTTTGATTACCTAAATCGGTCTGCGACCAATTTTTTTCTTTTCTAAGGTTTGTGATGATAACCGCTATTTTGTCCATATAATCCTATTTTGAGTCCTATAATGCTGTGAAAATGCAAATATACGGAATTATAAGACGATTTTAAAAACAATAATTCTTTGTTTGGGATTATAATCGATATTTACGTCTAATAGTTCCAGAAAAAAATTTTAAACTTTTTCACCATGGAAATATCCGACATAAACAAAGGCTTTCGATACCTGCAGTTCTGGCACATTGCAACCTTAAACCTGACCGAACAACCATATAAAATGCCCGTTCCTGAGGACGATAAACCAAGCTGCCGGGTTTACACCGAAACAAATACTTTCCATTGCTTTGGCTACGGGGCAACTGGCGATCAGATAGAATTTATTGAGAAATACGAAAAGTGCAGCAAGCACGAAGCAATTTTAAAAGCAAAGCAGCATCCAGATGTAAAAAAAACCCATTGTTCCTATTTTTCCATGACCTGGAATACATCAGCATCTTTGCATTTTTTTATCGACAAGCTGCAAGATGGGCTAAGCTCGTTTGTAGGTATTATTTTAGTATCTTTGTTAGGCAGGTAAAATTGCTTAACCAAAAAATACTAAATTATGGATACCTATTTTGCACCCGCCGAAAGAGCATCCCAAGCTGCTGTTGTCCATGATTATAATTTGTTTACGGGCTTTGGGCAAGTGAACGAACTGATAAATGCTTTACCATTTATTGCTGCTGTGCTGAACGAACAGCGACAAGTGGTTTATGGCAACAAGCCATTGCTTGAAGCGATGGGTTTTAAACGATTTGAAGATATCCTTGGACTTCGACCCGGAGAATTGATTAATTGTGTTCACGCCCGTGAAATGCCCGGAGGATGTGGTACTGCAGAAGCTTGCAGGGTATGTGGTGCCGTAAATGCCATCCAGGATTGTTTGAAATCCAATAAAAAAATTGTGAACGAATGCCGGATCACAGCAACTGTTGATCTGAACCCTTTCTCCTACGATTTTGAGGTTACAGCATCGCCATTTCAATATCAGCAACAACGATTTATTGTTCTTTCTTTCGAGGATATCAGCGATGAAAAACGACGACAAGTACTTGAGCGCTTATTTTTTCACGATATCATCAACACAGCAGGAGGTTTAAGAGGCTTTATCGACTTCCTGAAACTCACCGATGATCCTAGCGAGCGACTGGAATACACCAATATTGCATCGCGTCTTAGTGAAACGCTGATAGAGGAAATCTTGTCGCAGCGACAATTATTAGAAGCTGAGCGCGGTGAATTGACTGCAACAATGCTTGATGTTGATATTGCTGAAATTCTTCAGGAAGTCGTACACCAAATTGAGCACCATCAGGTAAGTAAGGGGAAAACGATTAAAAGTGAAGAAATTCATCAGCCTGTGGTTATTCAAACCGATGCGGTATTGTTAAAGCGGGTACTGCTCAACCTCCTCAAGAATGCCCTGGAGGCCTCCACTAAAGGTGAGCAGGTTATGCTGGGAGTGAAAACCGATAAGCCCGGTATGATTCAGATCTGGATAAAAAACCAAAGTGTAATCCCCAGAGATATTCAGCTCCAAATTTTTCAGCGGTCTTTTTCAACAAAAGGTGTTTCCAGAGGTATTGGAACGTATAGCATCAAAATGTTTACGGAACAATACCTGGGAGGAAAGGTCAGTTTTGTATCCAATGAAAAAGATAAAACGGTCTTCACTGTAGCATTGCCTATTGACAGATCTTCTCAATAATCAAGGCATTAAGTCAATAAAGTATCAGCTTGCCCAAAGTCTGATTGTTCAGCCGTGCTGATGGTGCTGTTTGCCTGTCGATCAGCTTTACCAATCCAGTAAATAAGCGAAAATCAAGGGCGCCACAATTGTTGCATCAGATTCAATTATAAACTTGGGCGTATCGATATCGAGCTTTCCCCAGGTAATTTTTTCGTTGGGCACAGCGCCTGAATAGCTTCCGTAGCTTGTGGTTGAATCAGAAATCTGACAGAAATAAGACCAGAACGGCACATCAGTCCATTCCAAATCCTGATACATCATCGGCACGACACAAATTGGAAAATCACCGGCAATACCACCTCCAATCTGGAAAAATCCAACACCTTTTTCGCCTGAGTTATGGCGATACCAATCGGCCAGCCAAACCATATAATCAATGCCACTCTTCATAGTAGTCGATTTTAGCTCGCCCTTGATGCAATAGGAAGCAAAAATATTGCCCATAGTCGAGTCTTCCCATCCCGGAACCACGATAGGAATATTTTTTTCGGCAGCAGCCAACATCCATGAATTTTTCGGATCAATTTCGTAATACTGTTCTAGCACGCCCGAAAGCAACATCTTATACATATATTCGTGTGGAAAGTAGCTTTTGCCTTTGCTTTCGGCATCTTGCCATATTTTGAAAATATGCTGTTGCAACCGCCTAAAGGCTTCTTCTTCCGGGATGCAGGTGTCGGTGACGCGATTGAAGCCGTTCTCAAGCAGTTCCCATTCATCTTTGGGGCTAAGATCACGATAATGTGGCACGCGCTTATAATGGGAGTGAGCAACCAGGTTCATCAAATCTTCCTCCAGATTGGCTCCCGTACATGAGATGATCTGTACCTTATCCTGACGAATCATTTCGGCCAGGCTCACACCCAATTCTGCCGTGCTCATAGCTCCGGCAAGTGTAATCATCATTTTTCCACCTTCGGCAAGATGCTTTTCATAGCCTTTGGCGGCATCAACTAATGCAGCAGCATTAAAATGACGGTAATGCTTTGTGATAAAGTTACTTATGGGACCTTTTGTTGCTGACATATTCAAAACGTTTTTAGATTTTCTTTGTACAAAAATACACAGAAATACCTGTAAATAATTTATTTCGCAATTCGCTTAGCCATTTAATGGAAAGAATCCATTGAGCAGCAGGTATTCACTAATTTTTGCCACGTTTTCGGCTGCCTCTTCAGGTTTAAGAACCATGGCCGGATTTGATGGCACCTCAAAAACCTCATCCACGCCTGCCAGGTATTTAAGCTGTCCCTGTTCGGCTTTTTCATACAATTCAGGTTTGTTTTTTCTGCAATAATCAAGGGTTGCGTCCATATAAATCAGGTTGAAGCGTTCTTTACCGATAATTTCAGCAACTTGCTGCCGTATGGCTTCTCTGGGCGAAATAAAGGAGCAAATCACCAGTATGCCCTGATCATTTAAAATACGACACACCTGTGCTACGTGACGCATATGCTCGGCGCGATCGGCCGGAGAATGGTCGAGCTCGTGCGATAATCCCGAACGAACGGTGCTTCCATCAAGTAAAATAACCGTAGCACCATGATCAAAAAGTTGTCGTTCGAGGGTATAGGCCAGCATGTTTTTGCCGCTTCCGTGTAAACCCATAATCCAAATCGTAGCACCTTTTTGGCGGTATCTTTGTTGAAGCTCTTTTTTCCCGATCAGGCTTTGTCCCCCGTCAACAAGTCTTTTGGTTTCAGGATCGGTGATTCGGGAGACCAAATCGGAGGTCATTAATTTATCGATAATCATCCCAACAGCACAGGTGTTGTTGGTGATAGGATCAATCAACACAAAAGAGCCGGTTTCGTGGTTTTTATGGTAAGGATCAAAGAGAAGTGGTTTGTTTGTGGTGATTACAACACGGCCAATTTCATTGAGTTCAAAGGCGTCAGATTCGTGCTGGTTGAGCGTATTTACATCAATGCGGTATTTAATCTGGTCGAAGCGTGCACGGGTTGTATGCGATGTTTGCTTGAGAAAAAACTGACCAAATGGATCCATTTTTTTCTCGTCCATCCAAACCAGCATGGCTTCAAACTGGCGTTCGATGCGTGGCAAATTATCGGGATGCACAAGCATTTCGCCTCTTGAAACATCAATTTCGTCCGAGAGTGTCAGCGTTACCGCCTGCGGCGGGAAGGCCATTTCTGTATCGCCATCAGATCCAATAATGCGTGTAACTGTGGCAGTTTTGCGGGAAGGCAAGCCCATCACCTGATCGCCTAAGCGAACAACACCGGAGGCAATCTTCCCGGAGAATCCCCTAAAATCTAGCGTTGGACGGAGCACATATTGTACCGGAAGACGGAAATCGTCAAAGTTCCGATCCGAAACCACATGCACGCCCTCAAGATAACTGAGCAAGCTTTTGCCTTTGTACCAGGGCATAAATGTTGAAGGTTCAACAACATTATCGCCGTTGAGGGCCGAAAGTGGAATAAATTCAATATCGGGAATTGAAAGCGGCGTTGTGAATTTTTTGTAGTCTTCACAGATTTTATCGAAGACCTCCTGACTGTAATCCATCAAATCCATTTTATTTACAGCCACCACTATATGTTTGATGCCAAGCATTGAAACCAGAAAGGAATGTCGTTTTGTTTGGGTAATTACTCCTTTACGCGCATCGATGAGGATAATGGCCAGGTTTGCAGTGCTGGCGCCAGTGACCATGTTTCGGGTATATTGCTCATGACCGGGCGTATCAGCAATAATAAACTTGCGTTTGGCCGTACTAAAATAGCGATAGGCCACATCAATGGTGATTCCTTGTTCGCGTTCAGCTTTTAGGCCATCCAGAAGCAGGGCATAATCAATTTTGTCGCCGGCGTGCCCAATACGCTTGCTGTCGCGTTCGAGTGCCGAAAGATGATCTTCATAGATTTTCTTACTGTCGAAAAGCAAGCGTCCAATCAAAGTGCTTTTGCCATCGTCAACCGAGCCAGCCGTAAGTAGTCGCAACAGGTCTTTTTGCTGATCCTGATTGAGGAATTGTTGGATGTTGAGGGAGGGTATTGTTGTCATTGTTGTTAAGTTTAACAATATTTATGCATTGGCCTTGGCCTTAGCTTTAGCTCTTGTTTAGTACTTTAATAAGATGATTTGTTTGTAATTGTATTGTATTTAAATCATCTGGTATTTGTTGAACATCAGGGTTTTTTTATGTAACCACTTTCCAAATATCATATTCTTTAAAATTTCTCATTAGTTTTATGTAAGACTTGAGCCAAAGCCAAAGCTAAAGTTTTATTTTAAAAATATCCCTCCCGTTTCTTCTGTTCCATGCTGCCGTCCTGATCGAAATCTATCACGCGAGTGGTGCGTTCCGATTTTGTGACGATCATCATTTCTTCCACGATTTTTTCAATTGTATCAGCTTCTGAATCAATAGCACCTGTAAGCGGATAACAACCCAATGTTCTGAAACGAACCTTTCGTGGCTGCGCTTTTTCTACCAGCTCTTTGGGCATGCGTTCGTCATCTACCATGATCAGGTTGCCGTCCATATCCACGATGGGGCGTTCTTTGGCAAAATAAAGTGGCACGATTGGAATATTTTCGAGCCGGATATATTGCCAGATATCTAGCTCTGTCCAGTTGCTTAGCGGAAACACCCTGATTGACTCTCCCTTATGCACGCGGGCATTGTATATACTCCAAAGTTCGGGGCGCTGGTTTTTAGGATCCCATTGATGAAAGCGGTCTCTGAAACTAAAGATTCGTTCTTTGGCCCTGCTTTTTTCTTCATCGCGTCGTGCCCCGCCAAAGGCAGCATCAAAACGATGCTTATCCAGTGCCTGAAGCAAAGCCTGGGTTTTCATAACATCTGTATGTACTTTGCTGCCATGCGTAAAGGGGCCAATGCCTGATTCAAAGCCTTCTTTATTATATTCAACGATCAATTCCCAGCCATTAACTTTGGCATAATGATCGCGAAAAGCTGTCATTTCTTTGAATTTCCATTTGCTGTCGATATGCATTAAGGGAAAGGGAACCTTGGCAGGATAAAAGGCTTTCTCGGCCAGGCGAACCATTACCGAACTGTCTTTTCCAATACTGTAGAGCATCACTGGATTTTCAAATTCAGCGGCCACCTCTCGGATGATGTGGATAGCTTCGGCTTCCAGTTCGCGCAGGTTATTGATGGAGAAATTGTTCATGATTGAATTTTCGTTGTGGCATAAAAAACGCTGCAAAGTACGTAAAAATCAGCGTAATTTGCAGCATAAGTATAAGCCTTATTCTGTTGGGCTACTTGATTCAGGTTGTAAACTAGGATTGTGGAGGATAAGCTATGAAAGGCGGGTTTTCCATGTTTTCGGTATTGTATTCCAACTCCTTGGAATTGTCGGAAAGTGCAACAATTTTTCCGCCTGAAGCACGGATTATAGCATGGCCTGCAGCAATATCCCACTCAGAGGTTATTCCAAATCGCGGATAAACATCAGCTAATCCTTCGGCTATCATACAGAGCTTAAGCGAACTGCCTCTTGAAACAATACGGATATTATCGTGATGAGATTTGGTCTCGTTAATAAATTGCGTTGTTTCGGGGTTGAGATGTGATCGGCTGGCCACAATAGTGAAATCTTTGTCCTCACGTTCTAATGGCAGCTTTATGGCCTCACGCTTCAGGCTATCCATATTGCCGTTGGCTTTAACATAACCTTCGGCATGTATCAGTTTCCAGGCTCCAGTTTCATCGTTAAAGTACAGGATGTCTGTTACCGGAGCATAAATAATACCCAATACCGGTCTCTTATTGTTGATCAGAGCAATGTTTACGCTGAATTCGCCATTGCGATTCACGAACTCTTTTGTGCCATCAAGCGGATCGATCAGCCAATACTCACCCCAGTGTTCACGTTTATGAAAGGGTGTTTGACGACCTTCTTCGCTGATGATGGGCAAGCCTGTCGGTTTTAGTGCGGCATTTATCAATGCATCAGCTTTGGTGTCGGCTTTGGTGAGTGGTGTTTGATCCGATTTAAAATCAACGCTAAACTCTGTGGCGTATATTTCCATAATAGCCTTACCTGCCTCAATGGCAACGGATATGGCGGTTTCAAGATGTTTTCTCATAGATAATAATTGGTTTATTGATGTGAATTTCTAATATCATGAACAAGCTGTATTGAGGAGCGGGCCTGTTCTATTCCAAAACCTTCTCCTTTTAAAATGTGCTCGTAACTCTGGGTGTGCAGGTCGGTAAATCCCCCGCTGAATTCTATTTCTTCTCCATCCACCGTAATACTGCGAAAGGTAGGTTTGCCGGCTGATTTTGCCTGCTCAGGCAGATGTTGGCTGTTGATACTCATAAACCAGTTTACGCTGGCATGCTGCAGTTTAAGTTTTCCGGCAGCATGATCCGTCTGGTATTCCTCAACCGTATTTTCAATACAATCCCCAAATATCCAGGTAAGCATATCAAAAAAGTGAATGCCGATATTGGTAGCAATCCCGCCGCTTTTCTCTGTTTTACCTTTCCACGAATGGTGATACCAGGCTCCGCGCGAAGTGATATACTGAAGATTTATGGCATAAGATTTATTGGTGTTTTTTTCCTTTTCAACTTTCGCTTTGAGGCTTTTTATAGCCGGGTGGTGCCTTAATTGCAGGATAGTAAAGATGCGTTTTCCGGTTTCTTTTTCTATTTCCATCAGTGCGTCAATATTCCAGGGGTTGAGCACAAGTGGTTTTTCGCAGATGGCATGTGCATCGTTGCGCAGGGCCATGCGGATATGTGCATCATGTAGGTAGTTGGGCGAGCAAATACTGACGTAATCAACTTTTTTACCGCCTTTGCGACGCAGCTTATCCAGATGGCGGTCGAAGCGCTCAGGCTCTGTAAAAAACTGTGCATCGGGAAAGTAACTATCGATTATACCTACACTATCAAAGGGGTCGAGGGCGGCGATTAGCTCGTTGTTAGTATCCTTAATAGCACGCATGTGTCGGGGAGCAATGTATCCGGCTGCTCCAATCAAGGCAAAGTAGGCTATATTTTTGTTTGTCATTGTTAGGGTATAAAATTACGCAACTACAAAGTTTTGTAATAAGCTTCAAAACAACCTGACTGTGGGTTTTTTCTTTCAGAAATCCAAGTACCGGCTTGAGGGTTCTTTTCAAAACGCCTTTCAGCAACATAACACAAAGTAAGCACATTTATTTTAAAACAAAGGCTTCAGTAAGAAAAGTTTTATAACCTTCCGTCGATCTTATCAAGTGGTAATATAGCTTTGATGTCAAAAATTACCGCTTTGTTTGCTTTAAGTTGTTCAAGGTCAAGAGTTTTAAACTCGTCGTGCGCAACAGCAGCAGTAATGGCATTGTATTTTTTAAGATTCAGTTCAGCTTTATCGGTAAAAATATCGATGCCATATTCCGCTTTCACCTCATGCTTATCCGCCCAGGGATCATAAACATCTATTTGACAACCAAATGATTGTAGCTCAGTAATCACATCAATCACGCGGCTGTTTCTGATATCCGGGCAATTTTCTTTAAATGTGATACCCAGAATCAGCACAGGACTGCTTTCGATTACAATGCCTTTTTTGATCATCAGTTTAATGATTTGATTGGCAACCACGATGCCCATATTGTCATTTAACCGCCGTCCTGCCAGGATGATCTCGGGATTGTAGCCAAGCTCCTGTGCCTTGTGTGTAAGGTAATAAGGGTCAACACCAATGCAGTGTCCGCCTACTAAACCCGGCTTAAAGGGTAGAAAATTCCATTTGGTTCCGGCAGCTTCAAGCACTTCGTGCGTATCGATGCCCATGCGCTGAAAAATTACAGCCAACTCGTTTACGAAGGCGATATTGATGTCGCGCTGTGAATTTTCGATCACTTTAGCCGCTTCGGCCACGCGTATGCTGCTGGCTTTAAAAGTGCCAGCCACGATAATACTTCTATACAGCTGATCAACTTCTTCGGCAATTTCCGGATTACTTCCCGAGGTAACTTTAAGGATTTTTGTTACTGTATGAACTTTGTCGCCCGGGTTGATGCGCTCAGGCGAATAGCCACAAAAGAAATCAACATTGTATTTTAACCCACTGTTTTTCTCAAGTACTGGCACACAATCTTCTTCTGTTGCTCCGGGATAAACGGTTGATTCATAGATCACGATATCGCCTTTTTTCAAAACTTTTCCAACTGTTTCGCTGGCTTTGAATAGCGGGCTGAGATCGGGTCGCTTGTTTTTGTCGATAGGCGTAGGAACGGTAACGATAAAAATCTGACAATCCTGTAGTTCAATGAGTGCTTCTGTATAGCTCAGATGAACAGCGGCTTTCAGCTCTTCGGGTGTTGTTTCAAGCGTATGGTCTATATTTTTTCGTAATTCAGTGAGGCGTTTGATGTTGATATCAAAACCAACTGTTGGTCTTGTTTTTCCAAATTCAACAGCAAGAGGAAGGCCAACATAGCCTAAACCAATAACAGCGATTTTTTTCTGATTCATGTGATGTTCTTTAATAATAAGTGATGTTAAAGTGGTTGTTTCTTTATAACTAATTATAAATCAATGAAATATAAAATTAGTTTCAAGTTAATTTGACATACCGGGTTTGCTTATTACCAGTGATGAGCAGCAAAATTACTCAATCTGATGGTCTTTTCAAAAATTTGGGTTTTAATTTTGTACTACTTTTGCAAAAATTTTAATAAATATCTGAAGTACTAAAGAAAGGATACTGATGTTGAAAAACCTTGTCATAGTTGAGTCACCAGCCAAAGCCAAAACGATAGAGGGATTTTTAGGGAAAGATTTTGTGGTAAAATCCAGTTATGGGCATGTTAGGGATCTGAACAAAAATCAGCTTAGTGTAGATATTGAAAATGGATTTGTGCCTCAGTATGAGGTATCTCCTGATAAGAAAAAGCTGATTACTGAGCTCAAGAAACTGGCCAAAGAAGCAGAGATCGTTTGGTTGGCTTCTGATGAAGACCGTGAAGGAGAAGCTATATCATGGCATCTATACGAAGCCTTGGGTTTGACAGATGCAAAGACCAGACGCATTGTTTTTCACGAAATTACTAAAACGGCGATCCAGAAGGCGATAGAAAATCCCCGTCAAATCGACCATAATTTGGTTTCGGCCCAGCAAGCCCGTCGTGTACTTGATCGTTTGGTGGGTTACGAGCTCTCGCCCCTGCTGTGGAAAAAAGTAAAACCCAGCCTCTCGGCCGGAAGGGTTCAGTCGGTAGCCGTGAGGCTTATCGTTGAGCGTGAGGAAGAAATCAAACAGTTTAATTCGACGAGTGCATTTCGCGTTACTGCCGTTTTTAATTTTGAGCAGGACGGACAAAATTATCAGTTGCAGGCTGAGCTACCCGAACGTTTTGAAAAGGAATCGGCTGCTCACGACTTTTTGGAGCAATGTGTAGAAGCTGCCTATACAATCAGCAACATTGAAAAAAAGCCCGCACGCAAATCACCCGCTCCTCCTTTTACCACTTCAACCCTGCAACAGGAGGCAAGCCGCAAGCTTGGTTTTTCGGTAGCCAATACCATGCGTGTTGCACAACAGCTTTATGAGTCCGGTAAAATTACCTATATGCGTACCGACTCTGTAAACCTTTCTGATACAGCCATCAATATGGCCAAAGATGCCATTACTGAAACTTATGGGGCAAAGTATCTGAAAACAAGAAAATACAGCACCAAAACAAAGGGAGCCCAGGAAGCCCACGAAGCCATAAGGCCTACCTATCTTAACCAGTCTGAGGTTAAAGGAAGCTCGGATGAAAAACGCCTGTACGAACTCATCTGGAAACGCACTATTGCATCGCAAATGGCAGATGCACAGCTCGAAAAGACACTTGTTACTATTGATATTTCTACCAATAAGAAACATTTTTCGGCTAAAGGAGAAGTCGTTTTATTCGATGGATTCCTAAAGGTTTATATGGAAGGCACCGACGATGAAAACGGTGAAGAAAGCAACAACCTATTGCCACCGATCAAAACCGGACAACAGCTTGATTTAAAAGAAATGACTGCACAGGAGCGCTTTACGCGTCATCCTGCACGCTATTCAGAGGCGGCTCTGGTAAAGAAAATGGAAGAGCTTGGAATAGGTCGCCCTTCAACCTATGCCCCAACTATTTCTACGGTTCAGAAAAGAGGTTATGTGGTGAAAGAAGACCGTGATGGTTTTGTTAGAAAATATAAGGTAATCAGCTTGAAAAAGGATAAAATTTCCGAAAAAACTGCCAGTGAAAACACGGGTTACGAAAAATCCAAGCTCTTTCCCACTGATATCGGAATCCTGGTGAATAAGTTTTTGTGCCAGTATTTTGATGGGATTATCGATTACAATTTCACGGCCAATGTGGAGAAAGAATTTGATGAGATAGCAGAAGGCCAGAAGAAATGGAATCAGATGATCAGTGAATTTTATGGTCCCTTTCATCGAAAAATAGACGATACCACTGAAAATGCCGGCAAGTTCAGCGGCGAGAAACTGCTGGGTCAGGATCCTGAAAGCGGAAAAAATATCTTTGTAAAAGTTGGGCGTTATGGTCCGATGGTGCAGCTTGGTGATACCGAATCGGAAGAAAAACCAAAATTTGCCGGCCTGCGCAAAGATCAGTCTATGGAAAGCATAACACTGGAACAAGCCCTCGATTTATTTAGTTTTCCACGAATGCTTGGTACTTACGAAGATAAAGAAATGACAGTGGCTATTGGTCGTTTTGGCCCTTATGTTAAGCACGACAGCAAATTTTACAGCCTGCAAAAAACCGACGATCCTGCTGACATAGAAGCTGAAAGAGCGATCGAGTTAATAGAAGCCAAGCGCGAGAAGGATCAAAAAAGTATTATCAAGGAATTTGATAAAGCACCCGATTTGAAAGTATTGGATGGGCGCTATGGACCTTATATCGTGTATAAGAAGAAAAACTACAAGATTCCTAAAGGCACCGACCCGGAATCATTGGACCTGGATGCCTGCTTGAAAATTGTAGAAAATCCTGATAACGCGCCCAAGAAACGTTTTGCACGAAAAAAGTCAGCTAAATAAAGCCTTAACAATTACGCTTTTTATCCTGATTTGGTTTTACAATAAGCGAGCAGATTCAAATAAATGCTAATTTAGCCCAACAAAATCCAGTAAACAGCATTTATGGAAATCAGTTTATTTCTGGAACCCGTCGGTTACCAACTACCCGAAAAACCACTAAGGCCCGGCCGCAAGCGACTGGGCGAAACGCTTGTTATTTACAACGAAAAGGATAATTTTCCTGATCTGTCAGGTATTAAGCTGGCTTTGATAGGTGTTCAGGAAGAGCGCGGTGCCATTCATAACGAAGGATGCAGCACCGGTATCAGTGCTGTCCGGGAAGCTTTTTACGAGCTTTTCGATCATTGGCCGGGCCTGCAAATGGCCGATCTGGGTGATGTTAAACCCGGCCATAGCATAGAGGATACTTATTTTGCACTGAGTCAGCTGACCGGTCAGCTGATCAGAAATAACATTATTCCAATTATCATTGGAGGAAGTCAGGATATTACTTTTGCTATGTATCAGGCCTATGAAAACATCGGAAGACTGGTAAATATTGCGGCCATCGACCCTATCTTTGACCTGGGTCAGGAGGCAGAGGAACTGCACGCACAATCGTACCTGAGCCGCATCATTATGCACCAGCCCAATTATCTTTTCAACTTCACCAATCTGGGTTATCAAACCTATGATGTAGATCACGAGGCGGTGGATTTGATGAAAAACCTGCTTTTTGATGTGCACCGGTTGGGCATGCTCAAGGAGGAGCCTAAAGAGGCGGAGCCACCGTTGCGCAACGCAGATATCGTAAGTTTCGACATCGCTGCCGTGAGGGCGGCTGATGCTCCAGGTTGCGGCAATGCCGGGCCAAATGGTTTTACCGGAGATGAAGCCTGCCGCCTGGCACGCTATGCCGGCATGAGTGATAAGTTGAGTGCAATTGGTTTTTTTGAGTATAACCCACTTTTCGATCCGCACAAAATTACTGCCCAGCTGATTGCGCAGATGTTGTGGTATTTTATAGAAGGTTTTATAAACCGTAAAAATGATCTGCCCGAAGCCGGAAGTGATGATTTTTCACGCTATAACGTGCGGATAGAGGGGCAGGAAGAAGCGGTGGTGTTTATTCGCAGCAAAAAAACAGAACGCTGGTGGATCGATCTTTCCTTTGGACGAACCGATCGCAAAAAATACGAACGCCATCATTTTGTGCCCTGCTCTCAAGCCGATTACGAACTTGCCCTTACCGATGAGTTGCCCGATCGCTGGTGGCAGTTTTTTCAGAAGCTGATGTAAGCAGAAATACTTCATTTTGTGAAATCAAACAGAACTTATATCTTTGGCAATTCAACACAAACAATCTGATCTAATTAAAGCCTTAACCTGACCCGAACAGACCATTTCGGGGGCGTAACCGAAAAGCCAACAGAGTAGGAAAAATTAAAAACCATCAACTTATGAAAAAATTTCTTACAAGCATTGCTGTAGTATTTGCATTATCATTAATGATGTCATCATGCTACACCTACACCTACACTGTAGGTAGCGGACCCAAAACAGGTATGGAAATTAAACAAATGAATCACTACTTGATTTATGGTTTAGCACCTGTTGGAGTTTCTGATCCCAATGTAATGGCTGGTGATGCCAAGGATTATTCCATTACAATCAAACACACTTTTATTGATGGATTAATCAACGCGATTACCTTTGGCATTTATTCGCCAACTACAACCATTGTTACAAAATAACCTTATCTCGGGCTGTCCTGAAATAACTCGGGGCAGCCCTTCTTTTTGATGAAAAGAATCTTAATTATAGCAGGCGGTATATTGGTATTTCTATCTGTAGTGCCATTAATTCAATTCGTTTTTGATTATAACGAACTGTCTGACTATGGCAGAGGCTATATCTGGGGAAATGTACTGTTGTTGCTAATAGGATCGCTGCTGCTTTTCGCAGGCATCAAAAAGAAAAGAAAATCTCCCACAGACGAGCAATAGCTGCTTATTTCAACCGCTCCGGATTTTGATTGGCAAAAGCCGACCAGCTGCTGTACGACTTTTCTGAAACCGGATTATTACCCTGAAAAAAATGACAGACCGCTGCAGCTAACCCGTCAGTAGCATCCATGTTTTTTGGTATTTCCTTGAAACTTAACAAACGCTGCAGCATGGCTGCCACTTGTTCTTTGGACGCATTTCCGCTGCCGGTGATGGATTGCTTGATTTTGCGGGGCGAATATTCAAAAATTGGGATATCCTTGTGCAAACCTGCAGCCATGGCAACACCTTGTGCGCGCCCTAGCTTGAGCATGGATTGCACGTTTTTACCAAAAAATGGCGCTTCAATGGCCAGTTCATCCGGTTTATATTCTTCAATCAGTTCGAGTGTGCGTTCGAATATTTTCTTTAATTTCAAGGCTTGATTACTGAATTTACTCAGCTTCAGTTCACCCATTACAATGAGCTGCATCTGGTTTCCTTTTTGAAGGATCAGTCCGTAGCCCATAATGGTAGTTCCGGGGTCGATGCCAAGAATAATACGTTCAGTCTTCAAGAAATGCCGTAATTTCGTGATTAATATTGCAAGCTTACGGAATTAATCCGATCACTTATGAGTCCAGCAAAAGTATATAAAATAGCCAACGTAATGCTCCGTTTAGTGATCATTGGTGCTACGATTTGGTATTTATATGAGCAGCTTTTTGCCAGGGAAAAGCTTGATGTTTTAGTAGAAGACATCCGCGATTGGCGGGATTTTGAGCCGGTGATGGCATTTTGGATTGCTGCATTATTGCTGATGCCGGTTAATTTGTGGCTCGAAACCTTAAAGTGGCGTTTTTTGGTCGATAAGCTCGAAAAGCTTAAGCTAAATAAGGCGTTTACGGCTGTGTTGAGCGGCATTTCGGTAAGTATGTTTATGCCAAACCGAGTGGGAGATTACCTGGGTCGGGTTTTTATTCTCGAGAAAGGAAATCCTGTCAAAGGGGTATTGATCACGATGATTGGCAGTCTTGCACAATTATTGGTCACCATGCTGATGGGTGGTTTAGCGCTGTTATTTTATTTACCCAAGGTTACGCTTTTCGCCGAACCTTTACCGGATTTGTTTTTTGCAGGAATCGTAGTTTTGGTGTTCGTACTGCTCGTGGCAGGCGTACTGCTTTTTTTTAATATCAACCTGGTTTATGTGATTACCAAAAAGCTTTTTCCGAAAAAAGGTCCGGTATTGCTACCTTATGTAGAGGTTTTCAACTATTACAACCACAAACAACTGGCTGTTGTCCTGGGATTATCGGTGCTTCGGTATCTGGTTTTCTCCTTTCAGTTTATTTTGTTTTTATGGGCTTTCAAATTGTCTATTGTTTATATTGATGCCTTTATTTTGGTGGCTTTGAGTTACCTGCTAATCACCTTGATTCCTACGGTTGCCCTGAGCGAATTGGGCGTACGCGGAAGCGTAAGTGTTTATCTTTTTTCTGCCTGGTATGCCGCGCAACAACTGGATACCATAGGATTGAATACAAGCGTTTTTGCCGCAAGCACAGCTGTGTGGGTTGTTAACATTGCTTTTCCGGCGCTGCTTGGTGTGTTTTTTGTTTATCGGCTAAAATTTTTCAGGAGGCAAAATGGAAAACGTTGATCTTTTCAGCAATTTGCTTAGGCTGGTTGAGCTGTTAGCAGGACTTTATTTACTGCTTATTGCGCTCTATACCATTGGCTGGTATATGCTAAAAAACCCGTCGTATGATTCCACGGCAGAGCTTCCTGCCTTTTCTGTGCTGATAGCTGCGCGTAACGAAGCAACTAATATTGAACCGTTGCTGCATGATTTATTACAACAAAAGTATCCGAGCGATCATTTTGAAGTGATTATCATCGATGATCATTCCGATGATGAAACAGCCTCCCTTGTTAAGCGGTTTATTGATAAGCAGCAGGCGACTCACTTTCGCCTGTTAAAGGCCGATGATCATGGCAAGAAAGCTGCCCTGAGGCAGGCTTTGGGGCAGGCAAGCGGAACACATATTGCTGTAACAGATGCCGATTGCAGAATCAAACCGGCTTGGTTGCGCAGTATAGCTGGCTATTTTGTTAAGCCAGAGACTAAATTAGTGCTCGGGCCGGTGCTATTGCATCCTGCCACAAATATTTTTGAGCGCCTGCAACAACTCGAATTTATGAGCCTGATGGGCAGCACCGGTGGGGCAGCAGCATTGGGTGTGCCTGTAATGGGGAACGGTGCCAATATGGCATTTGAAAATCATGCAGCAATAGAGGTCGAGAAATATCGAAATGACAGCAGGCTTTCTTCCGGTGATGATGTGTTTTTGATGGAGGCCATCTGCCGTTATTATGGCCGCAATGCTGTGCGGTTTATGCGCCACCCTGCCGCTGTGGTTAGTACGAGTCCGCAAAAGGATTTTAAGGGTTTTTTAAGGCAAAGGATGCGTTGGGTTTCTAAAAACCGGCATTACCATGCGCTTTCCATTATCTTGCCGGCATTAATCGTATTTGGGTTTAACCTGGTTTTGTTTTTACTGATGATATTAACGGTTTTTTATCCTTTTCTTGGCCTTGTGTTTTTGTTATTTGCGGGTCTTAAACTCATGATTGATATGCCATTACTTGCCGCAACAACCTCATTCTTCAATAAGAGAAAGTTGCTTGGTCTGGTTATTCCACTGGCTTTCGTTTATCCGTTTTATGTGGTGATTTCAGGAATTGGCGGATTGATCTTTAAGGTTCGCTGGAAAGGAAGACGGATTTAGTTTGTGGTTTATAGCCGGCTAATTTATTAGGAGGACAAAAAAAATCCCGGAAAATATTTCCGGGATTTTCATTAAGTTGTTCAGGCTATTAGCTGCCCAAAGTTGCTACCATCACAGCTTTGATGGTGTGTAAGCGATTTTCGGCTTCATCAAACACTACTGAAGCGGGCGACTCGAATACTTCGTCGTTCACTTCCATCGCTTCTATGCCAAATTTCTGAAAGATTTCTTCACCAATAGTGGTTTGGCGGTTGTGGAAAGCCGGCAGACAATGCAGGAATTTCACTTTTGGATTACCGGTTTTGTCGAGCATGGCTTGATTTACCTGATAAGGCATCATCTGTTTGATACGTTCTTCCCAAACATTATCCGGCTCGCCCATCGATACCCACACGTCGGTATAAAGGAAATCAACGCCTTTTACGCCTTCGTCCACGCTTTCGGTAAGTGTAATTTTGGCGCCGGTTTCTGCTGCGATTTCACGGCAGGTGGCAACGAGGTTTTCTTCAGGCCACGATTGTTTAGGGGCTACCGCTCTGAAATCCATACCCATTTTAGCTGCTCCAACCATCAGTGAGTTGCCCATATTGTTGCGGGCATCGCCCAAATAAGCAAAGCTCACCTGGTGAAGCGGTTTGTCGCTGTGTTCCATCATGGTGAGGAAATCGGCAAGAATTTGTGTGGGGTGAAACTCATTGGTAAGGCCGTTCCAAACCGGCACGCCGGCATATTTTCCGAGCTCTTCAACGATATCCTGGCCAAAGCCACGATATTCAATACCATCATACATACGACCCAAAACGCGGGCGGTGTCTTTCATAGATTCCTTTTTACCGATTTGGGATCCGGAAGGGCCTAAATAAGTTACGCGTGCACCCTGGTCATAAGCGGCAACTTCGAAGGCACAGCGTGTGCGTGTGGACGCTTTTTCGAAAATCAGGGCAATGTTTTTGCCGTTGAGCCGGGGTTGCTCGGTTCCGGCATATTTCGCCTTTTTAAGATCGGCCGAAAGTTCAAGTAAAAATTTGATTTCCTGTGGAGTGAAATCAAGCAGTTTCAGAAAATTTCTGTTTCTCAGATTAAATGCCATAGTAATAATGTTAAACGTTTAAATATGATTGAATTAATTATCTAAATTCTGATTAGGGCTACAAAATTAAGGATATTTTGTTATCTTTTTCACAATAAAGGTATGGGTAAAAATCCTTAGAAGTAAAAGGCTGTAAACAATTTAACGAAAAGTTGGAAGTAATTCAATTCCTGTCCTTCTAATCTCCACCGAGAAAGGATTACCTGAATAAAAATGTTGATATGAAATAGGATGAGGTTCTATTCTAAAATCAATTTGAGTAGCTAAAATCATGAGTTGCACCTGAAGATCAAAACGTTTTGAATTATCCAGATTTTTAAAAATCCAAGCAATATCAATATCACTTTCATTTGAGAAATTGCCTTTGACGTATGATCCAAATAAATAAGCTGTTTCAAGATTATCATAGGACTTCTTAATCAGCTCAATATAAGACGTTATGCTCTGATCAATTTTTTTATCCATCTTCTGATTGTTTTCAGTTTGTAGATCCATTCTTCTGTATATTGTGCTGTGCATTGTTGCTTAAAACTCATTTTATAGTCGTCATACCTTGCATTGATATTGAAGGCAGTAATTGTAATCAAATCATGTTTCATTTCTTCAGACAAATTCAAATTACATTTTTCAGCAATTCGTAGTAAGTTATGAATGAAGGGAGGATAATCAGCATTTACTTTTACATATTATGCTTTTAACAGTTTTTCAACCATCAAATGTCCTATAAACAATGACCAATTATATCTCTTTGACTTATACATGGCTATCATGGTATCATAATCATCATCAGAACCATCTAACCAATACAGTATGAGTTTGGAAGCATTAAAATCATCTGATTTCATAATTTCAAAACTACAACAATAAAAGCTATTCTCCATTAAAAATTTTTAATTCATATTTCGCGGGTTTAATCATATCATAACTCCTTTCCCTACTTTTGCAGCATGATAATCATCGACAATACCATCGTAAGTCAGGATTTTTTGACAGCCAAATTTATTTGCGACCTGCCTCGCTGTAAAGGTGAATGCTGTGTGGCCGGCGATGCCGGTGCGCCACTCGAAGAAGCAGAGATCAGCTTGCTGGAAGACAACCTGGATCAAATTAAACCATTTATGCGTCCTGAGGGTTTGCAGGTGGTGGAGCAGGATGGTGTTTTTGATTATGACGAAATGGGACAGTTTGTTACGCCACTTGTTGATGGCAGGGAATGCGCTTTTGTTGATTTTCATGAAAATGGCACCGCTTTTTGTACCATCGAAAAATCCTTTAATGCCGGAAAAAGTGCTTTCAGAAAGCCGGTAAGCTGTCATCTTTATCCGGTGAGGCTTATTGAAAAAGATGGCTTTATTCACGTTAATTACCACCAATGGAGCGTTTGTGTACCCGCTAAGCGAAAAGGGGAAAAAGCGGGCCTGCCGCTTTACAAATTTTTGAAGGATGCACTAACCCGGCGCTTTGGAGAAGATTGGTATAAGCGCCTGGAAAAAGAGGCCGCAGCCAAAGGTTATTGAATCCGTTAATTGCTCAAAACCAACCGATAACAAATTTTTACTTGACTTTTTTATTTTCTTGATTACTTTTGTACAATATTAAACTAAATAATTAGTTATAGAACTATCAACATAGTTACAATGAAAGAACTTACAAAAGCTGAAGAACAGATTATGCAGGAATTGTGGACGCTCGAAAAGGCATTTGTGAATGATATACTGGACAAGCTGCCTGAGCCTAAACCCGCTTACAATACGGTTTCCACCATTGTTCGCATACTCGAAAGAAAAGGTTTTGTAGGTCATCAGGCTTATGGTAAGAGCCATCAGTATTTTCCGCTCGTAAGCAAAAAAGAGTATTCCAAACATTTGTTTAAAAATCTGGCAGGCAATTATTTCAGCAATTCTGTAAAACAGATGTTTTCTTTTTTTAGTCACGAAAAGAAATTAAGCCTGCAGGAATTGGAGGATCTGAAAAGTCTGATAGAAAAAGAAATAGCACACAAAACATCAAATCAATAGTACAATGGAAGCCCTGCTGAACTGGAATTTACGTGCTGCACTTTACCTGCTGATTTTTGCAGTGGCCTACCTGCTGTTTTTGCGGCGGAATGTCAGTGTCGGCTTCAATAGGTTTTACCTGCTTCTGTCAACAATTTTGGCTGTTGTGTTGCCCTTTGTTTCATTCAGTTTATTTACGGTGCGCAACGAAACGGTACAAATGGCTTTTCAGTTGCCCCAAATCATCGTAGGATCAGTTGCCCAATATGATGAAGGAATTGCGCAAGAGCAGGGTTTTGGCATCAAGGCAGCATCCGTTTTCGCTTGGATAAGCCTGTTTTTTTTGATGCTGTTTGCAGTGCGGCTGGTCTATATATTTTGGATGATCCGCAGCAATCAGCGCGAAAAGTATAACGAGATGGTATTGGTACAACTCAATACAGATCGTGCACCATTTTCTTTTTTTCATTGGTTATTTGTTTCGGATAAACTTCAGCAAGACGAGAGATTTGAAGCAGTTCTGGCACACGAAAAAGCCCATGCAAACCGCTGGCATTCGCTTGATGTTTTGGTATTTGAAATACTGCAAACGGTGTTTTGGTACCATCCGGCCTGGTATTATTTGCGACATGAAATAAAAAGCATGCACGAATTTGAAGCCGATAAACTGGCATTGCTGCATATCAGCAAGCCAAACTATCAAAAAACACTGCTCGAACTTACTGCTATGGGCGGTATGGTATTATTAACCAATCCTTTTAATGTTTCACTAATTAAAAAACGTTTACTTATGATGAATCGAATCAATGGGAAGCAGCCTGCCCGAAACTGGCTAAAAATACTGTTATTGCTGCCCTTTTTGGCTGCAGTGATAGCTATACAGTCGTGCAACTTTGCAACTGACAACGTAGAAGAAGTAAAACTGGAAGAAGATAAAACGCCTGCCTTTAAGCAAGAACAAGCGCCAGGCGAAGAAGTTTTTACAGAAGTTGAGGTTATGCCCGAATATCCAGGAGGCCCACAAGCCATGATGAATTTTTTGACTAACAATATCAACTACCCCGAACAAGCGCGTCGCGATAGTATTCAGGGAAGAGTCTTTGTTAATTTTGTTATCGAAAAAGACGGTGCTGTTTCCAATGTAACGATCTTAAGAGGTATCGGAGGCGGCTGTGATGAAGAGGCCAAACGGGTAGTAAAATTGATGCCCAAATGGACTCCTGGATATCAAAGAGGACAGGCCGTACGTGTATCTTTTAATCTTCCAATAAAATTTGTGCTGGACTAATTTTTTTCTGTTGTATAACTAAAAAATTAGTTTAAAAATGAGACTGCCCGAATTAGCGGGCAGTTTTTTTTCTGTTAGCCTCCAAAAGTGAAACAGGCACCTGCGGGGAGCAGCGCGCCTGTTTCAATAGGAGAAAATTGAAATGTATAACCAAAACCGTCCTTTAAACGGCAGAAAATTAAAATTGTTCAAATTTTGTTGAAATAAAATTAAATAAATTTTGTAAATCGCTCGAGTTCAGGGAAATAAAAAACATTTTTTTTAAAACGAAACAGGCACCTGCGGGGAGCAGCGCGCCTGTTTCAATAAGAGAAAATTGAAATGTATAACCAAAACCACAAGTAAAACAGCATTAAGCGTTATTTGTTCAATGGTTCGAGTAAAATATCCACATTTATTTGAATTTCTTTCGCAATATTGGTGATCACGGTTTGTGGAATCTTGATATCGTAATCTGCTACGGCTACGTAAAAAGTAGATTTTCCATGAATTGCTCCGTCCTTAACTTCAAAGCTTCCTTTTTCAGAAATTGTTTGAGTTACTCCATGAATCGTCAAGTCGCCCTGGATTTGCGCATCATAGGTGCCGTTTTTGGTGAAGTCAATTGCTGATGCATTGCTCACTTTTCCAACAAAGGTGGCATTGGGAAACTTGTGACTTTCCACATAATTTTCGTTGAAATGTTCCTGCATGAGTGCTTTTTCAAATTGAAAAGACTTCATTAATACCTTAAAAATAAAATTGCCTGTTCCAATATCCAACGCGCAGTTTACCTGATTGTTGAAGGCCTCTATTTTTTCGGTAGGTGCATCTGAATAGAAATCTATTTTGCCGTTTTTGGTGATATATTTTTGTGCGAGAAGCTCGCCGGCCAGCAGTGTCAATATTGCTAAACTGAGTATTTTAATGGTGTTTTTCATGGGATTAAATTTTTAGGTATTTATTTTTATGTTTAATAATCCAGACTGCCGTGTTCCAGTATTACATCTGAATCATTATAGCCTGTGCAAAAGCCTTTAATTGAAATTGATTTGCCCGTATCTGAAGGCACCAATTTATTGGCCTCTTCCGGAAGCAGGCTAATGCGAACGCCTTCGTTGCCAAACATCCCTTCATCGAGGATAAAGTAGGCAATGGTTTGATCTTCATTTTTCTCGACCTTATTTAATTTTCCACTCAGGCGGATAATTTTTCCGTTGTAAGTGGATGCTGCATCGTGCGGATTGTTTTTGAATGCGACAAAAAGTGCTTCTGCATTTGTTTCAAAATCAGGCTTAAGATTGGCATAATCAGGATGTGATTTATTGTATACGAAGACATACATATAGGTAGCACCGGCTAGTCCAATAATTGCCAGAACAAGTAAAACTTTTATCCATTTTTTCATTGTGCTGTGTTTTTTTGAATGTGTAACTGAAAGCAAATATAGCTTAGGCAGTAGCTCAAAAAAAAATGGAATCCGACCAACGGGAAGTCTTTTTGTCTGAATGAGAAAATCTTTGCTTTCAGTGCGGGATATTTTGATTTTTCATTGGCCATTAAGCCATTCACGAAAGTAGGGAGAGCGATCCGTGCTGCTTATAACGTCCTTATCGTGGGCTGGTTTAAGCTTGACTTTGATGCGCGATTTGCTGTAAGTGTAAAGTTTGTCGATGGCCTTGAAACTGATAATCATCGATCTGTTTATTCTAAAAAACTGTTGTTTATCAAGTTGTTCATCAAGCTGTTCCAGACTATTATCGAGCGTATAGCGACTACCATCGTGAAGCATGGCGAATACTATTTTGTCTTCAATATAAAAATAGGCAACATCTTCTACTTCAAAGCTTTTGATTTGGCTGCCAACTTTCACCATCATTCTGTTAAGCTTTTTTGATTCCGTTTGTTGCATCAGATCAGCCAGTTTGGTCCAATCGAATGATGGCGCGGTCTGCCTGCTTCGCCTGAATTTATCAAGGGCAGCTTCGAGTTCCGATTTTTTCAGTGGTTTAAGCAGGTAATCTACACTGTTTACTTTAAAAGCTTTAAGCGCAAACTGATCGTAAGCCGTGAGAAAAATTACGGGACTTCCCACTTCTACCTGCTTAAAAATCTCAAAACTGATTCCATCTGCCAGCTGTATATCCATCAGGATTAAATCGGGAGTAGCATGGTTTTCGAGGAAATCCACGGTTGATTCTATACTATCTAAAGTGGCTAATATTGTAGCTTCCGGCGCTAACTCCTTCAGCATTTTCTGCTGTCGGTTCGCAGTAGCGGGTTCATCTTCAACCAATAAAACAGTGAAAGTGGTTTGATTCATTTTTCTGTGATTAAGGGCAGTTTCACAATAAATTCGGTAGCTGTTTGCTCAATCTGCAGCTTTTTAGCGGCAAAGTGACTGTAGCGTTCAGCGATATTGGTGAGGCCGATGCCTGTTGATTTTTCTTTGGTTTGTTTAAGTTGTAGGGGATTCGAAAAAATCAGATGGGTTTCGTTTGCTGTGATACGGATTTGAAGCGGTTTTGATTGACTGGCAACATTGTGTTTGAGGGCATTTTCGACCAGCATTTGCAAACTCATGGGCGGTATAAGTGTTTCAAGCTGTGTTGCAGCCAGCTCTATTTGCAGATCGAATCCGTTTCCATAGCGTTTTTTCTGAAGTTGGACATAGTTTTTTAATAAGTTCAGTTCCTCACGCAGGCCGATCAAAGGGGTGTCACGAAACTGAAGAATATGCCTGAAATAGTCGCTTAGTTGTTCAACATAGTTGGTGGCTTCTTTTGGGTCTGTGTCAATCAATGCCATCAGCGTGCTGAAGCTGTTAAACAGGAAATGTGGATTCACCTGATTGCGCAGATTGCGGTATTCAAACTCAATTTTTTCCTTTTTGAGTTGTTGTTCGTGCCGTATTTTTTGCATGCGCCTGCGAATCAGCCAAACTATAAAGAGGAGGATTAAAATGCTTGCCGGAAACCAAATATACCATCGGGTCCAAAGAGGACTTAACAGTTTAAATTCTAGAGTTAACCTATTTTTTTCGGCATAAACAGGCTGATTTGTAGCCTGGATGGTCAAAGTATAATGGCCCGGATGCAGCCCATTATAATGCAGCTGATGATCGCGCGTTACAAGCTGATTCAAGTCATAGCCTTTCAGCTGAAAATCAAAACGAAGTTGCTCTGGATCAGGATACCAAAGGGCTGAATAATCAATACTGATCTGATCCTGCTGCGGCGTAAGGGTAAAACTGTCATGCAATGGCAGCGGCTGCATATACGATCGGATGTGGTTGATTTTGAGCAATGGAAAACGATGACCCAACTGTTTTGGATTATGAATGATTTGAATCCCGTAGGGCGTTCCGATAAAAAAATCTCCTTGTTTGCCGGCGAAAATAGCATTCAGATGGGATTCGTATGTTCCCAGTTGATAACGTTCCGATAGCCTGTAAACTTCCATAGTTGTACTATGAATCAGGTCGATACCTTTGTCGGTGACGGCTATTAAAAACGGACCATTGGAATTTTGAAGCGCCGTAACCGTCATCGAGCTTAAACCTTTGTTGATGGTTATATGGCTGAGATTTTGACCATCAAACTTGTAAATGCCATCGTCGGATGCGGCAAACCAAATATTTCCTTCCTGATCTTCTGTAATCGAATAAATGGATTTCACAGCGAGTGAAGCTAAATCCGGACTATGAAAGCGTTCATTTTGAAAATAGCTGATGCCATCGCCATCAGTAGCGAACCATACACGATGTTTGGAATCGATAAAAATATGAAAGATGTAGTTATTACCCAATCCATCTTTCTGGTCAAAGCTTTCAAAATGAGGCTTTTCATGTCCGGTCAACATGCGTGAAACACCTCCCAGGGTTGCGATCCAGAGGTGATTGGCGGTTCCTTTGATCGACAGAACATTGTTATTTGCCAGGCCGTCATTTTCTGTAAACTGCTTTATTTGCAGTGTTTTGGGATTATATTTCAACAGTCCGTCGTCGAAAGTGCCCAGCCACAACATGCCATCAGCTGCTTCGAAGAGACTGGTAATAAATGCATTTTCAAATTTCGTTCCTACCAATTGCTGCCGTGCAGTGCCCGCTGTTTGGGTTATCGGTTGTTGAAATAGGCCTTGTGGGCTGGCATACCAGATATTGTCATTTTTGTCGGTTAGAAGTGCCTGGATATCTGATGTGCCCGTTTCGATAAAACGGATGTTATGACTTGCAGTCCAAATGAGTTTATCCGGACTTACAATCCACATGCCACCCAGTTTGCTTTTGGCCAGCTGTTGTATTCTGTTATCGGGTTCATTGGCTGAATATTTTAACTGTTGAAGCTTTTTATTTCCGGTATCGAAGGCCAATAAATCAGCTTTTTGAGTGGTTATCCAAAGCGTATTTTCATCCAGAAGCAGTTGGCTTACTGCGCCTTGGTTATGGGGATAGTATTCAACTGCTGTTGTTTGCACATCGAAACTACAAAACCCGCCTTCCTGAAACCCCAGCCAAAGCTGATTGCTATCAGCAGCTGCAATAGCAGTTATGATCAAATCGGGCAGCTTGGTGTATTGGCTTATCTGAGGACGATCATGCACGAATTCAATACGCAGCAAACCAGCATCGGAACCTGCCCAAACATTTCCTGAATTGTCGGATTGCAGACTGTAGATAAAATCATCGGGCAGCCTATTTTTGGTGTTAAACTGATGCACAAGTTGATTTTCATGACTTACAAAAATTCCTCCGCCATAAGTGGCAATCCACAGGCGATTCTTGTTGTCAGCAAGCATTTGATTGATCGGATAATGCAACTGAAACACAAACTTTGGTGCTGTTGCCGGCACTTGATTATTAAAGAAAAGCAGTTGTCCGCCACTCAATCCGGCATAAAATCCCTGGTCAACAAATAGCAAGCTGTTTACGGTTTCTTGCTGAAGACTATCAGGCAGCGCAATAGCCACGTACTGCATACCATCAAATTGATAAACTGCGCCTTTGGTACCGAAATGCAATAGACCGCTCAGGTCTTCAGCGGCACAAATTATTGTTTTATTGTCGATAGCATAGCCGGGCTTGTAAACTTTGGTATAAAGGGAGGTCGCTTGCCCCCGATGAGCAACAATTAGCAACAACAAAACAAGTATAAATAGGGTTTTAGTCTTTATCATAAGCCTTTAGTTCCGCTTGAAGTGTCACGGCTATTTCTGTTGCAATTTTTTTTGAGACGACTTTTGGAATCCTGATTTTATGGTCGTCCAGCAGCACTTTGAAATCTGAAGCTATAGTCAGGTTCGTGCTTCCGTAGGTTAATGTAGCTTTGATGATGCGCTCCTGTCTGATACCGTGAATATCAAGAATTCCTTTAGCCCTGACGAGTTGTTTTTCTCCTGTTTTCCATTGAAGTGGCTCGATAATTTTTCCGCTAAAGGAAGTACGCTGATATTTATTTGTCTCCATATAGTTTTCGTGGAAATGTTCTTGCTGCAACGAACTGTTGAAGCCTTCGATAGTATGGTTTTCGATTACAAATAGCACGGTATTTTGCGCGGTATCGATAGCACCTTTTACCTGACTGCTGCCGGCTTTTATTTGTTCGAGCGGAGCATTAGAAACGAAATCTACACGACCACTTTCAGTTAAAAACACCGAATTGTTTTGGGCCGAAAGGATTTCGGGTAGCAAACAGCATACAATAACAGATAGGATCAAAGTTTTCATAAACAATTAGTTAAGACTAAAATCAAGGATCACTGGATTATGATCACTTGCTTCGAAATTAAGGTCAAGAGCTGCGACATTTTTAAGGGTAATATTGGGCGACAGGATAAAATAATCGATTGTTGTGCTGTTTGTTATCCCCTTGTTATAGGCCTGATTCAAATACCGGTTAGTGGGAGTTTTGGTATCAAAGGCAAAGGTCCAGCCAAGCGGAAAAAAGTTGTCCGGAATGGCAACCGGCGAAGCTGCAAACCGGTGTCCGCCATAGTTCTTTGATGGACTAAATCCGGGTGGATTCATATTCCAGTCGCCGCCTGCTATTACGTAGTTTCCCAATTCATATTCCATCAGCATTTTCTGCTGAATACTACTAAGCTCCAACAGCATCTTATTGGGGTCTTTGATAAATGCTGAATTATGTGTGTTAAGTATCACAAGTTCGTTGCCGGAAGCAGTGGCAAAGCGGGTTTCAATAAAGCAACGATCCAGCAAAAACATACGATCGGGCCAGCCTGCTATTTGCGGGTAGGCATAACGCGTAGCACTGACTGTATTATAGCTCGAAAAGCTAATCATTCCGGCTTTTACCTGTCCCATGGGTTCGCTTAGCGGTATCGGAACGAAAGGAATCTGATAATTAATCGCTAAAGCACTTTCGTGGTTTGGCAATACTTCGGCAATTTGAGTGTGTTGATTGGTGCCATAGGATCGTTTGGCATCAATATCAACTTCCTGAAGTAAAATGAAGTCGGCATGAGCCTGCTGAGCAATCCACCGGCTTATCGCATGTAACCATTCCTGACTTTGTGATATACCCGCTCTAACGCGCTGACCGCCATCGTAAAAAAAGTCCATACTGCTGCCCAAACCACCGTATCCGGCATTCCAGCTGATTATGCGCAGCTCAGAAGTACTCACCTGATGCTTGTAAGCCTGACCTGATAGCTGAATGGGTTGTTTTTGGGTAGGTGCAAAATCATTGAGATTTATAAAAAGCAGGAACAACCCAATGATCAGAACGAGTATCAGAAAGATTGAAAAAATCAAGCGAAAAAAAATAGCCGAAAGCTTTGCAATGATTGATTTTGAAGATTTTTTGTCAGCTTGCATACGGTTGAAATATCGGGTTGTTGATGCTGCTAAGATAAATGTTTTCTTGTGGATTGCAGATAATAGGATATTAAAACAGAATTTCGCCTTTTTTTTATGAGATTAACATTTTTTATCAGCCTGATTAAAATATTATTGCCCGGAAGGTTTTACATTCGCCCTTGCTATGAAATGGTTATCCCTCATTTTTTTATTACTTTTTTCAGGCATGCTGGGCCGTTCTGTTCAAGCACAGGAAATCAGGAAAGTGCATGGCCGGATACTTTCGGCCGATAGTCTGCTACCGGTTTCCAATGTGCATATTATCAGCAAGTTTGCCAAGCGTGGAACGATAAGTAATAAACAAGGATTTTTTGCTTACAGGGGATACGATACTGACACCATTTTACTCAGCTCGATAGGCTATGAACGCAAGGTTATGGGCATTTCAGACACTTTATTGGATCAGCCTGGCGGGCTGTATATCCTGCTGGAGAAGGATACCGTGCAAATGAATGAAGTAGTGGTGAGGGCTTTTTACGACTGGCCAACCTTTAAATATTTATTCGTTCATATGGAGCCTGTGAAAGCATTTGAAATAGAAGATTTTAGCTTAGAACTGGAAAACAGTCTTGTTGGTGTTCAGCCTGCACCTTTAACCATCAAAGGACCAATCCAGGCATTGTATGACCTATTTAACCACATGGCAAGGCTTCAGCGGCGACTCGAGCGCAATCGCAAAGCGTACAATGAGCAGTTGATCCGTGAAGGACGCGTTCAGGATACGATTCCTGAAATTCCCGAGCACCGGCAAAAGTAAATAAGCAGTAGTTATCGAACTTATTCAGAGGTATTTTGTTTGAAATGCAGGGTTTAAACGCACTCAACTGTCATCATTTAAAAGGACATCTATTATGACAAAATTTATACAATCAATTTTTTTCCTGTCAATGTTTTTTAATGTTTGGGTTGCTCAGGCTCAAACAATAGGAGATACACTATTTAGTTTTAACGCAGGTGTACTAACCCCTACCCCGGATCGTGGACTGGCAGGTATAGTGTTTGCGGAAGATCACTTTTGGATTACGGGTTTTGATCCGGATGACAATTACAGGCATAAGCTTTACAAGGTGTCTTCTGACGGAAATACGCTTGTGGATTATTTTGAGTATCCTTTTGGTTTTGCTGGTTGGAAAGGGCTGGCCTATGACGGCAGTTTTCTTTATGTTGCGGATGTAGATACTATCAGACAGTTATCATTAGACGACGGGCAGGAAACCGGTGTAAAAATTCCAGGTCCGATCTATTATCAATCTGGTTTGACATATGATCCTGAATCTGATCACTTTTGGGTGAGTGGTGATGGTCAGCTGATTTATGAAATAGATCGTGATGGAACAATTGTTAATACGATAAATTTTCTGATTGATCAGGGTGCAACAGGCCTGGCCTGGGACACCTGGACAGCCGGAGGGCCTTATCTTTGGGTTTGGTCAACCAGGGTTTATCCTGATGAAGTTCGGCCTGTAGCCTATCAGATAAATCCTGCAACAGGGCAATTTACAGGGCTTACATTTGAAGGAGTGATTATGCATCCGGGCGGTGAGCTTTTTGCGGATTATTCTCTCGGAGCAACATTGTCTGACGAAATTATTGAAGGTAAGGTGGTTTTTGCGGCATTGCATGGAACAAGTTATCAGCAAAATAATGATCAGCTTGATTGGGTAGTTGGATATGATCTTGCGCCCGAAACTACTGGCGTTCCAGGTCCGGAGATTTTAGTAACACCACCATTTATTGAAAACGATTTGCTACCAGGCGACTCTTCTTCAGTATTGCTTACGATAAGTAATCTTAGCGATACTTTCGGGCTGGATTGGTATGCCACACTTGAATATCCAGGGATGCCAGATTCGGCAAATATGCCCGGTCAATTGTTGAACTCATATTCTCTTTCTGCGCTAACCTCAGCAGACCGCTTCACCGCGATAGCTTATCTTGATAATCATTTTTATGCCCTTTCAACTCTTGCTGGTGATGAGGCAAAACTTTATGAAATTAATAGCAATCTGGATAGTGTTCTCAGCGAGCAGGTTATACTTAACTATCCTACTCCTTTCAGGACGATGACAACAGACGGCCAATTCCTGTATTTTGACGGCACATATGTTATTACGCAATTTGACCCTGTTGGAGATACGGTTACTGATTTCTTTATCAAGCCTTCTTCAGGTTTAAGTAGTGCGCTGGCAGTTGATCTTCAAAAAGATCACTTTTATCTTGGATATCTTAACGGGCTGTTTCGCGAGATCAACCAGGATGGAGATTTGATTAATCAATATGTTTTTCCGGATGATATTTCTGGCTTGGCATGGGATGAGTGGTCGCCGGGCGGGCCATTTTTGTGGGTAGCACACAAAGATGAAATTTCCGGCAATACTTATGCCTCCAGAATAGAACCTTTTACAGGCGATTTAACAGGACCGTCTTTTGTGATAGCCGATTCTGCCACCGAACATAAAGCGCTTTATATTTCACCTGATTTTATTGCAAATAAGCTTGTACTCTTTTCGCTCGACAGCGACGAGGAAACAGATGTTGATAGTTTAAGAATATTTGATTTGGCTGCTACTCCTGCACCCGGCTGGATCAGCCTTCAAAAGCCTTCCTATGGTTTTGTTGACCCATTGGATAATGACAGCCTTTTTGTGAAACTGCATGCCATTATGGAAGACACCTTAATGACAGCACAGTTAGTAATTAATAGCAATGATGTGCTGAATCCGAGGACGGTAATTCCTGTAAACTTCAGGATGTTGCCTTCTACAATCACGCAAATAGCAGAACAAAAAACACTGATGGCCGTTAGATTTATTCCCTGTTCCGGCCGATCAGCTTTTGAATATCCGACTAGTAGCGCAGACAGAAAATCAGACCTATAAGGTGTTTGATATGAACGGACGCGTTTTGCTGCAGGGATCCGTTGGCAAAAATACTTCCCTTTTTCAACTTAAAACGGCTGATCTTCCTGCCGGAATGTACCAGCTCCTTATTGAGGGAGTGAACAATTCTGCTACGGGAAGATTTTTAATTCGCTGATTGGTTTTGATCGGCTGTAGGTGCTTTGGCATTGGCCGCAATAGTTTTCTGCAGCACAAGGTTGCAGGGAACAGAAAGCAGTTCACCTTCGGTAGTTCTGATATACATAAAAAACAGCGTAATATTTTCGACCATCCCTTCGATGGGCATCTCCTTATCCATGATCTTAATCCAACCGCCAATATGAATCGGATGGTTGAAAAACAGGATCAGGCTGGCAGTAATATTGGAAAGGATAGACCATTGTGCTACAAAACCAATTGCTAATATAGTAAGTATGGAAGTGAGGAACAAAAACAATTGCTGTGGATCAACGCCCCAAATAGCTATTAATCCTACTATTGCCAGGATAAAAATGAAAAGGTGTACGATCTTATAAATGATCTTTTTGCGTTGGAGCGCAAAATGAATCCGTTTGTCGAGTCGCCTGAGCACAGCTCTGAAAATCATATTGCCTGCGAAAAGCAATAAAAACAGAATAAGGGTTCCGAGTATTTGAAGATGGATTGTGTTCATGTTTTACTGTTATTTAGGCTCGCGGTTAGGGTGCGTGCCACATTATTACTACTTATTTTCTCTGAAATACAATAACCTCCGGTTCTTGCTGCAACTTTATATTCAATTATCTCTATGTTTCTTACGCGTATTAAATAGCATGCGCTAAGCAGGGTTCAAATCAATGAAACTCCCTAAGGCTCTCATGAATTCCCTTGTGAATTTCGAACCAGAATTTCAATCCCGCCTCAAACTTATCCTTTTCAAACGCCTCGATCCACGTATTTAGCTCCTCATTAACTACACCGTCTTCATCTGCTTTTTTCTTCAGGAAATGATAAACGAAGTCCACATTGCGCTCCGTTTCCCAGAAAACAGAAGCATTGCGGCTATTGATCCGGGTGGCTGTAAGCCTAATCTTTTGCAGATAATCATCCCGCTGGCCATAAAGTTTCTCCATCACATCCGGCAGTATTTCTTCGGCCCAGGCACGATGGAAACGACAGAATCCAAGGTTGTCCAACATCAGCTCACTGATCATGCGTTCCGCATTTTGCCTTCCCAGTTCGCGCGGCGGGATAAAATCCTTGCCGTAAACCATATAATATTTTCCCGCGATGGCCATCGGTGAAAGTACACCGGGTGTCCAGTATTGATTGGGTACCATCCACCCTTGCCGGGCAAAGCCGACATGCACGAAGCGATCAATGACCCCAACTCCTTTTTCGCGCGACAAGTGACGAGCCAACTTTCGGGCACCAAGCGAAAGGTCAATTTTGCCATCCACCTTAACCATTTCATCAAGCAGCGCCGCTCCAATTTTGGCATTGTGCATGGAGTCTTTCACCACATCAAAATCCTTCAGTGAAAATTTAGGTTTCTGTTCCACTCCCAGCTCCTGTGGCTTGATCAAATCATCTGCCATGCAATCCATCAGCCAAGCCAGCACCCCACCTACCGATATCGCATCGAAACCATAAGCGTCTGCTTTACCGTTGAGCAGTTCGGCGGCACGCTGATCGAACACCCCACACAGTGGTCCCATTGTCTGATACGGTTCGTAGTCTTTCTTAAATTCATCGTTCATTTTCTTGCAAACGGCCACACAGGGCTCTCCACAGTTTTTTTGCTGCTTCTTTTCGATGGTTTCCTCGTTAAACTGCTTGAGGTAATGATCCACAACAAAGCGTTTATGCAGGTTCAGGCGCTCCTCTTTAGTCATATAAAGCGTCCGGTAATTGAAAGCAATGATTCGTTCATTCAGTGTAGCGAAGTTTACGCCGAAGGTTCCTCCCGTATTAAATACCGGATCGAACCTGTATTTGGTAGTGACCTCAAGGTCTTTGGCCGCCATCTTTTTTTCATACCTGTCGTGAAACCATTGGTCGGCTACCTTACGATCCCTGAAATCCTCATCTACCCATGTACCCCCGTATATGATGCCCACTATGCCATGCTGCTGCAAGAGTTTGGTTCCGAAGCCTCCTCGTCCGGCCCAACAATCCACGGCAGTGAGCTCTCCTTTCTTAACAGGTGCTGATGCAATCGCTCCGTTGTCAGTATGCATGGCAGCCGGTCCAACAGCCAGCACCCTGGGTTCTTTCTCGTAGTGCGAAGAGAAGCGATCCAGGGCATGCTGCATCACCCCGTAAACGCCTCCCTTGCCCGATTGCCATAAGGTTTCGGGATGCACAGTATGCAGCTCCACCTCAATTTCTTCTCCGTGGTTCCGGTTGAGATAGAGAATAGATGGCATATCGGCCTTCCCTATTATGGAGAACATATTGATGCCCAGGTTGTCGAATACCAAAGCTGCCCCGCCCATGGAAGAAATGTAGAACCCATGCCATGAGGGTGAAATACCCGTAAAAATAAGTCTGTTTGATCCCGGGAAAACCGATCCTGCCAGCAGCCCTGCGCCCACATTCAGGCTGTTGTGTTTATAGGCAAGGTGAATGCCCAGATCGACAGGGCCATAGAAGGCTCCAATTGGATACTTGTTTATCCGATAAAATCCATTGGAGGCATCAATCATCAATACCCGCATGTTTTCTGTTCTTTTTTCTGGCATGATATTATGTTTTTTTCGAGCTATTATCTACTGACAAATATAGTAAAATCATGCGTTTTATGGGTATTGAAAGTAATGAAAATCAACCGGTGGCACCTTCTTTTTTACAGTAGCAATACTTTTTTTTAAAAAAAATATTGTCCGCTTCGATTAGTCCACAGCATTGCACCACTGCTGTGGTTTTACTTAATAAATCTCAAGAATAGCGTAGGTTGTTTCATTATACTTAAATGGTTCACCTTTCCTTTTGTTCTCCATTGCTGAAAAAATAGGAGCCTTTGCAGAAATCCCGATAAAGGTTGCACCCTCTATTTCTATTTTGTCAAGGGAAATGGAAATATAAAAATTTAACTTATTCGTTATTACAACAGCTCCCTGCTCAACTATTGTATGAGCTATGGTTGGATTTATTGATTGCAGACTGGATAATTCCATTCGGGAAAAAGTAAGCTCCTTCTCGTAATTTCTTAACATGTCAACCTTACCAGCCATTCGTTCTTCGGTTTGACTTGCAGAATGTTTATTAGCATTTGCATCTGCTTTTAATACTTTCAACCGGCTTTCGAAATTTTCAACGACTTCTTTTTGTTGTTGCAGGCAGGCCTCATGCAATTTAATTTTATCCATACTCTTTCTATTGGTATTTATGATCCTTTCAAAGATAATATTTTTTTTGTGAGAGAATTGAAAAAATAGTTATTATCTTAGGTAACATTGAAGCTGAACGAGATCAAATCGCTAATCCGGCAGAAGGGCTGTTTGCCATTTGTATACCCTATTTTCCATTTATGTAACAAATACAAGCCTAACCACACCCTCAACTCACCGCACAAGCCGCAGTAGCCACGCTCACTTTAATGTCCGGAATTTGTTTCAACACTTGTCCGCAGGCTTCAAGCGTAGAACCTGTTGTGATTACATCATCCAGCAAAAGAATATGCTTTCCGATAAGTTTTTCTTCATTTTTTATGGCGAAGATGTGTTTCACATTTTCCCAGCGGGCCTGGCGCGATTTTCTGGTTTGGGTGGTGGTGGCCACAGCGCGATAGAGCACATCGGCAGCTATTGGCACCGGAAAAGTGTTTCTGATTCCCTGTGCAATCACCTCGCTTTGATTATAGCCGCGCTGGTGCTGTCTTTTGGGGTGCAGCGGGACAGGAACCAAATAGTCAATCTGCTGGAAAAGCGGTTCATTTTGAAAGCATTCTCCCATTTGCTCACCCAGGAAAATTCCCGCATGCCGATTGCGTTTGTATTTGAGCTCATGCACCAGGTGCTGTATTTTGCCTTGTTTACTAAAGAAAAAGGTGGCAGCAACCGCTTCAAAATGAATTCTTCCCCAAAAAATGCGGGCGAGCGGATTGTCAAGTTGTTCTTCATATCCTGTTTTTGGAAGCAAATGCCGACAGCTTAAACATACCGTTTTTTCGTTACGCATCAGCCCTGTGCCGCAAGCTGCGCACACCTCCGGATAAAGCAACGATAGCATGGAATGAAACACTTCTGTGTAGCGCATTTTTGTGGACGTTTTTTTAAAATGGCTGATTTTTTGGCTGTTCCAAAAATAAATAAAATAAACGTAATTTTGGCTATTCCAAATTCGGAATTTTAATTGGCAATCAGGCTGCTTTTCTATGGAAGAATCTATTTCGCAGAGTACCGGCTTTTCGCTTCTTAAAGTCAAAGGCTTACAAATCAGTTTTTTTTCTGACGGTAAATGGCAGCAGGCTGTTTGTGGCATTGATTTTTCGGTTGATAAAGGAAAAACCCTTGGCATTGTGGGAGAGTCAGGTAGCGGTAAATCAGTGAGTTCGCTGGCACTGATGCGTTTGCTTGATAAGCAGAACAGCCGTGTTGAAGCCGATGAGATACTTTTTAACGGGCAGTCGCTCTTGAATTTCTCAGAGCGGCAAATGCGGAATCTGAGAGGAAAAAACATGGCCATGATTTTTCAGGAGCCTATGACGTCGCTCAATCCGGTGTTTCGCTGCGGCGATCAGGTAGCCGAAGCATTGCGGGTGCACGAAAACCTGAGCAAGCATGAAGCCCGCGAACGCGTTCTGAGCTTGTTTCAGCAGGTGCAGCTGCCGCGTCCCGAAGCCATTTACCGGGCTTATCCTCACCAGATTAGCGGCGGACAAAAGCAGCGTGTGATGATTGCCATGGCGATTTCGTGCAAGCCGGATTTGTTGATTGCCGACGAACCGACTACCGCTTTGGATGTTACCGTTCAGAAGGATATACTGTTGTTACTCAAATCATTACAAAAGCAATATGGCATGGGTATGATTTTTATCACCCACGACCTGGCCGTGATTGCTGAACTGGCCGATGATGTTGCCGTAATGCATCAGGGTAAAATCGTGGAACAGGGTCCGGTAAAAAACCTGCTCGAAAACCCACAACATCCCTACACCAAAGGACTCTTGGCTTGCCGGCCACCGCTGAAGATCCGATTAAAACGCCTGCCTGTGGTTCGCGAATTTATGGAAGGTCGATGGGAAGGGGGAGCAAATCAGATTCAGCAGGAACTCCAATTTTCCGATCAGGAACGGAAATTGCTGCATGAGCAAATGTATTTGAAGCAACCCATTTTAACGGTTGATCAGGTAAAGGCCTGGTTTCCGCTGCGCAAAGGCTTATTGGGCAGGACTTACGATCATGTGAAGGCCGTTGACAATGTTAGTTTTGAGGTTTTTCCGGGCGAAACGCTGGGGCTGGTTGGCGAATCAGGCTGTGGAAAAACTACATTAGGACGGACACTGTTGCGCCTGCAGGAATTAAACGGAGGTCAAATCACTTTCAAAGGTCAGCAAATAAACCTATTGGATAAACAAAGTTTCCGTAAGATGCGCAAACACATACAGATCATCTTTCAGGATCCGTATTCTTCGCTTAACCCGCGTATGAGTATTGGCAACGCTATTGCTGAGCCTATATTGGTGCACCGATTGGCTCGCTCAGCCAAAGAACGGCGCGAAAAGGTGATCACTTTGCTTGAAGAGGTAGGTTTGGGTGCTGAACATTACTACCGCTATCCGCATGAGTTTTCGGGCGGACAACGGCAGCGCATCAGCATTGCCCGCGCCCTGGCTGTGGAGCCGGAGCTGATTATCTGCGACGAATCGGTGTCGGCACTCGATGTGTCTGTGCAAGCGCAGGTGCTTAATTTGCTCAATCGCCTTAAAGCCGAAAGGGGACTTACTTATATTTTTATCTCGCACGACCTGGGTGTAGTCAGGTTTATGTCGGACCGCATTCTGGTGATGAAAGACGGCCACATGGAAGAGCTGGCCGAAGCAGATACACTTTTTCAACAACCGCAATCAGATTATACCAAAAAGCTTATTGAAGCTGTGCCGGGAATTAAGTTTTTTGAGAACTAAGCGTGCACCAATAAAATTGAATTTTTCAAACTTTCTATTTTTATCGGCTGATAAGGCTGTGTAGGTGTTAAAAAATAGAGATAGCCAGCTGAAATAAATTCATCAAAAAATCCTACTTTGCAGAAAATTTCACGGCATGCACGGCTTAACTATTACAAAGCGGCTTACCCTATATTTCCTGCTGATGGGATTGCTTATTATAGCAATAATTGGCAGTTATTCATATGTGAAAGCGCGTGAGGCCTTGATGCAGCGAACTTTTCACCAGCTGATATCCCTGCGCATGGAGAAGAAAAACAGAATCGAAAACTTTTTTCAGCAGCGCTATAATGACCTGAACAACATTAGTCATCTTAACGATAGTAAGGAAATAGCCGGTTTGATCAGGAATGACTCAAATCCGGAGCGCACAGCTGCCAGCAACATTTTCAACCATTATTCAGGAACTTATCTTCAGGCACTTGGTATTTATTCCCATGCCTATTATTTGCATAAAGACGGATATGGTTTTGTTTTTCAAACCGACAGGGCCAAAAGCGAAGCAGCATTTATCCGACCCGAATCTGTTGACCACCTGCGAAATTGGCTAAGGGATCATGACAGCATCCTTCCGGGCATTTTGGAATACCATGAGTTCCCACAAATAGAAACCGCCGGTTTTCTCCTGGCACAAAAGATTAGCGATACAGAGTGTTATTTGATATTGAATATTCCGGTGTCGAATATCAATCACATTATGATCGAGAACAACATGCACAATGGTTTGGGCGAAACCGGCGAAAGTTATTTGGTGGGTCGCGATCAGCTGATGCGCAGCTCGTCCCGTTTTCAGGCCAATTCTGCTTTCAATACACGGGTCGAAACAACGGCTGTGGAACTGGCGTTGCAAGGCAATACTGGTACAGGACAGGTTAAAGATTACCGGAATATTGACGTATTAAGTGCCTATTGCCCGGTCGAAATTCCTGGCTTGGATTGGGTTATGCTGACCGAAATTGACAAGCGTGAAGCCATGATTCCGATCAATAATGTGCGCAGCAATATCCTTTATCTCTCTGTAATTCTTTCGCTTCTCGTGTTTGGATTGGCAGCTTTGCTTTCGTCCATCATTACTTCGCCCATTCGCAGCTTACGAGCTGAAACCGAAAAAATAACCCGGGGGCAATATGGTAGTCAGGTCCAAATTCAGCGTGACGACGAAATTGGTGATTTGATCAAGGCTTTCAATAGCATGAGCCTCGAACTCAAAGAAAATGCCCAAAAGCTGGAGAAGGAAAAGCTGTTGCGATTGAGCAGTATGATCGACGGACAGGAGATGGAGCGGCAGCGCCTGTCGCGCGAAATTCATGATTCGCTGGGGCAGTCCATCCTGGCCATCAAGCTTAAGGTGGATCAACTTTTGAAGCCGGCCACTACTATTCCCACAGAAACCACAACAGAAATCCGGCAACTTTTTTCTACTGCTTTGAACGACATCCGCGCCATATCAAAGGATCTGATGCCGGCTGTGCTCAGCGAATTCGGGCTAGCTGAAGCCATTGCCAACCTTGCTTCCGACAGCATGAAAGCCAGCGGAATTGAAATAGACTTCAACGACACAAATTTTGCGGCCGAAACAGACAAAAAAACGGAGAATTACCTTTACCGGATATGCCAGGAAGCGATCAATAATATCATTAAACACTCCGGAGCCGAAAGTGCACATATTGTTTTGATGGCTGATAATGAAAATATTAAACTGACAATAAAAGATAATGGCCGGGGCTTTGACGCGAAACACATCAAAAACTCCGGTCATGGTTTGACGCATATGAAAGAAAGGGCCGAACTGCTGGGTGGCTCATTCCTGCTTCAGTCGCAGCAAAACAAAGGAACTGAAATTGAAATCATTATACCCATAAAGAGGAGTAAATCATGATTAAACTTATACTCGCTGATGATCATAAATTATTTCGGGAAGGTGTTCGCTCTATTCTGGAAAGCGCAAAGGACATTGAAATAGTGGATGAAGTTGCTGATGGCCGTGCGCTGATCAATAGCTTGCGAAAGCATGAAACCGATATGATCATGCTCGACATCAGTATGCCCGGAATTTCAGGTATTGAGGCATGCCGGATCATTCGCAAAGAATATCCTTGTCTGAAAATTCTGATGTTGTCGATGCACGGAGAGGAGAGCTTTGTGCGCTCAGCCATTGAAGCCGGAGCCAATGGCTATTTACCCAAAGAAATTGATCATAGCGAGCTCATCGAAGCCATTCATATCATCCACCAGGGTGGGAATTATTACAGCAAAGACATTTCTTATAAGCTCATTAACAGTTATCTGAATAAAGATAAACAGCAACTTACCCCAAGAGAAAAAGAAATCCTGGTGCTGGTTTGCGACGGACTGACGAATAAGGAGGTTGCCGACCGGCTCTTTATTTCGGTTAGAACCGTTGACTGTCATAAAAATAACATCCTGCAAAAGTTAGGACTGAAATCATCAGTAGATTTGGTTAAGTATGCGCTTAAAAATGAGCTGATAAGCCTGTAGTTCCGGGTTCTGTGTTTTATCGATTTCGGGCTGAAGAACTAAGTAAATTACCTATTTCCCCTCTCTTATTTCCCTAGAAAAATTTAGGTTTTATTGCTGATTTACAGGCATTATGGCATGGTCTATTTTTGCGATTATAACCAAAAACTAAAAGCCTTGATAAAATCTAAATCATTAATCATCGTTGTTTTGATTCTTGGCATTTCCACTATGATGCATGCACAAGAAGTCAATTCGAAAGTTAATTTCAATGCCGGAGCCGACTTTATGAGTCGTTACATCTGGCGGGGTGCTCAGTTTGGCGGTAATGCGCCCAGCGTGCAACCGGCACTGACAATGAGCGCAGGAAACCTGGAAATTGGCGCCTGGGGTGCTTTTTCTACTGCCGGAGCCAATATCGGTCAGGAGGTTGACCTCTACATTTCCTACACTTTCAATCAGGAGATGTTTACGGCTACATTATCTGATTATTTCTTTCCGGCCGAAGGCGTCGATTACAATTATTTCGAGTACAGGAATGACTCGACCGGCCATATTTTTGAAGCTGCCTTAAGCTTTAACGGAACCGATAAACTACCGCTCAGCCTGCTGCTGGCAGTAAACTTTTATGGCGCAGATGCCAGTCGCATAAATGATGATCCCAACGATCCGGAGTTCAACAAAAAGGATGGCATCCAGTATTCCTCCTATGCTGAATTGGGCTATTCCACCGCTGTAAATGATGTAAACCTTGACTTATTCATGGGTTTCAATCTGATTGCACCCAAAAAAGCCGATTCTAATACCGGCTATGATGGCGAAAGCGGTTTTTATGGGAAAAACAGGGGGTTGGTAAATCTGGGAGTTACGGCCTCCAAGGAGCTTGCCATCACGGATAAGTTTTCGTTGCCAATTCAGGCCTCACTGATTACCAATCCCATGGATAAAAAAATCTACTTTGTTTTTGGATTCTCTTTATAAACATTTATTATCAACTTAAATATTGAAGTCATGTTTGAAGCAACGACTACTTTTATGATTCTATGCACAAGTTTGGTGATGCTGATGACCCCGGGGCTGGCACTTTTTTATGGTGGCCTGGCGGGTAAACGCAATATACTTGGCATTATGATGCAAACCTTTGTATCATTGGGTATTACAACTATAATGTGGGTTGCTGTTGGCTATTCACTTTGTTTTAGCGGCGGCGAAGGTGGTATTATTGGCAATCTGGATTTAGCTTTCCTGAACGGAATTCCTTTTGATGAAAGATTTGGTGGCGCCGATGGCAAATTTCCTACCTATATTTTTATTGCCTACCAGATGATGTTTGCCATTATTACGCCTGCGCTGATTACGGGAGCATTCGTAAACCGTGTGAGCTTTAAAGCCTATTTGATATTTTTGGTGTTGTGGCAACTCTTTGTTTACTATCCATTTGTTCATATGATTTGGGGTGGTGGAATCCTTGCCCAATGGGGTGTTCTTGATTTTGCCGGTGGCGTGGTTGTACATGCAACGGCTGGTTTTGCAGCACTTGCCTCTGTTATTTATGTAGGACGCCGGCGCGATTATCAGTCACGGCCTAACAGCATCCCGCTTGTAGCAATCGGTACCGGTCTGTTGTGGTTTGGCTGGTATGGTTTTAACGCCGGAAGCGAATTGGCTGTGGATAATATTACCACACTCGCCTTCCTTAACACCGATGTGGCAGCTTCATTTGCTGCGATTACCTGGCTGATTATTGAATGGACACATACCGGCAAACCGAGATTTATCGGATTGCTTACAGGAGCTGTTGCAGGATTGGCTACAATCACGCCAGCCGCAGGTTTCGTTCCGCTCTGGGCGGCGATGATTATTGGTATTGCTGCAGGTGTTATTTGCTATATTGCCGTACATTACAAAAACAAGTTGGGCTGGGACGATGCGCTTGATGTGTGGGGCGTTCACGGTATGGGTGGCGTAGTCGGCACTATAGCACTGGGTATTTTTGCTTCATCTGCTATTAACGGACAGTCTGGTTTGATCGAAGGCAATTACAGCTTTTTCTTCAAAGAAATCGTTGCAGTGGCAATTGGTGCTGCCTATGCTTTTATTTTCACCTACCTGATGCTGGCAGCGATTAACTTTGTTACGACTGTAAAGGTTACTGAAGAACAGGAAGACAGCGGCCTCGACATGGCGTTGCACGGCGAGCAGGCTTATGACGAAGGTTCGCTATAAAAGTACTATTGTGTATCGTGCAAAAAGCCGTAAATCCCGAGGGTTTTGCGGCTTTTTTTATGGAGAATAATGGTGATATATGCGATACCTGTTTAAGTTTGCTCAGTACATCCAACCAAATTTATCTCGGAAGAAATGAGTGTGGTTAGTTTTGCTTCGGATCGCATTCTGGTAATGAACAATGGCCGGTTGGAGGAACTGGCCGAAGTGGATACGCTTTTTCAGCAACCACTATCTGATTATACCAAAAAGCTTATTGGGGCTGTGATGGCCATGAAGTGAATCTAAGCAGGGGAATTGATTTTGAACTTACAGCTATTTAATTAGTATTTTTGCAAAAACATTCAAAATGATTAAATGTAAAATACTGATATCCAGTATGTTAAGAAAGGGGAGTAATCTATTTTGCCGATAAGCTCAGATTTCATTTCATAAGCTGGAAGAATAGGAAGCAGAATCAGTCATTCAGACTGAAAAACCCTGAAATAAAATTACCCCCCGACTACCTGATGTACGAATCTTTTCAGCTGGATTATAAGAAGTATTATCAAGACAGCCGCCAGACTGCAAATTAGCTGAAAGGATATTTTGAGAAGTATATTACACTGTATAACAAACGAATTTTGGATTGGGGCTGTGGTCCCGGCCGCATTATCAGGCACCTGCCTGAGGTGATCAATAGCGGATGTTCGTTTTATGGAACAGATTACAACGAACAATCTATTGCCTGGTGCAGTAGAAATATTCCTGAAGTAAACTTTAATTTAAACCATCTTGAGGCAAAATTGCCTTATCAGAACGACTTTTTTGAGGTGATTTATGGCATTTCTATTTTTACGCATCTTTCGGAAGCCATGCATTATGACTGGTTTAACGAGCTTTATAGGGTACTAAAACCGGGAGGCATTCTGTTTATGACTACACAAGGTGCAAATTTTTTAGTGAAGCTGAATAAGGCCGAAAAAACGCGTTTTGAAGCCGGAGCGCTTGTTGTGAGAGGCAAAGTTAAAGAAGGTCATCGCACTTTTTCGGCTTTTCAACCGAAAACCTATATGTTAGCTTTGTTTGATCAGATGGAAGTGCTTGAACATGTTGAGTTTCCAATTGGGAATGTTAAGGTTGTGCCACAGGATATTTGGATTGTTCGGAAATAAGAGATGGTTTAAAAGCGATCCTTGTTCACAAAAAGTCTATCCATATTTAGTTTTCTTAAGCTTTTTGTACTAACTTTGTAATTACAAATACACAAGCTGATGGAAATTCCTGTTATAAAAATAGGCAATTCAAAAGGATTAAGGCTTGGAAAAGCCCTGCTGGAGCGTTATCAGATAAAAGATAAGGTTGAGTTGATCCTGGAAGACGATCAAATCATTATTCGTGCTGCCCCTAATTCTCGCCAGGGTTGGGATAAGGCTTTCCAAGAAATGCGTGAAAATCACGATGATGCCTTGTTGATACCGGATGTTTTTGAGGATGAATTTCCGGAGGAATGGGCATGAATCAATACGCTATTGTGCTTGTTAATCTGGATCCCACAATTGGTAGCGAAATCAGAAAAACCCGACCATGTGTTATCATTTCTCCGGATGAGATGAACCGGCATTTGAATACCATTGTCATTGCACCAATGACAAAGAATTTAAAGCCTTATCCCACCCGAGTTGGTGTATTACACAATGAAAAGGAGGGTATGATAGTGATTGATCAACTCAGAACAATTGACAAAAGCCGTGTGCTTAAAATAAGCGGTACACTTAAGCAGGAAGAAATTTTGAACCTTAAGCAGGTTATCAAGGCAGCTTATGTAGATTAATTGGTGCCTGTCCATAATGTTCGACTTACTCATTTAATAATAAATTTAAGCGGTATTCGTGAGCTTGTGATCACTCGTTTCGGCGGAGCACTCTAATTTTTATGCGCCCTACCTGTCTGCTGCCAGGTAAATCTGACGGCCAGACAGGCTTGATCTCAACCAGTATGAATCAGTCAGCAGACTTTAAAGTCAAGCACTAATTATATTTTTTCACCTTCGCTGCTTATTTTCTTAATAGCAACGCTCCGATAATTTATTGTAATTTCGTGGGTATAGTTTTCAGGCTTAAAGAACCGGAAAGCATTTAAATATTAATACATACCTCATGGCCAAAAAGAAATCCACCACAGGAAAGAAAGACACCTTTACGAATACCATTCTGAGTATTTTTAGTGAGCAACCCTTCAAGCCCTTCAATTACAAGCAAATTGCCAAATTGCTGGGGGTAAAGGATAAAGCCGGAAAAGATTTTATCGATAAGCTGTTGCGCGAGTTACTTGAGGAAGGCAAGTTGCGCGAAGAACGCCCCTATCGTTATGTGCTGAGCAAAGCAATGCTGGCCGAAATGGGAGGAAAACACAAAACGCTGACCGGCAAAGTAGATATGAAGAGTACGGGCAAGGCTTATGTGATTCCGGAGGAGGGTGGCGAAGACATTTTTATTTCGGCCAACAATACCGGGCAGGCCTTGCATGATGATCTGGTGAATGTGGTGCTGTTTCCAAAACGAAAAAACCGCAAGACAGAAGGACAGATTGTGGAGGTAGTTGAGCGCGTGAAAGTTGAATATGTAGGCGTGCTGACGATTAGCCGCGATTTCGGATTTGTGGTGCCCGACAGCCAGCACATGCCTATGGATATTTTTATTCCCAAATCTGCCCTTAATAAGGCCAAAAATGGCGACAAGGTGATAGTTCGCATTGGCGAATGGCCCGAAGGGGCTAAGAATCCTTTTGGCGAGGTGATTCAGGTACTGGGCAGGCCCGGCGAAAACAATGTGGAGATGCAGTCCATTTTGGCAGAACATCATTATCCGCTCGAGTTTCCAAAGGCGGTAGAAAAAGAAGCGGAAGCAATTTCAGAAAATGTTCCGGCAGCCGAAATGGCCAGCCGAAAGGATTTCCGCAAGGTGTTTACCATCACCATCGATCCGGCTGATGCCAAGGATTTTGATGATGCACTATCATTACGCAAACTGTCCAACGGCAACTGGGAAGTGGGTGTGCATATCGCCGATGTGTCGCATTATGTAATACCCGGAACGGCATTGGATGAGGAAGCCAAAGAAAGAGGAACCTCTGTTTATTTGGTAGATCGTGTAATTCCCATGTTGCCCGAAAAGCTTTCCAATGGCGTTTGTTCGCTCCGGCCCAATGAGGACAAGCGCTGTTTTTCGGCTGTGTTTGAGCTTAATGAATCAGCAGAAATACTGGATGAATGGATCGGGAAAACACTGATCAATTCCGACAAACGTTATGCCTACGAGGATGTTCAGGCTGTGATTGAGGGTGGAGAGGGCACCTATAAGGAGGAGATTTTGGTGCTGCATCGCCTATCGGAGAAATTACGGGCGGAGCGAATGGCCAACGGCTCCATCAATTTCCATTCCGAAGAGGTGAAGTTTATACTGGACGAAAACGCCAAACCGATTGATACTTACGTAAAAGTGCAGCAGGAAAGTCATATGCTGATCGAAGATTTTATGTTGTTGGCAAACAGGCGTGTGGCCGAAAAAATTGGAAAAACGAAAGGACGTAAACCTAAGACTTTTGTGTATCGTATACATGACGAGCCCAATCCCGAGAAGTTGAATACCTTTATACAGATGGTTTCACGATTGGGCTATTCGATGAATATCAGCGACCGGCAAAAGCTGGTAAGCTCATACAACAATCTTTTTAAAGCCGTGGAAGGTAAGGGCGAGAAAAACCTGATCGAAACGGTTGCCATCCGCACCATGGCCAAAGCCGAATACAGCACCGAAAACATCGGCCATTACGGACTGGCTTTCCCATTTTACACCCACTTCACCTCCCCTATCCGGCGCTATCCCGATTTGTTGGTGCACCGGCTTTTAGAACGTTACCTGATCGAAAACAAGCCCTCTGTGAGTGCTGAAACTTACGAGCCGATGTGTCAGCATGCCAGCGAGATGGAACGACGGGCGGTAGAAATGGAGCGCGATTCGATAAAATACAAACAAGCCGAATACCTGTCAGATAAAATTGGAAAAATCTTTGATGGTCAAATTTCCGGTGTAAGTAAGTGGGGTCTTTTTGTGGAGCTTAAAGCCAGCAAATGCGAGGGTTTAGTGCGTTACAACGAGATGCCCGGCGACTACTATTATCTTGATGAAGAAAATTATCGCGTGATCGGACAGGAATACGGCAAGATTTTCAGGCTGGGTGATCCTGTTAGAATCAAAGTAAAAAGCGTTGATTTGCTCAGGAAAAAGATGGATTTTGTGGTTGTTGATACGGATCAGGCCAGGAGTTTTTAATCGGTAATAAAAACGCTGTGCCACAATGATTGAGGTTATGAAAATGTAGGCGATTTCGAGGCACAATTTTTCAACTTGCGATGAAGTTTAAACTAGTGTCATGTCAACTTTCAATTGACGTTTTATTTGTTTTTTGTATCTTTGGCAAAAAACCATATGAGATACAAAGTAACATTAACATTAGAAGAACGAAACGAGCTTCTTGAAATAACAA
>Ga0180009_10000066_pt1 | contig 193378 bp, 150 predicted proteins | sample OS_PC_MetaG_FD_123537 | JGI IMG/M metagenome (GOLD analysis project Ga0180009, IMG submission 123537) | Groundwater microbial communities from the Aspo Hard Rock Laboratory (HRL) deep subsurface site, Sweden - OS_PC_MetaG | ecosystem: Environmental > Aquatic > Deep subsurface > Groundwater...
ACTGTTCATTGACATGCTCCTGTAGATAGTTTATTCAATGTTGCCGGCAAAACTTGCGGCACTGAGCATGTTATGGCAGGTTTTCAACCCTCCCGGAAGAAGGGGTTAATTTAGCGCTTACGATGAAGGTGAAGGTGTCAATTTCCTCATCCAACAACCGTTTTAACCAAACCACAAAAAAGCATTTCGAGGATTCGGAGGATTCGGGTCGGACCTGGCCGAAGACCGATAAACAGCGGAAAAATCCCTCAAAAACAGTCGCTTTTGGGTCTTAAATTGTCGTTTTTAATAGCAAAAAAGTACTTTTAAGGGGTTTGATATTTCTGACCAATTGTACGATTCTTAGATCTATCTTTTGGGGGGTAAAAAGGTGGATTTAAGCCCGAAAACAGTTGTTTTTTGCACTTAAGACAAGAATTATCGGGATATCAGCTCGGTCTGACCCCAAGCTAGCAAACCCAAGCTAGCAAGCTAGCGCAAGCTAAAGCTACCAATAGCATCAAACATATGAGCAGGTACGTAGTTGTTAATTTATTCGGGAACTCAATTGCGATATTGCGATTTGATTTCTAAACCTTGAGTTTCGTCCTAAAAGCATGCAATTTTGGAGGTCTTTTTGACCACTCGAATCAAAAATTATGGCGGAAATCAGGTTTCTTTAAGGGTACCTATTTTAGCCAGGATTTGATCAATGCGGTTTGCATGGTCAAATCCCTTGTCAAAAACAAAAGAGAGCTTGGGAGTATTCCTGGAATTCAGGGTTTTGGAAAGCTTTGATTGAAAGAATCCACTGGCTCCATTCAGGGCGCTTGTAATCTTATCAGTATTTTTTTCAGGTCCAAAGACTGAATAAAAAATAATCGCCTGGCTTGAATCCGGACTGAGCTTTACATCGACTATGGTAACTCCCTCAAAAATAGGATTTCCGCTGGATTTGGTCAGAATCCCGGAAAGTTTGATCTTTATCTGTTCTCTTTTTCGATCTTTACTGATTTTTGGCATCGTTGTTTTTTTAAATGACCGGGGATATTTAACTACAGTTTAGCTGCTGTTTCCAATCGTATATAGGATTCAAGTTCATCACCAGCCTTTAAATCCTTGAAGGAGTCAAGACCTATACCGCACTCAAACCCTTGTTGAACTTCTTTGGCAGCATCCTTAAATCGTCTCAATGATGACAGTTTTCCGTCATGGATAATGACATTGTCCCTGATCACACGAACTGATCCATCTCTCATAATTTTGCCTTCTGTCACACGAGAACCGGCAATAATACCAATTTTAGGAATGTTAAAGATTTCAAGCACTTCAGCCTTTCCTTGAATCTCTTCTCGTATGATGGGTTTCAGCATTCCTTCCAGGGCGTGTTTTACATCATCAATTACTTCGTAAATTACGCTATATAGTCTGATCTCAATTCCCTCTTCCTGAGCCACTTTTTTGGCGGAGGGATCAGGTCTTGTATTGAATCCAATGATGAAAGCTTTACTGGTCGTTGCCAGTAAGACATCATACCGAGTAATTGCTCCGACTGCCCCGTGAATGATTTTGATAGCCACCTGCTCGTTGCCAAGTCTTTGTAAAGAATCAGACAAGGCATCCAAAGAACCATTGACATCGGTCTTAATGATAAGATTTAAGATACTCTGTTCCTCTTTACCCATGGAATCAAAAAGGTTTTCCAAGGTGCGCTTCTGCTGTTGAGCCTGTTTCCTTTCTTTTTCCTTTTCTGTTCGTAGCATGGCAATCTGTCTGACCTGCTTTTCATCCTGACCTACGTTAAAAGGGTCGCCAGCTTTTGGTACACCATTTAAACCCACAATCTCAACCGGGATAGCTGGCGTTGCCACTGTTATCTTCTTGCCGCGGTCATTCCACATGGCTCGAACTCGTCCGTATTCGGTTCCCACAACATAGTTGTCTCCAACTCTTAAGGTTCCGTTTTGAATCAGGATTGTTGCTGAGTTACCCCTTCCCTTATCAACTTTGGATTCTATTACGGTACCGATGGCTAACCGATTGGGATTGGCTTTTAGCTCCATAATCTCTGATTGCAGATGAATCATCTCCATCAGTTTGGGAATCCCTTCTCCGGTTTTGGCGGATACTCTTATCGTAGGAATATCACCCCCAAATTCTTCAGAGACCAGTTGGTGCTCCATAAGTTGCTGAATGGTTTTTTCCGGGTTAGCTCCTGGTTTGTCGCATTTGTTAATCGCAACAATGATGGAAACTTCGGCAGCTCTTGCATGATGGATCGCTTCAATAGTCTGAGGTCTTGGGCCATCATCTGCGGCAACCACCAAAATGACAATATCAGTTACATTGGCTCCCCTGGCTCGCATGGCAGTGAATGCTTCATGTCCGGGAGTGTCCAGAAACGTGATTTTTCCTTCCGGGGTTTTAACATGATAAGCCCCGATGTGTTGGGTGATTCCACCGGCTTCATCATCCGTTACATTACTCTTTCTGATCTTGTCTAACAGAGAGGTTTTTCCATGGTCGACATGTCCCATTATTGTTACAACAGGAGGACGAAACTCTTTTTCTGCCTCTTTGTCTTCTCCGGTGTCAATAGTATCTTCAATGGATTCAAATTGGACCTTAAGCTCAATACTATGCTCCGATGCTACAAGAGCAGCGGTCTCACCATCTATTGACTGGGTAATGGTTGCCATTATACCTAACGACATTAGAGTTTTTATAATTTCCGGAACCTTAATGCCGATGACACCTGCCAGATCGCCAATAGTGATAAACTCCCCAACCACCAGTTCTTTATGTCTTGGATTAAACACGTGTTTTTGTTTTTTGTTTTCTGCTTGTTTTCTTGCTTTTTCCTTTCGTCTGGCGGCTTTGGAAAATCGCCGCTTATTGAAAGGTGTAGTGGTTGAAACAGGTTTAGGATCATCAATAAATCCGACAGTTACATCTTCTTCAACTTCAACGACGTCAAGTTCTTCCTTGAAAACCTTCTTAACAAATTTAACCTTATCTTTTTTCTGAAAGCTTTTAATCTGCTTTTTGTCGAATTCATCGACCGGTTTTTCTTTTTCAATCGCTTTTTCCTGCTTTTTATCCTTCTTCCGAAGTTTCTCCTCTTTTTTCTCCTCTTTCGGTTTCGTTTCTTTCTCCAAGGGCTTCTCTTCTACCGGACTTTCTTCGATTTCTTCCGGAGAAAGATCCAATTTCTGTTTTTGATGGACTGTAACTTTGATGGGTTCTTTTTGGATCGGACTGGCTTTTGGAGTATCTACCGGTTGATCGGTTGTAGGTTGTTCTGTAATGGTGGATGGCAATTGAACCGGTTTTTTACTGGCGGAGATTCTGATGCGCTCCCTGATATTTTCGGGTTTGGTCGTTCTTCTGGGAGCTATAATCTGATTCTCATTTTCAACCGTTTCTTCAACTTCCCCGTCCTCCTCAAGCTCTTCTACTATTGCCTCCGGTTCCGCTTTTATCTCTTTGATCTCCAGCTCAGGGATGTTTTGTTCGACTGTGGTCTTACTTTTATCTTCATCATCTTTTTCAATTTCAGGTGCAGCTTTTCTTTTTAGAATTCTCTTTGGAGCCTTCTCCTCAGTTATCTCTTCTGCTTCCTGCTTTTTCTTTCGGGTTTCGACATCCTCTTTCAATGGTTTGTCTTCGATTTTTAAAGATGCCTTAATCTTTTTTCCCTCTTTTGCTTTTTTTGCGGAGATTATTCTTCGTCGTACGGTTTTTGTGCCAGTTTGATTGGAGATTTCGCTTTCCTCAATCCGAGTAGCTGGCTCAAGAAAATCTTTTTTAACTAGGGTAACTTGCTCATCCGACAGGGATGAAAAATTACCCGATATCTCGATATCCATCCCTTTAATCTTCTTGATCAACTCTTTGGTTGGAATATTGAGTTCTTTTGCCAGTTCAAAAACTCTCAACGACATGAAAAATCCTCCAATTTTGTTTTGAATGTCCGCTAAGGCTATCTATTAATTCAGTTCAAAAGGCTACCTGTTTATAAACCAAATCTAACCATGTAAATGTTTACTCTTCCTTCTTTTGTTCTTCATTAACCTGTTCTGTTACTTCGGACATCTCTTCTTTGATTATATTTGTATCAGCGTCATCGGGGTTGGATCCCGGATCCGTTTCACTTTCCAATACAGGTTCCGGTTTTTCAACACTTTTGACAGGTTCCATCTCTTCTTTATCAGGATCTTCCGTTCCGCTAATCTCTTCAGTTTGCAACTTTTCTATTTCAGCAGATTCTTCTGTTTCTTCAGATTGGGTTTCGTTATCCTTTAAATCAACCGATTCTGTCTCAGTTTCTTCACTTTTGGATTCAGCAAAGGATGCCTCAAGCTCTTTAAATTCGTCACTAGGTTCCCATGCTGTTATGTTGATCATGATTCCAGTGAGTTTGGAGGCTAGTCTGACATTTTGTCCCTGTTTGCCGATTGCCAGTGATAGTTGATCTTGTGCTATCTGAATATCACATGCTTTTTTTTCTGCATCCAGATCAATCCTCACTATCTCCGCCGGTGCCAGAGCGTTTTGGATAAACTGTTCAAGATCATTGGACCATTCAACAACATCGATTCTTTCGTCGCATAACTCAGATACAATGGCCTGGACTCTTGACCCGCGCGGACCAACACATGCTCCTACGGGATCAACGTCAGTGTCGTTGCTGTGAACAGCCACTTTTGCCCGCTTTCCGGGCTCCCTGGCTGCGGCCATGACATCGATTATCCCTTCAAACACTTCAGGGACTTCAACTTCAAATAACTTTATCAGGAAGTTGGGATGCGTTCTGGAAACGATCAGTTGAGGCCCCCTGCCTTCAGATTGCAGGTCAATCAGTAAAGCTCGAACATTGTCACCCGGTTGCAGTTTTTCGTGGGGAATCTGCTCATGTCTGTCCAAAACGGCTTCAGCGGTACTTCCAACGACAATTATTACTTTACCACGCTCTATCCTGGAAACAGTCCCATGTACTATTTCACCTTTTTTGTCGGTATATTTGTCCAATACCGATTCTCTTTCCGCTTCCCTGATCTTTTGAAAAATCAATTGCCTTGCGGTTTGGGCGATTACTTTTGAGAACTCGGTTGCATCAATCTCATATTCGACTTCATCACCGCATTCTGCCAGGGGGTCCAATTTTTTGACCGAATCGAGAGAAATCTCGTTATCAGGATCTTTAACTTCACTAACAACTACCTTATAATGCATTAAATCGATTTCACCCGTTTGCCTGTTAAATGATGCCTCAATCGTTCTATAATTTTTATATTTCCGATATGCAGCACCAACAATGGCATCTTCAATGGCTTCAATGATCGACTCTTGCTCCAAGCCTCTTTCATGACTTAATTCGACAATAGCTTCTAAAATACTGCCAGGCTTCATGAAACGCTCCTGTAACGTTTTGTTTAGAAATCGCTAAACAATTCTGTTCAAATAATTGGTTTGGGATTCCTTAAGTTTGTATAAATACTACCTGAAGTGCCGTTGTGGTTTTCTTCGATTGTTCAGGCTTGAATTTATATGTCGGGAAAAAGCTGGATTCTCTTCAAATTTTCCAATCTAATAGATACTTCCGCTTCCTCATTGGCCAAAGTAATTAATTGATCCTCGTACTGTTTTAAAATACCAATAAACTGCTTTTTCCCTTTTATTGGCGCTCTTAAAACTGCCTTGACACGCTTATTGAGACTGCGTAAAAAATCTCTTTCTTTTTTTAGTTCCCTAAAAATACCCGGCGATCCAATCTCAAGATAATATTGCTGCTGAATGATGTCTTCAACATCTAATAATAATGATACCTTTTCACTGACGGCAGCGCAATCATCAACCGTTATTCCCGTTTCTTTGTCAATGTTAACTACCAGTATGTTCCTATTTTGCTCCTGCCTTGAAGAAATCTCAACCAACTCCATACCTGACTCTTCAATTACAGGCCCGATAATATCTGATAGCTTTTTGGAAATATCCTTTGAAAGTCGCATTTATTCGATATTTGAGTCCCTATTTAATATCCGGTTTGATCGATATTAATTTTTCAAGATAACATAGCGTAAAATCAATTGCAATCTGAATCTATTGAAAGTTCTGGCATGAATGGTTTTCAGGTCGATATTGCCCTAAAAACAAAACAGAACTGAGCTATTAAACTCCAAATCATTGATTTATGTTTTTGAATAACTCAACTTTCCCACTTCCAGAAATGTGAGAATTATAATTGGATATATAATGAAAATATTTAAAAATTACAGCCTTATAGAATAAAGAAGACAGGAATCAGGAGACAGAATAAGAAAGGAGTCGCTACGCTCCATCGGTATAAAAAATATGTAAAATGCACCAAAGGTGCTCAGATTAACCTTCTGACTCCTAGATCCTTTCTCCTGTATTCTCGCTTACTAACACCGAAGAAAAAAACAGAAGCAAAGCAAAATATCCAAACCATTAGGTTAGGAAAGTAGAGCGAATAATAATTACAATATACCAACTAAAATCAAGTCATGGTTTAACGTTCGAATAAATACCATCAAAAAACGACTGTTGGTCTATTTTACTCCCCAATTTCCAGGCTGAAGCCGGGAAAAAATCATGGTGTTGTAGTAAAAGAATATTAAATCAGTTGAATAAGAATGATAAACAGGTAGTAACGAATCGTAAATAGAAATCTTGCATTAATATAAAAATAAGATATTTCATCATGTCTTGATTTCCTAATAGTTTTCATTCATATGATATTTTAGTTTGAAGCGAATAGTTGTCGGGATTATGCAAAACAAAAACATAAAACTTAACAATAGAATGTTGATGCAGACCTCTAACAGTCGCCTGATTTCAAAGCAGGTCCCGTTTTTTATTTTATAACCATAATATATTGCGAAAACAGGGATTTTTCCTTTAGAGAGCAGCTAGTGGTTAGAATTTTTCGTCGGCGAATAAAGAGTTTTATTATCAAACAGTAAATAGCGACTTTTATAGGTGTCCAAAAAAGCAGTCTATTTTTTTGAATAGCTGATGTTTTATCAGCACCAAACATGGATTTAAAGGGGAGGATAGGTTCCAGTCACAAAAATCAACCAAAATAATACTTTAACTTTTTTCTGTCATACTTTAAGATTTGAACTATGTTTTTATACGTGCACTATAAGTTGTCAATATTGGTATAAGCAAAGAGGTGATAATCGAATTTGGTTTTTTGAAAATCGGATGTTTATCTTTTTGAAATTTAAAAAGCTTGATGTTCAAATAAAAATCAGAATAGATTACACTTCGGGCTTTATTTTAACTGAACTTCAAAAGAGGGTTCCATGAAAATTAAAAGCATTATCGTACTTATCGCTGTCCTGTCTCTTTTCGTTGTTGGTTGTGGAAAAACAAAACCAACACCGAAACCGGTAATTGAAGAAGATTTTCTGACGTTGGCTGATATAAGCGGAAGGACATCGTTTGAGGAAGATACGCCGGATGTTAGGGTTATCAAAGTCAAAGCAAAAGCGTTGATCAAGAAGGATGATATTCGGCTGGCAAAAAACAGCGCCCTGGAAAATGCCGGTAAAATGGCAGTTGAAGCAATGGTCAGGGAATTGATGACCTCGGATGACTACAATCGAAGGTATGAAGAGATTGAGCGATATTTTTCCAAAAACATCGATGAATTCGTCATCGACAGGCAGGTGGTTGGTGAAAGAAAGATCTACAATGACAAGTACTACGGTATATCTGCAGCTTTCAAGATCAGTCGTCAAAAAACCCTGGTTGCATTGCAGAAGGATCTTCGATTAATTGATGCCAGTGGCAGCACCATGGTAACTGTGATCACCAGTAAAAAAGGCCTGGATCTGTCATCAGTGGGTTACAAGTTCCAGGATATTGAAGACATGTTAATGAATCAGATGCAAACCGACCTGAATCAACGTGGATTGAGAGCGATGGACTTTCGTAATGCTGTTACTGCCATGCAGACGGATGATAAAAAACGAGCCGAATTCGCCAAACTTTCCAAAGAACAATTCATGGTAATGATAGCCGGCAGCAGCGCCAAAAACGCAGCCTTTGATCAGCAGGTTAAGGAGGCGGAAGATTTTTATGCGACCGGATTAACGTTATTGAGGCAGATGGCTAAAATTGTTGTTGAGATCAACATCCTTTCTCTGGACAAGACAGATAAGGCGCTTGTACTTGGGATAGATGTAACGGCAAAAAACATCTCCACCGCAACCGGCGGGGCTTTCGCTCATGAAACGTTCAATGTCGCCCGCAGAACGGGTCCTAACACAAGTTCGGCAGCAATGATCACTGAACTGGTCAGGGATACGTATCAGGACATGAAAAACCGATTTATTCCCCAAGTGATCAAAGAAATGTCAACGGTCGATGCCACCGGGAATAAGCTGATCCGCTATGAGTTAGTTATGAAGGGCTTTGATTCTCAGGAGTTCAGACAAATCAGAAAAGCTGTCGAAGGATCTCAGACAGATGGGTTCAGATATATTGACTATGATAATACTTTAAAAGATGCAGTTCCAGCCTCAATCAACATTGTCTTTGTACGCTATGCCGGAAGATTGTCCTCGTTGGCAGACACCGTTTTAGATGCCCTTGATGGAGCCGGTATTCGGACTGAAGATCCTATTGTTGCCCAGGATTTGACTGATCTTGTTTTTCAAAAATCAAAAAAGGAATAACTGCTTTATCTAAAACCGATGAATTCAAATTACCCTGGATTCATCCACATCATAAATCATGTATTGTATTAAGATGCGTATCACCCATTTGGGAGGGATCCATATGAAAAAACTTAATTTATTAAGATTTATATTTTTTATTGCCGGTAGTATTTTTGTATTAGCGAGTTGCTCCAGCCTGGAGGAAGCCCGGTCACTGCATAACCAGGGGAAAGATGGTGAAGCGTTAAAAATGGCCGCAAAATACCTCAAGGACGGAGATCCGGCGGTGAGAATTGAAGCCGCTAATCTGGTGGGTAGCATAGGCGGTGATGAGGCGGGGAAACTATTAATGCCTGTTATGGATGATGAGGATGCAGAGGTTCAGGTAGCCGCCATCGATAATATCGGAAAAATAAAATATGAGCCAGCTTCCAAGAAACTGGTTGCCATGTCCATCAGTACCGATGGAGATGTTTTCGAAGCGGTTGGCGGGGCGATTCGCAATATTGGTGCACCAGCCATTGAGCTATTGGTCAAGCGTTATAATAGCACCAGTGACACTGCCGAGAAAAACGCCTATAAAAAAGCAATGTTTGAAGTTGGTCCAAGTGTTGCTGCTTCCATCGCCAAATCCTTGGCTGGAAAATCCTTCTTTGAGAACAGGGGAAATTTTGAACTGCTGATTGCGTTCAAGAATCCCATGGTCGCTCAATGGATGTTGGACGAGATTGAAAACGAGGCTGTGGCAGACATGGTCGTGGAAGCTCTTGTTAAGCTTGGGAAACAGGCAGTTGTCCCCATTGTGAACAAACTGCAAGGATTAAAGGGGCGTGAAGGCTTTGCCGAGTTAAAATCCCGTTTAATCAGGGCACTGGGTGAAATCAAAGACAGGAGTGTTGTTCCCCTGCTTGAGGAGTTTTCAAAAGACGATATTGAAAGTGTGAGTAATGCCGCAGAGCTTTCTCTCAGAAAAGTAAGAGGATTTTAGAATGGTTATCTACCTTATCCCATCCGGGATAAGGTAGTATATCTCCCATTTAGACTTTCCATCTAAATGGGAGATATACTACCTTTGGTATCTATCCTCTCTTCATCTACATTTTTATTACAAACGGCATAAATCTTCTGAACCCTAATAGGAGGATCAATGAATTTATTCAAATCTATTTCATTGGTTATCTCGTCTCTGCTTTTAATTCATCTCGGTTGTACCGCTTTTGCCGTTGAATTCCAGGTGTTACGACCGGCAAAACTGAATATACCCAGGAATATCAAAAAGGTGTTCATCGATCCCGACCTGTTTAAGGATACCGATGATAAGCTAAAAATAAAAACTGAGGTGGTGGTTGCATTAAAACGAAAACTGAGCGATCTGGGCCGATTTGAAGCGATTATCGGTCCTCCGAGAGGCTATGATCCCAACCGGGAAGTGGTGGGCATTATCCAGGGTGATATCATCAGCGGTGGGGAGATTGATGAAGGACAATTCACCGAGAAGGCTGAATGCAAAGGGTCAATTTCAGGGTTGGTTGGGGCTGCCACAGCTAAAAACACAACCCAACAAGGATTGACTGTAAGTCGCAGACACATGCTCTGCAAGCTTCCCAATCTGCAGTCAAAGCTGGTGGAAAGCGGAGTAACGGCCGGGTTGGGAATGCTGGGAGTGACGGAACATCCCAGGCTTGATGAGGTTATCAGGGTCTATAAATATAAAAACCTCTCTCTGTTCGCCCAGTTAAACCTGAGTTTCACGCAATTAGGATCTGAAAGGGAAACGCTGGCCATCAGGGCTGATGCAGCCAGTTTCAGCAGGCATGTCATTGATCCCGATACCTTCCACAATATTAGAGAATCGGGCGACAATGCCAACCTCATCTGGCTATGGTTCAATATAACCCCGGTTGCTCCCGTAATAAACAAGGATATTGCCATTGTCAGCGAATCAAATCCGGGATCGTACAGGGGAAAACGCTACAGTCGTATCGCTCCTGATATTCAGAATTTACCGGATGATGAAAAACAAAAGATTATATTACAGCTTGTTAACAATACAACAGCCGAATTTCTGAAAACCATATCGCCCTATAAAGCCAAGATCGTGGCTGAGATTGCCTCGGGTGGAAATGATAAAGTGGAAGAGAAACTGGAAAAGGGAAGGTATCAGGAAGTCAAGAACATTCTAAAGGGATCAAAAGAACCGGACGATCTTTACAATCTCGGTCTTGCCTACGAAGCTACAGCCAGCACGATTGAAGACTATGAAGATGCTCTTTATTACTATAGTCAAGCCCTGGATAAATCTCCGGGCACCCGGTTGTATGCCCAGGGGATCGGCAGAATGGAATTTCAACTGAGGGTGGCCAACCGACTGAAAAAACAGACTGCCAATTAAACGGTACGATGGTAGCTCCTGACGGAAATGGATGTTCAGCATGGAAATTAGTTTTTTATCTTGTCCTAACCCAGATAAACTGGATATGTACCTTAAAAATTATTTCCTGAAAAAACGTATAAAATAATTTATTGAGTACTAATCTGCTAATCGAGAATCATATGAAAACCTCCGGATTACGTTGTTTTTCTCCCAAGAATATCCTGTTCATTTTTTTGATGATCCTCTTTTTTACAGGGTGTGCGGAAAAAATACAGCTTTCTATTGTTAACCCTCCTGAAGTGGATACAACCGGTATTAAAAAAGTGGCAGTTGGAAGATTTGAGATTGCATATGTCAATTATCTCCAGAAAACCGAGCGCAACGGAGTCTGGAAGACGGAAAGGGTTGACCTTACCAAGGATCAACTGGACAGCCTCAGTAACCAGATCAGGGCGAGGGTGATCAGCTTATTATCAACAACACCCTATTTTAACCTGGTTTATACCGATAAATTTGCCGAACTGGAAAATGATGCCGCTCTTCAAGACGCAATCGCAGCAGGCGGATTTAAAACAGCGGAAGAGGATGCTGTTATTAATGGTAAAATCTGGCTTGAAGTTGTCAACACAGACGGAGTAGAGCCGGATAAAGCCGACCTGGAATATCTGGAAGGTGGTAGACAAAGCACGTTTAACTATACCTTGGAAGTCATTGCTTATTGGCCCTATAAAAGCGTCAGCGGCACACTTGCTCTGGAAATGAAACTGACCAATCTGAATCCGACCGACGTGGTCGCAGTTACGTTTGATACCCGTAATTACAGTCAAAAAATCGGAGGTAAACCCATCGGTTTTTCTGAACAACTGACAGAAAAAACACAGCTATTCAGTTCATCGATTGCAGAGCAGGGGAGTTCCGGCAGAAAATCCGCGGAAATCGAAGAATCGGATCTGGTCTTACCCAATCTGGACCAGCTTGTTGCGGATCTGGCTGAATCGATTGCTGCCCAGTTTGTCAGGAGAATCTCCATTACCCAAAAGACCGTCAATTATCCGATTGCTTCCGGTGGTAACAAAACGGCAAAAATGTTGATTGAAGTCGGAGCATATGAAAAAGCGATCTCCACTTTAACCGAAACCCTGAATAAAGCTGAAGAGAAAGACCCTGACGACATGTACAACCTGGGACTCTGCTTTGAAGCAATCGGTGAATACGGACTGGCAGCAGTCAGTTATGAGGATGCGAATAAGCGAGATCCAAAAAAACTTTTATATGCACAGGGAATAGGGCGCATAAGCAGATTAAAACGTGAAAACCGTAGATTAAGTCAGTAGATAATTGAGAAGAGATTTAAAAAACTACCAGTCACCAGATTATTACGTAGGGGTTACCTGCTCACTCATTTCGACTATTGGAGATAAAAATGAGTTTATTCAGACAAATAAAGATGAAACATCTGTTATATTTAAGCTTGTTTTTCCTGGTTTCATGTGCCCCCAAAGTTACCTTTTTCGTTACCAGACAACCGGAGCTTCCCATTGAAGATGTCAAGACAATTGCTTTGGGAGCATTTTCGGAGACGCTGGATCAATCCATAGAATTACCCCCTCCTTACAAAGACAGGTCTTTTGATTCCCAGTCAGCAATGAACCCGACTGTAACCAGGTTTGTCTCCAATATACCGGCGGCTGATTTGCTACGGGCAATGACTGTGGCGGGTCTGTCCAAAACCAATCAGTATAGAATAATCAATACGGGTGGCGATGACGGTGGTTTTTCAGGTGTGATACCTGACAGGGATAAAACGGGTGTGATCAGTGCATCTGTTAAATACTTTGAAACCTCCATCGAAAACTCGGAAGACGTTTTTTATAATCTGATAGCAACCAGAAAAGGAAGAAACTTTCAGGAAAGTCTTGCCATGATGGCAGCCAAAGAAGCCGCCCTACGAACCGCCCAAAGCAGTAAAAGCGGGTTTAATGTTCCTGTTCCTTATGTAGAAATCATCTCAGCCATGGAAGTGGAATTTAATTTTACCCGGTTAGGATCGGGAGAGAAGATCATCCCCACCCAGGTAATCAGGAGTTATTTTACAAAGAAATGGGGCGGATATGAAAATACCTCCCATCTTCCCGCTCCCCTTAGACAGGTAATTGTCACCACAAGTCAAGCTGATGATTCGTTATCAGGAGTGTTAAAAAAACAATACCAGCAAATAGAACTTGCCTTCCTGGATCCCGATACATTTCTGGCCATGGGTGGAAAACTTAGATCAAGCCCGGCTGTTCCGTTCAACTCAATTGATATTCAAACAAGGTTAGCCAGCCAAATAACTGAAAAATACATCAAGCTGATCAGTCCTTATACAACAGAAACAACTCTTGAGGTAGCTTCAGGCGATTCCATTGCCGTAACTTATATTAACGGGAATGCATATGAATTGGCTATCAACCGGTTGGAAAACCTGGACCGCAGTGAAGAGGACTCTTTTAATCTCGGTCTGTCCTACGAATCCATCGGGGAATACCGGCAGGCTTCAAAATACTATCAGGAAGCTTTGAAGGAAAATCCTAATAATGATCTTTATAAAGCATCCCTGAAGCGGGTGGGGAAGTTTTAATCGGGAAGGTCTTGCCGGGAAAAAAGACCTTTCACATCTCAAATCCTTTCCGGGCTTCAATCCCTTTTTGATAATAGTGTTTGATCTCTTTCATCTCCGTGACCAGATCTGCCAGTTCAATCAGCTTTTGATCGGCTTTTCTGCCCGTTATCACGACTTCAACCGTTTTATGCCTTTTTTCTATTGCTTCCAGCAACTCCTCAATAGAGAAGAGCCGGTAGTACACTGCAATATTTGCTTCATCCAGAATCACCAACTGATATTCCCCGCTTGAAAGGACTTCTCTCATCTCCTGCAGTCCTTTGCGGGCAGCGAGAATATCCTCCTCAACCGGTTCATTGTAAATAAAACAATCCCTGCCATACTGTTTAAGGGTAATCTCTTCAGTAAACCGCTTGAGAGCATCCAGCTCGCCATATTTCATACCCTTGACAAACTGTCCGATAAATACTTTCAACCCGGCCCCAACAGCTCTCAAAGCTAAACCGAGCGCGGCTGTGGTCTTCCCTTTACCGTCACCGGTGTAGACATGAACGTACCCTTTCATAAAACTTCCGGAAAAATGAACCTGAGTTTAGTGGCTATATCATCTCGTTTGCTGATGTGTCTGTAGGTAAGGCGAAGGAAATTATAGTGCCACCTTCAGGATTATTTTCAGCCCATATTTTCCCCTTATGGTCGGAGACAATCCGCTTGCAGATGGAGAGTCCCAGTCCCGATCCTCCTGATCCGTCTTTGGTAAGGCTGCTCTGGACAAATTCATCAAATATGGTATCCAGTTCATCTTCCGGAATTCCTATCCCATTGTCGATCACCGAGAGAATCATCTCTTCGGGCTGGGTTTTGACATCGATGGTGATTTTGCTGTCCGGATAAGAGAACTTGATGGCATTGGACAGGAGATTTCTCACGACCTGGCTGATTCTGACCGAATCCATGAGGATTTTATTTAAACCCGGGGGATGAATGAACTCAACGGTGATTCCTTTTTCACTGGAAAGAGCACTGAATTCACTGGCAATGATCGCAACCACATCTCGGATGTTGTATTGGGAAAAAGCATAATCAGTTTTTCCGGCTTCCAGTTTTGTCAGATCCAGCAGATCGTTAAGCAAACGAAGTAATCTTTCCCCACTGTTGGTGATCTCGGAGAAGTAGTTCTTAATTTTTCCCCTGTCCACCTGATCCGATTTCTGCAGTCCCAGTTTTGAAAACCCGAGAATTCCATGCATAGGGGTTCTGAGTTCATGGCTGACGTTGGCCAGGAAGTCAGATTTTGCCTTATTGGCGGCTTCGGCCGCTTTTCTCGCTGTATCGGCCACTATTAAGGTTTCATTTAATTCTGCCGTCCGTTTTTCCACCAGTCTCTCAAGATTTTGCTGATAATTGGCCAGTTCCATGTTAATCTGCAGCAATTCCTCATGGAGTTTCAGTCGAGCCAGTAATTCTTCACCATCAAAGGGTTTGGTGAGATAGTCATTTGCTCCCGCCTGCATAGCCAGAACAAAATCTGAAATCCTGTTTTTTGCCGAGACAACGATAATCGGCAGGTTTTGAATCGAATAAGTTTCCCTGATCTTCTTCGTCACCTCAAATCCGGTCATATCCGGCATCATCAGATCCAGCAAAACTACATCAGGTTTGGTCTCGTTTTCTATTAACCGTAAGGCGTCCATACCGCTGGAAGCTTCGGTAATACTGTAATTCCGGGTTGACAGATGGTTGGACATGACCCGCAGGTTCACCGGATCATCATCCACCACCAGGACATGAAAAGCTCCATTATGTTTATGACCGGATGATTGAGATCCGATGTAATGGGAAATATTTTCAGGAGATACCTGCAATCCGGTTATTCTGTTGTTATCCATGGTTGCTTCAGCAGGAATAGCCTGTTTTCCGGCCGAAGGGAGCAATACGGTAAATCGGGAACCCTTTCCCGGCTCAGAGGTTACAGAGATGGAACCGCCATGTAACTCTATCAGTTGCCTGGTCACGGACAACCCGATTCCGGTTCCGCTTTGCTGTCTGGCTGCCGTGCTGTCCAGTTGGGTGAAGGGTTCAAAAATGGCTTCGAATTGATCCCCCGGAATCCCGATTCCGGTATCGGCGATCTCAATGGCAACCATGCTGTTTTGGGTTGATGCTGAAATGCTAACGGTTCCTTTTTGGGTAAATTTAATGGCGTTCCCGACCAGATTATACAGAATCTGCTGCAGGCGGTCTTCATCGCCCAGAACAGGTGGAATGTCCTGGGGAATGGTATTCACAATTGTAACCTGATTGGTTCTTAAGAGGGTCTGACAAAAGGAGATAACGATATAAGCAATCTGCTGAATCCGTACCGGTCTCTTCTCGATGGTAAGATCCTTGTTTTTTAGACGAGAAAAATCAAGGATATCGTTCACCAGGTTTGCCAACCTCTTTCCGCTTGAAATCACTAGTTTTAAATTATCCTTCACCTGTCTGGAGAGATCACCGGCCGCACCATGTAACAGGGAATCGGCAATTCCGATAATCCCATTCAACGGAGTTCTCAATTCGTGGGAGGTATTGGCCAAAAAATCATCCTTCAACTTTTCCGATTCTCTCAAGATTCTGATCACCTCCTGCTGGGCAACTTCCTTTTCCAGGCGGGTCTGTTTAACCTGAAAAAGCAGTCCGATTGAAAAGGAGATAACCAGGATTAAAAATCCGATATCAGGACTGAAGTCTAAAAATGAATTCACAGGTATTAATTTGAAAGCAGCTAAAATTGGTAGAGTCGTAAATATCAGGCTGGGGGCCATTGGCAGCAGGAAAAACTTTGCCTGTTTTGATCCATTAATGTAGGTGATGACTGCTATTAATAATACAATTGGAACACTTAATCCGCACAATGCCGATCGAATATTTAAAAAAATAGAAATGTCAAAAAGAAGACACAAGGCAAAGTCAATCGCCAGTACCCAGATATAAGCCAAGCAGAACCTATCCAGTTTTGGAGCACTTTCTACAGTTTTTAAATAACTTCGGGTAAATAGAATTAGGGTAATGCTTTCTAAAATTGGCGCAAGAATAAAAATAATAACTCCAATGGGTTGAAGAAAGGGAAAAAACTCCAGAAGAGTTCCACTCATTATGGTTTGAAACAGACCAAAAGAGAGAATTACAGCTATGTAATACTTATGGCTTGTATCTTTAAAGGAATAGTAGAGTGCAATATTATACAAAACCAGTATTATGATAATACCAAAAATCGTTCCATAAAACAGATACTCCTTTTTTACTTGAAAGAAAAAGAGTTCTTCAGGCCACAAAATCAGATTAATGGATAAGTGTGATTTGTTTTCAACTCGAGAGTAAATAGTCTTTGTTTCATTTTTTTCAAAAGTTACTGGGAAAACAGTGTTACGATAAGGGATTTCCTGAACATTTGAAATAATAGTTGAGTCGTCTTGCTTTTCTAAGTAGGAATTATATCCATCAGAGACAAAAATGGTTGTTATTTTACCAGCTCTCATTGTGTTCCCATATTCCAGAATCCAATTTCCCGCTTTGTTTGTTTGGTTTTCTACGGTAAATCTTATCCAGTAGACGGTTTTTTTATAGCCCAGGCTTAGAGGTGCCTTATTAACTAGTTTAAACTGATTTTGAAACCCTGGCGCATGAATTTCTTCAAATGAAAGATTGCCACTCTCATCTTCGAAGATTTCAGTGAATTTGGTAATAATCAATCGTTGTTCTGCATCTTTAATTTCGAGCACATTTTTTTTGTTCAGTTTCTCGTCCGCATAAAATGAAGAAATAGCAATTAAAAAAAGAAAGCAGAGTGAGAAGAATATAATAAACGGTCGAATGGATTTCATAGGATTAAGTTATCCAATAGAAAGGTCACCTTTTCGAAAAAATACGATAAGCAACACAGATTACGGGTTATATTTAATATAGATGACTACTTTTTCTTAGATTCTGTTTTTAAAAACAGTCTAAAGAAAAATAATAATTTTCCAAGTTAATTTATTGTATATTAGGGAAAAATTTCATCCCCCGAGGCAGAAATACAGCGTAAGTGTGTAATATTATTATTTAAAGTTAAAGCTAAAACTCATTTTAGCGATTTTTAGGTTTTTTTTTAGTTATTGAAACAAGTTGACATATAAAAGTGTACTGTTTAGATTACTTATATTCTATTCAAATTGTTGTTTTATAAATCTAATTTTAAAAGGAATCCAAATGGCAGATTATTATTCCGAGAAGGATAAAGTAATAAAGTTGGCAGAAGCGGACACGAAATTTAAAGAAGAGTTGAAAAAAGACCCCAAAGCAGCGATTGAGAAGCACTTTCCATTACCGGACGGGAAAAAAATTCCTGACAAAATTAATGTTGTTGTCGTTGAAGATTCTGCGGATACGGTATATATAAATATTTCATCAACGGATGCCGTTAAGTCTTCATATTAAGTTATTGTCCATGTAAACGGTCTTCCCATTCTAGCTTGTACAATATTTAGGGTATTGCTTTATTAGTCCTCCACAGCAGCGGAGGACTAATTGATAATATGACTAATTTTGCGGTGTAATAACTGAATTATGGTACTTAATTGTCCTGATAATTTGACTTCCCATTTGCTCTCCAAGTTCCCCAACAACCTTCATTATAATGTGTATGTTTGCTTAAAAGTTTGCCATAAGTTTTTCGCCACATGAAATCGTATGAAGGAAGGTCGTTTTTAATACATGCTTCAGCAGCCAATTTGCCGGATTTTATGGCATAGTATATTCCATCAGCTTTGATGGGGTTCACCTGCCCTGCGGCATCCCCAATCAAAATCCAGTTTTCCCCGGTACAATGCTGAGAAAAGAAGCCAGAGGATTTAATTGCGGGAACCATACATTTCCACTTTCCGAAAACTTTTCTTATAGTGAATATGGCTCTCCAGGTAATTATCCAATGTCTCACGAATCACTTTTAAAGACCTGGTTCCCACCCGTGTTCCGATTTCGACACTGGTGTGGGTGGGACCCGCGAATACCCATATATAGCCTTCGATATCCAGGTATTTTATATTGAAGGGGAACTCAGATCTCTTTGACTTATGAAACTAACAAGAAGTAGATTGTATTTTCATCATATTGCAATACTTTGTAAAGATCTGAAAAATATAATTCCTCCTTTCGTTGGATAACATGGGATCCACTTTTGCTGATACACTTGAAGATTTTTGTGAGTATTTTCCAACCAGTCTAATATCGACAGCTGGTTTTTTTCATCTATCAAAGATAGTGGAAAAATTCCCCCCGCTCATGTTACCGGGGATCGGATTTGAATCGAGGTTGTATGATAAAAATCCCTCGTTGGATCTGTTTTTCAGTATTGAGAAAGAATTTCAGGATAAAGTCGGGTTACCCGAGGGATTGAATTTTAACGAATCCCTGTTTTCCCATTTCGTCTGGCAGAACATATTGCACTTCTGCAAGCAGTGGTCTGTACCGGGCTCGGTACTTGAAAAGAGCATCAACACGGTCTTTTTTGAATTTGATGTGGGTGATTCAATAGCGGATATACCTGTTCCTGCCGTTTTTTTGCAGCTTAACGACAGCATGTATCGAGTCAATCCGGATCAACAGGAGAGCAATTTCAAAAAACTGATCCGACCCGATTGTGATTGGGTCTTCGAATTCCTGTCTCTGCTGAAAAACAGAACGATCACATCTGCAACCAAAGACAGCGCCTGGCGTTGTTTTGCCAGTCTTCCCCCTGGAACAATTATAGATCATGCAGCCATCATGTTGTCGCGTACCCCCGATGTAATGCGACTAAATGTGGCACATCTCAGTGAAGAGTTGTTGTACGATTATCTGGAAAAGATCGGATTGGGTCATCGTATACTGGATATTCAACCCCGCCTGTCCACTTATTGCGGATTTATCGATCATATGGTGCTGGCTCTGGATGTAGGCGAAGAGATCTACCCAAGAATCGGGATTGAACTCCGCATGCCCAAAATCGGTTTGGAATTGGCAACCCAGAAGAACTGGTATCCGTTTCTCGATTATCTGGTAAAAGAAAACCTTTGTACAAAAGAAAAAAGAGACGGTCTGGTCAGTTGGAGTGGGAGATCAAGGGATATCTATGATCCTGTGCTTTACAAATACATGATCTATCGTCATATTAACTTTTTCAAGGCTGTCTTCGAACCCGATCAGCCTCCCCGACTAAAAGCTTATTTCTCTTTGGTTTTCCAGGAAATGAAAAAATCTTAGACATGATCCCTTGTATCTATCCAGCTTGATAAAGCAGGCCTGTCAAAAGGTAGAAATAGATCTTGTATTGTCGGACAAAGCGTTGTCCGACCTACGCAAGCGCGCAATATTTGTAGGGTGGGCAAAGCTTTGCCCACCCTAAATCTGAACAGTTACACTCCCAGAAGTGAAATCATAATGCAGCAACCGATGTCCATTACCCAGAACCAACGAGAACCAAAAATAGTCCTGGTAGCCTGTCCGTACAGTGATGATGATTATATGACCCGGGAGGATATTGCCATTGATGACCTGGGATTGGGTTATCTTTATTCTGCCCTGGTGGACAAGGGGTTTTCGGTGACCCTGATCGATTCCCTCCGACCAACATCCTGGTTTATTTCCCCGTTTTTGGAGCTGGAAGACCGGATTCTGGAGCTCAAGCCCGATTATATCGGATTTTCCGATCCATCCGTTACCTTTACCAAATCCCTGAGCCTGAGTCGGCGTCTCAATGAAAAATTACCCGACCTGGTGGTGATTTATGGTGATATACACCCTTCGTTGTTTAATAAGGAGATATTGGAAAATGAACCGCATGTGGATTATATCATCTGCGGTGAGGGGGAAAAAAGTCTGCCGCTGCTGATAGAAGCCCTGGAGAATCAGCAATTTATTAAAGATATTCCCGGGTTGACCTACAGAGAAAATGGCGTCATCAAGGAGACGCCTCCCTATTTTGAGAAGAATCTCGACTCACTCTCTTTCCCCTATCGACCTTCACTGGCAAAGGCAGACGTAAAGAACCCCTTTTACTATAATATCATCAGCAGTCGAGGCTGCCCCGGTCACTGCACCTTTTGCTCCATGAGCACTTTTTTAAACCGGTTTTGTCCTGGTGGTACGGCACGATGGAGAGCCCGTTCCGCCGAAAATGTGTTTGAGGAGATGAATCTATTGTACCAAAAAGGAGTAAGGCAGTTTCTCTTTTTTGATGACAACTGGATTGGTGAAAGAGAGACCGGATTAAAAAGAGCCTTAAAGCTATGTGACCTGCTGATCGAAAACGGATTATCGGATATCTCCTTTTCCGCTTTGATGAGACCGGACAGCCTTTTACCGACTGACAGGAATGCTCTGATAAAGATGAAGAGGGCTGGATTGAGTTCCATAAATATGGGGTTGGAAGCCGGTAATCAATTCCAGCTGAATATATTTGGTAAAAAATACGACACCAACCAGGTGAAAGATTTGACCAATTTAATATTTGAAACAGGGATTATGATGAGGGCTGGTTTTATCATGTTTTTCCCCTACTCCACTTTTGAGATGCTGAGAGAAAACGCCCGTTTTCTTCACGACGCGGGTTTATCATCATTATTTGAAATCTATTGCGGAAACCTGGTTCCCTTTTCAGCCACAGCTATTGAAACCAGATTGAAGAAGGATAATCTTCTTGAAAGATCGACCACCTATAACTCCCCTGGAGTTTATCTTTATCAGAATGATAGGATTGAGGATCTGCAACGGTTTATGTTATCGAAGGTTTTGCCGGAACGGCAATTTGTCTATGAACTGCTAACTGTCGGAACTTCAGCCAGTAGATGCTCAAGAAACGGGGAGCCCTGTTTCAGACAGTTCCAGGCAATTCTTAAAAGAGTCGGGGAAGCCTCCCATGCTCTGTTTGAATTCTCCATTGACATCTTTGAATCGGCTACGACAGTGACAGAAGCGATAAGAATCTGTTCCCGGTATTCTCAACACTGGTTAAAAGTGCTGGAAACGGAAAAAAGATCAGTTGCCGAATTTAAAACACGGCTTCCTGTTTATTAATTTTTAGGCGGGTTGAATAAATCTCTCGCGATTAATACCCCCTACAAAGTGAACTATCCTGTAGGAATGCTTTTTGATCAGAAAATCTCTATACGCCTATATTTTTTAACCATCTCTTACTTTTTCTGCAAAATATAATCGGAATAACCAATAAAAAGCAAAAAATCATTGATATAAAGTGATCTGTTGTATACGTTATATCAACTAGATAAAAAAATCAGGAGGATTCAATGAATACAGCTATCCGATTAGCACTAATTCTAATTGTAGCGCTATGCCATACTGGTGTTTTTGCGGGACCAACCATTATTCGAGACAAAAGAATTAGTGATCTGGCAATGACGCCCACCTTGGGAAGAGGGTATACGATTGTCACCAACACGTTTCAATCAAAGTGTCTGGACAACATCGTCATCACTGATCCCTCATACGACTTCACCTACAAATTTGAATCGATGACCTCAAATAACATCAAGCATTTAAGCACGATGGTCAATTTCGGTTTAAAAATCCCCATTAAAGCCGTCAGTATTTCAGCAGGGGGCGGTGCATCAACTACAATGACCAGCCAGGAAACGTCTCATCATATATTTGTTGAAATAAATATGGACACCTATTATGCGTCCATTGATGAAGCAAGGAGTCGGCTTGGCTCCTCATCCGCACAATTACTACGGAATAATGATATTCCCGGTTTTTTCAGTGCCTGCGGTTCCTATTATGTTCGATCCCTGGGAAGAAACGCCAGATTCGTTTCCGTCTATACCTATACTACCAAAACCCAAAAAAGAGATGTTGCCTTTGAAGCGAATCTAAAAGCTGAAGTCGGAGCTTTCGCAACCGCTGGGGTGGGAGACGCTGCCTGCGGCGCTTCGGGAGGATGTCCGGGATCGGGAGGTCAAGGGACAGTGGGAGGACCGGATCCCAATCTTGGAGGTAATGTAACTTCGGCAGATAGCTTCGTCGGGGCCTCAAGTACATCAACAGGAGGAGCAAAAGTTGATGGCATGGCAGGTGGTGCCGGTGGAATGAAAATGAACATGAAGAGTTTGTCCGAGGAATATAAACTGAGTATTTTAACCCGTGCTTATGGCTTGGGGAAAAATGAGGGAGCAACACTGATCTCCTATGATGTGCCGACATTTAAGGCTGCCATTAAAGACGCTTTTATCTCCATGCAGAATCCCATGACGGGTAAGGTCACGACCATGGAAATCGTGCCTTGGGTCGAAAATACCGAGTTCCAAAGCCTGATCGCCCTTGAGAAGGATGTTCCTGATCCACTAACCGGCAGGACCATGCTGTTGTACAAAAAGAAGCAGATCCTGAATGGTAACGCGGAGTTTTTAGCTGAAATAGAACGGGCTGATCGAGCCATGATGAACATCTATTACAAGGCTAAAATCTGCAAACAAACCATCCAAGCCAATTGGTTGACGGGCACGGAAACAATAAAACCCGAGTACAAGGATCTGGAGATTGGCAATAATAGATTCCCGATAAAGAAAATTAAACTGGATGCCTTGTTGAAGGAACACTTGACTGAGCCAAAAATCGAGGAACTGATTAAAAAAGAAGAAACATTCATGTATGGCAGCAACGGCGCCAATATTTGTATCATGAAAATGCTTGATTCGGGTATGTATATCAAGAGTTATCGTGATATTGACGAATGTAAACAGCTCAGAGGCAAACTGTCTGCCGTTATTAACGATGTCATAGATGAATATTGTATGCCGGAAGTAGCCAGAATAATTGAGACAGACCAGCCAGATGGGGGACTGGCCCCTGCAAACAGCCCGATTGCGCCCCAATAGGGACTTTTTAAAATATAATAAGAATACTGTAGCAAGCCGATTTTTCCACTTTTTCTGCGCAAGATCAAAAGCAAAGCAGAGGCAAAATCCCGAACTATTCTTTCCTTTTTTCGGGAAACTGGTAAGAAATTTTTCCCCAGCATGAGTTTTTTATTATTATTATCTGTTCGGGAAGAAAAGTTGAGCGAATATTATCCTGATATTAAGGAGTCCTTATGAAATATGGCAATATCTCCAAGATCTTTGTTGTTTCTGTTTTTATGACGTTTTTTAGTTCCGTGTTATTTGCTGGCACCTATATCGAGAGATCAGGGTCTAAGGAAATTGATTTTTGGGGACCTTTCTTTTTTGAAAAAGGGGGCGGTGATTTCACGGCAGTTGGTGCGTTTGATTGCAAAGCTGCAACAACTGCCTGTGACAGAAATCTGGGATTAAAAGAAAGTGATATTTTTTCCGGATCCAGTGGCGGCGAACTAATCGGTACTTTGAGCAAATTGAATAAAGTAATATGCAACGACAGAAGTTGCAATCAGGAACGACAAGGTATTCAGTATATCGTAAAACATAAAGATAGTATTGAACAAGAAACAGAGAAGAGTGAAATCAAAAATATCAGGAAGTGGTATGCAATAAGTGATATTCATGGTTCTTTGCGTTCCTTTATTTATCTCCTTCTTGCCGGTGATGTCATTGAATGGAATGAAAGGGAGAGCTTCGATAAAGAGAAACATTGTCATTTTCTTGATGAAAAACAGGTTTGCCTGGATTGGTGGCGTTATAAGTGGAGTTTTGACAATGGCCGATTGATTATAGTAGGTGATATAATGGATGGGGATGACCACCATAACGAGATTCTTTGGGCTGTTCGATATCTTGAGAGAGAATCGAGCGGCAAAGTCCATTTTCTTCTGGGAAATCACGAAGATGGTGCTATTGTCGGTCACCGGGAAGGCAAGAGATTTTTGGATCTGGCAGCGGCAAAAACGATGAAGGCTAATACAGGCTTCACTGATATTACAAACGGTTATGCGCGTGAGCTTTTTTCCAATAAAACAGTCCTTGGAAAATGGCTCCGCTCGCGGAACATGATTATGCGGGTCAATAATGATCTGTTTCTACATGGAGGTATTTCACCGGCTTTTGCATTAGCTGTGAAAAGCAATCCACTCATGCGTGATCCCAGAAAAGGTAATAAAATTACGTTAGAACGGATCAATAAACAACTGAAAGCTGTTTATAACTTACAATATAACCCAGCAAGGTCAAAAAGTTTTGAGTTTGCAGTGTCAGATGTTTCAAATGATGCCACCAGAGTTTTAAAACCGGCAGGTCAGAAATCACAGTTTGTCTATAAAGGTCCTTTTGAAGGTGATGATGAATATTATATAAGCAATATAAATCTTGTTGAAGACGACACTGCCCTCATTGCAAAGAGAAAATTATATTGTGATCCTTTAATTTTCGGCAAATCAGTTTGCCTGTATAATCGCTATTATTCAAATCTCTGGGCTTTTAGTAGTCCATGCAGTCCTATTCATTACCGTGGCTATTGGTTGAAGCCTATGCTAAAGGATCCGGCAGATCAACAGGATCATTACGCAAGTTGTGCAGTCGAAGGTAATTTGCTTACTGCAGAGGCGCCTATGGCCAAAGCAGACAATGTTCTCGACGACGAAGCCAAGATGGGTCGATATACGAAAATTTTAAAAACATTGGAGGATATGGAACTTTCTGGTATAACACATGTTATAACAGGACATACGGAAGAAAAATCAGGGGCGAAACCGGACCCTGGACGAATAGGTGCAATTCCCAAGGGCAAGGCAACAAGTGAAACAGACGGTCCACGGATATTTTTAACAGACACTGGTATTTCCGGTCGGCATGGAGATAAACGATTCGATTTTTTAGGTGAAGGACTGATGTACGACAAAGAAGGTGTCCCAAATAAGGCAAATACAGAAAGGTATTTTTATTACAGAATCCAACCAAAGTATGCTACGAGAACTGAAAAGGTTTACGGAATTAAGGTTTTTGATTTCGAACTTCCAAAGGAAAGCGGATATTAATTGCCCCAAATAGCCTGGCACTCGCCGGGCTTTTTTTTGTCCTCAAAACAAACCAAAACTACCCCATTGCAAGGTGAATCCTGAAATAGTAAGCTACTTTGATATCATCCAAACTAATTCTTTAACCTGAGATGCGATTTCAATGAAGTTACCCAAAACCCTGCACCAGATCGCCGAAAAAATAGACCGGGAAGGTGGTAGGGCTATTTTAGTGGGTGGTGCTGTCAGGGATTATCTTTTCGGCATTGAAAACAAGGATCTGGATGTCGAAGTATTTGGTCTTCACTATAATCAACTGATATCTATTCTCAAAAAGTATGGTAAGGTTTCTGCTGTTGGAAAAGCGTTTGGAGTTCTTAAGCTTTCCATTGATGGTGATCATTTCGATTTTTCCCTGCCGCGCAACGATGTAAAGACCGGATCCGGTCACCGTGGATTTCACATCACAACCAATCCTGAGATGACGTTCAAAGAGGCTGCCTCCCGCAGGGATTTCACCCTGAATGCAATTGGTTATGACATCATGCAGGGTGAGCTTTTAGATGAGTTCAACGGCAGACATGATTTGAACCAGAGAGTGTTGAGAGTGGTTGATCCCGAAACATTTGCTGAAGATCCCCTGCGTGTTTTGAGAGGGATTCAGTTTGCAGCCCGATTTCGATTGAGTTTGCTGGAAGAAACCAAAACAATTTTTAAGGAACTGGTCGATTCACTCGATGAATTACCCAGAGAGCGTATTTTTAAAGAGTTAAAAAAGCTCTTTTTAAAATCTAAACATCCTTCAATTGGATTCAGTCTTGCGGACGAAACTGGCATCAATAAAAAACTGTTTCCTGAACTGAACGCTTTGCACAAAATAACCCATAACCCGCATTGGTATCCTCCCATTGATGCCTGGACACACACGTTAAGAACCATCGATGAAGCTTCAAAGCAGAAGTACGGGGATGATTTTGATGATCTTTCGGTTATGTTCGCTTCACTCTGTCTCGAATTCGCAAAGCTTAACCGGTCAGAATTTGTCGATGAGAAAAAATGGGTTGGATTAAACCTTGATAAATGCCCGACCATAACCAAGTGTTTTATGCAGCGTCTGACGAATGAAGCGAGATTGATTGAAACCGTGGATACTCTGGTTCAGGAATATCATTCCATGGACAGTTTGTTTAAGTCCAGCAAGGTAACCAATGGAGATGTTCGTCGGTTATCATTGAAGGTAGATATCCCGTTGCTGGTAAGGGTGGCCCAGGCAGATTTTTATGCCCGCTTCAACACAAAGGACAGACCGCACATCTTTCCGGCAGGTGAGTGGCTGATAAAACGATACCATGGACTGAAACTGTTCAGTAAACGCAATCTGCAACCGATCTTACTGGGGCGACATTTGATTGACCTGGGCTTGAAACCGGGGCCTTTTTTCGGTAAGATTCTGAACAATGCCTACCAGAAACAACTGGATGATGAGTTTATCACCCTGGAAGACGCTCTTAACTGGGCGCGACATGAGATTGAAATGATCTCCAATTAACCAATCAAAAAATGATGCCACAAGACGTTAACCCTCTGGAGATCATCTATCAGGATGAATATTATATTGCCATCAACAAACCCTCGGGTTTGTTGATTCATCCATCCATTATCGACAGGCATGAAAAACTGAATGCAATTGAGCTTTTGCAGGAAAAGCTTGGACAAAAGGTCTACATAATTCATCGCCTTGATAAACCGACATCCGGTGTGGTGTTGTTTGCCTTGAACTCGGAAGCTGCCAGAAAGGGAGCTGATGCTTTTTCAGAAAAAGAGGTAAAAAAAACTTATCTTGCTGTAGTCAGGGGATTTGCCGATAAGCAGGGATTGATTAATTCGCCGTTATCCGATATCTCGGACAAGCTTCTGGATAAAAAGAAAAAGCGTAATGACAACTTAAGGCCGGCTATAACCGGTTACCGGAAAATTGCCCAGACCGAATTGCCGGTTTTGATCAGCCGTCATCCGATATCACGATATTCCCTGTTGGAAGTTCATCCGCAAACAGGTCGCATGCACCAGATCAGACGTCACTTAAAACGTGTCAATCATCCTATCATTGGTGACACGGTTCACGGTGATCATAAACACAATCACTATTTCCGGGATAACCTCAATTGCCCCAGGCTATTGCTGGCGTCCACCGAGCTGATTTTTCTGCACCCCTATCATAAGAATCACTTAAAGCTCACTGCCAGACTGGATAAGGTCTTTTGTTCAATTCTCCGACTTTTTGATTGGCAGCAACATCTTCCCGATGAATGGGTTGGATAGGTATTCAACGCTTGTGGGGATTAGTGTAGGATTGAACATCGAACGTTCAACATCGAATACTGAATGAAACGGTCAAGCGTCTCATCTTAAAAGTTTAATTCTTACTTTTCCTGGCTGTTCAACAACTTTTATTACTTGAACTGAAAACTCAAGTAACCTGTTTTCAAGATCATATGGTTATTTCTTCATTATTTCCCATTCGAAATTCAATGTTGAACGTTCGATGTTGGGCGTTCTTTTTTAAGAAACCATAAATCAATTCCTAATGGTCAAAAGATAAAGACAATCATTGAATCCATTCAATTGTATCTGCGAATATCACCTTAAAATTTTGGATCAACTTTTTCCATCTTAGATTAATTTTTGCCTGTTTAAGGCTAACATTGGTAAAATCGGTATTATAGAAATCAGCTCCATATTCCCTGACATTGCTTAATTCATGGAAGTTAAATTGGGCTCCCATCTCTTTTAGTGTATTGATATGCTCCATATCAAATCCCGTATGAACGAAATCCACTCCACTAAAATCCGATCCGAAGCAGACAGCATTTCTTAGATTTGCTCCCCTGAAATCGGCATTGATAAAGCTGGAGTCTTTCAATACTGCACTGGTGAAGTCACACCCGACACAATAACCCTTTTCCATATCAACGTTGTCAATAAACGCATCTCTGAAAACAGCACCAACATTGTAGGTTCTTTTCAAATGGATATTCTGAAGAAGCGAGCCCGTAAAATTGGTTCCGGTAAGATTTGATGTCTTCAGATCAACACCCGACAGATTCGAATCACTAAAATCCGCCCTGTTGAGGCTTGTATTGATAATTTTTGATTCCATGAAGATGACCCGGTAGAATTTGGTGCCGGTTAGGTCTGAATCGGAAAAATCGGAGGCTACAATAGAGGAATGACTAAAATCAGATCCCGATAATCGAATGAATGTCAAATTTGAACCTTTAACTTTTGCCTCATTGATGCGTGCATTTTCAAAGATGGCATTGGAAAAATTTGCATCCTGTATCGTTGATTTGCTGAAATCGCTGTAACTCAGGAATGTGGCTTGAAGATCAGTTTTTGAAAGATTTGAAGACTCTAAACTCGCATATTCCAGGTTACAAAACTTAAGAATAGTTCCCTCAAGATCAGCTCCATTCAGATTAGCATAGTTTAACATCGTGCCAGTGAAATCCGAGTTTCTCAATTTGGCATTGCTTAGATTCGCTCCGGTTAGGATAAGATTTTGAGCCTGGATACCGGACAAATCGGCTCCACTTAAATCTACCCCATGAAGATTCCGGACTCCGGATTTTAATTTATCAACATCTTCCTTATTGTATGCATAACCATTAATGGCAACAAAGAACCAGGCAAGACATAACAATACCATAAAATTCAACTTAAGCTTCATAATCAGCTCCATAAAAAAGAAGAAGGCAACGCTTACTTTTGCATAACCCGATAATTCTCTCTTATCCTATTGTAAAACATAACCTGCCAGTGTCGAATCATCTTTACTCAAATACCTTGTAATGTAAACGTTTTATTAGTTATTACAGGACGAAAAACAGGTAAGCTATATTTATGCCATATCCAATTCTTTGTGTTTTAAACCTAACAAAAGTGAAAAACCTGTTGACATTGAACCTGGATCAATAAAAACTGGGAGCTCCCCAGGAACAATAATTTAGCAGAATATTGCAATTGGTTTTTTAGAAAATTATCCAAGCTTTTTATTCGGTTTTTTGCTTCTAAATCAGAACAAAGTGCTAAATAAAGAGATGAATTCCATTTTGAGGAGCCCAAATGAAAAAAACAATCAGTTTTTTAATTGTTCCAATCTGTTTATTTGTACTCATCTCCTGCAGCCAGTCAAAACCGCAAGTGGATTTTGTGCAGCTTTGTTTTGAAGAAAGTCCTGGCCGGTCGGGGATTCCTCTGAGCCAGATTGAATTGTTATATGAAGGTGTTAAAAAGGCTGGAGATACATCTGCCAAGCAGACCCTGCGGGAAAATTGTCCCAAGGCAGCTGCAGAGCATCTGAAATAAGGGACTGTGTTCTTTAATTGATGAATAGAAATCCCGTTGAGTCATTTGCTGCTTTTCCCCATTAAAGTCTTTATTCGACAATACGGGGACTGGTTCAAAATATGATATTGTTGTTGATTTGTTTTGGTGTCTGCTCTGTCGAGTTAATTTCATAAAAGGGAACCTTGATGAAACACGTCCATTCGCTCTTGGTCATATTTTTTCTATGTATCAGTTTGTTGCGCCCGGAATTTACCGCAGCAAAATCGATGGAGGGTAAAGCGATAACAAAAAAAGGTGATTTTGAATGTGAATATCAATCCTATTACATGCATCGAAATGGTGAATTTTTTGGCTATAATTTTAATCGACTCAAACTAAGTTTCAGCAATAATCTAAGCCTGAGAAGAATAACCGATTTCAGTGTTGTTTATAGAGCTGACACCACCTGCATTAAAGAAGCAAGATTTGGTAGAACCCGAAAAGTAATAAAAGGGCATAATTATTGTTTTTCGATGGACTTCAAGACTGAGGGCTCCCATCTATTATGTCCCAAGAACGAGGATTTTTCCGCCTTATATTTCTCATTGATCAGCTCTCTTCAGCGGTTTCGAAGTTTGAATGCTGCCGATATTAAGGCCCATAAAAAACTGATAACCTTCAAGACAAACTACAATAATTTCGAGACATCAAATTTCCGCACACAAGATGAACATAAAAATCTTGTTGCTACAAGGCAAAATCCTGCAAAGGGAGAGTTAAAGCAAAACCTGTCCTTCAGGTTGATATCCAAAATTGGAAAAGGTGGTACGGCGAGTGTCTATTCCTGTAAAGTGCTCAGTGGTACAGGTGACCAACAAACAGAAATGGGAGACTGTGTTGCGAAGGGGGCGGTTCTGGGAAGTGTAGGCTCTGCTGATTTGGGGAATGATTTTTCATTGGGGATCGTCAAAGAAGCCAAGGTGCTTTATCTGTTGGGAGATAATAAGAATATCATAGAGATGTATGATGCCGCTGCGTATCTAAATGGTGTATGGCTTTTTCTTGATCAGGCAAATGCTGACTTGGAAGAGTTGCAGATTAAAGGAACAAAAAGCCCTGCACCAAAATACTCCGATCCCAAGGATCTTCATAAAATTGCACTTGAACTGCTGGAAGGACTGTCTTTTATGAATAAGAACGGTTTCTATCATTTTGATATGAAACCCGAAAATGTCATGATTAAGGTTAATGAACTATTGGTTCCTACTGTAAAAATCATCGATTTTGGTCTGACACGACATAGAATACTGGATACAAAAACAAGTTTTTTAGGAATTGATCAACAAGGCGGAGGAACCCCCAGCTACTTCTCCCCCGAAAGAATCACAGGAAAACTTAAAGAGTGTGAAGATGAAAGATGCTTGGAATTGCAGGACAGTTATGCTGCAGGGTTGACTATCCTGGACGCCTTGATTGCTCCCCAAGGAGAAGATTTTATTCGTAACAGGGGACCAAGTGAAGAGAAGAAACGGGAAAATCGTCTGCACTACAGCGATAAATATGAGCCAGAACCGGTGAAAGAAGCTTTTAGGGAATTAGGTCTGGATAAGCTGTATGAAGTTGCTTTGGATATGACACAGGAAGATCCGGGGAAAAGGATTACGGCACAGGAAGCCTATTTGAAGCTTAAGAGAAGCCAGATGAGTTTTCCGCCCCTTCCGCCAACCCCGGGAGGAAGTACAACGAGTCCCGGGGGACTGACAAAGCCGACTAGGCCCCTCCCTCCGACCCCAGGCACAAACACTCAATAAAAAGAGTAAGGTTATTCATCTTCATTATTTCCAGATTTAATGTTGCACAGGGGATTATTGATCTTTAACTGATATCAGCTTGGCTACTGTTGATTAGAGTTGATTTTTTTAAGTGAAGTTTCCGAGAGTACTAAATGATAATTGAATATTTAAGTAACCACTGGGTGGATCTTATTGGATATACGGCATCTGTTTTTGTTGCTGCCAGTTTTTATATGAAAACCATTATCCCCCTCCGTATCTTCGCAATCCTGGCCAATGTCTTTTTTGCCTCATACGGATACCTGGCAGGATTATACCCGGTTCTGATCTTACATATCTTTCTCTTTCCCCTGAATATCCTTCGTCTGAGACAGATGCAACAACTGATTGCCGATGTCAAAGGCGCAATCGAGGATGATGGTGCAGTGGAACCTCTTTTACCCTATATGACCAGAGCGATGTATGATGAAGGGGAGTTACTTTTTAAGAAAGGAGATCCGGCAGACAAAATATACTATATTGGCAATGGTTCAATCCGGTTATTAGATCTTGATATTGTTGTGGGTGAAAACCAGATACTGGGAGAGATGGGAATCTTCTCACCATATAAACAAAGGACTGATACGGCCATCTGTAACACCAAAATGGAAGTGTTTGCTATAGACGAAGACAAAATCAATCAGCTCTATTATCAGAATCCCTCTTTCGGTTTCTATCTTATAAAACTCTTAACAAAGAGATTTATACTTAATGCGGAAATGTTGAACAAAAAAATGATTTCACAGAGTCATGCCCAAGAAAAAGAATCAGACTAAGAAGTTCAACTGGTTGCGCTTTTCCATCACTTAGTATCCCTTATGAAAAAGACTATCCTCTTATTACTTTTTATTACCCAACCCATGATGCTCTTCAGCGGAATTGACAACTATCTTTTTGATAATAAAAAAGACTGCTCAGCATGTCTTAATGAGATAAACTCCCGTAAAAGGATTAAACCTGGAGAAAGCTTTGATTGTAAAGGCAGGTATGGAGATAAGCCGCAGAATAAATTTTTTATCATGCGATATTTTAACAAAGCAGATCGAACAGAAAATGAACAACAAATGTCAACAACCTCGGGTGAGATCAAGCTCCTGTTTAAACATGATTTTCTAATGAAAGAACAGAACGGGTTGAATGAATCCGCTATTAAACAGCTTTGTCCCCTGATTTATAAAACTCAAAGTAAATGACACTGTAACCATTAGTCGCCATCGCTAATCCATGGCTGTTAAATCGGTCTTTCGCCTGTACTGGTTTTTTGATTCAAGTCTTATCTTTTTCGCCTACACATAGGGTTAAATTTTTCCGGAGCAGTATATTTCTATTCCATACCTTATCGAAATGTCCGAAGTCAGTTACCGTATGATTAATTTAAGTTTTGAGAAAACTTGGGACTCTGGATCAGGTTATGTTCAAAAGTCTGTCCTTATTGTAGGGGTAATCAAAACCAGCCTCTATGAGGTCTGTTTTTTATTTAGTAGATCGCTATGAAACCAATCGTCAGGATTATAATAATCTTCTCGATCTCCTCAATTATCTATTGTTGCAATATGCAGGTTTTTAGCCAGTCTTTAATAGATAGTTGTGAATGTGAGCAAGGAGAACAAGGGGAACAAGGGGAACAAGGGGAACAAGGGGAACAAGGGGAAAAGGGAGAGAAAGGTGACCCAGGAATGCAGGGTCTCCAGGGAGAGCAGGGTGAGCCGGGAATACAGGGTCCCCAGGGAGAGAAGGGTGAACCGGGAATACAGGGTCCCCAGGGAGAGAAGGGTGAACCGGGAATACAGGGTCCCCAGGGAGAGAAGGGTGAACCGGGGATACAGGGTACCCAGGGAGAGCAGGGTGATACGGGAATGCAAGGCCCCCAGGGAGAAAAGGGTGAACCGGGGATACAAGGCCTCCAGGGAGAGAAGGGTGAACCGGGGATACAAGGCCCCCAGGGAGAAAAGGGTGAACCGGGGATACAAGGCCCCCAGGGAGAGAAGGGTGATACGGGAATGCAAGGCCCCCAGGGAGAAAAGGGTGATCCGGGAATGCAAGGCCCCCAGGGAGAGAAGGGTGATCCGGGAGATACCAGCTTCACTCAACCCTGGCAGGAAACCATAGAAAATAATGCTGCTGTGAATTTAAAACAAAGCCAATATCTGGAGGATTTAAATATCAGATTTGTGGAAACCAATCGTGATCAGAATCGTTCCATTGAGTATATTAACAGATCGTTTATTGATCGCAACATGGAGAATGATCGTTCCATATTGGAGCTGAGAAAGTCGAATGAAATCCTTAATACAACAAATTCAGAGCAGGAATATTCAATTTTTAGGTTGAGTAAAACAAGTGAAGATCTTAAGGATAATGTCCACCGAAATACAGCCATTAATGAGAAGCAGGGAAGGGATATCTTCGCCATGAAGGTCCAGGACAAAACATTGGGTAGAAAGATTACTAAGAATCTGGAAACAAATATAGAGCAGGGAAGAGAAATTGAAAAAAATCGTAATACCAACGAAAAACAACAAGGGGAGATACATAAAAACACTTTAATAAATCAGAGACAATCTGAGTTTTTTGTTACGGAGTCTATTTATGTTTTTGGACCGATAAAAACCGGGGCATTGGTTTTGGGGACTATCAAAGTTATCGGTGAAAAGATCGCAGGACTAGATGTATCGAAAATGGGCGTCATTTTTGCTGAAAATGTCAAATCAATCTCGGGTTTTTCAAATGGGGCGACGGGTCAGCTTTTGTACGTGATTAACACAGGAGAACAAGACACCCTGCTTGAAAAAGAAGTAGAGGGTGATTTTCAACGCCTACAATTCAACCAGGAGGAGATGCTACTTGAGAAGAATGCCACGATAGCACTAATTTTTGACGGCATCGTCTGGCGGATTTTGACAAGGTAGAAGCATTTTTTATCAAGTTTTTTCTTGCCGGTATTGACTTTGTTTCTGTATGTTATTTCGCAAACGTTTGTTTTTACAAAAAGACAATTTGTTAGTTTTTACTGCCAGTTCAGCCTAATTCAAAAACACCAGGTTTTGTGGTTAATGAGGTGTAAGTTTTTAAATATTTTGGAGGAGAACATGAATTTAAGACTCAAAGTTTTAATCACAATTTTCCTGGTAAGTTTGTGTCCGGCATTAGTGGCAGGTCCTACCATTATTCGTGATGAAAGAATAACAGACTTGGCATTGACACCCACATTGGGAAGAGGATACACAATCGTAACCAATACCTTTCAATCTAAGTGTCTTGACAATATTGTTATCACGGACCCTTCTTTCGATTTCCAATACAAATTTGAATCCCTGGATGTCACAAAAGCCTCTCAGCTAGCCACTGCCGCAAAATATGGTCTTGAGGTTTCCTTACAGGCAGCGACAGGGGGAGCGGCACCACCCACTCCGGAAACGACCACTAACGTAGAACGAAAGCATCACATCTATGTGGAAATCAACATGGATACATACTACGCCTCGGTGGATGAAGCGCAAACAAGTATGTCATCCTCAGCAGCACAACTGCTTACCAATAATGATATCCCCGGTTTTTTCAGTAGTTGTGGTTCTTATTATGTCAGATCGCTGGGAAGAAATGCCAAGTTTGTCTCCATCTTCACTTATACAACAAAGACAGACGCCCGAGATTCAGCGTTCGAGTCTGATCTGAAATCAAGTATCATGAAATTCGGAGAAGGGGGAGGCGAGGATTCAGGTGGTTCTTCAAATCTTCTAAGCTTATCAGGAGAGTATAAATTAACAATTGTTTCAAGAGCTTATGGTCTTGGAATCCGTGAAAATGCGGAATTGATTTCCTCTGATATTGATAGTTTCAAAGCAGCCATAAAAGAAGCGTTTCAATCCATGCAAAATCCGATGACGGGAAAAGTAACCACCATGGAAATTGTGCCCTGGGTTGAAAATACAGATTTTCAGAACCTGATTCAGCTGGAGGAAGCAGTTATTGACCCCGTTACCCAAAGAACGATGCTTCTCTACAAAAAGAAACAGGTTTTAAACGAAAACGCCGAATATCTTGCTGAAATTGAGAGAGCAGATCGCAATATGATGAATATCTACTATAAATCCATGATCTGTAAACAAACCGTCCAAGCTAACTGGATGAAAGAAGGCAAAGTTCACCCTGATTTTAAAGATGCAGAAATCGCCAACAATAAATTCCCCCGGGATAAGATAAAGCTGGAAACACTGGTCACTGAACATCTCTCTGATGCAAAAGTTGCCGCACTGTTGGATGCTGAAGAGAAATTCATGTATGGCAGTGGCGGAGGCAATGAGTGCATTAATGAAATGCTGAAATCAGGGATGTTTATCAAAAGCTACCGCGATATTGATGTGTGCAAAAATCTGAGAGGAAAACTGTCCGCGGTTGGTAATAATGTCATCGATAATTACTGCATGCCCAAACTGGTTACGGAATTTGTTATTGAAGCAGCTGATCAACCTTCCCAGGAGGCAAATAAAGCTCCTGCAAATCCATGAGGCTTTGTTTCAACAGTTTAAGTAAACGCATTTCAAATGTTTGAAAAGTAGCCTCAGACAGGAGGCAGGTTGCCTGTCTGAGGCTTTCCTTTTTTAGAGTTATTTAAACGGGATTAAAAACGAAAATAATAACATGATCCATTTTTTGTTTTTTCCTACTTGAGTAAAAACATTCAGCCGTATTTCATGACTCGTAATTCCAGCCATACAAGACTCCTTATCTGCTTCTGTATGTATTTTACAGCATGGATAACCATTTGCCTGCACATCGAACCGGTTCATGCTTCACCAAGATTGATAACAGACAACCGGGTAGAAAATCTCAACGGTTTTCCCAGTATTGGCAGGGGATATAATCTCCAAAGCAACACCCTGCAATCGATGTGTTTCAGTAAAGTGACCAAGACTACTCCGACGTTTGATCTGAATTATGAGATGGACGAAGTCAGCCAGGAGTTTTTTAACGAGGTTCCTGAAGTCGGAAAGAAACGTATGGGGAACATTAATGTCCATTTTTTCGTTAAGAAATATTTTAAATCTCAAGAAATAGGAACCCAACAAACACACACCTTAAAGAACCTCCTGGTTCGTGTTGAGATCAGGAGTTATTATTATGCTCTTGATGAAACCCAATCAGTTCTAAGTGAGAGCGCCAAACAATTGTTGAAAAACAAAGAATTTGTCACTTTTTTTAACAGCTGCGGCCAGCATTATGTAAGATCTGTCGGCAGTTTTTCAACCTACCTGGCTTTACTACAATATAGATTAACGGGCAATAATACATCGGACCAGGCATTTGTGAGCCGTCTGGAAAAAGGATTGTTTAATTTTAGTGGCGACGGGAAACCTCAAGAGCAATTCAACCAGGATGCTGAAGCCAGAGGCATGCGAGTATATGTTCAGGCTGTCGGGTTATCAAAAGGGAATCTTGTCAACCTGATTCCGGTTGATGTTAAACAATTCAGATTGACAGTTCAGGACACAGTTAAACTGATGCAGGATCCCAACGCAGGTCTTGTCAGTTACATAGAAGTTGTTCCCTGGGTGGAGAATCCGGAATTATCCTCATTCATGTCGGGTGGTATGAGTGAAGGAGGAGAACAATTCATAAAGCTGCAGAGGCTGGAAGCAAATTCGGGCGTTATTACCGAAATAAACAGAATCAGCAACTCCCAGGTTGAGCAGTTTTACATAGCTTCCATGTGTGAAAAGATTCTGTTTGAAAACTACATGGACAAGACCAACCGACAGTTTTATGAAAATATCACCGGGCAGACAAAAAAATCCCCCACGGTTCTGATGCTTACTGATATTATTGATCAGAAAGTGTTGAGCTATAATATGGAAAAAACCCTTTTTTATAACCTTGCCAATATCTCAAAAGATGAAGTGTTTATTTCCCTTCGGGAGTTTGTTGAATATTTTGCAAAGAACCCGCCCAGAAAGCTGTTTGATGAAAACAGGACCTATTTGTACGGCGACGGGAATACTCTCGGTGCCATTAATTGTATCGATGAACTATACAAACAAGGTCTGGATAAAATCGACTACAGGACAATTCCCAGTTGTGTCAGCGCGCTTAAGCATATTCAGACACAGTCTTTTTTTCTGAATCAATATTGTTTGCCGAAACCCGCGAAACTTATTTTTAAGGGCGATGAGATAAAATCACAGCTGCCGGATGAAGTTACAAGCCCAAGATTGATCGATGCTGAAATACCGGGTTTAGAAGAGGGAACACCGGGTATCAAAGGGGAAAAACCGGAAAGTCTGAGTGATTTGGCAGGCGAAAAAGTTGAGGAACCAGCAAAGCAAAAAGATGAAACACAAACGGAGGAACAACTGCAATCCTTGGACAATCTGTTCAATCAGGACGATTCACAGCCAATTGATTTCGACCTGGATGAAGAGGACGATCAACCTACTTCCTTGATCCTGCAGGAATTGGAAGAGGGAGAAAAAGAGGCAAAATCAAAAACAACTCCGCAAGAAGAGAGCCCCAAAGAATCTCAGGATATATTAAGTATACCCAAAACAGAAACCCAGATACCTCCAGTAGAAGCAATACCGGAGGTTGAAGAGGAGATATTACCGAAAGTTGAAGAAGAGATTTTACCGGAGGTTGAAGATCAGACAATTCCTTTAATAGAAGACGATATATTGAAGCGGAATTATGGCGAGCCTTTGACTTTGGATTCGGAAAGTAACATCGGTATTGAATCCAATGATGTTTTACATGTAGAAGAATGATTTTTTTCACCATAACCCTATGAGAGACAAAGTTGATTAAGATTAGAATCCATATCTTAATATTATGCTTTTCCATGGGGTGCTCAACGTTTCAATGGAAACAACCGGTTCACAGATCATCGGAATTGCCCCTGGTATTTAACCGGTATCAAAGTCTTGGCACGGGATTAAAACTTACGGACATCGGCTATCATGCCATGCCTTGCCTGGAGAGCTTTGAAACCGAGTTGGCGGGCGGTGTTTTGGACATTGAGTTTAGAAAGGTTAATGACGGCTATATTGGTAAAAACCTTAAAATTGATCACTTTATAAAATCAAGCTTAAAAAGAGCAAAGAAATATAACCCGGAAAGTCGTGAACCTGCTTCCTTTGTTCTGATAATCAGGGTGAAAGACCGGTTGACTTCCGTTAAAGAGGAAACCATAAAGTTTAGAGCGGATGTTGAAAAAATGATTTATTCAGATAACCGGGAACAGTTTTTCCGAACCTGTGGAACTGAATATATTCAAACGGCCAGATTCGACTCCGAAATCTTTTTTTTCTTTTCCTATTACCCGGAATCATCGCAAGGCGCGTCTCTTCTGGAAAAGGAAATTAACAAAAAAATCACGGAAAACAAAAATAATGTTCTCCAGATAAGTATTTTCAGGGATTTGGAGCTTGATGCCGAGACATATTTCTCATTAAAAGTCGATACTGATGTCCTGTTTGAGCCGATTGAGTTTGCCTTTGAAAAAATCCATGGCAAACAACTGGACATTTTTTTGAATAAGCTGATTCACTCAGTTCTTACCTCGGATAATGGGAGAATCAAGCAATATGTGTTAAGTCCCTGGACAAAACTGAATGACCTGCGAAGCAGAATGTCACTCAGGGGTGACAGAAAGATTACAGAATATTCTGATGAGCAGATATTTAAGTCTCTGCAACTGCTGGAAAACTCGATAAAACAGTACCGGTTGCGGTTTTTTCAGGTTAAGAGGTTATTAAGGGAGGCTGGTTCCGGATCTAAAAATACTGATCTTTTTAATTGTGCTACGGTTTTTGAAAATGAAAATAAGTATATAAACTGGATCAGTTTTGATCACTGCCGACAGGCAGCCATCTTATCCAAAACCGTTGATTTGGAATCGATTGCCGAGTGTTCTCCAATTACTGAAGCCATATCGGGTTTGAATCTTTCAAAGAAGTGTTTTGGACAGTATGGAAACGGTGATACAGAGTGGGTTTATCTGAATGATAACATCTATCTGCCCCTGGAGTTGGTAGATCGTCTGGTTGATGATCCCTTGTCAATTCATCGCAAAGAAACGGAGTATCGTTTTAATGACGAAGACCAGATCGTGTCAATACCGGAAAACGTGATTTTAGGCCAGGGGGTAGATAGTACAGGTCAGTTTTATAAGGAAAACTGTATCATTGAAAGCAGCAAACAGATTGGGAATAAAACGGATAAAAGGAACATAGCAATTACAAATGATTATTATCCTTATGCCAAAAAGGAGTGGCCATGGATAAAAAAGGCATTTCTTTTTTGGAAGAATTCCCCTCAATGGACCTTGTACAGGGGGGCATTTGAGATAGAAGGGTTTTCTCCTGTTCTGCTACCGAATTTTGAGATAACCGATGAGGCCAAACAACTGGCATCAACCAGTATTGTCAGTTTTTATAAAAAATTCGGGACTCATTATGTCGAAAGAATTAGGCATCGGCGGGGGTTTATCTATTATTTTTCACCTGATTCGGCAGGATATAATGATATTGAAATCATCCCTTTCGGAATGACTGTACCTAAACAGGACATCCCGATTCCCGCCGAATATGCTGAAAAAATCCCCTTCCTGGGAGGGGATAATCAGAGAAGCTGCTCAGTGGAATTGAGCGGGTTACTGGTGTTACCAATGTTGATTGCAGCGGGGGCAGAGCCATTGTTGGGGGCCGTATTGGCACTGGCTTGTCAGGATGACGTTCCGGCATTGCTTGATCCAAAAACGGTTAAGGAATTTTTCACGAATAAGGAAAAGCTTATTGAGATGTTTAAGGATGATGATGAAGCTATCCCTATCAGACTGAGTCTGAAACCCTGGAGTGAATACCTTGTCAATCGGGGAATTTTAATGCCTGAGCAACTTGATCTGGCAGAACTGGTCGAGTGAAATAAAATATATGAAGATACCATCGGGGTTTTTATTGCTGATTACTATCTTACTGCTTTTTCAGGGGTCTCCAACCTGTTTGCTGGGACAGGTGAAGAACCATTCGGACTCCACCTTGAAGGAGACAAGGGAATTCCTTAGTAGCGTAGGAAAAAGATATTCCAGTATTGAGCTCGAATACTTAAAAAGACTAAATCTGTCCAATTTGCGAATTACCGATGAAAATATTGAAAAACTGAACGGTTTGGAGCAGTTGCAGACTCTTATCTTAAGTGGAACGCAGATTTCAGGATCTGGATTGGGCTCCCTGTCAAAAAATCGACAGTTAAAAACCCTAATTCTGAAGAACACACTGTTGCAGAATGATCAACTTGTTTCTATTTCAGGGATTAGGCAACTCAGCCAGTTGAATATCAGTGAAACCGAGTTGAATGATCAAGGCTTATTATCTCTTGAGAAACTGTCTAATCTCCGACACTTGAACGTTTCCAGTACCCGCATTTCAAATGAAGGAATGGAAATTATCGGGAACCTAAGCTCACTTGAATCTCTAAACTTGGGTCATAACCAGCTCTCAGATACTGGAATAAAATCATTGGGTCGGTTACAAAACCTGGAAACCCTTGTGCTCAGGGACACATTGATCAGCGATGATGGATTGGTTCATTTAATGGCTATGTCTTCCTTAAAAAATCTTGATCTATCAGATACCAGGATAACCAACCAAGGATTGGAACATCTGAAAAAGATCAGTAAGCTAAGTAGCCTTAACCTTGCCAATACGGACATTGATGCCAACGGGTTATCTGATATTTTTGAGTTCATCGGTCTGACCTATGTCTCCGTCAGTGGAACACACATATCTTATGCGGATTTTATGAACCTGAAAAGGTCAATGCCTCATGTAGAAATGAATGCTCATTATGTGGTTATTCCGCCGGATAGTAAAATTGATGTTAAACGGATTTTCGGAGATGGCGATTCGGAAAAAGAGTCCAAACCTTCCCCTGCTGTGGATATCTGGATTAAGAAACCTTTGGTGGTTGGTTTAGCGGTTCCCTTTGAAATAGCCTTTATCAATTCCGATGGTTTTGTTGATAGTGACTATCGTTTAGAAACAGATCTCGTTTTTAAGTTGAAAAATGTTCCGTTTACCCTGTTTTCCGGAGGAATCAAAAAATCAGGTCAAGACTCCATCACCCTCTCAAAATCAGAGGTCTATATATCAAAAGGAATTATAAAGGGAGAAATTGCAGTAGAACGGGTCAGCAGCAGACGGAAACTTGAAATTTACCAGACGTCACTTAAAAAGGACGTTCAACCTGAATATATTGGATCTTCCAGAATCGATCGACTTTTCAGTGATGTTGAAAGGGTCGTTTTTTCTGAAAACTATCTGGAAGGCAACACAGGTGAGGAATTGGAAATAAGAATATCGGCATACAACTATCTGGGACAAAAAATCAAAGGGAAGATAGGAAAGACAATTGGTTTCCTCATTCTTTCGAATCATGATTTGATAATTGATGGGAAAATGCAGCGATATGCTTTCGAAATTCACCCCAGTAGATTCAGGAACGGAGAGGCCTCAATCAAGGTAAAAGCGGAAAAAAAAGGCCAATATGTTTTATCTTTTGACAGTGGACAAAGACCCTATGACAACAATTTACCGAGTCGGGGCAATTATGTGTCGATCAAGATAGAATCTTCGATTTGATTTGTCGCTTGCGGCACTCCATGCAAGCATAAAAATCTTAATAAGAAACAAACGGTTAACGTTTTAAAAGACAATATCGGATTGGTGAGATTCTTTGTGGCTTTCAAAGAAATAGTACAATCAAAATAATTAATTATTAAAAAAGTCGTTGATTATTCAAGAAAACTTAGTGTAAATTTCATGCAATCAATTGCTTATAAATATTGAGTTGAAGAAATCAATTAGTGAATAGCATGGCTCAATTTACTACCAAAACTGGAATCGGTCCATTTAACTTTTTATTACAGTTTACTATGTTAAGGAAAACATTTGTACTCGTTCAATATGCCAATAATTTTCAAATCGATTAAGAGGTCATAATGAAATCTTTTAGTAAATTGATGCTGGTATTCACTTTTATTTTAAGTACTTTAGACCTTATAGCGGGCCCAACGATAATTCGCGATAACCGGGTGACCGATCTGGCAACAACCCCGGTTCTTGGGAGGGGGTATTCTATAGGAACCAATACATTCCAGTCAACCTGTATGGAGAAGGTTGTTATTACAGAACCTTCATACGATATGAAATATTCATTTATTCAACTGGAAGACAAGGGAACCGAAAGAACCTCAACCTCCGAGGAAGAGAGCAGTGATCGCAGCACCTCCCAAAGGCAGGCCGCCAGTTCCACCAGCACGCAGTCTCAAGCCCATTTTATACCGTTTGTTGGAATGGGTGCCAGTATGAGTGGAAGCTACAGCAGTACCCGATCAGGAATTGACACCAGCCTAAAGAGTATTTCCAAATCAACAGTTGTTGCAGGCAAAACCTATTACAGCCATTCAATGCTGGCCACCATCAGCCTTTATTCATATTATGCTTCACTGGATGAGAGTCGAAGCCCGCTCAGCGGTGCAGCCAAAAGGCTTCTAAGTTCCCAGGATCTGCCCGGCTTTTTTAGTGCCTGCGGCCCCTATTATGTCAGATCGATTGGTAGAAAAGCTGTCTTTGTTTCAATTTTTTCTTACCAATCGGAGAGCACAACCCGAGATGAATCCTTTGAGGACCAGCTAAGATCCGAAGTCTCAAGTTTCAGCACGGAAAGTAAATCAAGCTTTAAAGCAAGTGCAAGTGCGACCTGGGGTAAAATTTCCGCCGGGATATCAACCGCCAGTGCGTCACAATCCCAGTCAGCCAAAGATATCGAGGAGCAAAAAAGGAAAGAGGAGTTTAACAGTAAGGCGGAAAGCTACCGGTTGACGATCAATACGTCAGCTTATGGGTTGGGGAAAGATAAAAAAGCCACTCTGATCTCCTTTGACATGGATACCTTTAAAACAGCTGTGCAGGATGCATTTATGGCCATGCAGAATCCCGAGACCGGGAAGGTTTCCAGTATAGAGGTCGTTCCCTGGGTGGAAAATACCGAATTTCAAGCTCTTGTTCCCCTTGAGAGGGAGGAGGTACCTCAACCACCGCCCGCTGAAGGAGAAGCCGGATCAGCAGAACCTCCATCCGCTGATCAGGAACGGAAGCCGGAGATCCGTCTTTTATATGAAAAAAAGCATACTCTTAATATGAATGCAGAATTTTTTATGGAGATCGAGAGAACCGACCGCAACAAAATGAATATGTATTATAAAGCCAGTCTTTGCAAAAAAAATATCGACATGAACTTCAAGGAAGGGAGCTCACTGAAACCTGAATATGCCGGTGCCCTCTTGGTTAATCACAGGGGAGGAGCCTCCGTGACTTTGGCATTCCTTGATGAGAAAGTCACCAAGGAATATGTCAAAAGCCTGCTTAAGAATGAAATCGATTTTATGTATGGCCCCGATGAAGAGACCCCCGGAGCTTCCGCTTGCATTCGACGGATAATGTCCGAGGGGATATATAAGAAAAGCTACAGAGAGATTGAGGAATGCCAGTCTATTCTGGAACAATTAGGTGATGTTCAGAGTGACCTGCTTGAGAATTTTTGTATGCCGGAAATCGCCGGTTTTTAAGATGTTTTGTTTTTTCACCCGAGTTTTTAAAAGCTGTTTTTATTGTGTTGTTAACCAATAAAATGGAGAATCTGATGAAATGTTTAAAGCTTTATTTCTGTCTTATTTTTGCTTTATTGATGGGGTTGCCTGTTATTGGAGGTCCAACGATTATTCGTGACAGCAGAATTACCGATACGGCTCTGACTCCTGTTCTGGGACGAGGATATTCGATCGGAACCAACACGTTTCAGTCGACCTGTATGGATAATGTTGTGATCACCGAACCTTCCTACGATTTGTCTTATACGTTCAATTCCATCGAGGCCAGTTCGGAGACCACCAGTACTTCGACAGGTGCAACTTCAAGCTCCGCCAATGTTACCACTACCAATAGTGGTTCCAGCTCCAGCAGTTCTACAAGTGGTGGGTGGCTTAGTACAAAAACCAAAAGAACAAGCAGTAGCCAGTACAAGAATCAGTTGAATCAGATATACAAGCGTGCGGGGACATCCAAAGTCACTGCAAGTGGAACTTCTTATAGCCATATCATAGAAGTGAACATCAATCTTATCACTTACTATGCCTCTGTTGATGAAGCCCAAACCAAGATTGGTACAAGTGCGGCAAGATTGTTGACCAATAGAGACATTCCCGGATTTTTCTCCAGTTGCGGTCCCTATTATGTTCGATCAATCGGAAGAGAAGCGGTCATGTTATCCTTTTTCGAATACAGCTCCACATCAACCGAACGGGACATGGCTTTTGAGAACAGTATTGAGAATCAGATCAAGGGATTTCGGGCTTCCTCGGGCCAGAGTACTTACAATAGAGGGAGTACCAGTGAAAAGGCTGAAAGTTCAACGCGAACTGATTTCGATTATCAATATGCCGCAAAGTCATCCTACGAATTTAATCAAAAGGCATCTGAAAAGAACCTGACCATTACTACTTTTGCCTTTGGAATCGGAAAAAGAGAAGATGCCAAGATAATCTCGTATGATATCGATTCTTTTAAAGCGGCGATTCAAGAGGCATTTATCTCCATGCAAAATCCTCAGACAGGAAAAGTGGTGAGTATGGAAGTGGTTCCCTGGGTGGAAAACACCCAATTTCAGAATCTGATAAGGCTTGATGAGTCAGAAGATGAGTATGAACCGGTACTGAATGCCGCAGGCGAGCAGGAAATGGATGAAGATGGAAATCCCATGCAGAGACTAAAGCCCAAACAATTGCTTTATGAGAAGAAAATGTACCTCAATGAAAACGCCGAATTCATCATTGAGATTGATCGTGTTGATCGAAATATTATGAATATGTACTACAAGGCCAGACTGTGCCGGAAAAATATCGATATGAACTGGAAGAAAGACGGTGCATTTAGGGAGGAATACCTGGAAGCCCGAGTTCAGAATAAAAGATTTCTTGAAAGATCCATACCTCTAACAGAGCTGGATAGTATAGTTTCGCAAGATAGAGTTGATCAGATTTACCAAACTCATAAAACTTTCATGTACGGTGCTGAAGGAGATGGAGGAGCCAGTATTTGCATGAAAAACATCCTGAAACTTGGGATTTTTAAGATTAGCTATCGAGACATTGCTGAATGTCAACCCATTATTCAAAACATGGGTGAAATTCAAAATGATGGTATTGAATATTATTGTATGCCCGAATTAATGCCATAGTTGCCGGTTTAAACTGTTGCCGAAATTCATTTTATTACCCAAACCTGTTAATACAGACGATGGGCATTGTATGAAAATATTAAAGGTCCTACTGTTTTTTTGTTTTGTTTTCCCTGTCCTGAATGTTATCGCAGGTCCGACTGTTATTACTGATAACAGAATACACGATCTGTCAATAACACCGGTATTGGGAAGGGGATATTCCATTGCCACCAATACCTTTCAGTCGACTTGCCTGAACAAGGTCAATGTTACCGATCCCTCTTATGATTTTACCTACCTGTTCAACTCCATTGAATTGGAAGGTGAAGGCAGTGGTGAACTGGAGAGTAAGATCGATGTTAATTCTTTTAGTGAAGCGTTCAGGAATGAATTGGTAAAAAGGTTGATCCCACCGTCAATAAACAGGGCGGAAGGGGAAGAAACTTATTTTAATCATAATATTTACGTTGAGATTAATCTGAACTCTTATTACGCCTCACTTGACGAGAGTGAGACCAAAATGAGTAGTTCAGCGGCTCAATTGCTCGTTAACAACGATATTCCCGGGTTTTTCAGCAGCTGTGGCTCCTATTATGTTCGCTCCATCGGGCGAAATGCCAAATTTGTGGCGATATTTACCTACAAAACCAGGGAGAAAAAACCGGATGAGAACTTTGAAGCTGATATGGAAGCTGAAATTAACGGTTTTGGATCCAGCATCAAAAACCAACTTACTCAAGATATTGTTGAGTCTGCCGTAACAGCGCTGGGAGGAAGCGCAGCCAGAGAATTCAGAAAAAAAGCCGCATCACGCAAACTAACCATTAATGTTGCTGCGTTCGGTCTGGGTAAAAATGAAAAAGCCACCCTGATTTCATATGATATCGATTCCTTTAAAGCCTCCATTGCAGATGCCTTTATCTCCATGCAGAATCCGAAAACAGGAAAGGTTTCCAGTATAGAAGTTGTCCCCTGGGTCGAGAATACGGACTTCCAGGCTTTAATCAAGCTGGAGGAAGACACGGAGGTGGTTGCAACACCAACAGAAAATCAGCAGGGCGCTTCTCCGGGAGCAGCAGAGAACAAGCCACGAAAACTCCTGCTTTATGAGAAGAAAAACATTCTTAATCAGAATGCCGAGTTTATGGCGGAAGCTGAGCGGATGGATCGAAAGTTGTTAAATCTATATTACAAGGCCAAGATTTGCAGGAAATACATTGATGAAAACTGGAAGAACAACGGATTTCTTAAACTGGAATATCGCAACAAAAATGTGCTCAACAACAAAGTGGGAGGCACTTATCCGCTTGCCAGCCTTGACAGGCTCCTCACTCAGGAGAAGATTGATGATCTGCTGGAAACCGAGGAGAGATTTCTTTATGGAGATGGTAGCTCTAATAAAGGTTGGTCACAATGCATGAAAGACATTATGCGGCAAGGCATATTCAAGGTTTCTTATAGAGATATTCCATCATGTGATACTATTTTGGAAAAGATGGAAGATACGGAGAACCAGATATTAGAAAATCATTGTATGCCAATGCTGGCCAAGTAAAGGAATGGAAAAAACAATAAACCTTAGGATTCCAGACTGGAATGGGATTTAAAATGAAAGTTTTTAAGAACACCTTGATTCTGAGAATACTGATCACCCTGTTGACGCTGATGCCAATTGGTCTGGTTGCCGGCCCTACGATTATCCGGGACAACAGGATATTTGATCTGGCTACTACGCCGGTATTGGGTAGAGGTTATTCAATCTCCACCAATACGTTTCAGTCTACCTGTATGCAGAATATCAAAGTCACTGAGCCCTCCTATGACTTTGACTATACCTTTGAATCCCTGGAAAAAGAGGACATGGAACGTACCAGTACCACCCGGGGCCTGGGTTTTGATGTCAGCTACCTGGCTTTTGATATCAAGGCCAGCGGTACTTCCACTCAGGTGGAAGGGGTTACCATGTACTACCATAATTTACGGGTTGAAATAAACATGCATACCTATTATGCATCCGTGGATGAAGGGTCGACCTCTTTAAGCGATGCCGCCAAAACCCTGTTGTTGAACAGTGATATTCCCGGCTTTTTTCACAGTTGCGGATCATTCTATGTAAGATCCATTGGCCGTACAGCAAAATTTGTATCTCTGTTTACCTATCTTGATGAAAGCGAGGAGAGAAACAAGGATTTTGAAATGCAACTCGAACTGGCTATCAAAGGTTTTGGAGGGAAACTGGTGGAATACCTTTCCAGTAATCAGGGAGGGGCAGGGGTTACCTTGAATGTCAGGAACTCATTTGAATCCATGGCCAGCAAAAAAAGATTAACCATAACAACCAAAGCCTGGGGGTTAGGTAAAAACCAGAATGCCACCCTGATCGCTTATGACTTGCCAACTTACAAAGCCGCAATCAAAGAAGCATTTATCTCAATGCAGAATCCGATGACGGGCAGGGTTTCGACCATGGAGGTTATTCCTTGGGTCGAAAACGCAAGCTTCCAGAATCTTATCGACCTGGAGGAAGAGATAGAAGATGAAACCGGCGAACGGCTGCTGCTGTTTGAAAAGAAGAAGATTCTTAACATGAACGCCGAATTTCTCGCACAAATTGGGCGTACCGATCGTAATCTGATGGACATCTATTACAAGGCCTTGATTTGTAAACAGCAGATCGAATCAAGATGGAAAAGGGAAGGAAAACTCTTGCCAGGTTTGTTAAACGCAATGCTTCAGAATAACAAGAATCCAAACACTCTAAAAATCCAAGGTCTGGAAGCTGAGTTAACACCGGAAAAAATTGATGATCTTCTAACGGATGAAGACCGGTTTATGTATGGTGAAGATGGTAAAAGCGGGGCAAGGGAGTGTATGCGGCAAATTATGCGAAGTGGGATCTTTAAAAAAAGCTGGCGGGATATCCCCATTTGTAAGGAGTTGAGAACAGCCTTTTCTACTTCCACTAATGAGATAATAGACGATTATTGTATGCCAAAATTAGCCAGAGCAAAGCAATAAGGAATAATATAATTGAGAGTTTTTGGGGAATAGTAAAAATCAACCAGAGCAGGGATTTGTTTTTTTAAAAAAGGTTCAAAAGGGAAAAGAAAAATGAAAGCACTGATAGGGATATTAGCAATAATCATTCTTACCACAAGTACGGGATACGCGCGGTATAATCCCAAATATGATCGCTATATCACCAAAGAAGATCTGGTCGGTTTTGTAAAGGAAGCCGTTTTTTTCGCCAAGATATACGGGAAAAAAGCCGCTCTTCGAGAGTATAAGGATAAAGAGGGACTTTTTAATCGGGGGGAGTTGTACATTTACGCTTATGATCTTGATTGTAAGGTACTCTCTCACGGGTCTAACCCCGGCTTGATAGGCAAAGATCTTTCTTTGTTGGAAGACACCCAGGGGACTAGAATCATAAGAGTGATGGTCGAGAAAATTAAATATAAAGGCAACGGCTGGCTAAAATTTTTCTGGTTTCACCCAACGACAAAAAGAATAACACCCAAACTTGGCTATTTTGAAAAAGTTGAAGACGATTGGTGGGTTGGCTCCGGAATTTATCTTGATGAATAGAATAGCTCGTATCAAAGAAACATTGAATTCTGCCATGAGTCCGCAGATGTCTGTTTCGATATAGTTACTTATGTTTTTATATTAATTCAATATATCAAACCTTGAGAAAAATTCTCGTAAAAGTTGAGGGAGATTAGTCTTAATGACAATTAAAAAACTGACATTAACTTGGGTTGTTTTGACTTTTTTTATCGTGGCCGAGACTTTGTTTGGCGGGCCTACACTAATTCAGGATAACAGGGTGACCAACTTGGATTCCACACCTGTATTGGGAAGGGGATATTCGGTTGCGACCAATACCTATCAGTCCACCTGCCTCAAAGACATCCAACTTACCGAACCCTCCTATGATTTTACCTATAGCTTTCAGGAGATCGATGACTTTTTGTCCGAGATTAACAACAGCGATAGTCAGTTTATGAAGATTGCCAATACAACCTTTAAGAATTCTCTGACAAGAGATACAGAGGATACAAAGACGACCACTCAGGGAACCAATCAAGAGTCTACTGCAACCTTTGAAGAGACTAAACAGATCATTGTCAATGTCACTATTGACTCCTATTACGCTTCCGTTGATGAAAGTAAAACCCGTTTGAGTGATACTGCGGCGAAACTGATTGAAAATAATGATCTCCCCGGTTTTTTCAGTAGCTGCGGTTCTTATTATATTAGGTCTATCCGCAGGAGTGCCCTGTTTACCTCAAATTTTAAATTTAAATCGGTTACTACATTGGAGGATAGTAAATTTATCAATCAGCTGGAATCGGAGTTGAAAGGTTTCAGAAAAAAAGTTATCAGCAAGAAGGGAGAGTCTGACCAAACTGAAAAAACAACTGAGGATACCAAGGATACAACAACTGATACAACTTCTTTCTCAAGTGCAGCTGTGAATCGAAATCTGACCATCACGGCTTCCGCATTTGGCCTCGGGAAAAACGAGAAAGCCACTCTTATCTCTTATGATATCGAAACCTTTAAAGCCGCTATCAAGGATGCATTTATTTCCATGCAGAATCCAAGAACCGGGAAAGTCACATCCATTGAAGTTGTTCCCTGGGTTGAGAATACAGAATTTCAGACGCTGATGAAATTGGAGGAAGACGTTGCTGGATATAAAGCAAGTGCTCAAGGGGGCCCGCCTCAACCACAAGAAGGAAGAAAACTCCTCATGTATGAGAAGAAGCACAACCTCAATCAGAATGCGGAATTCTTCGCGGAATTAAACCGGGCTGATCGAGCCATGATGAATATCTATTATAAAGCCAAAATATGTAAAAAACATATTGATACTAACTGGAAACAAGTAAAAGGCGGTATAAGAGTGTTTAAAGACGTTTATGCCAAACGCTATGTTATGAACAATCGCTACACAAATGCGGGTGTTGAGCTGGCTCAATTGGATGCGGCACTCACCTCGGAGAAAATAAATGGTCTGCTTCAAGCTCATCGTCAGTATATGTATGGTGGTGGAGATTGGGGAGACGGTGCCGCTGCCTGTATGAGTCAACTGATGGAACTAGGGATATTTCGTGTCAATTACAGGGATATTGAACCCTGTCAAAAACTGGAAGAAAATCTGATGCAAATTGAGGAGGACATTATTGAAAACCATTGTATGCCTGTCCTTTTCAAATCAAGTTTTGTTCCCAGTGATACGAGTGCTTCACAATAGTAGAATTATTTAAATTCCAATTATTGATCCGATCATGCAAAACCAACTTACAACCAATTGGAAAAATAGATCGGAGTTGAATCAAATTACCAGATTTCAATTGCATCATAAAGCAATCCGCCTATTTGTTCTGATTGTATTCCTGTTTAGTTTTCTTCTTCTGGAAACCGCCTTCTCTGAGGTGAAGTACACCTACCGCAGAACAAAAAAAATTGTCTCCATGCTGGAGCAAGCTGTTGTAGAAATTGAATCGAAAGGAAGAGACGCCTTTCCCCAATTTAGAGTGGAGGGCAGTGAGTGGTTTGAAGGAGAGATGTATCTTTTTATCTATACCATTGATGGTGTCAATATTTTCCATCCTGTACAAAAACATCTTGAAGGGCAAAACCTCTACGACCTGAAGGATATTAACGGGCGACCTCTTATTCAGCACCTGATCAACAAGGCTGAAAAGGGAGGTGGATGGGTTCACTATATGTGGACAAGACCCGGGGAGTTTATTCCAACCTGGAAAAGCGGCTACGTGAAAAAAGCGATTATGCCTGATGGAACAGCTTGTTTTGTGGGAACGGGGGTTTACAATGTCAGAACAGAAAAACAATTCATTGTCGAGATGGTGAATGATGCCATCGACTTGATCAATGCCAGGGGAACCGCAGCATTCGCTAAATTCAGAGATGATTCAAGCCCGTTTGCCTTCAGAGATTCCTACATTTTTGTATTTAAAGATGATGGTACCGCCATTGTGGATCCCGCTTTTCCCTCTCTGGAAGGCAGGAGTCTTTTGGAATATGAGGTTATTCGGTATATGATCGAACGAATCAAGGGGAAAGATGTTGCCTGGGTATCATATCTGCGACCCAAACCGGGTGATGTCAAACCATCCAAAAAGCTGGCTTATCTAAGAGCTATAAAACTTGGGGATAATAGATACATCGTAGGTTCCGACTTCTTTCCTGCAAAACCGATCTGGATGAGATAGTTTATGGCGATTTCTTCAAATCTGATTTATGGTGTTAACGATAGACCATCGTTCATAACATCGCTGCTTTCAGGGATACAACACACCTTTGTTATGTCCAGCACCCTGATATTACCAATTGTAATTATAAGTGAAATTGGGGGATCAAAGCTGGAAATACAGAGTATAGTCAGCTTTTCAATGATAGCAGCAGGATTGACGACTATTCTCCAATCCTTCAGGGGGCCGGTCGGTTCCGGGTATTTATGTCCTTATCTTTCCGGAGTTCCGTATTTTGCAGCATCCATGAAAGCTGCCTGGATTGGCGGACTTCCTCTGATGTCAGGCATGTTCCTGATGTCCGGTCTTTTTGAATCCACCTTTTCCCGTTTTGTAAAAAAACTGAAGTTTCTCTTTCCGGCAGAAGTAACTGGTGTTGTGGTGATGATGGTAGGGATCGCCTTAATTCCCCTTGGCGTTTCCAATTTTCTGGGAATTGAAACCGATGAAGCCCTGTTTGAGATGAAAGATATCATCGTCGGTTTTCTGACCCTGGGAATAATGATAGGACTCAATGTCTGGTCGACAGGAAAATTGAGGGTTTATTGCGTTTTTATCGGTATGATTCTGGGTTATATTTTCTCATATCTTTGCGGTATTATGAGTATATTGGACTTGCAGAATATAGTCGATTCAGATTATTTCTCAATCCCCAGAATCGTGCATGGCGGTTGGAATTTTAATTCTTCGCTGATTTTCCCTTTTGTTATCGCAGCCTTGTGCACCAGTTTAAAGTCTATCGGTGATATGATAACCTGCCAGAAAATCAATGATGATGACTGGGTAAAACCGGATATGAAAAGTATCGGTAATGGACTGCTGGCAGGAGGAATTGGAACCCTGGTTGCCGGAATATTTGGCGGTATGGGAGTGAGCACTTCATCCAGTAACATTGGGGTTTCTGCAGCGACTGGTACAACCAGTCGCTATGTCGGTTTTTTTGCCGGCGGTCTGTTTATGCTTTTTGCCTGTCTACCGAAAATCACCAGCATTTTTGCCATTATGCCCAAACCGGTTATGGGTGCAGTCCTCATCTTTGTAACCTGTTACATGATCGTGGCGGGAGTTCAGATTCTTATGACCGTAGAGATGGACATAAAAAAGATATTTGTTATCGGTGCAGCCATAATTTTCGGACTCAGTGCTGATATCCTTCCGGGATTGTATGACTATATACCGGCCGGATTAAAACCGGTTTTTAGTTCGTCAATGACCTTATCAACTGTAATCGCCATCCTACTGGCACAGGTTTTTAGAATCGGTGATTATATCAAAACGATTGTAACCAGGGCGGAACCTCAAGCCTGATCTTAAGAGAATCGTTTATGGAAAACAGGGGGATTTCTATATGAAAAAACGCAAGCAAACTATTGTCAACAGAGATTTTCAATTAAAGAAAACACTGGGAGTCACTGCTGTGGTTTCGGTTATCATATCAATTATTATTATCTCAGTTGGAGTTTTTATAACCATAAACAACAATGAAATTGATAATAACAATGCGGGTGTGATTGATAATATTAGTCGTACGAAGGAGATCATGGATCTGCATCAGAGTCTTTGGATAAATCTGTTGTCCCTGAGACCCGATGATTGCAATAAGATGGACCAAAAGACCATCGATAATGCCATGAAAGACTATAATAACGCCATTGACAAACTCAATGCGGCCATCGAGTCCAATGAAAACCTGATCAAATCCAACCAAGGTATCATGAAGTACAACAATTGGTTGATAATGATGATTATTTTATTCTTTATCATCGGGATAGCCATTCTATATAACCGGGTACTTGAACATACCCACCGGATATCAGGACCTATATTTGTAATGACAAGAATTATCAAAGAGGCTCTTGAAGGTAAGGATCCACAGATGAGAGATCTGAGAGAGAAGGATGACTTCAAAGAGTTTCACGAATTGTTCAGGGATTTGATAAGAAAACATGTTGAACTGGCAGCAAAACACCCTGAAAAAGAATAAATCTTAACCGAGATCCATTTATATGAAATGGATTTCGGCCCCTCCTTCCTGTTTTCCAGGAGCCTTCTCGGAAAAGCGATAATCACGGTTATTCCTGTCTCAGTAGAATTTAGAAAAATCTATTATTTGGCATTTTGTTGAGAATTGATCTATTATTAAATCTCAGTTACCTTACAAGAAGAAACCCGCTACCTTTTTCAATTATACAGCTTCTAAAGAGTCGACATGAAATGCCTGATAGTTGAGGATAATAGACAAAGCTATGAACTACTGCAGAAAATGCTGGAGGCATATGGCTTCAGCGATATTGCAGAAAACGGTTTTGAGGCGTTTGACCTGTTTAAACAGGCCCATGCTGATGGTGAGCCATATGATGTCATTTTCCTGGATATCATAATGCCCGATTTGGATGGACACGAGGTGCTACGAAAAATCAGGAATTGGGAAAAACAGAATATCCAAGATGATCCTCCTGTGCAGGTGGTGATGGCTTCCTCAAAAAGTGACACCGATACCATTCTCTCCAGCTATGATGATGGCTGCCAGCACTTCTTCATGAAGCCATATGACAAAGGGGAATTGGATGAGCTGATGGAAAAAATGGGATTTACCTCCTGACCGTGGATTACTGAAAACTCACCGTTTTGCCTTTTCCAAAAATCGTTCAAGAGCCCTTACCATAAGAGATAAACTGATTGTCATTAGCAGATAGAGGTAGGCAACAATATTGTAAGTTTCAAAAAACATGAAGGTGGAAGAGGAATAGACCTTTCCTATCTGGGTTATATCCTGAACTCCCAATGCCGAAACCAGGGCGGAATCCTTAATCATAGCAACAAATTCATTTCCCAGGGGAGGCAATACCGTGCGGATAGCCTGTGGCAGAATTACAAAAAGCATCGCCTGCCATCTGGTCATTCCCAGGGCAAGTGAAGCTTCCATCTGCCCCGATCCGATCGATTCGATTCCAGCCCTGAAAATTTCGGCAATGAAAGCGCTATAACCAATTGTTAATGCAAGGATAGCCCTCCAGACGAAGTTGATATTGCGAATGCTCAATTTGTCTATCAAACCGTTTTCGATTAAAGGTCCGCCGATCCAGTTTAAAAATCTTACCAGCTCGGGAGCCCCAACAAAGGCAATATAGTATAAAATTACCAGCATGGGAACTCCGCGTACGATTTCAATATAAAAAGTTGAAATCTCCCTCACTATCCGTAGTCTTGAAACACTCAGTAATCCAAAGATCAGTCCCAATGATATCGAGAACAGATAAGCCAGCAGAGATACGTATATTGTGGTTGTCACTCCTTTGCCAACGGCTTTGAAAATGATCGCATAGCTTTCACTGCTGAATACCTTCCAGATAATAAAAGTAGCCAGGAGTACAATGGCGAGAAACCAATAGGGAAGACGAGCCAGTAGTTTGCTAAATGGAAACAGGTGTGAATTTTGGTTGAAACCTTGATGTTTGCTTTTCATGGGTATCCTGAAACCAGCATCATTAACCAAAGCTGAAATATCGGCTTAAATCATGACTGGATGGTGTCTGAAAAGCATTGAGCTGCTTTCGCTTTTCAGACAGGGTAGTATTGGGGCAAAGTTGATGATGTTGATTCAACCTTTTATTTTTTATATTCAAAAAACCATTTAACATTTAGCTTTTCCAGAGTTCCATCCTCTTTTAAAGCATCAATAGCTGCATTGAACGGTTCTACCAGATCTGAGCCGGGGGTAAAGATAAACCCAAACTCCTCTGTTCCCAGGGGTCCGCCAACAGTTTTTAAAAGATTAGGCTTTTCCCCAACATAACCACGACTGGAGGCCGCATCCATCAATACCATATCAATATCACCAGCTATCAATGCCTGTACGGTTGCCCCAAAGCTTTCAAACAGCTTGATTCTCGGATTGGATTCATCACCATCCAATACGTTATAGACAGCTACATAAAAATTTGTTGTTCCTGCTTGTGCTCCGATCAGCAGTTCCTTGTCAGCAGCAAATTCCTTGGCGTTGGAGAAACGATCATCACTTTTTCTGACCAGCATAAATTGCTGGGAAACCATATAGGGAACGGAAAAATCCACCTGTTTTTTTCTTTCATCCGTGATGGTTATGCCATCCATACCGACATCAAACTGGCCGTTTTGGACTGCAGCAATCATGGTTTCCCATGAGGATAATCGCCAATCAACTTTACAATTCAACCTTTTGCATATTTCGTTGACGGCGTCATATTCCCAACCAATCGATTCTCCCGTTTTTGGATCGACAAAGTTTAGTGGAAGATAATTATTCTCAGTTACAGCAACTACTGTTTTTCCCCTGAGATCCGGTAACCCGGCAGCAATTACCATACTGGCAGTCATACACAATCCTAAAACAAAGACAAGAACAGCAGAGATAAACGATTTCATCAACTCCTCCTTTTTAATGGTCACCTGAGAATTAAAACGAATAAACCAAAACAGATATAACGACCGTGATCTCTTTTTTTATATGGAATCGATCCCGGAAACTATTTTTATCGAGAATAAGCGAAAACGGTCAAGAATTATAAGTTCTGATTCTTGCTTCGCAAGTCATTATACCTGTTTCAACAAAAAACCGCGGTTTTTTGCTGATATCCGAACTGAATCTGTCGACTGTCCAAGCAAAACAATGCTTTTTCAGGATCAGGATTGCAGAAACAATAAAAAAGCATTATCAAGAGAAAAAGGCTTCACTTAAACTAGTGAAGTGATACCGATCTTATTGTTCCATTCTTAATCAAGCAACTTCATTTACTGTTTATGCCCTTAAAACGCACATCGGTTTGGTCAACTGTAATATTTATCATTTTCTGCTTTCTTACATTCCATCCTTATACAATTCAGGCAAGCTCAAGCAGTAAACTCATCCTGAAAGAATATACTTTTGGACAAAATCAGAAGTTCAAAGTGGGATTTGATGGTCAAAACATAATTGTCCACATCAGACCTCGGCCAGGAGAAGGTTTATTTCGATTTGCCTCCTGGACTTTGCGGGATTGGGGGAATAATTACAAGAACATCAAAAAATACAACCAGGATAAACCATTGCAGAAAGGGCAATATGTCCAGTTTCCTTTCAGTGCCTTAAATGACAATATGCAAAGCATTGTTTTGCAGACGTTATTTCCAAATGATTCCAGTGAAGAGGAAGTGTGGGCCCATCGGGTGGTTTATCACGGGGAAACCATCAGCTTGATTGCCGGTGTGTTTGCAAAAAATGAGATCTCATATCAGAAACTGGCTAAATATAACAACCTCAAAGACAATGGGAAAAATCTCCAGATTGGAGATGTTGTCAATATCCCCTGGTCATGGGTCAGAAAAGAACTCAACCTGAAACCGGTTGAGGTTAAAGAACCTCTGGTTGTCAAGCTGGATCAGTTTGGAGAGCCGCATGCCTACTATAAAATGAACAAGGGTGAAAGCTTATATTCTTCTGTTGTAATCCGTTTCACCGGTCGAACTCTTGCAGAGGATGTTAATGATATGGCGGCAAAGCTTCTCAAACTCAATAACATCGAGGATGAGCATTTTATTCATGTTGGGTCTGAAATTAAAATTCCACTGGAATGGATCAGTGAAGACTATCTGGTAAAAAAGGCCCCAACCCCCAGTGAAGTTGAACCTGAGGAAAAACTGGAAATTGAACCTTCAAAAAAAGAGTATCCCATTCATATCATCATCGACTCCGGGCATGGTGGAAAAGATCCAGGGGCGCTTTTTGGTTCAATTAAAACAGGAGACCTGATCTTTGAAGATGAAACGGTCTATGATATCAGTCTCAGATTGTCTGACCTTTTAAAATCAAAAGACTACCGAGTCCACTTGATCCTTGAAGATCCCAATCAGGATAAACCGGTCACCGAACTCTCCATGATCAAGGATAGTGATGAAAGGGTTATGGTACATCCTCCCTTTGTCATCAATCACGTTAACATCGGTATTAATATGAGGATTTTTCTGATCAATCATATTTATGAGCAGTTGATCAGGAAAAAAGTTCCCAGGAATAACATTGTTCTGATCAGTCTGCACGGGGATGCTCTTCACGAAAGCCTTCAAGGGGCAACGGTTTATTATCCGGATGCAAGATTACGTTCCAGTAATTTCAGGAAATTACATAGCATTTATAGAAAGCGAAAGGAATACAGGAAGGATATTGAATTCCCGGTACGTGATAACAGTCGGGCCGCCCTGCTTAGTGCGGATTATGGAAAAACAGTCATTGAATCGTTTCAGAAAGCGGGACTGAAAACACATAAATCCTTTGCTGTCAGAGGATACTATTATCGCAAAGGCACGCGAACCCTGCCCGGTATTCTTCGTTACAGTAAAATTCCAACCTCAATTTTGATAGAAGTTGGCAATTTGAACAATCGTTCCGATCGAGAAGGGTTAAGAAAGGCTGCTTACCGCCAGAAAGTAGCTGCTGCGATCCTGGATTCCATAACCACCCGTTTTAACCAGGGGTAGATCAGACTGTCCGCATGAGCACTGGGGTTGATATATAGTTGAAAAAACCTTTAATTCAGTGTGACTGATAGTCTTCCCTCAGCTCCTTCTTTAACTCATTTTCCTCGCGATTGACGATGGCCAGGCGTCTGGCCCACTCCATGACCTTCGTCAGGGCTGTCTCATCAAAATCAAGAAGGGCTAAAATCTCTTTCAGCAATTCCTCCTCCTCCAGGACAATTTTTGAATCAATGGCTGCTACCCTGACAACTTCGGTCAAAATTATAAAAGCATGGTGATAATCAATGCCCTTGAGTGGTTTTAGCGGTTTTAAAAACTCGGGAGATTTGGATATTTCAGTGATGTCAACAATCTCTTTTCCGGCGACTAATTTGAGGGATTCCAGCAGATCATCCACCTCCTCTTTTGCCACATTCTTGTCAGAGATGATCATCCTGAAAATTGCTTTGAACAGCCATTGTCGTTCTTTATAATCCAGTATCTTGATCAGCCTTTTTCTCATAACTGATGATTCTCGCTATTCAATTCTTCAATTTTGACCTGCTTTTCGCCTATCCATGCACACTCTTAAAGCCTTTAGCCGTTTGCAGTAAATTTATAGGAAAAATGCGAAAAATATGCAATAAACTTGTCATCCTGATGAAACAGATTGTGTGATGACCAACAAAACCGTGTCTCATCACCATCATGCCGGAACTGACCTGTCAGTGCCTACTTAAAACCATTTCTGGTTCAAAATCTATGGTTTTAACGGTAGGGCGGTCTTACATGGCCGCCTTAGGATAAGTGCAGGTGACCATGTAAGACCGCCCTACCATAGTCCTTGCGCTTGACAAGATATGCTTAAGTAGAAGCTTATGGGATATAACCCCACCTGCACTTATTCTTGCTTTTAGATGTATCAGAATTAAATGGTAATCATTTTTCCACAAGTCATATCTGCCACAATAGAATCTGTCTACCCATCTTTTGCGTTGACAAGCTTTTTGAACAGCACCTATGGTAAAGATATTATCGATACAATCCAGCAAGCATTGGAAGTTATAAAATAGGGAATCCGGTGAAAGACCGGAACTGCCCCGCAGCGGTTATCAGGAACGAACGTCACAACAAGCACTGTTCCGTCTCTGTAAAAAACATCAAGAGACAGTATGGAATGGGAAGCGGTGATTAGTAGGAACGTTTATTATCGAATGATATGCCTGTAAGTCCGAAGACCTGTCGATAATGGTGCTTTTTTGCACAGTTTTTAAACTGCAGCTTTCGAGGGCGAAGATGTGGTAAGAGGTCGACAGTTTTATTCCCAATCCCTTCTTGCCTTTTCGAAATGTGCTGCCTTACTCGAGGGAGTATGGGCGGATTCAACCCTGATTATATCTCCTCGCTTTTTCATCTTTTAATGTTGAGGCATTTATGGGAACCCTTGTCGAACCAAACAACCTGCAATCACCAGTTTATCAAAAAAACTTCCCCTTTAGAGAGATCCGTAAACGGGACGGACGCGTTGAATCGTTTGACGCTGAGAAAATTACCAAAGCCATTTTAAAAGCCGGTACCGTAACCTGTGAATTCCCAGAAGCCGTAGCCAAACGCCTGATGATCCGTGTTGTTAATCTCAGTCAGACCTTGTTTGGGGAGACTACACCGGGTGTTGAAGAGATCCAGGACGTGGTGGAGGAGGTTTTGCTGGCGTCTCCCTATAAAAAAACAGCAAAGGCTTATATAATATATCGTGATCAACATTCCCGCATCCGGGAGATGATCAACAAAGCCGATCTGGATCTGGTCGATGGTTACCTGGATAAACTCGACTGGAAGGTACAGGAAAACAGCAACATGTCCTATTCACTCCAGGGGCTTAATAACTATATTTCAAGCGAAATCAGCAAAACTTACTGGCTGAACAGGATCTACACACCTGATATCAGGGAAGCACACAGTTCGGGAGCAATCCATATTCATGACCTGGGGCAGCTTTCTGTTTATTGTGTCGGCTGGGATCTGCAGGACTTGTTGCGAGAAGGTTTCCAGGGGGCATCGGGAAAAGCTGAAAGTTTTCCGGCCAAACACTTGGGATCAGCCCTGGGGCAAATCGTGAATTTCTTTTATACCCTTCAGGGGGAAGCTGCAGGAGCACAGGCTTTTTCAAATTTTGATACACTGCTGGCTCCGTTCATTCGGTATGATCGGTTAGGTTTTGAGGAGGTAAAACAGGCTCTTCAGGAATTTGTATTCAATGTCAATGTGCCCACCCGAGTCGGCTTTCAATCCCCGTTCACCAATCTCACACTGGATTTGCAACCTCCCTTGAGTTTAAAAAACGAACCGGTTATTATCGGAGGGATTCAGAAACAGGAAACATACGGGGAGTTTCAGCAAGAGATGGATCTGTTCAACAAAGCCTTTCTGGAGGTTTTGATAAATGGTGATGCCAAAGGACGGGTCTTTACCTTCCCCATACCTACTTATAACATCACCAGCAGTTTTGAATGGGACAATCCCAATCTCAAACTGTTGTGGGAGATCACCGCCAAATATGGAATTCCGTATTTTGCAAATTATATCAATTCCGATATGTCTCCGGAAGACAGCCGCTCCATGTGCTGTCGATTACGGCTGGATACCAGCCAATTGGAAAGTAAAGGAGGTGGTCTGTTTGGGTCTGCACCGCTGACGGGTTCAATCGGGGTTGTGACAATCAACATGGCGCGATTGGGCTACCTGGCAACAGATGAGGAGAATTTTCTACAGCGGTTGCACCACCTGATGCAACTTTCCAGGGTGAGTCTGGAAACAAAACGAAAGATTATTGAAGGCTTCACCGGACAGAATCTGTATCCCTATTCCCGGTTTTATCTGCGAAATATCAAAAACAGGTTTGATTGTTTCTGGCGTAACCATTTCTCAACCATTGGAATAATCGGGATGAATGAAGCCTGTTTAAACCTGTTCGATCAGGATCTTGGTACTCAGCAGGGAATCTCTTTTTCCCAAAAAGTGTTGGATTTTATGAGAACCACCTTAACTCAATTCCAGCAGGAAACGGGCAATTTTTATAATCTTGAAGCCACACCGGCTGAAAGCACCTCCTACAGGCTTGCTAAATTGGACAAAGCCAGGTATCCGAATATTTCCTGCGCCAATGAGGCGGAATGCTCACAGGGCGCCAAACCTTTTTACACCAATTCGACTCAGCTGCCGGTAGACTACAGCAACGATATTTTTAAGGTGCTTGATCTTCAGAATCGACTTCAACCCAAGTACACAGGCGGAACGGTGCAGCACATATTTCTGGGTGAAGCAGCACCTGATCCTGATGCTGTTAAGGGATTTATCAGGAAGATTTGTGAGACATATAAAATACCTTATATCACTCTGTCCCCTACCTTTTCCATTTGCCCTTCCCATGGTTATCTAAAGGGGGAAATCCAGGAATGTCCGCAATGCACAGCAAAAACCGAGGTTTTCTCGCGGGTGGTGGGCTATTTAAGACCGGTTAGCCAGTGGAATGAGGGAAAACAGGAGGAATTCCGCTTAAGAACCAATTTTAAGATTGGTTCTTAAGCATGAAAATTGGCGGGATTCAACCCTTTTCCCTGTGCGATTATCCCGGGAAAATATCAGCTGTGGTGTTTGTACAGGGGTGCAATTTCAGATGCCCCTTTTGCCACAATAAAGCCCTTATCCCCGAAAAGAAAAAATCACCGTCAGCTTTCAATGTTGAAGAGGTTTTTAGGTTTCTCAAAGAGAGACAGGGCCAGCTTGACGGGATTGTTATCAGTGGTGGCGAGCCCTGTCTGCAAACAGGGCTCGCAAGTTTTATCAGAACAATCAGGAAGATGGATTACAAAGTAAAACTGGACACTAACGGTAGTTTTACCGACCCTCTTAATCACTTTATTAAAAACGATCTGGTGGATTTCATTGCCATGGATGTAAAGGCGCCCCTCGACAAATATAATAAACTGGCCGGGGTCACAACCAATCCGGCCGAAATTCAAAAATCCATGGAGATTATCAGTGCAAGCCAGCTACCTCATCAGTTCAGGACAACATGGGATAAAAACCTGTTAACAGCGGAAGACATTGAGGAGATCAGAACGATTATTCCGACATCTTCTGAATATGTCGTTCAGGAATGCAACTATCATTGATTGCAGACGCTCCATTCGGATTGCAGGATTGAGTAGAAATAATGGGACATTTGTTTGTCTCTTGCTCCTTAATATCAGCCAAGGTTAGAAAACCGGGAAACAAAAAAATAATTGACAACAAAAGTTAAACATGGTTTATTTTCAGCGAATGAACCGGATTCCGGTTTTTTGTTAGTTTAAGAACTGAGTCCTCTCCGAAAAGTATTATAATGCTCAATTTAAGATTTTTGACTCAATAATCGAAGAACCGTAGAAGTTCTGCACCGCTGTCATGCCAGACTTGATCCGGCATCCATGGGATTTAACCAAAAATATAAAACCTGGATTCTGGTTCGAAGGCCGGAATGACAAGAAAATCGACTTTTCGGAGTGGACTCTATACAATATCATCAAACCAAAACTAAGCCTTCAGCAGGAGAACCATGGATTCAAAATATATCGAGCTATATGATGAATACAATGAAGGAATCATTAACCGTCGGGAATTCTTAAAAAGACTTGCAATTATGGCAGGAGGAGTTCTTGCCGCTAGCAGTCTTTTGCCATTGTTGGAAAATAATTATGCTAAAGCTGAAATTGTTTCCAAGAATGATCCCAGTATCATATCAGAATATGTGACCTACCCGACTGCTTCCGGGAATATGCGTGCCAACCTGGTGTGGCCCAGTTTTGGAGCATCTTTCCCCGCTGTTGTCGTAATACATGAAAACAGGGGATTAAATCCTCATATTGAAGATGTTACCAGGCGTATGGCACTGGAGGGATTTCTAGCACTTGCTCCTGATGCTCTTTCTCCCCTGGGAGGAACTCCGGTTGATCCTGATAAGGCACGGGATATGATAGGGACTCTGGATGCAAGCTCCAATCTTGATAATTTTTTGGCCGCAGTGAAGTTTTTAAAATACCATCCTGTGTCAAACGGGAAGGTAGGTTGCATGGGATTTTGCTGGGGAGGAGGTCTGGCAAATCAACTGGCAGTCCATTCGGATGAGTTGACAGCAGCAGTTCCTTATTATGGAATTCAGCCCAAAACGGAGGATGTTCCCAGGATCAAGGCATCCCTGTTACTGCACTATGGGGAGGAAGACGAAAGAATTAATAAGGGAATAGATGCCTATGAAGCTGCATTACAGAAAGCAGGTGTTGATTATAAATTGTATATTTATCCCGGAGCTGGTCATGCCTTTAACAATGACACCAATCCATCCCGCTACAACAGGGGGGCTGCTGAACTTGCCTGGAAGAGAACCCGGGCTTTTTTATATGTCAAACTGAGTATGTAGAGGACAGGAAGAATATCCAAAACATCGTTCTGTAACTTCAGCTTTTTATTAAACAGCATCGTTTATATTTTTTTCCGCTTCCGCACGGGCAGGGATCGTTTCGACCGGTGCGATTCCGGTCCGTCGCATCGGTCATTTGATTGCTTCGTGCCTTATTCTGTTGCTGCCAGAGATTCTTCAATTCTGCTACAAACGGTTGAAAATGTTTAAAAAATCGTTTGTAGCCTGTACACAGATAGTTTAATCCGGTTTTTCCATCCGGTGTGGCAAGAAAGCGATCCTTGGGGCATCCACCGTTACACATTGACAATACTTCACACGTAAGGCAGTAATCTGGCAAATCTGCCTTTGCCTTACCAAACGCTCTTTGTTGCCGTCCTTCAATCATCTCCGCCAGTGAGATATTTCTTATGTTGCCAATTTTGTGCTCGTCACGGACAAAATGGTCACAGCTGAAAGTGTCACCGTTATATTCCACAACGGGAATGTCGCCACAGGTTTTTCTGAAAATACAGAGCGCCTGTTCCTGTCCGAATGCCAATCTGGATGTTTCTTCAAAAATATTGATATTGATGATTTCTATGTCCCTTTGTTTCCATTCGTCAAAGATGGTTATGAGAAAATCTCCCCAGGCTTCAGCAGGAACAGTTGCCGTACTGACTTCGGTGTTTTTACATTCTGAACGGTACACAACAGGCAGAAAGGTAATGTAAGGAGCTTCAATCTCTTTAAAAAACCGATAGAGTTGGAGTGGATATTTAACATTATGTGAATTGACGGTGCAGAGGATATCGCAATAAACCTTGTGTTGTTTTAACCGATAATAGCTGTTCAAGGCCTTATCAAAGGTCGGCTGTTGTCCCGCGGCAGATCGAAAACGATTGTGCATCTCTTCCGGTCCATCCAGACTTAATCCGACAATAATACCTTCATCAGCTAAAAATCGGCACCAATCATCAGTTAGCAAGGTTCCATTGGTTTGGATGGCATTGGCAATACGCTGTTTCAGCGGTTGATATTTTTTCTGCAGGGCAACAATCTTCCTGAAAAAGTCTATTCCAAGGATTGTCGGCTCCCCGCCATGCCAGGAAAAGGTTATGACCGGGTCTATGGATGCGTTTATATGTTGCCTTATATAACACTCAAGAATATCATCGGACATCTGCAGGGATTGACTGTTGATGAAATAGTTTTTTTTATCGAGGTAATAGCAATATTCACAACGCAGATTACAGCGGTAGGAGGCCGGTTTTGCAAACACCTGAAATGTTCGGGTAGCTTTTTTCATATGTGTTCAGAGTGGCACAAACCCCTTTTCCAGGGTAAAAGTTAAGCTCAGTAAAGGGAACAAGCAGTATTATCAATCCTGAAGCCCGGAAATAGTATTCATCTCATCGAGTTCGCGGTACTCTATTGCGGCGTAGGGGATATAATTTTTCACCTGCACTTTAGAGAAAAAATCGTCGATACGAGTTTTGTTACTTAAGACATAACCGGAGTTGGTGTCAACAGTAATTAAAAACTAATATGCAAGCAGTAACCTGGGAAGCAGGTTTTGAACGAACTGTATTAATACAATTGCGATGATTGGTGTGATATCAAGTCCGGCTATGGGTGGAATGATTTTTCCCAGCGGATTTAAGATCGGATCTGTTATTTTTCTTAACCAACGGGACACAGGGTGGCGAGGATCAGGCTGAATCCAGGATAAAATCGCCCTGCCAATGATGGCAAAGGTCAACAGTGTCAGAGCAAAATTTAAAAGCCTTACGACTACATAGACCGGATCATTCATATTGTTTTCCTTCCTAAAAGATTGCCTGAAAAAGTGAAACAGCGCTGTCAGACGCATAATTCCGTAATATCTTTCCTGTTGATTGTAAGAGGTAATAGAGAAACGGGCAAGTATAAGATTCCAACCGATACTTCCAATTAAACCCGTTGGAAAAAAGAAAGAAGTCGTAAATGTCAAAGCGGCAGTCTGATGATGAATCGGGTACCGATATCCGGTTTGGATTCTACTTCCATGGTGCCGTTATGATTACGGGTGATGATCATATAGGATACAAAGAGCCCTAGGCCGGTTCCCTTACCTACCGGTTTTGTGGTAAAGAACGGATCAAAGATTCTTCTACGGGTTGAATCGTCAATACCCTTGCCATTGTCTTCAACCTCAATCCTGACACTTTTCTCTTCCTGACGGGCTCGAATAATAATTTTAGGTTCCTCAGCTTTACTGTAATCAGAAATTGTATGGACTGCATTTCTCAGCAAGTTTAAGATTACCTGCTCAATCTCGGTATCAATACAAAAAACACGTGGCAGGTTTTGATCGAACTCTTTTACAATCTTTATATTTCTGAAGTCGTAGCTCTTTTTCAAATTATAGTCATTATCGGCCAATTCCAAAGTGCGATTCAAAAGTTTAGCGAGGTCCTGATTTGTTTTTGAAGAGTCACTTCTTTGACTGAATTGAAGCAGATTGCTAATAATCTCAGCCGCTCGCAATCCGGATTTTCTGATTTCTGATATGTAAGTCAGGATGTTCCGTTTCTCCAAATATGCCTGAAGAGACGTTAGATCGATTCCACACTCATCTGCGGCCTTTTGATTTTTGATAAAATCCGGTGCAATGCGGCGCTCAATGTTCTGAGCCCCCTGAAGTATAATCCCCAGCGGATTATTGATTTCATGAGCCATTCCCGCTGCCAGACTTCCCACTGAAATCATTTTTTCTCCGTGAATCAACATCTCTTCCATACGCACTTTTTCTGTTGTATCATCCACCCTGATAACAGCTCCTTTAGCTCCATTGGAAACCAATGGATACACCATGATATCTGAAAAACGCTTCTCTTCGCCGTATTTCCAGAGTACCTTTTCTGTTTTTTGCATCCGCCTTGAATCAATCGCTTTGCGAATATGCTCCATTTCCCCGGAAAGACTTGGATAAACCTGACTCAGGGATTTTCCCAGTGCTTCAGCGGCTGCAATTCCGGTTCTTTTCTCTGCTTCATGATTCCAGTGAACCACATTCCCATCCTGGGTAACACTGATTAAGACAGATGGCATGGAGTTGATAATATTGTCCAGGTAGTTACGGATCTCTTTCAATTCCTCCTCCATCTTTTTTCGGGTGGTAATATCGGTGATTACTGCCATACTCCCCGAATACTCGCCTTGCGTATCGGTCAAGATTTGTGGTGACATGATTACTGAAACCTTATGTCCATCCTTTGCAGTGAGTTCTATCTCATAGGGATTATTCTCCCTCTTTTTTCGTTTGGTGAGTTGCTCCTTTAATATTTCCTGATTTGGTTCGTCGAAAAGAAAGGCAAGATCCGATCCGATCAGCTCATTCTGACTGTATCCAAACATGTTAACCGCCTTGGGGTTTGCATATGTAATTTTCCTGTCCAAATCTATTGCAAAAAGAGAATCATTCATCAATTCGATTAGGGTTCGATGTTGCTCTTCGCTTTTTCTCAAGGCTTCCTCTGCCTCCTCCCGCTGCTTTATATCCTTGATCAGGTTCTCCCTCATCTCATTGAAAGCCTTCACCACAACATCCAGCTCATCTTTTTCCTGACCGGAGGTAACTTTACGCTTTAAAATCAGGGGCTGTTCCAGGTTATCCAGGCCGATGGCCTCTGTATACTTGGCCATAGACTTTAAATGGCGAGTGATCAGATATTGAAAAATAAAAAGAATAAAAACCGCAACACAGAAAATCTGAATCGCCTGGGTGCTGGAGATAATAAATATTTTCTTCCACAGGCGGGCATAGACTCCTTCCAGTGTGGCAACCACATCCAGGGTGCCGACAATGTTCTTTTTACCCAGATGATCATAAATCAACGGAAAGCGGCGCGAAATCAGCTTTTTGGGGGGAATAGCTCCCTTTGAGGCCAAAGTGGTACCCAGCTCGGTTTTAATTTCCAGATATTTGATGTCATCCAGTTGCAGCGCTCCCTCCAGCCCGAGAGAGACTCCTTTTATATCCATATCCCAGGTGCTTTTTGTCAGACTTCTTAGATAGCTGGTTTCTATCTGTTTAATCTGCCTCTCAATGATATCCAAATCACTTTGATAGTCGATATATAGCTGCAGGGTTGTTCCGGCCAACGTAAAAAGAAAACTGACTAACAAGATATAAAAAAGCAATCGTGATGCGATTGTTCTGTAGCGAATAAACTTCAATATTGAGCTAAATAGAACAGGCATTTTTCCTCCAATTACCCTGGCAAATTTTTCTTAACCATTTACGGAAGCTGGCTCTCATATGTTATCCCATATTTTGTTAAGATTTCTCTATACTCCGATGTATTCTTCAAGTAAGCCAGCTTTTTTGAAAACTCGTCCACAAGATACTGATGGTTTTTTACTTTTGAAAATGCGGCATATAACTTTTGTGAATGAACCAGGGGTTCGAGGAATTTGATTTTGTTTCGCACACCCTGTTTTTGGGCAATTGAACTGATAACTGCGATATTACCAATCCCCAGCTCATAACGCCCCATCATCAACTTGGTAACAATACCAGCTGTTTTTATGTTTTCATCCTTTTTTAGAAAATTTGCCGAATCAAAAGCTGAACCATAAGTAAAACCGGCAGTAACACCTATCGTGAATTCCTTTAACGATTCAAAATCCTGACTAAATTGAATATTGCGATCCGGAGTTGTGAATAGGGCAGTTTTGCTGATGCTGATAGATTCTTCGGGATAAATCATATAAGCCTCTCTTTCCGGAGTCTTTAAAGCCGAAATAACAACATCCGCCAAACCGTTTTCCACCATAAAAAGACATCTTTTCCAAGGGCGCTCATTATACTCCACCTGGATATTCATCATCTTCATAACGGCGGAAAAGATGTCCAGTTCAAATCCGACAAATCTGTCATTTTCAATATAGCCATAAGGCTCCCAGGTTACGAATACGGCCTGTATTTTTTCCTCCGCTGCAAAAGAATTATAGGTGACACCAATCAGAAGAAAAGCCATCATGCTGAATAACAATCTGTTTGTTTTGTGCATGCGGAACCTCCTGTGAATGCGAACACTAGACGATTAAAAAGAGCAGGATCATCAATGTGTCAATGTGAGCTTAACCGCTATTAATGTTAAACGATGACTCTGCGGTCCTTTGATAGTTATACAATAACGGCGCCTTCATTTTTTATTATAAGGCATTCCCATTCAGTATCAAAGACAATTTATATTCTTCTTGCATCATCATTCAAGGAGTATAAAGGAGAGCTACGCCGCTGGCATTGAAACGTGTGGGATATAGAAGAAAATAAAGCGGGGAAGTTACACAAACGGCGTCCTGACAATCCTAGGTGAAACGTTATCCAGATTCTCAAGAGGAAGATCTCTTCAGGATTCCTGACAAAGTTCTATATCTTTGGCCTTCGGAATTTTTGACTCGCAGGGAACCCGAGTTTGACAAAGCCCGCAGCTAGTCACTTCCAGATGATGATGCTCTTTTGTATAAGAAGATGCCTTTTCCCTGACATAGGCCCTGCATTTTACCTTGTCATGTCCATTCACCGAGATTGCATCTGCCGGACATCGTTCGATACATTTTTTGCATTTGCCCTTCATATAAAAAAGACAATACTGGTTGTGATCCCGGTAGGATCTTTTTGAGGGTTCCAGCTTGATTTTAGCAATAACAGAACCAAATCTTACGGCTTTTCCCAGGGGAGTTATCAATCCATCCGACAAGCCAAAGGTTCCCAGGCCGCAAACAAAAGCAGCATGCCTTTCCGACCAGGAAGAAGCATAACCGTATTTTATCGAATCCTCTCTCTTAAACTCCTTCATTCTCATCGGGGATAAAGCCGGGTAGCCCGCCCGGGTTAATTCATCAGCGATAATCTGCCGCAATTCATGATTAAAACTCTCACCATACAATCTTGACCGCGCCCATCGCTCAGCAGGAAACCTGGTTTCCTTTCTGTGATCATCCTTGGTGATTCTCGTATGGGGAAGCACCCATGAAATCACAGTTAGCTGATTTGCTGAAACCATAATGTCAGGATAGTGAATATGAAATGCCTCCAGTGGATGCCAGAAAAAGGAACCAATATCCTTTTTGAAAAAGTCATAATAGGGATCAGCAGCGCTAGAAAATCCGATCAATGGTGTATCCCAGGCTTTTTCCGGAGGATTCATTTTCAGGGTATTGTCCGCAGATTCTTCAACTCTGGAGATAATAAGAGATTTAACCCACTGTTCCAATTCCATATTCTTCACTGCCCCAATTTTAAGTATTATAACTCGTCAACATCATTGATGAATTCCTGTAGTTTTAAGAGCTCTATTCTGGAAGTATAATTCAGGCTTAGAGGCGTGATGGATACTACTTTGTCCACTTGAATGGCATGTATGTCCGAATCCTTATCCAGGGTCTCAAAATCCATTCCCACTTTGATATCCGCATCACTTAAGCGGCTGGAGAGGGATGGATTTTTTATCTGTGCCTCAAAATTGCTTTGGTGAGCAACACGAGTCACACGCCACTTCGTGTCCCTGGTGGAATTCTGGGGAACATCCAGTTTTAATAGATCCACATCTTCAGGAAGGGGGCGATTTAGTAACATGCGGGCAAATTTTTGAGCGAAATAACCGGTCACACTCCAATCTACCTCACCGTATGTAAAATGATAATCGACAGGGACCTGCATGGACACAGCCATTGCAGGTACGTTCATGCATTTTGCCTGAATGGCGGCCCCGATGGTTCCTGACATGGAAATATCCCTTCCCACATTTTCCCCGTAGTTAATACCAGATATTAACAAGTCGGGCTTTCTTTTTGCTCCCAGCACCTGTATTCCCAACATCACAACCTGGGCTGGCGAGCAGGGGGCATGATAGGCGGTGACCTTCCGATTATTAATATCCAGAGTTGTTGTTTCCAGCGGTGCAGACCTGTCTCCAAACAGACCGCGACCCGAAGCCGTCATCTGGTGAGAGGGGGCGATTATCTCAATATCGGCAAACGGTTGAATGGCTGACGCCAGCGCCAGCAGCCCCGGTGAGTGAACTCCGTCATCATTGGTTAAAAATATCAATGGCATGTTTCTCATATTACCTTGTTTCTGTTTTGGTTTAGAATTTCCGGTCCTCATTATAACTGTACAACAGACAACACGTTACTGTTTTACACCCAAACATCATTTGCTGCAGCTAAGTCACTGTCTGATTCACCGGTATTGATGACTCCCCTGGGTTCAATTACCATAATATGGCACTCCTCCGTGGCGGAAGGTTTGTGCTGGATTCCTTTGGGGACGACAGCCATTTCACCTTCGGCGAGTCTGATTGTTCTGTCCCTGAGTTCGATTTTCATTTCTCCCTTAAAGACTATAAATGTCTCATCGGTATCCTTATGCTCATGCCAGACAAACTCACCCCGGATTTTCACCAACTTAAACTGGTAATCATTCATTTCAGCAACGACTTTAGGGGACCAGTAGTCGCTGAACTTGGCAAGTTTATTCTTAAAATTGATCGTGTTTGATTTCTTGTTTATCATTTTCTATTATTAGTTTTCGACTATTAAAAGATCAGAATCGCGGTTTTCTTTTCTCCTTGAAAGCATTGATCCCTTCAATTCCATCCCTGTGATTGCCGCATTCACCAAGGGCTTCTCTTTCCAGTTCAAGACAGGTCTCAAAGGTATGATTGTAACTATCGGTGATCAGCCTTTTCACTAATCCAAATGAGTGCAGTGAGCCAGTAGCGAGCCTGTTAAGCATCTCAATGGAGATCTCCAGTGCTTTTCCGTTTTCAACTGTTTTTGTGACCAGCCCCCACTCCAATGCCTTAATTGCCGGAATTGCCTCATCAAAAGCGGCGATTTCCAGTGCCTTGGCCATGCCGACCAGCCTTGTCAGGGTAAAGGTTCCCCCTCCATCCAGACATAATCCGTTAGATGTGTACGCCTGCTTTAAGACAGCCGATTCCTCCATCACACGAAAATCGCAAGCCAACGCCATGGAAAAACCACCACCGGCCGCGGCCCCGTTAATGGCAGCAATAACCGGCTTATTCATACGCCTGATCTCAAGTATGGTGGCATGGAATTGGGCAGCCAGTACATGAAAAGATGATCCATAGGTTTCCGAATACTCGCTAACCCAAGCCAGATCACCTCCGGCACAAAATGCTTTTCCCCTACCGGTTAAGACCACTCCTTTAATATTTCCATTGGCTGACAAATGAATCAACTGATTAGCCAGTTCAGTCATCATCTCAAGATTAAAAGCGTTGTATGCTTTTGGTCGATTGAGGGCTACTTCGGCAATGGTGTCATGATATACAATTTCAATAAGATCACTCATTTCTTCCTCCCGATTCAGTTGAGAATTTAAGATAGGCGGAATCTCAGTCTTGCTCAACTATTTCATTGAAAACCTTGTTAAATGGTAACGAAGATCAAAATCAGAATCATTCGCATTTTCTCGATTAGTGATCCGTTAGACTGTTCCATGAAGCCTAATTTCCACCATTTACCTTGACTTTTTACCCGGATTCCGTGAAAATCCACACTTATTTGAAGAACACCATTTTCAGTTGATAATTGATTCTGATACGGGTTTCTACTTACCAACTATTATATTTAAAAGATTCTGAAAATCGTTTTTCAATTTATTCTTCGAGTTACATCCCGGTTTTACATAAAAATTTCAACTGCATGAAACCTGATTTTTAAGGAACTCATAATGCGCGAAGATGAAGTTCCCCAAGACAAGGGGGTTATAGGCGATAACTACCGGGTTAATTACGCACTGGACAAAGAGGGGAAATATAAACTGGTTAAAAGTTCAGGCTGCGACTCCGTCAATGTTGCTAATGAGCAGGCTTGGAGTGTAATCCATCAGCAGGTGGCAGAAGTAAAAAACAGAATAAAGCTGGGAGAATTGAGCCCCATCGCTTATTTTATGACCATTAATCAAATGGATGTTAAAATTCTCAGTCAATTGGTAAATATGATGGGATTGCGGATTCGTCGGCATTTAAAACCCAGGATTTTTTCAAAATTACCGCAGCCAATCCTGCAAAAATACGCTTCTGCGTTTAATATCAGTCTGGAAGAATTAAAGTCTTTCTCATGTCAGGACTAACCTGTTGGGAAATAGCGCATGTAATAAACAGTTTCAGAATTCTGACGATCAGACTAACCACCCAACAATATACAACAGAATAATTTTCGGGGAAGATGAATAAACCGTACATTCACCGGCAGGCAGCTCACTGTGAGACTGGGATGACAGCCAATCTGATTCACAACAGGGGATTTGAAATAAGTGAAAGCCTGGTTTTGGGCATTGGTGGGGGAATTTTCTTTGGCTATTTTCCCTTCATAAAAATAAACGCCCTTCCCCTGGTTTCTTATCGAATCATGCCTTTTGCCATTTTTAAACGAACAACCAAAAGGTTGGGGTTGCAATACAAAAGAAAAAGCTTTAGCAACCAGGAACTGGCGATGAAAGAGATGGATAGCCTGCTCGAAAAAGGGATACCGGTTGGTTCGCAAGTCGGTGTGTTCTGGCTCCCCTTTTTTCCGCCCGCGCTTCGCTTTCATTTTAACGCCCACTTTATCGTGGTCTATGGGAAAAAGGGAGATGACTATCTAATCAGTGATCCTGTTTTCGAAAACCCGGTGACATGTCCCCATAATGATTTGAAAAAGGCTCGATTCGCCCCGGGTATGGGAACTCCGAAGGGTAAAATGCACTACCTGCTTAATACTCCCGATCCCTCCCTGGTTAAAAACGGGGTTATAGCAGGAATCAAGGACGTTTGCAAAAACATGTCAGCCCCGTTTCCTCTGATCGGCGTAAAAGGAATACAGTACCTGGCAAAACAGCTAAGACAGTGGCCGAATAAATTTGATCAAACTGTTCTTAACAGTCACATGAGTCAGATCATAAGAACCCAGGAAGAGATTGGAACCGGTGGTTCCGGGTTTCGTTATGTTTATGCCAAGTTCCTGCAGGAAGCAGCCGAAATCCTTAATAATGATAAATTCCTGAAGCTGTCTGAACAAATGACAGCTGTTGGTGATCTGTGGCGAGAGGTCGCTTTAGGAGCAGCCAGACAGATCAAAGGTCGGGCTAATGCAGAGCATTCCTGTGAAAAGCTGTCAGAAATTCTGATGGAATGTGCAGCCAGGGAATCCGAGATCTATCAGCAACTTAAAAAACTGGTTGTTTAATGAAACCTAATCCCGAATCTGAAGTAGTCAAAATCGAAAACCTGGAGAAAAGATATCAGGGAACCGATGGTTTCGCTTTGAAAGGCTTAAACCTGGCCATTAGAAGGCAGGAAATTTTTGGTCTGCTGGGTCCAAATGGAAGTGGTAAAACTACCACACTGTCAATTATCTGTGGTATAAGGAAACCAGACAAGGGAACGGTTCAACTCTTCGGGCAGGATATCAAAACCGGGATAAATGCCATTAAAGCTCTGATGGGCTACGTCCCCCAGGAAATCGCCCTCTATCCCAAACTTACCCTCCAGGAAAACCTCAAATACTTTGCCTCTCTTCATGGGCTTTCGGGGAATAAATTAAAGGAAAGAATCGAATTCTGTCTTAAAGTAGCCCGACTGGAAAACCATGCAAAAAAGAGAATCGACAGTTTTTCCGGTGGTATGAAACGTCGGTCCAACCTGGTTGTCGGGATTATTCATAATCCCTCCTTGCTTCTTTTGGATGAACCAACCGTGGGAGTCGACCCCCAGTCAAAAAATGCGATCTTTGAAGCGTTGAATGCTTTGAGAGAAAACGGAATGACTATGATCTACACAACACACTACATGGAGGAAGTAGAAACGTTGTGTGACAGCATTGGTATCATGGATAACGGTAAAATGATCATTCAGGGGCATGCATCGGACTTGATCAGGCAGACACCGGATTGTACTAACATTGGGGAAGTCTTTTTGGCATTAACCGGGAAACAGTTGAGAGATGAATCTGATTCGTAAATTATTGATATCCTGTGGGAAAGAGTTTCTTATCCTCAGTCGGGATCGAGCCAGTTTGGTATTGCTGTTTCTAATGCCCATGTTCATGGTTTTGGTTGCCACCCTCATTCAAACCAATATCCTGGAGGAAGATCGACGATCCGAGTTTGATATTCTCCTGGTAAATGTAGACAGAGAAATCCTCGGAAATACCGTAAAGGAGAAGCTGGATGACTCATCCTACATCAATATCATTGAGTCGGTTGATCAAATTGATCTGACGGAAACGTCTCTGAAAAAAAGTATAGCCAGGGGAGATTATCAGATTGGAGTTATAGTCCATCAAAACGCTTCAATTTCCCTTAAAACCGAGATCGAAGAGTTCTTGACCGATCCTGAAAAAAAATCATCCGTTGATAAACGTGTAACCCTGGTTTTTGATCCGACCATCAAAACAACCCTGAAGCTGTTAATTGAGAATGCCATCGGATTGATCCTTCAGAGTGTTGAAAACGGCTTAATCATGGAGAGTCTGTTTTCAGCCCTATCGGAAGGAGCTTCCGAGGATAGTAAATCCATGGCTCAGTCACTGGAAACTCGTTTAAAAAGCAGAGAATCCGGAGGTGTGAACAGGGAATTTGCCACCCTCAAAGATTCCTATTTGGCTGCAAATGCCGTCCAACACAATGTTCCTGCCTGGTCCATGTTTGGCATCTTTTTTATTGTTCTGCCCTTATCAGGATCTATTTTTAAGGAAAGGGAAGACCAGACGTTGGAGCGACTGATGACGATTCCCTTCCCCATCTCTATATTTTACCTGGGAAAAATCATCACCTATGTTCTGGTGAATCTGGTTCAACTGGCTTTGATGTTGGGAGTGGGTGTCGTTATATTACCACTGCTGGGAACTCCCGCTCTGGATATGGGAACTCAACCGGGATTAACACTACTTGTGAGCTTTTGTGCAGCCCTGGCTGCAACAGGATACGGATTGCTGTTGGGGACTGTCTTCAAAAGTTATGAACAGGCTTCCGTTTTTGGCCCCATCTCCATTGTCATTGCTGCAGCCCTGGGTGGATTGATGGTACCGGTTTTTCTCATGCCTAAAATCATGCAGCAATTTGCAGTACTCTCGCCTTTACAGTGGGGGCATTCTGCGTTTATTGATATTTTTGTCAGGGGTGCAACATTTGAATCCCTTCTTCCCAACATATCCCGCTTGATTGCCTTTTTCCTGATCTCCCTGGCAATTTCCCTGTTGATGTTGTTGAAGAAGAATTAGCGTTCCGGATGGACTTTTGTATAGATGTTTAGCAATGTGTTCTCTGCTTATCTAATCGAAAAATGTGATTGATAAATTGATGCTTATGGTCAATCACAATTGCTCTTCCCTCATTTCTCGACATTCAAAAAAGACATTACGAAAACAAAGCTGGCATTTCTCCTTGTCCATCTGCGGGACAATGGCTGCAATAGCCGAAGAGATGGATTCATAAACCTGGTCGGAATTGACCAGGTTTTTAAACGCCTCTTTCTCAAGAATTTTTTGAGCATCCGCTTTTAAGGCAACAAAAAAAAGACCTCCACCTTCAATTAAAATCTGTTCCGATTGCTGGGCTAGCATTTCAGCGCCAGCTATGTCGATAATGTTTATTCCATCGGCCACCAGCAGGATATACTTATACCTGAATCCTTCTTCCCTGAGCCGACTGAGAGTCGATTCCACATGGTGCACTGCTCCGAAAAAAATTGACCCGTTGATCTGGACAATTTTCAGTTGCGGGCACTCCGTATGAGTTACTTTTTCCAGACTGATCAGTCTTCGTTTGGGATGCTCGGGATCAGGAGCAAGAGCAACGATTTTTGGTCTGGCGCTTTGATTGAGATAGAAGAAAAGTGAGAGAATCACGCCGACATAAATTGCAAATTCCAGATTCAGGAATAGAGTGGAGAAAAAGGTAATGGCGAAAATCAGAGACTCGGTTAAGCTGACCCGGAAAATCAAGCGAATATGATCAAATTCCACCAGGTTATAGGCGACCAGCAATATGATACCTCCCATGGATGCAACTGGCAGGTAGGCAGTTAAAGACGAGGCGAAAATCAGGATGATAAGCAGGAATAATGCGGAAAATATCGCTGCCAATTGCGTCTTGGCTCCGGCGTCAAAATTGACCCCCGTCCGCGTGAATGAGCCCGAACCGGCATAACTGGAGAAAAAACTGCCCACAATGTTGGATAATCCCTGCCCGATAAATTCCTGATTGACATCTACCTGCTGATGGGAACGAGATGCAACCGAACTGGAGATGGAAACCGCCTCTATCAATCCCAGAAGACTCACTGCCAAGGCTTTAGGGGCGATATGCCGGATCGAACTGAGAGTAAAATGATGGGGCGAAAACATCGGCAGAAACACATCCAGTTTTCCAATAACCACTACACCATGCTGTTCGCCTTGAATAAACAGATTTAACAAACTGCCTATAATCATTGCGATCAGCAGAACAGGGCCTCTCTTCAGGATGATTTTGAAGCCAACAGCAGCTAGTAGTGTAACTGCAGCGATCATAAAAACAGTCGGATTGAATGAATCAATATTGCGCAGAATATTAAACCAGGTGGAAAGAAACGACTCTCCACGGGGGATCTGCATTCCCAAAACATATTTGAGTTGGCTGGTTATGATCAGTATGGATGCCCCAGCTGTGAAGCCCGTAATCACCGTTGGAGATACAAAATTGACCAATGCCCCCAACCGAGCCAACCCGAAACCCAGTTGATAAATACCGGCAAAAAAGGTCAGCATCAGCGCCATTTGGATGAACTCGGGAGTTCCAGGTTCGACATAACTGCTGATTGTCGAAAAAATTACTATTGATATGGCAGTAGTAGGGCCTGATATTAAATGACGGGAAGAACCGAATAAGGCAGCTATCACAGGCGTGACCATGGCAGTATAGAGTCCATACTGCGGCGGGAGACCCGCTATCATTGCAAAAGCCACTCCCTGGGGGAGCACTATGACAGCACCCGTTAGTCCTGCTATCAAATCTGATTGCAGGGTCTTCAAGGTGATCAAGGGTTTCCAGGCAAGAAAGGGAAACAGTTTGTAGAGAATATCGCCCTTTATCATGTCACACCGAAACCCGGGATAAATCGTCCCTAAACCAATGAGATATTCGTTTTTTTGTCAACATGGTATTAGTCTGTTGATGTTTCGATTTGAATCCCACTAACACCATCGATCCTTGAAATTGATTCATTCATTTTCTCAATCAACGCCGGTTTCTTTTTGATGCCGGGTTTTAAAAAAACAGTTACTGCTCCCTTTGTGACCGTAACCTGTTTTACATGACCGTCAGGAATCTCTGCCTGAACTTTGGCCGCCAGTGACAAATCATTTAGTTTACTCCGGGATTCTTCCGTTGCTATAAATATCTTTCGTGAAGCGGCATTGCAGATAAACTCCACAGCGCAATCGACCGAGATTATATCAATCTTGAGCACCATATCATAAAGATTAGGATCCCAGGTATCAACACCGTAGAGATGAATGCTCCATTGACGTCGTTCCTCATCATCTTTCGCCAATAGATATCGTGCTACTTTTTCAGTAAGTCCTTCCCGCTTCATCTCTTCCTGGACACGTCTTTCAAAGTCTCCCAGAATTCGGATTTTCAGAACATGGGGAATACCTTTCAGAAAAAATTGACCGGCAAGTCCGTGGTAGACAACATTGTCTTTTTTCAGGTGTTCAAGCAATACGGCGCGAAAGTCGGAAATATACTTCTCTTTTCCTCCCATCAAACGGTCTAGAATTGACGGGGCGTCATGCAGAGAGCGAATCAGTTTTATCTCGGGGATATTATATTTAATGGCAGTTTCCAGGACAATATCCCTGGAAAGGCAATCAAATCCCAATTTCTTGGCTACTTTTTCGGCAACTTCCTTACCTCGGCTGTAGCTGCCTCTGGAAATAGTAATAATCGGCACAGGACTTACTTGAAATGATTTATGGTTTTTAATGGGAATTTGCTCTCATGCTCCACCATTCCCACAATCCTGTCAAATAATTCCCTTTACGGAACTGAGTGAACTCTCTGAATTCTTCATAATTTTTGCTGACGTTACATCAATCCTTAAAAATTTGTGATGAATCTTCAGGTGTATTCTTGAAGCAGGATTGAGATAAACTATGGATCTCATTTGCCAAATGTTTCTTGCCTGAATAATAGCAGAGTTGTATTTAAAAAATTGATTTTTTCAAGCAGAAAAAGATCTTCCTGGGATTTAGAATGAATAAAGACTCTTATCACCAGAGAAAGTCTCTATTCATCCAACACTTGTCAATATTGGATGTTCTCTGTAGAAATAGATAAAACAACGGAAATTCAAGAGTTATAATGATAAAGTCAAGTAAAACTCGAAGGATAATAATACAAATTTTAGCTCCAGAATTTTTCTGTACTATTATTGGTGTGATTGTCGGGATTGTTACGTTTGATAAGGGAAGCAACAGAGACTTCCTCTATAATCTGGGATTTTGGATTGTTAACGTTAATGCCGGTGCTGTTGCTCACCAAATATCCTGGTTATTTTTTCTTAGTTTTTTCAGACAGGAAAATCGGGAAAGTTTGGTAACCATAAAAAAAATCTGGAAACCTACAGTACCGGGGATTCTATTAACCTTTGTTTTTGTTTTTTTTCTCAATGAAGGATACAGTCTTTCACCTGAAGCAGTATTAGTGATGTTAATTCAGGTAATCGCCATCTGCATTGTTGTTCACGTTTTTCTTTTCCAGTTTAAATTTTATAAAGCAATTAACGAATTAAAACAACCGGAAGCGCAAGCCCCAGGCAGTTCTGAAAGTTCAGCAGATCCATCCTTGCTTCATAAAGAGGTTGAAGAGTTTCTCTCCCTGACAATTGACGAACGAATCGAAAAAGTCGATTTAAGATTGGTTTCCCATATCAAAGTTGAAGACCACTATTGTACGGTTATCTATTTCAATAATGAAGAATGTAAACAATGGACTGTATACAGCAAACTTAAATCATTTGAAGACCAGTATCCAACTCGACTTGTCAGAATCAATCGATCCGTATTGGCAAATCCTGATATGGTTGAAAAAGTGGAAAAAAGCAATGGTAAGTATTTAATTACTATGAAAGGAGATCCGGATATTCCATTCTCCCTGAGTGCCTCTCAAAAACACCTTTTGGACAAGCTTGTTCCTGTCGTCTGCTAACATTTTTGAACTTATCAAAAAGAACCTGTCTCAGATTATCAGTTTTTCCCATAATTATTATATTTTATATTTCCGATTTTTAATGCGAGATGAGTTCCTTCAAACTTTGAAACGTCGACTATTAATAAATAGAAAAATACTTAACAATCCCGTCAGATAGCCTCTTCAGTATTCAAAACAAAAACCATACCCGCGAAGTAATCCATAAACCCACGTGACAACCAGTTTTCAATTCACGAGGCAGAATACTATTTCACGTAAAATATCTTTGTTGACGCTGAAAACAGATCTTCCCACGAAAAAATAACTGAAAAACCCTTTTACAGTCTTATAATTTTAACTTGAAAGTCTTTAATCGAAAATGAAAGCAAACTTTCGAGTTAGCAACCATTCGGTTTGAATGGCTCTAGTTTGTCAATTTTAGAATGGAGAGGAATATGAAATCTCAAGCCAGATCTTTGTTTTTTTTATTTGTTCTGTTTTTCACAATCCAGTCATCACAAGTGAAGGCCGATTCAATATCCTGGCAAAATGCCCAAATTAACAACTCAACTGTATCCAGCGCCTTATTAGTATTGCTCAGTACTTATATAATCGGAAATGTGGTGGCTTGGATAATGGGAGCTTATCCTCATGATTATCCTGTGAAGCCTTATCATCCAGCAGAAATCAATATGATCAGCGATCTTTCAGGTGAGATCAATAAATATCCCGATGAAGTAGACACAAAGGTTGAGCTGGGGGAACTGTACTTTAAGCATAACGACCTTGAAAAAGCTGAAGAGTTGCTATCTCAAGCAATTGAACAAGAATCAGAAAACGGTGAAGCACTGGTTGTTTACAGTGCGAATGAGGGGAAACTATCCGGGGCTATGTGGGATTTCACCTGGGGATTTATGAAGCTAAATCGCATGCAAAATGCTGTGGCAGGATTGAATAAAGCAATCGAGCTTGAGCCGGATAATTTTAAGATTCGGTTGTATCGCTTGAATACGCTGGTTGGATTTCGTAATAGGAGAGGAAATTTTCACAGGATTTTCGAAGATGAGAATTGGTTTTCAAATCAAATCTCATTAAATTCGGCCCTGTTCCCGGATTCAGTAAAATACGAGTTTTACAGTATCCTGTCTAAAGCCTATTCAATTGCCGCGGATCAAACTGATGTTGAAGCAGAGAGGGAAGAAAAGATGAAAAAATCACTTGATTATAATATTTTATCAGAATCACTAAAACCAGCAAAACAATAAATCAGTAGCGAAACGGTCACTGTTGAAAGGAGAAGACATGAATGTCGTAGAATTAAGAAATGTTGTTAAATATTATCAGCTTGGGAAACTGAAAGTATCTGCCTTAAAAGGGATCGATCTCGAAGTGCAACAGGGGGAGTTTCTAATATTGAAGGGACAAAGCGGCAGTGGGAAAAGTACTACTTTGAACATAATTGGAGGTATGGATCTGCCGGATTCAGGAGAGGTTACACTGGCAGGTAGCAATATTAATGACTTCAATGACTATCAACTATCAAACATGAGAAGAAAGCATATCGGATTTATTTTTCAGTCCTTTAACCTAATTCCGGTTTTAAATGCGTTGGAGAATGTTGAATACCCGTTACGGCTCCAGGGGAGGAAAGACTATCGAGAAAAAGCCCGGGATTCTTTGGAAAAAGTTGGGCTAAAGGAATTTATGAAACATAGACCCAACGAGCTTTCGGGAGGGCAAATTCAACGCGTCGCCATTGCCAGAGGGATTGTCACCCAACCGGATATTATTCTGGCAGATGAGCCAACAGCGAATCTGGATTCCAAAACATCCCGGCAGATTATGGAATTAATGCTGGAATTAAACCGGGAACAGAACCTGACTTTTATTGTTGTTACCCATCACGACTATGTTATGTCGAAAGCATCCAGGGTGGTAGAGCTGCAAGATGGAGAAATTTACAAATCAGCTGCATAAGTTCCATCTGCTTCATTTGGTTTAAGAATTCGGATTGTTTGATTTAAAAAATAAACGGAGAACCCTATGAAATTGTTAAAATCGATTTTCTTAATTTTTCTTGTTTTCGGATATCTGACCAGTTTTCTTTCAGCTCAAACAAAGATACCCGACTCAGCCGCCCTAAGAAAAAAACGGGCATCAGTTCTGGAGATGGAACTGAAAGAAGAACATGATCCGCTAAAGCTAAAGGAATTAGCCATGATCTATTCAGTTATTGCAGGATTTGATGACCAAGAGAAAACCACCGCAGTAAAGGCGGAGAAGATAGTTCAGGAGGCCGTCAGCATATATCCGAAAGATTATGAACTTATGGCCGTTCATGGAAGCCTTTTGACGATGATGGCCCGGTATGAAACAGAAACTGCCCGTCAGTTACATTTTACAAAAAAAGGATTCAGAAAGATGGATAGAGCCATAAAACAAGATCCTGATAATATAGGAGCTTTACTTCAACGGGGGAATAACTCCATGAGCGTCCCGCTTTTTCTCAAACGAACCCATTATGCAAAAAAGGATTTTCAACACCTGCTGGAACTGGTTGGAGATAGAAAGGGGCCGTCATTTAAAGCCATGGTACTGTTTAACCTGGGACGGGCTCATGAATTACTGCAAGAATCTTCACAGGCTAAAGCCTGTTGGAAAGAGGCAAAATCTATGAATGCTCCTTATTGGTCAACTCAGGCAAATGAAAAACTTTAATATTTAGTGGGGGTTACATGACATTATTTTTAAGAATCGCTTTTCTGAATGTTTTGCGAAACAGGAGACGGACATTGATTACAGTATTGGCGATTGTCTTTGGAAGCTTGAGTTTAATTGTTTTCGGTGGGTTTGTTGAGTCGATGTATGATGGATTAAGAGAAAGTATGATCAGGTCTCAATTAGGTCACCTTCAAATTTACAAAAAGGGGTTTACTGATTATGGAACTCTGGAACCGGGAAATTACCTGTTATCTGCCGCATCAGTGGAGCAGATTACTCATATTGTGAAGCAGCATCCGGGGGTAGAGATCGTCACCAGCCGTTTAAACTTCTCCGGATTGCTGAGCAATGGAAAGATATCTGCGGGGGTATTTGGTGTGGGCATGGATGCAGATAAAGAGGCACTCATGAACTCATCTGTCCAAATTGTCGATGGAGATGATTTATTCCCGGAAGATATGGAAAATGCCTTGATTGGGACAGGGTTGGCAAGGGCGCTTAATATTAAAGTTGGGGATTGGCTTACCCTGTTGTCGTCAACGGCAGATGGGGCCATGAATGCTGTGGATATTAAAGTGACTGGTATTATCAGTACTGGAATAAAAGAGATGGATGATCGAGTCATCAGGGCAAACTTACCACATGTTCAGAACCTTATGGTTACGGATAGTTATACAAGAGTTGTCGTTCTTTTAAGCGATACAAAACAGACTGAGAAAATAAAGAGCAGTCTATTAAAACTCTTCAATGAGCAGAAGCTGGATGTGGAAATCAAAACCTGGAGTGATTTGGCTGGGTACTATCACAAAGTTGTTCGCATGTTTAATAGCGTATTTGGCTTTATTAAGATCATTGTTGTGGTCATTGTCATACTGGGAATAGCCAATACGATGATGATGGCAGTGATGGAAAGGACCTCGGAAATTGGCACCATCAGGGCTTTGGGGAATACACGAAGAGAGATTCTGGCCCTGTTTCTCACAGAAGCTGCTTACTTGGGAATCATGGGTGGACTTATCGGGATATTAGCCGGTGTTATCACAGCGAAAGGCATCACGGCAGGAAACCTGATGATGCCACCACCACCTGGGGGTACATCGGGATTTCCTATCAGGATTATGGTGGTTCCTTATCTATTATGGGAGTCATTGGCCTTGGGAATCCTGGCATCAGTGGTATCAAGCTTGTATCCATCGATAAAGGCGTCAAGATTAAAGATAGTAGATGCGATTCGATATATTTAAAATATTATAAGCAATATACGTAAGTATAAATAAACAAGGGAAAAAATGCAGCAAAAACTAATATCACTTTTTTTGTCCATATTGTTTCTGCTTTTCTGTTTCAGTGTATCGGCATCTCCCTCTGCTGAAGAGATTATCATAAAAGCGGATTTATATCGTGGCTTTGGGGATCAGTCATTTTCAGCTAATCTGGTAATTATTAGTCATCAACCGGATAAAGCTCCTGAAAAAAATATTTTGAAAGTAATGATAAAATCAAAAAAATCATTGGTTCAATTTCTTTTTCCTCAAAGAATTAAAGGGAGGGCCATGTTGTTTGAAGGACGGAATCTTTGGCTCCAGATTCCCAAAACCAGAAAGGCGATCCGAATTTCGCCTGCTCAACGCTTGATGGGTGAATCCAGCAATGGAGATGTGGCATCGACTCATTTCAGTGGTGACTATGAACCAACCTTAATTGATGAACAGGTAGTTGATGATACGATTTGTTACCATCTTACCCTGACTGCAGTTGATAAAAAAGTTACTTACGATAAAATTGAATATTGGGTCGCAAAGGAGTCAGGAAAACCTGTTATGAGCAAACACTTTGCGGCCTCCGGGAAACTGCTGAAAACAGCATACTATAAATCATTTATCCCTGTAGACGGACAGGAAAAACTGGAGCGGCTCTTGCTGGTTAATCCCCTTTTTGAAGGTCGCTATACCTGGATGATCTACAGCAGCTACAAAATGGAAGACCTGCCTCCCGCTCTTTTCCGAAAAGAAAATCTAAACAGGATGTGAAAATAGATTAGGCTTTTTATGCTTGTAAAAAAGACTGTAGTCGCGTTGGTCTCCATATATGCACTGGTGGTTTCCGCTGCAACACCGAAAACGTTTGCTGAAAAGTATCCTCTAGGCATTGAGGCTCTTTCTCTGGTATGGACGATTCAATCAGAATTCCATTCTCTTCGAGACAATCATCCCTTGAATCCGGAAAACAGACTACTGCAGTTTAATACGAGGAAACATTCAACTGCAATTGATCTGGAATGGAATCCGAATCTTACAGAATATCTGGCCCTTCGTTCCCGTGGCGCAATGGTGATGACAATTCAAGAAGATGTGGACTGTAACTTTGATTTTTTCTATCTTGAAGGATACCTGCAATGGCAGAATGAAAATAGAACCTTAGGTATTGATATGGGCAAGGTGAAGGTTGAATGGGGAAGCGGGTACGCCTGGAATCCTACTGATGTTATTATCCCATTAAAAAGAGATGTCTCAAATGATATCGAGGAGGACGAGGGTATCGAAATGATAAAAAGTGAATTTGTGCTGGGTTCACTTACTTCAACAGTAATCATCGCCCGCTTGGATCGAGACGAGGTAATGATAGATAATCCTTACCAGTTAGCTTTTAAGGGATCATTTGAAGTTGACCCATGGGAAGTTTCGGCTGTTTATCATCAGGCATCTCAACAGGGATGGACGTCTGGTTTATCATTTACAGGGTTGTTGACAGACGCTATTGAGTTCCATGGTGAATGGTCGCAATCCAGCCACAGGGATCGCAAAATAGCACAAAAACAGGCAGATGGAATCCAAACAGAGTCTTTCAATTTGCCGGCGAGGTATGAGTACATTGATGATCCTCATGAAGAAAAATATGAAAAGATTCTTGTTGGAGGGCAATATACCTTTGCGAAAGAAATGAATATAATAATGGAATTATATTCCAATACCCATGGATATAATGATAAGGAGTGGGCAGTCATAAAGGAGGGAATCAGGGAAGCATTAAGGGAAGATTCCTGGGATAATCCTGATGCTCCTTATACAACCTCTTTAGGAAATCCCTATTCTGGTTTTCTTAAGAACACCCTATCACAGGTTGCGGATGGGGAATTGAGGCAACAATATCTGTTTTTAAGGTATACCAGTGGGGAATCTGATAATTTGTGGGAATGGGAACAGGTTATCAAATTAAACCTTAATGACGGCAGCCAGATTCATCAGCTGATTCTGCATAAAACCTGGTCGGAAATAATTCAAACCAATTTGGAAATAACTCTTTTTCGGGGAGACGTATACTCTGAGTTTGCATTAATGCCCTATACGGAATCTTATACCTTAAATTTGGAAGTACCATTTTAACTCTTCGATGGTGTGGAAAAATAACCCTCTCCAGGTCTCCTATTAAGGATGTTTTATTAGGTCTAAAGCGAGAAAAATATCAAGATACCAAGAGTGAATTCTAACCAAGTTATCTTTTTTCACCATCAAATCTGGATTTCAGGGAATTGTAAAAAACCGGATTGACTTCGAGACATCGAATTTTTATTATTTCATCTCGATGTCTTATTATCTACCCCTCCGAAAATGCAGACTGGGAGAATAAGGTGGTAGTGAAAAAAAAGAGAGAAAAGTGATGAATAAATCTGTGAGAACAACTCAAAATGATCTGTTTCATATGGACAATGAGGTTCAGAGAGAATCTTTAAAAAAGTTGGCTGATCTTAAATTAGTGACTCATGTTTTTACGGCTCATTATGGATACTCCGACACTGTCGAAAAGGTGTTTCAGGATTTTAAATAAATCCAAGGTAGCGAGGTGTTTTTTGCATGTACGCCTGATAAGTCTGACCATATTTTTCCAGGCAAAACTGTTCTTGTGAAGCCATAAAGCGATATGCAAGGAATGGCTGACAGAAACAGACGGCCAGGATAATCCAGGAACCTGTTGCGATTCCAACCCCTATCCACATAATTAGCGAAAAAACCTGCATGGGATGACGAGAGTATCGATAAATGCCCGAAGTTACCGGCAGGTTTATGGACGTGTTGGCAAAGGACTTGAGTGCCGAGGTATAGAAAACAAGAGCTAATAAAAAAAGCGATATACCAATCATGGCTGCAATAGAATCCATGTTGATTTTTACAAAAATGGTATAAACCATCATACCCCGGGTGAATAACACAACACTGGCAAAAGAGATCGCCTTGTCTTTCACTGACTCAAAACCGGGGAATTTTAAGATCCGTCTGGAGAAATCCCGAGGATACTTGATAAAAAAGTAACTGTTCACCAGACCAAACACTAATGTGAACCACCAGCCATTTGTCCAACCAATTTTGATATATTCATTAATTGACATTTGATCTCTCTGTTTGGGGTCCTTTGTTCCTATTCATCTTGATTCAGTCCGATGTAATTTTAAAAATAAGCTGAAATCAATTGGATAGGGTTAGCACAAGGTTATTGATTTCTGAGTTGACTTCAAAGGAGATGTTGCTGAACTGGGGCCATTTCAAAGTTCGTTTGCTGATCCATGACATATCCCATGGCTCTGAAGGACCGAACAAGCCCCTATCCAACTTCCCGTTTCCATTTAAGTCCATAAAACAGCGGATACCGTATGTACCGGTTTTAACATCTTCGAATTTAAAATTTTTAACTCCTTTTTTAGTGGAAATCTCCTGCTTGCTGATCTTGATAAGCTGTATCCCTGTTAAAGGACTTTGAAACTGCTTCTTGTCTACGAGATAAATATAAATATCTCCCAATTCCTGAAATTTAATCTGACCCTCTACCGTATAGGTTTTATTGGCTGCGGTCACCGTCAGGACAGAGATCCAACAAAAAGTAAGACTCAGCAGTATTTTACGAAACAGAATCGCCATATTGGCTCCTTTATCTTCAATTTTTAAGATGTTTGCTATATTTTCCATTTTCAGGGATCGGCCGCAGGTGGGATTCAATTCCCAGTTTTTCGATGAGTTTCCCAAATCGCATGGCAGGAAATTTCTTCAGGTTATTATAGAATTTTTTCCGGAAACCGGGGATGGCAGTTAAAGTAATTAAGATCGCGGATTGTATCCGTTTTAACCAGTATTTTTGTGGAAAATCATAATACCCTGATCGTTTATAGAACCGATGATCCGCCTGCCAGATCCCCCGCAACCTACCCCAGACATTGTCTCTGAATATTTTATGACCACCAATCGCCAGGAAATTCTGAGGTTTTATGTGACCTACCTGTGAGAAAAAAACCAATCGTTGCGCAAGATTTGCCAATTGATCGTCGATAATGCCTGAATCACCGGATTCGTCGCTGATAATATCCACAAGATTGGCATTTTGACGGGCTGTAACAGAAGCCTCAAAAAACTGGACAAGATTCTGGTTTTGCCGTATCGATCCTGAAACGAGATAGGCGATCTGTTTGTTTTCCAGGGATGGCGTATGGTTCCAGAAAAAGGCACGATCAAAAAAGGTTTTCCATTTTGACGAGAGAAACCGATTCTTGATCTGGCCAGCGATCACAATGATATCCGCGTTTCTGACCGTATCATTATAAAAATTGGAAAACCCGTCTTTATATTGACACTGATAATTATAGCCACACTTCATGCAGCCCAGACAGGCTCCCCGGATATCAATATCACTGAGATCGATGATATTGATATCCTGTAAAAACAATTCGCTAAACCGGCTTGTCATCTTCGCCAGGTTGGCATCCTTATCAGATTCGTCAGTAAGCAACAAAATTTTTTTGCCTCGTTGATCAACCGTTGGATCAGAAGACGCGGGTTGATAGGTGAACTGATTTTCGGAAGGTCGTTCAAATAGTGTTGAAGTCCTGCTACCCCTTTCAATACTATTGATTAGAGTTTGGAAAAAGGTAATCAAATTCAGGCGTTTGTTTTCTTTGGTTAAATCCATCATGTCAAATGAAATCCCATCCACAAATCTCATTTTTAGATCCTCACAGACTGCCCGCATATAATTATGGGCCGTATGATCGAAGTAGTTGATTGAAGTTGAAAGGGCTGCCGAGTACTTGCCAGCGAAGATATCGTCAACCCCTCTTTCGTAAATTAACTCAATAAACCGTATATATTGCGCTGAAACCAGCAAAACCCACAAACCAAATGACCACAAAACTGCGTCACTATTCCGAACAGCTTCAACTACTGTATTAAATTCAGTTTTGTTTTTTTCTAGAACTTTTATTCTTTCAGCCACATGAAACACTTGAAATTGATGCTGTGGAAATTGTATTTCCAGATAGTGAACATACTGAAGAGTGATACTGAGCTCGCCTTTTGGGCTTCCATTTAAAATGACGATTTTCATGATTTCTCCGAATTGATTATACCAAAGATTCCTCTATCCAGACAGAATGGCTTACCAGACCATATTCCTCTAATATTGTTGCTACTAATTTGCCCACCTCACTCCCCCTTGATTCAATGCATGCATCATTGTGGTTGATTATTAAAGCAAGATCGGAGTTTAAGACCGCGTGGTGACAGAGAGTAACTTCAGTTTTTGCGGTTAAAACCCGTTTTTCCCTCAGATCTTCCAATATCTTCTTTGCTGCCTTTCGTTTTTTAGAATCAACAGAACGGCAACTGATTATCTCAAGCCAAATCATCTATTCTCCATGCTTCTTGCGGGATAATTCAAAATGGTCACTTGGAGAGTGTTTGCTTTATCTATGCCATATTAAATAAGGTAAATAATACAATAGCATAGTTTTCATATTGGATTTGCATTATCTAATAAGATAAGTTTTAAACTTTCTTGTTGTCGAATAAGATAATTCACCTTTATATTTATCAAATAAGGTAACTCAATAAGTGAGTATTTGATCATCATTATCCATGGCAAAGATTTACATGTAACAGGAGCTATTTATTGTGAACGAAAACACGTTTTTTAAAGAGGCAACTCTGAGAATTTGCGACAACCTGAACATTGAGATGGCGATGTTTGATTGTCTCCAGTTTGTTAAAGACCATTTTCCTGCCGATGGTTTATACCTCCAATATTTTGAAAAGAACCTGAGTTCGCTCAGGGTCATGGCAAAAGCCACAAAAGAAGGCGCGGAAAAACTTGACGCGCTGATTCCTTTATCTGTTGAAGGAAGGCAGGTGGTCGAATCCATTTCTAAAAGTTTTATCGATTCCACGTTCCCAGCGGTTATGATTAATAATCATCCTGAAAATGATCCGGTACTGAGTGTTATGGTTGATTATTTCGGAGGACAGGCATCATCACTGATAATCCTCTTTCTAAGTATCAAGAATACGCTGTTCGGAACCCTGGCATTGCAGGCCAATGGTAATGATCGCTATACCGATCACCATGCACACCTTTTCAGTCTGCTCAAAGACCCGTTTGCCATCAGTTTGTCCAATGCGCGGAAGCACATGGAAATGGTCAAATTAAAAGATCTTCTAGCCGATGATAATCGTTACCTGCATCAGGAGATGTTGCGTATATCGGGGAATCGCATTATTGGTGAAGACTTTGGCTTAAAGCCGGTGATGGATATGGTTAGAAATGTAGCCAGGCATGAAAGCCCGGTATTGATACTGGGCGAAACAGGAGTCGGCAAGGATATTATTGCCAATGCGATTCATTATTCATCCTCACGAAGAGATGGCCCCTTAATTACGGTCAACTGTGGAGCCATTCCAAACAGCCTGTTGGATAGTGAACTATTCGGGCATGAAAAAGGAGCGTTCACCGGAGCCTTGACTCAGAAAAGAGGCAGGTTTGAAAGAGCTAACCAGGGAACCATTTTTTTAGATGAGATCGGTGAATTACCACCGGAAGCTCAAGTCAGGTTGTTGAGGGTATTACAGAACAGGGAGATTGAACGGGTCGGTGGATCGGAAACTATTCCGGTTGATATCCGGGTGATCGCCGCTACTAATCGTAACCTGGAAAGGATGGTAAAATCCGGGTTATTTCGGGATGATCTCTGGTTTCGTCTCAACGTATTCCCAATTTTTGTTCCGCCCCTACGGGAAAGAAGAATGGATATCCCCGCTCTGGTTGATTACTTTTTGGAAAAAAAGTCCAAGCAACTGAAGTTGTCCAAAATTCCTGCTCTGGCTGAAAACGCAATTGAAATCCTGGTAAACTATAATTGGCCGGGAAATGTACGCGAACTGGAAAATGTCCTGGAAAGAGCGCTGATTCTTGGTGACGATGGGCCGCTTCGCTTTGATGATATTTTGACCTACAATCGATCCAAAAGCGAAACCACAACAATGATCGAAAACATGAAGTTGCCTGAATTCAAGATACTGATTAGGGATTATTTTCTCAAAGTTCTTAAATGCACAGACGGACGAATCAACGGCATTAAAGGTGCGGCTGAATTGACAGGCTTGAACCCAAGCACCTTGCGAAATAAGCTGAAAAAGCTTGGAATCGAGTATGGTCAATCCAATTCCCCTGGATGTTGAATAAAACCAGGTTCAAAAAAGAATGTCTATCATCTTCACCGAAGAAAATGTCGATAAAATAATAATTATATGAAGTAAATTCGACAACACCAACCGGTTTGGTCAACATATCCTCTTCCATTCAACTAAATACAATCTGTGATTTTGATTAAGCTAAGAACCTGTCTGGACAACGTTAAGATAAATGGATTTCCTCTACACCTGATTTTAATATGGTAGGTGCCAGAAGCTTTTTCTGTGATTGAAAGAGTAACATTGAGCTTGACATATGTGCAGTTACTATACAAAATTATGTAAAGCAACTGCACGAAGTGATCCGGTTTTTTTAAGCAATATTACTCCTGAAATTCAATATTTTAAATAGTTTCAGCGTAATTTGAATGAAAATAAATATTGTTAGTCTTTTCCTGAGTAACATTTTAGGGGGTATACTATTTAATGTAATTTCAAAAATACAGAATAGGTAAACTTAGTATAATTTAGTAAAAACGAACTTCTTATGATCCTTAAAAGTGTTTCAATATAGGGATAGAATAGGATCAGGGCAGTAACAAAGCTGACAAAGTAAAGATTCAATTCAAAACAGATAGAGATTGCACATGGCCTAAATTATTGAATTATTTGATTATGTTTTCACTTAAAACCTGATGAGGTACCATGTTCGTTGAGCATTGGCAAAATGTTGAAGAAATGATTGTTGAAAAATTCCCTTTCAAAGCAAAAGAATGATGTTATTAGAACCAGTGAACGTTGGCTTTCAAAATACCGAGATGATGAAAATGGGTATCCTAAATATAGATTGAGGTTTTTATGATCCACCCAAGTGGATAGATTCTGATTTATAACCATACAACTAGTATCCTGATTGTCTATCAATCAACCTACATAGACTTTACACTGAGAACACCATGAAACAAAAAGAAATGTTAGTTTCAAAAATCAACCGTTTGGAGAATGTTGGGACGGCATTATCATTTTTCCTATTCCCCTTGTTATTTGTAATTGCCCAACTCATGCATCCGAATCTGTTCCATATTGAAGTCATAACCAACGGAAAACAGTGGTTGGATCATTTCAGAGGACAAAATCTGCTGCACCTGTCCCACTTTCTGGAGTTTTGTTGTGCCCCAATGTTGATTATTATGGCAATTCATTACAAAAATGTACTCAGATTAAAATCTCCTGTTTTAAGTTTTATCGGGGTTTGCATGGCATTTATCGGAGCATTAATGCTCCTCGGGAATAAAAGTGCCTTATGCTTAACCATCAGTGCGTTTGATACTTTAAATAACTCCCAGATCTATCAGATTGTTCCCGCACTGGATGTATTACTAAAAAAGGAAGCATTTATGATTGTATTGTGGCTACTTCCCCTTTTACCTCTGGGCTACGTTGTGATCGGAATCGTTCTGTTTAAAACGAAGTATGTTCCCAGATGGCAGGCAATTTTATTGACTATTGGCTCGTTGATGCTTGCCAATCCGGAAGTTGAGTTGATCAACTTTTTTGCTTCATTTTTTTTGGCTGCTGGGTTATTGCCGTATTCAATTAAACTTTTTAAACGGAATTAAAACTGGGGAATGATTTTTATGAAAAAGAATACAGTAAGACAGCCGGTAAGCATTGTTTTGGGATTGAGCTTTCTATTTACTGTAATAAGCGGTATTTTCAACTTCTTCCCACCGTTTTCCGAGAAATTTTCTCCTGGTCATGCTGTAGGAGCTTGTATTTTTTGTGTGATCTGTATTATTCATATTTGGTTGAATTGGAAATCGTTCATTCGGCATTTAAGAATTCTAGGATGAATAATTACCGTATCTTACCACAATATCAGGAGTTATTTCGGTAATTTCAATACTTGTTGGAGAACTCAAACCATTCAAAATAGGATAATTGTCTATGACTTATCGAATCAGCCCTTTATGGTGGCCTATTCTTGGCCTTGCTTCACCGCTAATCGTTCCGATGCTGGTTAAAAAAAACCGCAAGTATAAAGCCAACTGCATGATTGCTGAGCAGCTCAATCGTGAACGGTTCAGCCGTGCCGATCTTTTAAATCTACCTGAACTGGATTTTCTGGAATTGACAGTACTGGTGGAGGAAAAGTGTATAGACGGATTCATCGGCGATGCGGGAGTTTCCTATCTGTTTCGGTCTAACCAGGGTACATTGCTTTATGATGTTGGATTTGGCGCTGATCGACCTGCATTTACGCATAATGCTTCTCGTTTTGGTTATAATTTTAAGAAGGTGGATGGCTTGATGATTTCACATCTTCACCCTGATCATATGGGGGGTATAAAGGCGAGTCGAACAAAATCTGTTAGTGTTCCCATTAAACTGGGATCTAACGAAAACATACCGTGTTTTTTACCGGACAAGGCAACAGCAAATGGATACAAGGCGGAACATGTTAAATCACCCAAGCTTCTGCCTGGTGGACTTGCCACAACCGGCCCACTAGCCCGCAGTCTCTTTTTTATGGGGTTGACAGAGGAACAGGCGATTGTGGGCCGAATCAAAAACAAAGGTCTGGTCATCTTTACTGGTTGTGGGCACCCGACGATTGAGGTTATTCTGGAAATGGTTTCCAGACTTTCCGATGAACCCGTTTATGCCATCGGGGGAGGACTTCACTTTCCTATAACAAAAGGGAGAGGAAATCGACTTGGCATTCAGTTTCAGATGATTATTGGAACAGGCTATCCACCTTGGCGGCGATTGAATACAGATGATTTAGACAGGACAATTCAAGCCGTCAACGGGGTTGCCCCCCAACAAGTGTTTTTATCGGCCCATGATACATGTGACTGGTCATTGGAGCGGATGCAGAATAAACTAACGGCAGAAACACGAGTGCTGAAAGCCGGAGAATCTTATCGCTTTTAGTGAAATGGATCTATGTTTTATCGCCCCAGAAAAGTCACTCCCTATTCTGAATTGGTTAATTACTTTTTCAGGGAAAGAAAAGACCTGGAAGATCTTTCTCTTTCCAATCAGGGAAAGGGCGCTTACACTAAGCCCAGTACAGCCTTTGCATTGTTGGTCAACAAACACTCCAATGTTTCATCTTTCAGCTTGAGGTCATGTAATTCTCTAATTACCTCAGAGCGGGTCAACAGCGGATAGTCACTGCCAAACAGCGCTTTGTGTCTCAGGGGGCCATCAAGATAGCGAACAACTTCCTTAGGAATATATTTTGGCTTCCAACCGGCGATGTTGAAATATACGTTTGGGTTCCTCTGGGCAATTGCGATAGTTTCGTAAAACCAGGGAAAACCAAAGTGTGCCATAATAATCTTCAGTTTGGGGAAATCAATAGCCACGTCATCAATCGGCATTGGCTGGCCATATTTCAAGCGTACACCTGTGTAAAACAGAGTACCCGTATGAAACAATACTGGCACATCACGGCTTTGGGCGATTTCGTATAACGGATAGAGGATTTTATCATTGGCGTACAATTCAATGAGATTGGGCACTATCTTTAATCCTCGCAATCCCATTGTGTCTATTGCACCTTTTAAATCGTCCGCAGCCTTTTGCCCCTTATGTGGATCAACACTGGCAAAACCGATCAATCGATCAGGAAATTGTCCAACCGCGTTTGCAATCAATTCATTGGTTACTCTATAGTTGAATGTTGTTTCAGCATCAATTGCTACAATGACGCATTTTTCAACACCGGATTCATCCATATCTTTAAGGCTGGCTCCCAGTCCGACTCGGTTCATCTCGGAAAACATTTCTGAGTAGCCTGACATCAAGCTCTCAGGAATATTTTGCATGGCTTCTCTAGTATTTAATTGAGCATGGGTATCGATAATCATATTATTCTCCAGTTTCCGGTTTATAGCTCCTGCTATTTATAAAGGTCATCCAATTGCGTACGAAACTTGGCAATAACATTCTTCTTTTTAAGCTTCATGGTAGGAGTGATCTCATCAAGTTCCAGCTTCAAATCCCTGTCCAGAAGAATGTAGTTTACAATTTGCTCTTGTTTAAAGAGCTGCTTATTTTTTTCGTGGATAATATCCCTGACAAAATCCTCAGTCTTTGTATCATTTGCTACCTTTGCGTAAATTACCTCCTCGGTTTGCATCCCGGCAATTTCAATTTTCAACTCATGGGCCAAGGAAAAGATTGCCATGGGATCAAGTGTTAATAACGCCACCAGATATTTGCGATTGTCGCCATAAACCAATACCTGAGAAAAATATCCAGACTCCTTAATAACATCTTCGATTTTTTGTGGTGCTATATTTTTCCCCCCTGAAGTGACGATGATGTCTTTTTTTCGACCTGTAATGGTAATGAAGCCATCTTCATCCATAACTCCCAGGTCACCTGTTTTATACCAACCATCTTTACTGAAGGATTTCACTGTTTCTGATGGTTTATTCAAATATTCCACCAACAGATTTGGTCCTTTGTTCTCGATCTCTCCCTGAGGCGATAGCCTTGTTAATCCAGGTTCACCGGGCCAATCCACCATGGGAAACGGCACCCCGATTGTCCCGGGCTTAACTTTTCCCGGGTAGTTGGTGACCGTCCCGATTGTCTCGGATGTACCATACAATTCATAAACCGGAATACCGATGGAGAAAAAAAACTCCGTCACTTCTTTTGGAACTGATGCTCCACCCCCATAAAAAAAAGTCATGTTACCTCCCAGCATTTGGTAAATCTTCTCAAAGGGTTTAAACGCCATTGCTCCTTCAAATGTTTCTCTAGTAATTACCGAGCACTGTTGGCCCAACAGCTCTTCCTCGACACGGACTTTGTCAGCCAGATCCAGGGCTTGCTGAAACGCTTTTTGTTCTGTTTCACTTTTGGTCGCAACAATTGCTTTTACTGCCGAATAGATTTTTTCAAGCAGTCGTGGAGCTGTGCGGTTGACATGTGGCTTGATTTCCTGAAAATCCTGTAATAAGCCTTTCATGTCACCCCGAAAATATCCTATGGTGATATCACCGCGAAAAATAGTACCAAAAAATCCACCAAATCTCTCAAATACGTGGGACATGGGTAAATAAGATAAATCAGTCATCCCCGGTTTAAAGGGATATACATTATTGGATGCCGTATAAATAATTGAACGATGGTTGTGAACAGCTCCCTTGGGGGTGCCTGTCGTCCCGGAGGTATAAACCACAGTAGCCCTGTCATCTTGCTTCAGATCTTTTATACGATCAAGAATTGTCCGTTGGTGGTTTTCCATTGTCTCTTTCCCTATTTCGACAAAGGATTCCAGAGAGACACACCTGCTATTGGGTTCGTTCAAACCTTCTATCACAATGACTTTTTCCAGTTGGGGCATTGACTGCTTACGCGATATGATTTCAGTCATCTGCGCTTTAGTTTCAACAAAAACTATTTTTGCCCTCATGTCGTTGATAATATAGGAGGCATCTTTCCCAAGTAGAGTCGGATAAATGCAACCCGTAACGCCACCGACCGATAGAATAGCCAGGTCGATCATTCCCCACTCGACTCGGGTATTGCTCATGATACAGATATTGTCGCCTTTTTCGATACGCAGTTCGAGAAGCGCGGAACACAGTTTTCGAATCGTATCACCGTATTCCTTCCAGGTCATCTCTTGCCATGACCCATTTTTCCAAAATTTTGCCAGCGTATTGTCAGCGACCTTTATTGTATTTTCCCAAAAAACATTGACAATGGTCGTTTTAAGTAAATCCATAATTCCTCTCCTTTTGGTACTTTATAAATTATTTTCTGCCGCTAGAACATCCTGTGGATAGTACCGTGATCCACGGTAAAAGCAGATACTGCTCAATGCCAGTGTGCTGATACAAATCGAAGCAAAACCAATTAATAACCCTTGCGAGTCGCCGCCCAAATAATCTGATATCATTCCCACAACAACGGGAGACCACCCACCACCAAAATACATCATGAACATCAGCAGTCCAAAAGACATACCTTTCAAATTAGGAGATACCACGTCCTGTGTGACTGATTGCAAAGCAGGTATTCCCAGGCAGCAGATCGCACCCAAAAAGATCATCAGAACAAATGTTAAAACCATCATCTTTAATGTAAACAGATACAATGCTGCTATCATCGTGAGAGCTGCGATCAATGTTGCTATTGCAGGCAATTGCATCCTGGCCTGGTTGTTGCGCCGTTGCCATCCATCTACTAAAAATCCACCGGAAATCGTCCCGATTGCAGTTCCTATCAACACCAGAGCCATTAAACTTCCTGCTTTGTCTTCGGCAACTCCACTAATGCGTATAATCAAAGCTGGAAACCAGGCGAACAGAGTTGTAAAGCTGGCATTTAACATAGCATAACCAAAATAGGTCCACCTTAAGCTGGGAATAGCAAATAAGGATCTGGCAGATTTCAGAAAACCATTGTGTTTTATTGTTGATCCGCTGTTTGTCTCCGTTTTGTAGTCCTTGAGAAAAAATGCCGTTAAACCGAAAAGTACACCCGGAATGGCAAAAATATAAAAAGGAGTACGCCAACCTCCAAAATTTGCTGAAAGATATCCTCCAATAATGACTCCAAGAGCAGATCCGATAGGTAATCCAAGATTAAAAATACCGATAATTCTTCCCCTGAGTTCTTTTGGATAGGATGCCGTAATCAAAGCAATGCTGCCGGAGGAAAAACCTGCTTCCCCCACTGATACCGCCACTCTTGCTGTAGCCACATGAAGGAAGCTTCTGCCTATCCCTGTTAGAAATGTAAAGCCGCTCCAGAGCAATGCCATGATGCCAATGGCTTTTTTACGACTCCACCGATCCACCAGATAGGCAACCGGTGTTGACAATAACGCTAGGCTGATGAAAAAAGCAGTCTGCAGCAGACCTGCCTGTGTATCGGATAAACCAAGGTCTTTTTTCATCGGTTCTAAAACAACAGAAAGAACACTGCGATCCATAAAATTTATCGTAAACAACAACGTGCAGACTGCCAGTGAAATATGGGCAGATACGCCACCCCTGGAAAATCCGGGCTTGATTGGTACAGAATTTATTTTATTCACGTAAGCCTCCTTAAATATATGTCTTAATGAGGATGTGCCTGATGTTAGATTTAATTGCTGGCAATCATGAATTTAATTCCTCATTTTTCACCTTGATCCGAATGGCACTTGTATAATTGCTTGACAAATATGTATAGGTGCTATACATATTTGTCAAGCAAAATAATGCTCTTGTTTTAATTATGTTGAATTCCAGATTTTTGTTTTTGTATGGTGCCTGAATAGTAGCTAATACCAAAATTACTGCGTGATAGCCATTTTGGTTAGGGTGAAACCATGGAGGGTTTTATCTAAATTACTGCTTGACATTTTGTATAGATAGTATACAAAATGTCAAGCAGCAGCATAAAAAACTTAAGCATTTTTAAAACTACAGGAGGCAAAATGAGTGAAGATATTAATGGTGTCAGTATGCTGGTTAGGCGTGAAATTGAAGCCTTGATTTCGGTACCAATACTGCAAGCATTCATTAAAGAGATTGGCGAGGAGAAAGCCATGAAGATCGTAGAAGGTGTTGTTCAAAACCTGGCAATGGATGCAGGAAAAATGTTGGCTGATGTTGCTGGAGGAGACTCATTGAGTGATCTTGAAAAAGTGTTACCGTTTTTCTCCCAGGGAGGTGCGCTTGAAATAGAACCGCCTGTAATTGGTCAGAATAAGATCGAGATAAATGTCACCCGTTGTGCTTATGCTGAAATGTATAAAAAACATGGATTGGAGGAATTTGGGTTTCTGCTTTCGTGTGGAAGAGACTATGCGTTGTTCAAGGGGTTTAATCCGGATATAAAATTCACCCGAACCCAGACAATCATGGAAGGTGCTAACCATTGCGATTTCTGTTTATCAGATGGTAAATCCCGGTAAACAAAACAAGACCATTATTTAAAGAGGATGACGATGGAGAAAAGAAAAACAGTTCATACTGATGTTTTGGTTATTGGAGGAGGAGGTGCCGGTTTCAGGGCTGCCATTGGAGCCAGGGAAAAAGGAGTTCAGGTGATGCTGATCAGTAAGGGCCCGTTGGGACGTTGTGGAGCTACGCCCATGGCAGGAGCCGACTATACTCTTGACGGGAAAAGCATGAGTACAATAGACGGATTGGTCGGTGATCCCAATGACAGCAAGGAAAAGGTTTTTAATGATATTGTCACGCAGGGTTGCTATCTGAATAACCAAAAACTGGTAGAACAATATATCGATCGAGCCCCCCACTGTTTGAAAGAGCTGATGGATTGGGGTATGAAGATTAAAATGTCGGATGAGCGTATGGTTTTTACATCAGGAACCGGCATGATGAATGTGTTGCTGAGAAAAGCAAAAAACATGGGAGTCGATTTGGTTGAAGATGTAGCAATACTGGAGTTAATGACAAAAGATGACACCATAACCGGGGCTTTGGGATTGGAAATTAAGACAGGCGAGTTTATTGTCTTTCGATGCAAATCGGTTGTGATGGCGACCGGGGGTTGGCATAAAGCTTTCTGGCCGAACACAGGCATGCGGGATCTTTCTGGAGAAGGGATTGCCATGGCTCACCGCGCTGGTGCGGATATCGGGAATATGGAATTTATTACTTTCTGTTGTAACGTATTTTACACACCTCCCATGTGGCGAGGCAGCATCGCCCCTTATATTCTCAGTCTGATCTGCGGAGGCAAACTGACCAACAATAAGAATGAGGACGTATTAAAGGAATATGATCCGGTATTGGTGGATAAAGGCACCCAGACAGAATGGAATAAGAGCTTTTTGTCCCATGTTACAACAAAACAGGCCAGGGAGGGCAATGCTTTTGAGCATGGTGGTTTGCATTATTCCCGAGGCGATGCGTCTTGGGAATTGATGGAAATGGTTGCTTCGCTTGTTTTCCCTGACTGGAAATACAAGGCATTGGATCTGACTGAGTGGAGCCGTATGCTCAGAGACAATATTCCGGTTGAAGTGGGTCCGGCTGTTGAATATTTTGAGGGTGGTATTGTTGTCAATGAAAAGTTTGAATCTTCCATTCGGGGACTTTATGCCGCTGGGGAATGCGCTCTGGGAGTCTTCGGAGCCAACCGGGTTTTTGCAGCAATTACCGAAATATTTGTCCAGGGAGCAGACGCCGGAATGAATGCCGGAGATTATGCGCTGTCAAATTCTGTCGCTGAAGCGAATTTAAATACGATTACAGATATATGCGATCAAATGGTAAAGCCGTTAACAGTACAAAACGGAACCAATCCCGTTGCTCTCAGAAAAAAAATACAGTTGAGCGCACATCAACATCTTGGTCCAATTCGAAATGAGCAGGAATTAGTTCTATTTATCAAAATGTTAGAGAAGATAAAGAAAGAAGATCTTCCGAACCTGTCAACCGAATCTAAAAGCAGAATTTATAATAAGGAATGGTTGGACGCCCTGGAACTTGGAAATATGGTTCATCTATTGGAGTCCTCTGCACGAAGTGCTCTTGCAAGAACTGAAAGCAGGGGAGTGCACTATCGGGAGGATTTCCCTCACACCGATAATGACACCTGGCTGAAAGAGAGCATTGTAACAAATAAACCGGAAGGATTAAGTATCAGTCACCGTCCATTGACTATCACAGGGATGAGTCCATTTCCAGGGAGAACTCCTTATCTGGATTTTATCAAGCAGATGATGGAAGCGCACTCTGAAACTGGCGGTAAACATTGATACACTGTCCGAAATATAAAAACAGAACGAGAGATAAAATATGCAAAATGAGATGATAAAAGTCAGAGTTTTTCGGTTTAATCCAAGTGTTGATAGAGAACCCTATTATCAAGCCTACCAGGTTCCCTGGGAGGAAAATATGAGTGCCATGAATGCATTGGATTATATCTATCAGAATCTGGATCCAACGTTAGCCTATTATGATCACGCAGGATGTGATCTTGGCATTTGTGCACGCTGTTCCGGTAAAATAAATGGAAAACCGGGCCTGTTCTGTCAAACAGTTATTAAAGGGGATACACTTCTGGAACCGAGAAAAAAGGAAAGGGTTTTAAAAGACTTGATTACAAGTTCTAAAGAAATTATCCAGGAAAGTCTAAGTTGATTAAGAGACTTCCTTGCTATAGTCTATATTATACAAACCGAGACGGTTTATTAAGTTTTTATTCCTTTTTAGATATTGATATTGAACACTGGTAAAAAGCCACTCGTTTTCTTTGCAATTTTACGAGGATAAAACCATTTAATATTTTCAAATTAGATATGACTAAAAAAAAAGAGTTGTTCATTAAAATTTTTGATAAACAAATCACCCGATTGGTTAACAAATGGAATATTCTTGAGAAAAAGCCAAAAGACTATGAAACCGGTGATCTATTATACCCCTCTGAAATTCATACTATTTCAGCAATTGAAGAAAATCCCGATCTCCATATGTCCGAAATCGCTAAACTGCTTGGAGTTACCCGTGGAGCTATCATGCAATTGGCAGTAAAATTGGAGAAAAAGCAGTTGGTCGAACGATTTATGATGGATCATAACAATAAAAAAGTGTTTTTTAAACTAACCACAAAAGGTAAAAAAGCTTATGGAGGACATGAGAAATATCACCGTCAAATGTATGATGATTTGTACTTATATTTAAAAACATTAAAAGTGGAAGAATTGAAATTGTTTGAGGATGTATTCGAACGGATTGAAAACCATGTAGATTCCTATCTGAAAGAAAAAAAATAATAGGCAGTATGTTACTTTTAGAAATTTTCAGGTTGGTTTTTAATATAGTTTTACTGCCGGGAGGATGCTGGAAGATTATAGTATTAATAGTTGAGTTTACTAGTCTGATACGGGAAATTGAACAATAAAAGTCGCTCCTTTGCCGGCACCGCCGCTTTCAAACTTGAGCTCACCTCCCATTTCATTGATATAATTTAAAGAGCTGTTTAATCCAAAACCATGTCCCTCTTCCTTGGTGGTAAACCCCCTGGAAAAAAGTTTATCCTTGTTTTCCGGGTCTATTCCGTGTCCATTGTCTCTTACCCTGATCTCCAAAATCCTGTTTTTTTCTTTGATTTGCAGATCCAGAATCCGACTATCTTTCGGATTTCCGACCATCGCCTCGGTGGCATTCTTTGTCAAGTTGATTAAGACATGCAGCAACTTGATCTTCTCCACTTTTATTGTAGCTTTGGAATCAAATTGTTTGGTGATTCTGATCCTTTTTCTTGAGATTGATCCCATCTGCATATTTAACGCATCTTCCAGTACAACCGCTGGTGAAATATTTTCTGTTTTTGCGGTAACACCATAGCGCTGCTGGGAATCAATGATCTCTTCTATCGCCCTTATCCTTTCCAGAATGCGGTTAATCAGATCAGTTGACTCATCTGTCTCCTTGTCCAGCAATTCATCAAGTTTCAGGTAATAATCCAGGAGCTTTCGTCCTGTATCACCCCGGGTCATAAAATCTTCAATAGTCTCAAAATTCTGTCTTAGCATCTGGGAGGCTTTTTTAAATCCTTCAACAAAATGTCCATCTTTGGATTCTTTTAGCAGTTCTGCTGAAGTTTTGAGGTTATTTAAAACATTTTTGACGTTATGCAGTGTTCCGGTGGTGATCTCGGCAATCTCTGTCTTATGCTCTTTTTGTTCCAGCTCTTTTTGGGCAGTTTTCAGTTTTACCGTTGTTTCATCTACCCTTTCAGCGAGTTGACGATTGAGAAGGCTTATCTCCTTCTCTGCGTTCTCCCTGATACTAATCTCTTGTGACAGCTGATTTGACATTCGTTCCACACGGTTTCTCTCTCTGACATTCTGAACCGACACAATAACCGCCATACAAAGAATGTTCAGAGACAATCCGATTTGGAGGTTGTTTTGAATCTCAATGAGATTTAATCGTGAAAGAATGTCTGCTCCACCAAAAAAAATAATAAATGCTGCTCCCAGCAATGCCATAAAAGACATAATATCTTTTCGATGCAACAGAGCTTTAATTTGTCCCTGGGCCATCCAAACGAAGCAGATGAGGATAAAAACAAAAAAAGGTATCAGGAATCTGGAGTATACAGCGGGGGAGGTCATCAGGGTTACAAGCATATACAACAGGGAAATGCCGTAGGCTACAAAGGAAAATCTTTGGGAAAAATACTTGGGAAATATATTTCTTAAAAAAGCAATATAGGCAATTACTGGAAAATATACCGTGAAATAATTCAATCGAAAAAGGGTGTCAAACCAGTTCAGATCATCTATCAGTTCGTACAGGTATAACCGGATGACAACCGCACGGAAAGCGAACGTCAGACTGAACAGGCCTAACCATAACGGAGCCAGTTCCGATCTTCTCAGAGCGTATAGTATCAACATGAAAATCCCGGCGAAGAAGATCATTCCCATGATGAAGAAATCCCTCTGCCGGCGATCATTTTTTATTTTTACTATCTGGTCAGTGGTTCCTATGAAAAGATCTTCATATATCCCCTGGTTATTCAGATCTTCAAAATTGCTGATGTTTAAAATAATATCGGTCATGCCGGAGGCCTCAAAATTCGCAGTCGCTCCTGCAAACCAAGCCCTGTGCGTATCTTTTGTTTTTCCGATTATGCCTGATTTTGCAGCCAACCTTGGAGATTTTCCCGGTTTATGAACAAATAATTCGAATGCGGATCTGATCTGGGGAATATAAATCGATAGATGAGGAGTTTCTGGATAATCCTTATTTTTGATTCTCAGGTGGATTGTCATAAAACCTAAAGGCGTAACTCCGATCTTTTGATTCGTCTTGACCCGTTTCCAGTTTCCGGGAATAGGAAGATAACCATCCGGTTGTGAAGCTAGTATCTCCTCTTTTGTCTTGATATTGAAGAACTTTTTCCAGAAAAACTCCCAATCCCCTTTTGGACTTACTGCCCCCTCTGATCTAAAATCCCAACTACTTAAATCCAGAACACCCTGTGTAACCTCTGTTCTCTCGGGGTTCCCGTAACTCGCCTGACAACCGCAACACAAGGTTAAACAGCATAAGGTGGAAATGATAAATTTTTGAGCGTAAATCTTCACGACAATAATCTAAAATATTCAGGTTTTAATAAATAGTGTCTGAATGAAAACCCCGTCAGACTTTATGGATATTCGCATAGGAGTTAGAGAGTATGAGTGACAACTTCGGCTTTCAGCGATCAGCCTCAACATTCAGATTTATGGTAACCTAAAAAGACTTGGCAGTTGGCTGAAAGCTGATCGCCGACAGCCGAAGGCAATTCAAGCTCCAAGTTGAATCTTCTTATTTCAAGCAATACCATTGCAGGAAATAGCTACTTTTCGGTCGGACACTAAGTAGTTGGTTTTTTGATCGGTAATAAAAAATCAGTAGAGAAAGCCTTTTAATAAACGGAGTCGGTTTATTACATTTAATATAAGTTTTAAAAAGTTTCTCAAAGAATGTAATTTTTTTCTAATTGCTGTCAATCTCTTGGTTGATTGTCTTTTATCATTGATTATACGGGGCTCATATTGCAGCCAGTGGAGTGGGATGTGTCAATATTAACTGCGATTATCCTGAACCGAATTTGAAACCAAAAAGAAGTACGGCTTAATAGCAAAAAAAGAAATTTCGGAAATAGAGCTATTCCACTTCCATATACAATGCCCTGGTTTCCTTATCCAATGAAGCCAACCACTTTTCGGCGTCATCGGGCGATACCGAAGCCAGGGAGCCATCTGATCGTTGAATAGTGACGCCACTATTTCGAATCATTTTTAATCGTTTCTTTCTGACTTCTTTATCAGGATGACACACCAATTGGCAAAAACAGCAGGTGAGCTCAATCACATTGCCCGGCATCAGAAAGTGATAAAACCCAACATCTGATTTGGGGCGTTTTTTATATGCTGGAGCTGCTTTGATAAAAGCTTCAGCAAATTCTTCATCTTTCTCAGGAATTGCAAATCGGGCAGGAGACCAGGTTGACCATTTTTTCGATTGGTGCAATCCGGAAAACCCTCCGCAGACATAGTCGCATCTCCAGTGGTGGCGGCGTCTGGAATAACTGAAATCCATGCCTCCCATGGTGACTGTGATCATCTCCTTTGGATCCATGTAGCCGGAGGCACAGGAGGCAGTACAAACCTTACACTGATCGCAATAATTATTTTCCGGATTGATGGGATCGGTCGGAATTAATTCTGCTTGAGTTACAAGAGAACCCAAAATAACAGCAGCCCCAAATTGTTTTGTCAACAGGTTTCCGGAAAATCCCAAGAACCCTACTCCGGATCTGACAGCCAGATATCGATGGGAAATGGGAGGCAGTTCATCCATTACACCACCCTTGGTATCCTTTCGGTAGTCGATGTTTGCATTAAGTGCAACTGATCGAAACCCCTTCATCTCAAGATACTTGGACAGATCAAGGGATATTCCGCTTGCCAGGGTATTGGTGCGGACATTGTTGACGTTGAAAGAATCAAAGTCCGATTTTTCAATAAATGGTTCGATAATACTCTGGTCTAGGGAAATGGCAAATACAACAGCTGAGTTAGCTCCGGGTAACACGTAGGTAAGATCTGTGGATGGGGGCCCCCCTTTTAATGTATCCTTCGTTGCGATTCCCACTAGATCGGCTCCCAAACGTTTGGCCAAATCTATAATTCTATGAGTTAATTGTTCTTTTTTATTTTGTTCCATTTCTTTTCCTCTTTGCTACAGTGGTTTTTAGTTGCTCCCCTGGGCTTCCTGATGATTTTTTGATTATTTGCTCGCATGCGAGTATATTGATTGCAAGCGAAATTGTCAATTCAATTAGTCAACCAAGGGAGGATTAGACCGTTGTCCGAAAAGACTAGAATCTGTAGCCTGAAAACTCGGATTCATTATTTTTCGCCAATCATCAATATACAAACAAGAATAGACTCGTTGCGAGCCAAACAGTTTTTGATTGAAGGAGATATACTATGCGATTTGGAGATTATGATTGTTATCCACTGGATTTTGGCGAATTCTTGGTGGATGGTGGGATAATGTTTGGCATTATACCCAAGATTGAATGGGAACAAAGCGTTTCGGCAGATGAAAAAAACAGAATTCTATTAAAATCTCGATCCTTGCTGATCCAGGGAAACGGGAAAAATATTCTGGTAGATACGGGGTATGGTAGTAAACTCTCCGACGAGATCAGGGATCTGCATGGTGTTCAATCCAATCCCCTGGATATCAACCTGTTGTTAAGTGGTTTTGAATTGGACTGTCACCAGATAACCGATGTTATCCTGTCCCATCTGCATTTCGAACATGCCGGCGGCGCGACCAAAACCTTTAGCAACAAGGTTGAGTCAACTTTTCCCAATGCCCAGTATTACGTCCAGAATGAACAATGGGAATATGCATGCAATCCACATGAAAGGGATAAAAACAATTATATTTCGGATGATTTTCTTCCTCTGAATAGCAGCAGGCAACTGCAATTCCTGGAAGGTTCAGTGCCTTTGTTCGATGGGATTGAAGTGATGGTTACCTATGGTCATACTCCGGCTCAACAACATGTTTTGGTTAAAGGGGATGATCAATCCCTGTTTTTTTGCGCCGACATGATTCCCACCACTGATCATATTCCAATAGCCTATCAGGCAAGTAATGACAACCGACCATTGGATCATTTCCCCGAGAAAGATTATTTCCTGAGAAAGGCGATCAGGGAGAACTGGGTATTATTCTTTCAGCATGATCCCAAAATAGTGGCAGCGACGGTAAAGAACGGTCCGAAATGGGTGGAGTTTGACAGGGAGGTTGTTTTATAGGTCACATGAATAAAAATGTCTCCCAACCACGACTGTTCTAACTATTTGATCTAAAAAGATTTGAGACTTAGATTGACTTTGATCGCCAAAATTCTATTGACATTTCAGACTGATTACCAGTTATAGTAACTACGTCACAAGGAATTTTTTTCTTAAATATTAAAAAAAGGAGAAAAAATGAATTATATTAAAACGAAATTACTGATTTTTGCATTCCTGGGATTTCTGTTTCAAGGCTGCGGTGCCTCTTACATGATTTATCCCGAAGTTACGCCACAGCTTGCTCCAAAACCCGATAAAGCTACACTGGTTATCGCTCGTGATACAAGTTTTGGCGGAGGGGTTGCCTTTGCAAACTATCTTGATAGAAAGTTTATCGGAGACACCCAGGGCGCCACTTATTTTATAACCTATGTTGAACCTGGAGAACACATTATCGCAGCTGTATCAGAGAACACGGTTGCAGCGAAAGTTAATTTTGAAGCTGGAAAGATCTATGCTTACAGCCAGGGCGTTAATATGGGAGTCTGGCGGGCTAGAGTCAGGGACTTTTTTCCGCTAAACCGAAAAGAAGCCCAGGAGGCAATCTCCTATTGCACCTATTGGCAGTATGACCCACAATACATGGTCGCCGATCTGGACCAGGCTTACTGGCAAACGATTATAGATGAACATGATAGTTGGGTAAAAGATGATCCGGAAGGATACAAGAAGCTGATCGAATATAAAGGCTTCTAACACCTTTAATGAATCTTTGTTACTCTACTGATTAATAAAGATTCTCTTACCCGCCAAATACTAATATTGATAACAATCAGAGACATCGTCCCATAGTGATAAGATTATTTCAATATTAGTCCCCACCCCCAAACCTCACATTACAAAAAATAGAAATTCTCCGTTTCCGATTTGGTTTTTTTAGTCTTTTGGTTTATTATGTTGCTCAACATAATGATGGGGAACATAATGTTTATAGACAGAAAAAATGAACTGAGTATTCTCAATGAGGAATACAAAAAAAAGCGAGCCTCTTTCACCGTCATATACGGCCGACGCAGGGTTGGAAAGACAACCTTGATTTCTCAATATATCAAAGACAAATCCTCGATCTTTTACTACGCGACAGAATCCAGCCTTGAGAATCAGTTACAACAATTCAGCTACCAGATCCTGAGCTTCCTGGGGAAACAGTATCTAAAACACCACTCTTTTGACAGTTTTGAACAGGCCTTTATGTTTCTGGTAGATCACATTGGCAAAGAAAAAGTAGTGATTGTGATTGATGAGTACCACAAACTGACGCAACTGGATAAATCTTTTTCCGGTTTTATGCAGAAAATATGGGATACCGTGTTAAGCCAAAGCAGAATACACCTGATTCTCTGCGGCTCGGTAATAACCATTATGCATAACGAGGTCTTGAGTTATAAATCCCCCCTTTATGGCAGAAGAACATCCAATATTCATCTGAAACCGTTGCGGTTTAATCACATAAGCCAGTTTGTCAAAGGGGTATCCAAATTGAATCAGATGAACATTTACGCTTCCTTTGGAACAGTGCCCAAGTATCTGGAACTATATGACAGCAGAAGATCCTTCTGGTATAATATCGCCTCCCAGATTCTGGATAAAAACTCCTATTTGTATCCGGAAGTAAAGTTTCTTCTTAAAGATGAAATCAGTCAGCCGGTTACCTATTTTACAATTCTGGAGATAATCTCTCGGGGAGAGACGAAAATAGGGAAAATCGGAGGGAAACTGGGAGTGCCGGCATCTCATCTATCACGCTATATGCAGCGATTGTGCGATCTCGATATCCTGGAAAAACAGGTTCCCATTACTGAAAAATGGCCTGAAAAGAGTAAACATGGTCAGTATCGCATAAAAGACAATTTTATAAAATTCTGGATGCACTACGTGTTTATGAATCAATCCTACCTGGAGATTGGAAACGTGGATTATGTACTGGAACAGATTAAAAAATCATTTAACCAGACATTTGTTTCATTTGCCTTTGAAGACTATGCAAAAGAACAAATTCTTGAGAATCCTGAGGTTTACCTCGGTTTCACACCAACAAAAATTGGTCGTTGGTGGAATAATCATGAAGAGATAGATTTGATAGCAATCGGTGAGGAAAAAGCAGCATTTATTGAATGTAAATGGCAAACTCGAAAAACTGAATACAGCGTTTTTTCCGAACTGTTGCGGAAATCAAAATTGGTTAATCTCAACCCGAATCTGGAAAAAGTCATGGTTATTTTCTCCAAAAGCGGCTTTTCCAACGGCATGAATAACCTGAAAGGCCGATTTTTCAGTTACTAACTCAGAGAAGGGGTCAAGAAGGGGTCAAGTCTTGTTTTGTGGCATCTTTAAAAGATGCCACAAAACAAGACTTGACCCCTTCTTAGTCATAGTAGAGTGTGATTTGCGAGTTCAGCCATTGTTGGGGATCGACTCTGACATCATTCACACTAATGCCGAAATGCAGGTGTGGGCCATTGGAAATACCGGTGGAGCCAATTTTGCCGATAGCCTGTCCTTTTTTCACCCACTCTCCCTCTTTTACCAGAAACTCACCCAGGTGACTGTAAATTGAAGTTATTCCATGCCCATGATTGATGAGTATAATTTTACCATTTGATTTCATGGAAGCCACCAGCGATACTTTTCCTCCATTGGCCGCCTTAACAATGGTTCCTTTTCCATTCGCCATATCAATGCCCTTGTGATACGAGGAAAACTGCCCATCATTATACTGACGTCGGAGACCAAAGGTTGAGCTGATTCTGCTTTTGACAGGCAGGGAGAAATGAGAAGAAAAATACACACGGTTATCACGTATCTCCATCTTGCTGCCGAGTATTTTCCCTTCCTCCTGAAGCTGCTTGGCATTCAATAGACTTCTTTTCCTTTTGGGTAATTGTATTGATTGAACTCCAAAGATTGTTTTTTCCACCTGAAGTGATTCATGAATTGACAGTGATTCACCATCCGTATCGACAGCCTCTGCTTCTATTTTGTAGGTTCCGGGTTTTGAACCCAGTGCTACGCCCAAAAAAGCCCTGTAAACATGTGGATGATCCTTATGCCATATTTTATAAATGGTTTGTTGACTCCCAAAGCAGCGGAGATGGATTGATTTTAACTGATTTGCAGACTCAACAAATACGGTAAAAGACTGTCCAACTTTGACTGTTGCCGGCGACAGGGAGATTTTGAGATAGTTGGTTTTAATTGTTGAGTCAGCAAAAACCGGAGAAAAAACGAAAAGGCAAAAGCTGATCATCAAGAAGGAGCGTATGCAGGCAATTCTACTGGTTTGTGTATACAAATCGCAATCGATGAGATGGTTTACTGAAATATTATATCTAATAGACTCATAATTTGATCATAACCCTTATTGACACAATATGAAAACATAATGAAGGCTAAAAACCAGATTATATCAAAATTGAACATGGTTCACTGGTCAGATCCCTGACTTGGTGGTGGTTGTACCGAAGCATAACGATTAAATCGGTTTGATATTATTTAACGGTATCCCGAATCGCTTGAACCGGGGCAGGGAGCTTCAGTGTTGAACAGCCAATTTAAAAATATCTGTATCAGACTACAAATTTTATTATCAAGTAATTAAAGAATGAAGGAAATATATGAAAAAGCTAGGTGTTTCAGGTCAAAAATGGTTGAAGTGCTTTCATGTCTATTTCGGATGTGTCTGGGTTGGGTGTGCCACCACCCTTATGATCATGCAGTTCGCAATAAATCCAAGTGACGGCAGGGAGTTATATGGTATCATGGCAACCCTGGATTTTATTGACCTGTTTATTCTTGTGCCCGGGGCAATCGGAACGCTATTGACGTCTCTCATTTATTCAATCTGGACCAAATGGGGATGGTTCAAACACTATTGGATCATAATAAAATGGATCATCTGTGCATTTGGTATTATTTTCGGTACTTTCTGGCTGGGCCCCTGGCTGAGTGGTATGGCTCATATTTCAGAAGTAAAGGGCTTAGGGGCTTTCAGCGATGTCGACTATGCTCATAATCTGCGCATGCAGTTGATCTTTGGAACATTCCAGGGATTAACGCTTATCTTTGCGGTTTTTATCTCAGTTTTAAAACCCTGGAAAAAGAGACACTAAATGAATCTGACCAAAGAGATTGAACAACTGAAACCGGAATTGATCAAATGGAGACATTACCTGCATTCCATACCGGAGACTGCGTTCAAAGAAGAAAAAACCTCCGATTTTATTGCTACCAAATTACAGGAATTCGGGATTGAGGTGCACCGAAAGTGGGCAAAAACAGGTGTTGTGGGTGTTTTGAACAATAGCGGAAGCGGGCGTGAGCATTCGGTTGCCTTGAGAGCAGATATGGACGCTCTGGATATTAATGAGGAAAACGAAGTCGAGTACAAGTCCAGTCATCCCGGTAAAATGCATGCCTGCGGTCATGATGGACATATGGCCATGTTGCTGGGAGCGGCAAAGATACTTTCCGCCTTTAAACCTTTCAAGGGTACTGTCTACTTTATTTTTCAGCCTGCAGAAGAAAACGAGGGCGGCGGAGGTCTGATGGTTAAAGAGGGATTGTTTGAACAATTTCCGGTAAAAGCCGTTTTTGGAATGCATAATTTTCCAACGATTCCGGCTGGGAATTTTGTAATTTGCGAAGGACCGATGATGGCGGCCTATGATGTATTCGATATCAAGATTACGGGTGTCGGGGGGCATGCAGCCATGCCCCAGTATACGATAGATCCAATCATGGCAGCGGCAACTCTAATCAGTCAGTTACAAACAATTGTCAGCAGAAATACCGATCCGTTCGAAGCGGCTGTTTTGAGCGTCACTGAGGTACATGGGGGATCAGCATACAATATTATTCCAGACACCGTAAATCTGCGCGGGACAACACGGCATTTCAAAAAGGAGGTACAGGAAACCATTAAAACCAGGATTGAAGAAATTGTTACTGGTGTCTGTTCTGCCATGCATACAAAAGCCAAGGTGCGATACGAAAAACGCTATCCAACCTTAATCAATACGGCTGCAGAGACTGAAATCGCCATTCGTGCTGCATCACTGCAGGTTGGAAAAGAAGGGGTTGATTGCCATTTTAATCCGATAATGGGATCGGAGGATTTTGCGTTTATGTTGGAACAGGTTCCGGGAGCTTATATTGGAATTGGAAGCGGGGGAACGGGAAAGACAATCAATCTTCACCAATCGCACTATGATTTTAACGATGATGTTTCAACACTGGGAGTAAATTACTGGGTGTCCCTGGTGAATTGTCTTTTACCTCAATGACCTGTAAGTGACCGGTTTGGTACAAAGATTTTTGATCTCTGACAATTTATACACTGTCTCGGCAGTCACCGTTTCTGGGAAAGAAGTACTTTGATGAGTTATTCGGAAAAAAACACTCTAATAAACTCTCTTGAATTTCAGGAATCTAAAAACAGAAAAACCCATTGATCATGTGCTGATTGTCATGATCTCTGGGTTTTTCTGTCTTAAAAGGAGATTTTAATAATGCCAAGCTTATTGGCATATGCCCGAAAAATTATATTGATATCAGCATCAGCTCTGTCAAGAAAAAATCCGGGAAAATAGAATTCAAAAAAAATGGTTAATGAATTCAACGAAAATCCATTGCTTTCTCTCGATTGGAATTATTTGATGCAATCTTTGCAAATTCCGTCCACTCGTATCTCGATGCCGTCAATTTGCCCCGGAAAGGTCTTCCAGAGAGAGGAACTATCTACGTTGAGACTATTCGGATTCAGGCAGTCAATCCGCCCGCACTTTTTACAGAAAAAATGGGGATGAGGCAGGTGGTTGTCATTGGGAGCCATGCCATAATAAGCTGATTTGCCGAAAGAGTTCAGACATACCACCAGATTATGGTCAACCAGCAATTCGAGAATCCGATATACCGTTACCTTGTTTATCGAGCTGTTCCTTTTTAATGTCTGAAACACATCACCCGCAGAAAGGGGGAAACTGTTATTGCCAATAACTTCCAGCACATGAAGACGGTTCTCTGTTACTTCAAGGTCAGAAGAGAGTAGCATTTCTTCGTAATTACACTGATGGCACATTTTAGATCACTGGAATTTTATGATTTTGAGTCTTGAAGCCGAATCGGTGCGGCCTCAAATTTTGAAAGTTCAGTAATAGCCCTTCTTTTTCTATGAGCAGCAACCCATTCAAACAGCAGGTTCAGTAGAAAACCAAACCCTGAAACCAGAATAATGGTGGCACCTGACGTCAAATTAAACAGGTACGACAGCCAAAGCCCAATTGTGGTAAAGATGGCGCCAAGGACGCAAGAGCCTATCATCATCTGCACCAGGGTTCTGGAATGTTTTTCCATGATGTAAGGAGGAATCGTCAGCAGGGCAATGACTAAAATCAAACCCACCACTTGGATAACCAGGACAATGGTGACAGCCAGCATCGCTATCAGAGAAAAATATAGTGCATTCACCGGTACTCCCCTGATTCGCGCAAATTCCTCATCATAGGAAAGGGCCAGCCAGTGTTTGTAGAAAACAGAAATCAGTACAGCAACCAGAGCTGCGATCACAGACATGATCCACAAATCTGATTGTGGCACGGTCAGAATGCTGCCAAAAAGATAACTCATCAAGTCAACATTATACCCCGGAGTTAAATCCAGAAGAATAATACCGACGGCCATTCCCAGCGCCCAGATTACACCGATGATTGTGTCTGATCGATGTCTGGCTTTCAGGGTGATGGCTGCCATTAGCATGGCAGCGGCGACGGAGAATCCCAGGGTTCCGACTAAATAGGGCCATCCGAAAAAATAAGCCAGCCCGATTCCACCATAGGCCGAATGGGCAATGCCACCGGACAGGAACACGATTCGATTGACAACAACCAGTGTTCCCATAATGCCACAAATAACACTGGTTAATAAACCCGCAAGCAGTGCATTGCGCATGAATTCAAACTGCATTGCTTCCAATATTAAAGACATCATTCCGCAACCTCATGTTTAGTTGATGTCAGATGAAGTTTTTCCACCGGGCAGGTGTCCTCAACAGTGCAGCGGTAAGCAGCGTTCATGGTATCCTCCCTGTTCGTGGCCGGCATATGATAATGAAGCCTCCGATTCACACAAGCTACCGATTTGACAAATGAGGAGATAGCAAAGAGATCGTGACTGACGACGAGAATGGTGATGGTTTTGTTGAGTTCCACCAACAATTTTAAAAAATCCGATTGTCCTTTACTATCAATACTGGCCGTGGGTTCGTCTAATAGGAGTATTTCGGGATCAGTCACCAGGGATCTGGCAATGAAAACCCGCTGTTTCTGACCACCGGACAGTTCTCCGATACGCTCCCCGGCCAGATCCTCGATTTGCATCCTGCCCAGGGCTTCCATCGCCTGCTGTCTGTCCATTTTAGTGTCGTGTTTGAAAAACCTGCCGGGTGAAAGCTTACCCATTAATACCACATCCAGAACAGTAATGGGAAAACTGCTGTTTATATGAACATTTTGCGGAACGTAACCGATAAAAGAGGACGCTTTATCTGCAGATCTTCCTTTAACCACAACCGTTCCCCGCAACGGTTTATAAAGACCCAGGATCACTTTCAAGAGTGTGGTTTTTCCACCACCGTTGGGACCAATCATGGCAATAAAATCCCCCCTTTCAACTTTCAAATCTATTCCCTGGAGAATCATCTGTCCGTTGTATCCGAACCACACATCCTGAAGGTCTATAATTGGATCATCCATCACTCAAATAAAAATAGGGTTTTTCTCTTATTACAAGAAAGAAAATTCAATAACCAACAACTTATGCAATTCTATTGCATGATGTCGAAATCTGTAAACATAATAAAATAGTCTCTAGAAATCACAATTATTAAGCCCTGACAGACAATATAAAAGACACCGTCGATATAAAATCAAAATTCAATAGCTCAACTGAATTGCATCAGTGGTGGTCAAGGATGTAGAATTAAACTGCGTTTGGGAAACTACCGGCGGGGATGTAACTCCATAAGAGCTTACTTAAGAGTAAATAGAAAGGAGTTTCATTGACAATTAATTATTATCAATTGATTGTTAATTGTTTTTTTTTATAAAAATCAGCCTCTTTACGCTGATGGAGTTTTTTTTAAATGGTCAATAATCAATTGTTAATTGAAAACTACTAATGATTTTTTTCTAAAGTAAGCGTCTATGGGATGTAACCCCGTCCTACTATAATCCTTGCTTTTGGTTATCCGTGTTAAATAATCGCGAATGTATCAAAGCTCCACCATTCCAGTCATCAATATTAATCAGCAAAATCAACGGCAAGGAGGCCCTACGTGGCCGCCCTTTTTATGGAAAAACTCTGGGAAAAAGTTCATGTTGCCTTTTCCAGGTACCTTGCCATAATCGGCGCCCATGTAAGGGCGCCCTACCGTTTCTCCCTCTAATAATCAATATGGAGCGGATTAATAGTACCAATCCCACCTTTAACCAACCTCCCGGTATCCATTCACGGCTACATTGACTTTTCCTGTCTCCAGTTCATAGACCAGACCGTGGACTATAAGATCTTTGGGAGCAAAGGGCATCGCTTTGATCGCACTAACTTCACGACGGGTTGCTTCATAGGGATCTTCGAATGCTTTCAGCCAGATTCGCAGGTTCTCCCTGAAGGGTTCACCGATTCGGGCTTTAAATTGATTCAGGTCTGATTCTCCTAGATTTTCCTCCATATTCTTTATGATGGTATCAATCTTATTGTAGGCCAGGCAGCAACCACAATCACTGTGCATCAGCACAACAATCTCCCGGATACCCGCCAGAAAAATACCGATGATTAAAGATCGTTCCTCGGCCATTGCCCCGATTGTGCGGATGATACGAACAGACGAATCCCCCCGGCCATCTGTATCGAATTGTGGAATACCGATGGCTTCCAGGTTAACTCTGGGGTCCATACAGGTTAAAACAGCAACTGTTCCGGGCGTTCGCTGAGTGGGAAGATTGTCGGATTCTACGCGGTTCAAAAAATCGGTATTTGCTGCCAGGGCAGAATCCAACCATTTCTGTTTATGGTTGTACATGTCATTTCTCCTGTGTTAAGAAAGGCATATTAAGAATAATTGAACTGTTAAATTGTAAACCTGGTTGCCTAAATTGTCAACCAGGTTGCGTAATAATTTGTATAAGTGGTTTATGGCAAAACAAGACATTGCTGTTGATCCTCAGCAGTTAGAGGATCAACAGCACCTGGGGCGACTGCTTTTAAGGGCGTATCGGGCGTTCAGTACTCGTGCAGTCGAGAAACTTCGTCAACGGGGTTATGAGGGATTAGCACTGGCTCAAATGACGTTGTTGATGAACATCGGGGTTGAAGGGATCAGACTCACTACTCTGGCAGAAAGGATCGGGGTATCTCGTCAGGCAGTCGGCAATCTGGTGGATAACCTGGAGAGTCGGGAATATGTTTCCAGAAAGGCCGATTTAACTGACAAACGGGCAATGATCGTCACCTTGACCGATGAAGGATGGCGCCTGATCGGGGATGTGGTGGCAGTAAAAAAGGAGATAGAAACCGAATATGGTGAGATACTTGGAGAAGACAAAGTGGAAATGCTACGCTCGGAGTTGACAAGACTCCTTGAAAGAGTGGAACCCACGAATTCAGGTCAACATTAATATCCGGGTGAAGGTTTACAACTGTCATTTGTGCAAATAGTCGGAAAAACAATTCATTTGAACTGAAAATAATCTTTTGAGTGGAAACGAAAAATGATTAAAAACCTCAGTTTAAAAACCCAGTATTATTTTGGCGCCGCCATTATTTTATTGGTATGTTGTGTTGGGGCTTCCTGGTACCAGTATCAGAATCTGCAGAATCAGGCGATGACATCGGTTTATCAAAAAACGGAGATCTATCTGATTGCGGCAGCCTCTATCCGCTCTTATGTCAAAGATGTTCTTCGTCCGAAAATCCGGGAAGTACTGACTTCCGATCAGTTCGTCCTGGAAGCTATGTCTACCTCCTACATCTCGCGACAAATCATGAATAATTTAAAGGAGAGTTTCCCCGAGTTTTCCTACAAAAGAGCAGCCATTAATCCCAGGAACCCGGTAAACGGAGCGGATCAATTTGAACAGACCATGTTGCAGCGATTCTATCAGAATTCTCGCGAAGAGCAGTGGGGGGGGACTGATCAAGAAGGAAGGGTGTTCCTACTACGCACGCATGATGCCTATTTTAGCCGAACAGCAATGCCTGACCTGTCATGGAGACCCCACTCAAGCCCCGGATGAGCTCATAGCCTTATATGGCACTGAGCATGGCTTTGGATACAAAGTTGGTGATATTGTAGGAGCGGACACCATCTATATCCCCATGGATAGTTTGAACTTGAAGATCAAGGAAAGGACTGCCTGGGTGTTTTTGTTCGGGGTGATCTCCCTGTTTTCGCTGTTTGCTCTGTTTGCAGTTCTTTTTAACCGAACTGTCATTCAACAGCTGAAGAGACTGCTCAGTACCTTCAGGAGTATCTACACCACTGATGATTCGGATCAGCCATTCTACAGTTCAAATCATTACGACGAGATAGATCAGATTAAATATGCCTTTGAGAATGTTGCTGATGATTTAAGGCAGGCACACGAAGAGTTGAAAGCTTCAGAAACCAAGTACCGAACCCTTTTTGAGGCATCTCCGGATGTGATCTTTGTCACCGATGCAAGCGGCCGAATAACGGATCTTAACAATGCCGGAGCCAGATTGTTTGAGGTAGGGAATTTGAATGATTATCTAAAAAACGCTCATTTCACCCGATTATTTGCAGATATGGATAAAGGCAGAACCCTATTTACCACTATTGAAAAAAAAATATTGGTCTCCAATGCAGAATGCATATTGAAAACAGACAAGGAAAAACCATTGAATGGTCTTATCTCGGCCAACCGGCTATTGAATGAACAGGGTGAATTTAATGGTATCGAGGGAGTGATCAGGGATGTAACGGAAGAAGAAAAGCTGAGAAAACAGATGGCTCAGGCTGAACGACTAGCCTCCATTGGTCAACTTGCAGCCGGAGTTGCCCATGAAATCAACAATCCACTGGGAGTGATTCTCTGTCACGGAGATCTGATCAAAAAAAATCGGGAGGTCAATCAACAGATCAGAGAGGATACCGATATCATTCAAAGGCATGCTTATAGCTGCAAAACTATTGTCGAGTCTCTTCTCAATTTTGCTCGCGTCTCCGAAGCTAAGATGTGTAGATCGGATATCCATGAGTGCATCAATGAAATCCTGGCCGTACTGCAAAACCGATTGAAAAAACAAAACATAGAGGTGGAACAACGGTTTGATCCCAATGCACAAGAGATCATTATGGATGAGCATAAGATGGAGCAGGTTTTTATGAACCTGTTTTTAAACAGCATTCAAGCGATGCCAACCGGAGGTATACTCCGCATCACGTCTGAATGTGACAAGCAAAATCAGCAGATTGTCATAAATGTGGAAGATACCGGGTGCGGCATCCCCGAGGATAAACTGGACAAAGTATTTGAACCCTTCTTTACAACCAAAGGAAGAAGTGAGGGAACAGGGTTGGGATTATCGGTCACATACGGGATCATTCAGCAGCATCATGGGGAGATTAGCGTCACCAGTCAATTAGGAGCGGGAACCCGGTTTTCCATTTTATTCCCTCGGTTGGGTTAACCTCTGAACTGATTTTCACCTGATAATATAAACAATATAAACGATACCATACTAATTGTAGATGACGAGAAAGATCTGCTGCAGGGCTTGAGCAGATCCATCGTTCAGGAGACTGATTACCGCGTTATTACGGCAACCAGCGGAAAAGAGGCATTGGGCATCCTTGAGAAAAAATCAATTGATTTGGTGCTAACAGATATCAGTATGCCGGGAATTGATGGACTAGCCTTGTTGAAATCAATTATCGGTCTGGATCCTTCCATCACTATTATCATGATGACTGCATACGGCTCGATTGAGATCGCTGTCAAATCACTAAAACTTGGTGCATATGATTTCATTCAAAAGCCATTTAACTTTGATTTCCTGGTAAGGTTGCTAAAAAAAGGTATGGAGAGAAACCGTCTGTTAAGAGAGAACAATCGACTGCAGCAGATAGTTTGTGAAAAAGCTCCCTTTGAAAACATGATTGGCAAAAGCCAGAAAATGCAGGAGATGTTCAGGAAAATAAAAATGCTGGCTAAAACCGATGTCACCGTATTGATTACCGGGGAGACTGGAACGGGAAAGGATCTGGCAGCACAGGCTATTCATGCCATCAGTGGAAGGCGGAACAAAGGGATGATTACGGTGAATTGTCCGGCCTTACCCGAAGGACTCTTGGAAAGTGAACTGTTTGGACACAAAAAGGGAGCTTTCACAAGTGCAGATTCCGAGAAAAAAGGGATGTTCGATCAGGCTGAAAATGGGACTATTTTTCTTGATGAAATCGGGGATCTTCCCCTCTCCCTGCAAAAAAAATTGTTGCGGGTTCTCCAGAATCAGGAAGTAAAACCCATCGGTGCCAACGAAAGCCACCAGGTAAATGTCAGAGTTATTGCGGCAACAAACCAGGATTTAAATCAGAAAATGGAAAATGGGGAGTTTCGTCCGGATCTGTTTTATCGCCTCCATGTTGCAACATTAACCATGCCATCGCTGAGGGAAATCAGGGAGGATATTCCTCTCTTTGTGAACCACTTTTTGTCAAAGTCTGCTTGTGAACTGCAAGTACAAGCAAAAACCGTATCTGAAGATGTGATTCATTATCTCAAGTTGCTTGAATGGCAGGGAAATATCCGTGAATTGGAGAACCTCATCAGAAGTTGGACTGCAACCATTGAAGTCGCTGAAATTAAGATGAATCATGTTGCAATGGATCTAAAAAACACCATTCAAATGCCTGGCACAGTATCGAGCGACGGCTCATATAAAGAATTAAAAGATCAAGTTATTGAAGGATTTACGCGTTCTTACATTTCTAAACTCCTGGAAGAGACAAGAGGCAACATCTCCCTGTCTGCCAAAATCAGTGGTATAAAAAGACAGTCACTACAGAAGATTATCAATCGCTACGACATTGATGCCAACCATTTTCGGGGTGAGTGATCTAACGTTGATAATCGGTCTGAATTTATATACTTCATTCTATCCCTCAAAGAGCATTGTTCTGTCTCTCACTGGAATTATCCAACTTGAATTGTATTTTTCCTCTTGACTTGATTTCTTTAAAAAGCGTAAAGTGTCACTTGACGTTATGCAGATACCGGAGAACCTTGAATCCTTCTTTGATATTGTTGGTAAACTGACAGAAGAAAAGTAAACAAACAGGAGGGCGTCATTTGTTTTTGTAAACACCCAGCAAATTTTATTGTTTTCATTTTAGACAATTAACCCCCATTTCAGATGAACCGACCGTTAGAGACAGCAAGTGATGTGCCTATGTTGAAGATGAAGGAGCTGGTGGAAAAAACCGGGATCAGCAAAGCGACAATTTTATATTATATCAATGTGGGGCTGCTACCCCAACCTGTTAAAAAGAGTGCGAATGTATCTTTCTACCCGATCTCCTTTGTTGAGAAGGTTCGCTTTATCAAGCAGCTTCAATCCAAACATCGATTGAGCCTGGCGCAGATCAAAACGATCTTGAAGGAGCAGGAGAAAGGGCGTGAGGTCACACCTTTAATTGAACTGAATGAAGTGGTATTTGGTCGAAAGGATGAAGTCGAATATAATCTGAAACAGTTTTGTGAGGTTTCCGGTCTGGACAGGGCTTCAGCTAAAAAGGCGATTGAGATGCAGCTGATAAACCCGAAGGAAGCCGGGTTATTTGATTCGGAAGATGTTGCCATGGGGAAGATGTTGAAGCAGAGTATCAACAGAGGGTTCTCGTTGAAGTCCCTTGATTTTTATCCTAAATTGGCAGCACAGATCGTGGAAAAAGAGATTGAAGTCAGAAATCAGATAACCAAAGATAAATCCTTTGAAGATATTATTTCGATTACTCTTGAAGTTACCGGGATTGCCAGATCGTTTAGAGGTTATGTGATCGACAGGATTTTTCAAAAGAGAGTTAGTGGAGAGTAAGTGAAAGTATATCGAAGCGGTTATAACCATTTTATTCATTAATCAGGTGCAGCTAATCAAATTTGGAGAAAAACCATGGCAGATTATGATGTGGTGGTGGTTGGAGCAGGAAACGGTGGACTTACCTCTGCTTTAGCACTGGCAAAACAGGGCGTGAAGACGCTTCTGCTTGAGCGGCATAATGTTCCGGGTGGATGTGCTACCAGTTTTATCAGGGGACGTTTTGAGTTCGAAGTCGCACTTCACCAGTTAAGCGGTATCGGCACAAAGGATTTTCCTGGTCCTTTAAGGGGAACTTTAGATGATCTAGGAGTTCTGGACGAGATTGATCTTGTGCAGATGGAAAACATGTATCGCATTGTCCAACCCGGCAAGATGGACATAACCTTGAAAGCTGACAAGGCCAAGGCAATTGCGGCTTTACAGGACAGGTTTCCGGCCGAATCCGGTAACATTGTCAAGTTCTTTGATCTGGTCTATGAGTATTGCACTCAGTGGATCAATGTCACCATGATCAAGGATAAAGAGGCTTCTCCTACCAAGTACCCAATCTATTTCAAATATGCTTTAAAACCGATGCAGTTGGTGATGGATGAGTTCTTTAAAGATCCCTTGTTGCAGACAGCCATCGGTATCTATTGGTCTTATTTGGGAATCCCTCCCCGCAGTTTGCCCTTTGGCGAATTTGCCATCGTGTTATGGGCATATGCAGAGTTTAAGCCCTGGCATATTAAAGGCGGTTCGCAGGCTCTTTCCAATGCATTATTAAATGCCTATCTGAAAGCGGGAGGAGAGGTTCGATTCAACTGCGGCGTGCAGAAAATCAATGTGGCCAATGGCAAAGTTACCGGGGTAATAACGGAAGAGGGAGATGAGATCTCAGCTTCGCGGATTGTTTCCAATGCCGGAACTTACACAACCTATATTAATCTGATAGACCCCGATCAGGTTCCCAACTGGCGCTACAAAGAGCTGGGTGCAAGATCCGTGGGGATATCAGCCGTTTCGGTTTTTCTCGGTTTTGACAGGGAGCCTGAAGAGTTGGGTATTCATGAAACGACAAACTTTTTGGCAACCAGTTCCGATGCCAATCTTGCTTATGAATATACCAAATTGCTGGATGCACCCAAGTTTATGCTGTTTTCCTGCTATGACGTAGACGATGCGGAGTTTTCACCCAAAGGTGCCTGTCAGGCGGCTTTGATCAGTCTGGCATACGGAGAACCCTGGTTGAAGATCCCCCCCACACGATATTTTAACGCCAAATATAAATATGCCCAGCAGATGCTTAACATTCTCTATCAGGTCTTTCCCCAGTGTGAACACCATATTGAGGAGATAGATGTAGGGACTCCTCTGACACACATGCGATACCTGGGACACCCGGGAGGAGCTATTTACGGGTATGATCAGGAAGCCAAAGATACCGAGCTGTTTCTGGAAAGAAAATCGCCCATCCAGGGGTTGTTTCATGCAGGGTCCTGGGTAGGATCGGGAGGATTTCAACCCACTCTGATGTCGGGTGCGTCAACAGCACGAGCTGTTATTCGATCATTAAAAGGTTAAAGGAGAGCACATGAAAACTGAAATCAAAGAACAGATCGAAGGATATGCAGATATTGTCAAAGAGAATGAAATATTACGCAAATATGCGGTCAACAGCAGTTTTGAAAGGGGAAAGGTACTTGAAGCGATTAATCTTATCCATCCCAAATATTTGTATCTGAAAATCTCAAAAATTATACCTGAAACGGAATCAACGACCACCTTAAGACTGGTGTCGGAATCAGGATATCTTCCTCCTTTTCAGGCCGGTCAATATCTGAATCTCTTTGTAGAGATTAACGGCATCAGATCCAGTCGACCCTATAGTATTTCCTCCTCTCCCAACCAGACCGGCTATTATGATATCACCATCCGACGGGTGAACGAAGGATTTGTTTCGGATTTTTTGATTGAATCGCTGAAGGTCGGGGATAAACTGACCAGTACGTCTCCCACGGGAAATTTCTATCATAATCCCCTGATACATGGCAAAAACCTGGTATTCATTGCCGGGGGCAGTGGGATTACGCCTTTTATGAGCATGATCAGAGAGGTTACGGACAAGGTTCTGGATCGAAATATTCACCTGATTTATGGCAGTCGGACCGAAGATGATATCGTTTACAGAGATGAATTGGATGATCGTCAAAAAAGTTTTACCAATCTGAAGGTCAGCCACATTATTTCGGAGCCATCACAGGGGTATTCAGGACATACGGGATTTATAACCGGTGATTTTATCCGATCCGAGGTAGGTTCTATTGATGATAAAATGATATATGTCTGTGGCCCGGAAGCCATGTACTCTTTTGTGTTAAAGGAGTTAGAAAATCTTGGAGTACCCAGGAGAAAGTTGCGGGTGGAGGTGTTTGGACCTCCGGCAGATATTACAAAGCAACCCGGGTGGCCGGAAGGCATTGCCAAAAATACCAGTTTTAGGATTACCCTGCGCAATGGTGAGTCTATAGAGGCTAAAGCCGGAGAACCCTTGATGAACTCTCTGGAAAGATACAACAAAGTGCTGCCAGCCTCCTGTCGTTCAGGGGAATGCAGTTTATGTCGTACCAAACTGCTATCAGGGAAGGTATTTCATCCAAACGGGGTGAAAATCAGAAAATCAGATGCCAAATATGGTTATATCCATCCCTGTATGGCGTATCCATTGGAAGATCTGAAACTGTTAATCTGAAGATTAAGCTGTTGGCAATTAGCTTAAATGATCAATAATTCGCATCAAGCCGGACTTGATCCCATTAACGTTCAAATAGGCACATTTGCCAAGAGCAGGGATTACGGTAGGGAGGGGTTACATCCCATATGCGCTTAAACAAAAATAAAAATTGGTGAATCAGTTCGTTGATTATTAATTATTATCAATTGATTGTTGACTATTTATCTTACAAAAACAATTGGTTGTTAAGAGCTATCACTTTGTGAATAATCAATAATCGATTGTTAATCGTCAATTAATAACGGATTTTTTGATTAATTAAGCGCTTTTGGGGTTACATCCCCGCCAGAACCAACTCAAAGGTGGCCATGTAAGGCCGCCCTACCGTTTAGGAAACATGCATTTTGTGCTCAGAATACTCTTATTTGAGCGTTTATGGAACTTGATCGGGAAAATAAGCAGTTTCAAATTAGCTCTTATAGGGGTATTTCGACGATATATTGAATAGATTCTTTTTAATAATAAAAAACCAAATCAAAGGAGAAAAAGATGATAAAAACAGCTATTACTGAAATGTTTGGAGTAAAACATCCGATTATTTGTGGTGCCATGATGTGGCTGTGCAAGCCCCAGCTTTGTGCAGCCATTTCAAATGCAGGTGGCTTGGGCAACCTGACCGCAGGAAATTATGACACCGAAGATGAATTCAGGGCTGCCATTCGTGAAACCAGGAAGCTAACGGATAATCCTTTTATGGTGAATATCACCATATTACCTTCCGTCCGAATTACATCAGAACATTATAAGATGTATACCAAGGTTGTGGCAGAGGAAAGAGTGGCAGGTGTCGAAATTTCCGGAGCGCCACTGGACAAGGGAGTAGGACCGGAAGCAATAGATTCTCTGAAAAAAGCTAATGTGAAGATGTTTCACAAGGTTGGATGTGTCAAGCATGCACAACATGCAGAGAAGGTAGGTTATGATGGAATCTATGCTGCAGGACTGGAAGAGGGCGGGCATCCGTTGGACGAAGATGTAACCACCATGGTTTTAACACCAAGAATTGTGGAGTCGGTCAAAATTCCAGTGGTGACTGTTGGCGGAATTGCTGACGGTCGCTCATTAGCTGCTGCAATTACACTGGGTGCTTCGGGTGTTATGATGGCCAGTCGCTTTATTGCTACCAAAGAGTGTGTGGTTCATGAAAGAATCAAGGAGGAATTGGTGAAACGACAGGAGAATCATACCACTATCTTTGGTAGAAGTTATGGTCTGCAGGGAAGAGCATTAAAAACCGAAGTGATTGCTCAAATTCAGGAACTTGAGAAGAATGGTGGAACCCTGGAGGATATCATTCCCTTAATGACCGGATTAAGAATCAAAGAAGCCTGGGAAACGGGTGATGTTGATCATGCGCCGCTGATGGTTGGTCAGTCCATTGGATTCATAAATGATATTCCTACCTGTAAGGAACTGCTTGAAACCATGGTAAAAGAAGCTGAAGAAACCTTTATCAAAGCCAGTAGCGTGGTCTGCAAGAATTAGAGCCCCGATAGATTGTTATCCGTCAGGCACAATTCTTTTACCTGACGGACTCCCCCCATGATCCAAGCAGATAAATTAATAGAAGTCATTAGCGGGTTTGGAACCGATTTATTCTGTTTTCATAGTGTAGTTTCTTATGATATCAAAATGTGAAAAAGACGAAGTACAATCTGAGAATATTAAGAGAAGCAAAACCAGGAGCAGTAAAACCACAGCCATTTAAAACAGGAGTTGCCATGACAAAGGTGCATGGTGTTTTCAGCCTTTTTTTATTGTCACTGTCACAAGCCCTGGCAATGACGGCAATGTTTTTGGAATCAGTGTATCTGGGATTAGGTTATGCCATCTTTCTTATGGCGACATCACTTACCATTGTCTATACCTACTGCACAAAATGTCCTGTGAGGACAACCTCTTGTGGTCATGTTTTTGTCGGCAAAATCACACAGATCTTTCCTGAAAGAAAAGAGGGACCTTATTCTCAATTTGAGTACACCATAGTGGTGATAGCACTGCTTTCCCTTATTATGATTCCCCAATACTGGTTGTGGAATAACCGGGGGCTATTAATTGCGTTCTGGATATTAGTCATATTGGCCGGAGCAGAGATTAACCGGTTTGTGTGTCCTCAATGCGACAATTCGCAGTGTATTGCCTGTAAAAAACAAAAAGCGATCAAAAAAAACTGACCTTTTACCTTGTCCTGCCGCTATTCTTCCATCCATGCAGTATCGTTGAACTCATTTTTAAAGGAGTCCGGATAACTTGCTATACGCAGAATAAAATCTAATCGGAACCAGTCAAGCAAGCACTATTCAATCAATTGTTGAAGGGAATTATGTTGCTTTCTTGTAAATTTCTTAATTGTTGAATATACTAGCTATGAGATGCAAAAAACAAAACTGACTTTTGCCCTTAATGAGCTATTCAGCAATTTAGAGTTTAAAAAAATGAAACGACCAATCTCCATTATTCTCCTGCTTGTATGCTCCATCATTATTCTAGCAGCTGAATCAAAAGCTTGCGAGTTGAAAGTCGGTTGGGAACCATGGCCGCCTTTTCAGTTTGAAAACAGCAACGGCGTTCTTAATGGTCTCGATATTGAATTACTGAACATCTTATTCGATCATATGCAATGTAAGCCATTGTTTTTCCGTATTAGATGGACTGCGCATCTGGAAAGGATAAAAAACGGCACCATGGATTTGGCTGCTTCAGCATCCTGGAGTGAAGAGAGGGCCCAATATGCATATTTTTCAAAATCCTATCGCACTGAGGAAGTTGGACTATTCATCCGTAAGGGAGAATCAAAAAAATATCCATTCAAATCACTTGAAGATATTATCGGCTCAGAATTTACTCTGGGTGCAACGGAGGGTTATTATTACGGTGATCTGTTCGAGCAACTGGTAAAAACGGGAAGGTTATCCAAAAATGTGAAATTTGTTGAAGATACTTCATACAATTTTCACAAATTGGCTGCCAATCGTATTGACGGTTTTTTGATGGATCATATTGCAGCCATTCACATGAAGAAGGAAATTGATCCACCTCCCGAGGTGGAAAGGCATGCGATGGAAATATATTCCTGCAATATTTATATAATGTTTAGCAAAAAATCCGTTTCTCCGGAGACGGTTGATCTATTTAATCTAAAACTGGCTGAAATAAGGAAAGAGGGAATACATGCTCAAATCATGAAAAAATACATTGATTTAGAGTAGATTAGCAGATTCAACCCTGTTCAATCAGAAGCAAAAGAATTTACGGTTTCGGTTTATCCTTGAGCATCAAAAGAACACATTTTTAAAACTATTTGATCTGGTGAATGAAACTCTCCAATAAAAGCTTATTTCATTTGATATTGTCACGATTTATCCGACATCGCCAAAAACACCGATTGTCGTACAGAATGCTGCTTTTAATCCTCCTTTGCAGTTCATTCTTCACGGTGCTGGGAACGGCATTCCAGTTATACGTCGATTATCGCTCGGATATGAACAGCATTGATGATGCCTTTAATCAGGTTGATAAAAGCTTTATTCAACCCTTGGCGGTGAGTCTCTGGAATTTCAATCACAAGCAGATCAATTTTCAGATTAACGGAATGTTGTCACTTCCGGATATGCAATATGTTGAGGTAAGGGAATTAAAAGGCGATGAGGAAGTAACCGTGGCTAAAGTAGGGATTCTTGAAACCAGAGATATTGTTTCTCATACGTTTCCCTTGGAGTATTATGAGGGAGATAAAACCGTTTATATCGGCAGTCTGGTCGTTACAGCTAATTTAAGCAATGTTTACAAACGATTGAAAAATAAGATCTTACTGATTCTAACCACCCAGATGGTTAAGACTTTGTTTGTCTCTTCGATCATCCTTCTTATTTTTCAGGTATTTATTATTCGACATTTGAATACGATTGCCGAGCATATGGAAAGGGTTGAACCCGATCAATTAAAACCATCCCTCCAATTAAACAGACGCCGCAGGCGGAACAAATGGCCGGATGCGCTGGAGAGGCTGGTTGATTCCATCAATGAGATGAAGAAAAAACTCTCACTCTTCATTGATGAGCAGTATCATGCGGAACACCGGATTCGCGAATTGCGCAATTACTTGGAAAATGTAATTGATTCCATGCCAAGCCTGCTGATTGGAGTTGACTCTTTGGGAAATATCATCCGCTGGAACAAAAAAGTGGAGGTTTACACCGGGATTTCCGCTGAGAACGCAAAAGGAAAACACTTTTATGAGCTTTTCCCCCAACTGGAAAACGAAGTAGAATCAGTAAAAAAAGTTATTGACAGCAGGAGTATCTGTAAACGAGAGAAAATCATCTGGCGCACCGATGATGAAATCAGATATGTCAACATTCTCATCTACCCGTTGGAAACCGGGCAGGTTGTTGAAGCTGTTATAATAATTGAAGATGTCACCGAAAGAGTGAAGATGGAAGAGCTGATGATTCAAACGGAAAAGATGATGTCCGTCGGAGGGCTGGCAGCCGGAATGGCCCACGAAATTAATAATCCCTTGGGAGGAATGCTTCAGGGAGTTCAGAATATAAGCCGACGTTTAACAGGAGAATTAAAGCCAAATCAAGAAGCCGCCAGGAAACTTGGGATTGAATTCGATAAGATTAGAGCATATGCGGAAGAGCGAAATATCCTGGTATATCTGGATGGAATCCGCGAGTCAGGAGAAAGAGCAGCCAGGATAATCTCCAATATGATGAGATTCAGCCGTCCCGGTAATGTCGAAAAAACACCTGTTGAGGTGTCACGCATGTTGGAAAATACCATTGAATTGGCCTGCAATGACTACAGTCTAAAAAAACAATACGATTTCAAGAATGTAACCATTATTCGTGACTATGATGAGTCCGTAAAACCTCTCAATTGCATAGAATCTGAAATCGAACAGGTTATATTCAATCTACTTAAAAATGCCGCTCAAGCCCTGGCAGGAATGAAGAAGAAAGAGGTTCCCTATGTTCGGATTCGAACCAGGGATGAAGGAGATAAAGTCAGAATCGAGATCATTGATAATGGTACGGGAATGGAACCTGAGGTTCAGAGAAGAGCGTTCGAACCCTTTTATACAACCAAACCGGTTGGAGAAGGTACCGGACTGGGATTGTCCGTCTCCTACATGATTATTACTAACATACATGACGGTGATATGGAGATAAATTCTGAACCGGGAGAAGGAACCTCCTTTATTATTCACCTGCCCTACCGTTCAGTCTGAATTGCAGACACTCATTGCGATCGATCAGTTTTTTAAAACAAGATCGTTGTAACAGATCCCCTCATCTCAGTAGTCTTAATACACACCATACTCCACTCTCTCCAGGTTGACTGCCTTTATTGTTTATCCTGGATAACCATTAGAATCACTATACAGGCAAGAATTTGATAGGTTATGCAGCCGCTTTATCAGCGGCACTTTGTTGGTCTGTCGGTGGAATGATAGCGGTTACACCGGTTAATCGACTGGGACCAATAGGATTTAATCGCATCAGAATGCCCCTGGTTTTTATCATGCTCAGCAGCATGGCGTCGTTCACTAACGGTTGGGCTAAAATCGACTATTCATTAATCTGGTATATCTTCTTCTCCAGTATTTTCGGAATATTTTTGGGCGACAGTGCCCTTTTTTATACCCTGAATAAAATGGGACCTCGGAGAACCAGCATCCTTTTCGCAACCAATGCTCCGATGACGGCTATTATCAGTTTTGCGGTTTTTGGAGAAAAGCTGTCTTTGCCCCAGATTATCGGATGTTCCATTATTCTATTGGGAGTCTTCCTCGCCATTGTATACGGCACGACGGCAAATCAGCATCATAAATGGGAACAGGTCAGGGGGAGTGCTCTGGTTGGTGTTCTGTTCGGTCTGATTGCCGCTTTCTGCCAGGCGTCGGGAGCGATCATCATCAAACCGGTCATGGAACAGGGCGCTGATCCGATAGCAATATCAGCGATTCGTGTGGGGATATCCAGCGTTTTTTTGATCTCCTATGGTTGGATCAGAAGGGATCAGTTAAATGGCCACAAGCGCGCAAAACCAACTTTAGGCCTTGTTGCCTGGATTGCCTGCAGTGGATTTATAGGGATGGCTTTGGGAATGACCTTACTGTTGTTTGGGTTGGCAAAAGGTGAGGCAGGGATCATAACAACCCTGTCAGCGACATCTCCCGTGATGATGCTTCCCCTGCTCTGGATTAAAACCAGGGAACGGCCTTCCGCCGGATCATGGTTTGGTGCGATTTTGACTGCCATTGGTAGTGGTGTGCTTTTTAATTATTGATCCCTGCCAGTCGAAGAATTACTATGGCAGGGAACATTGATTTTCCTTGAAGGACTTAGTTCATGGCTTCCATAATATCAATGAAACCGGAGTCCAGAACCTCGTTTTTTGGCCGTTTTAGGGGAATTCTAAATATGAATTTGGATCCCTTGCTCGGGTCGGATTCAACTTTCATTGTCCCGTCATGGTTGTAGGTGATAACCATATAAGAGATCGAGAGTCCGATTCCCAATCCGTTTCCTACGGGGCGGGTAGAAAAAAATGGTTCAAACAGTCTTCTTTGAGTGGCTACGTTCATTCCCGCTCCGCTGTCCTCCACCTCCACACGCACCATCTCGTCTTCGGAAACTGACCGAATTGTTATGACAGGCGGTCGTACTGATTTATTTTCATTAACTGATTGCAGCGCGTTCACCAGAAGATTTATCAATACTTTTTCAATCTCCGTTTTGACACAGGGAATTGCCGGGAGGTTATCGGCCAGTTTCGTTTTGAATGTAATCGAATCCAGGTCGAAATAATTACTCACCCCTTTGTCCTTTTGCAAGAGCTTGATTGTATCACAGATTACCATGTTCAAATTTGTTGATATCATGGCAGATTCATTCTTTTCAACAAACTGCATCATGTTACGAATTACATTGGAAGCTCTTTCACCTGATAACCTGATAGTTTGCAAACCTGACAGAATCTTTCTTTCATGCAAGTATGCTCTGATCTGATTCATGCTGATATTACATTGATCTGCAATTTTTTGATTGCATTTCAGGTTAGGATCCAGCCGATTTAGAATGGTTTGGGCACTCTGCATGACTGCTGCCAAGGGATTGTTTATTTCATGAGCAAGCCCTGCAGCCAGCCCGGTAACTGATATCATTTTTTCCGATTGCAGCCGCGCTTCTAAAATCTGATTTTGTTCCGTGAGATCAGAAAGAAATGCAAGGATCGCCGGTTTTCCACCCCATGATATAGTATTGGCTACCCTGAGTTCCACCCACTTGATTTTTTTGTCTTTGGTAAAAAGGCGAAAGGGATATCGACGAGTGACATTTTCTCCTTGCATCCTTCTCTGGTGTCGCTCTTCAACTTTCTTTTTATCATCATTGTGGATAGCCATTGAGAAAGGATTATTTATCAGCTCATCATAGCTGTAGCCGGTCATGTGAATTGTTTTTGAATTTACATACAAAAGGTTTCCATTCTGAACAACGAAGATCCCATCCCTGGAGTTATTAATCACATTTCTGTACTTCTCCTCAGATTTTTTGAGTTTGTCGCGGAGCTCCATTTTTTGCGCTAGTTCTTGACCAAGCCGCTTTCTTAGCATTTCCAACTCCTGATCTTTGGAAGCGATAACCCTTTGTAGATTTTCCTCAACTCTGGGGGGCAGTTCTTTCAGTCGAATAAAATTCCTGATCTTGGTGTTCAATTCGATAAAATGAAACGGCTTAATGATGTAGTCATCAGCGCCCCCCTCAAACCCTTCCCTGCGGTCTTCAACCTCCGAGTTGGCAGAGATATGAATAACGGTAACATCCTTGTTTTCCTGCTTGCTTTTGATCTTTCGGCAGGTTTCAAAACCGCTGATTCCCCCCATTTCAACATCAAGCAAAACAAAGTCGGGTTTGAAGGAATCCATGGCTGCCAAGCCCTCTTCTCCTGAGCTCGCGAGATGGATTTCGAAATTTTTCCGCAGCATTAATTCCATACTTTTTAAGGTATTGGAATTATCGTCCATGATTAAAATTTTGTACCTATTCAGGTTTTTTAGGTCGTTTAATACTGAATTCATACATATCTATCAGCTTTGAGGTTAGTGTCGTCTTCTATTATTATATTGGTGGTTCAACACTTCATTTTTAGTACCAAATTCAAAGGTCTATTACATTTGACAGCATATCAGCCTATTAACTGTGATTCTTGTTCTATTGTATCAAGTTTGTTGTTATGGAGTTGGCGATTTAGCCAATCAAGAATGGTGATTTGGCCAATTCCTGATACAACCCCTTTGACGGCTTTTATACCGAGAACCGTCAAAGGGGTTGGTCTGGAGGAAAATCGAGTAGGACTAAGAGATGTGGGCTTGAATCATTAAACAGGTTAAACAGATCAGGAGGGGGGAGAGCTGTAGTAAAACCTTAAACAATCCGTAATGTATCACAGATCGGTTGTGCTTTCATATTTTTTCCGACGATATCTGAATGCATAATAGCTCAGCCCTAATAATTCAGCAGCTTTGGTATCATTTCCCTCAGCCTGTCGCAATGCCTCTTTGATAAGGTGTTTTTCCAGGCTTTCCAGGTCTATCCCATTCTTCGGCAGGGAAGGAAATCCTTGCCCTAAATCCATGGGGGCATTTCTGCTGGGAGTTATTTTATTTGCGGAAAACCCAAGATCTTCGGAATGGATCACCGGGGGTGTCCCAATGATAACCCCGCGCTCAATCAGGTTTTTTAATTCCCGGATATTTCCTTTCCAAGGATGATGCCTCAATGCAGATTGTGCCTCTTTCGACAGTGAAATGAACGGCTTATTAAACCTGTTGCTGAATTCAGCCAGGAAGTACTCTGCAATGGGGATAATATCCTCCTTTCTATCCTTCAGGGAGGGAATTTGAACTTTGATAACACCAATTCGATAAAAAAGATCCAGCCTGAATCCTTCCGAATCGACCAGGGATTCCAAATTTTTGTTAGTTGCGGAGACGATGCGGACGGTCGATTGCTGCTCGACTGTCCCCCCAACTTTGTAGAATTTCCCGTTTTCAAGCCATCTTAACAGTTTAGATTGAGCGGCGAGACTGAGGTCTCCGATTTCATCCAGAAACAGGGTGCCATCGTTGGCTATTTCCAGCAATCCTTTTTTACCGGTTACATTGGCACCACTGAAAGCTCCTTTCTCATAACCAAATAATTCGCTTTCGATCAGTTCACCAGGGATAGCCGCACAATTTAAGGTTACAAAGGGGCCTTTAAAATTTGGACTCTGGTAGTGGATGGCGGCGGCAATCAATTCTTTCCCTGTCCCGGATTCCCCGGTTATCAGCACAGGCGTCACCGGGCTGCTGGCTACCTTGCGAATAAACAGCATGACATCCTGAATGGCGTTGCTCTCGCCTACGATACAGGGCATATTCTCCCGAATTGCTTTGCCTTGCAACTCTTGAACCTCCTTTTGCAGTCTGATGGTGTCCAGGGCGTTTGTGATACAATGCCGAAGAGCCGAAATTTGAATGGGCTTGACAATATAGTCGTAAGCCCCGAATTTCATTGAAGTGATAACCGTGTCGATATCCTCGAAGCCGGTAATAATGACGACAAGAATATTGGGATTGATTGATTTGATCCTCTTAAGAGCATCAATTCCATTCATTCCGGGAAGTCCGATATCCAGCAATACCAGGTCGGGCATGGCTCTTTCAATTTGTGATAAAGCGGTTTCCGCGTTGGCAAACGTCTGAATATCATAATCCCTCTTGAGATTTATTCCGATTCCATGACGGATGCTCTCTTCATCGTCAATAAGATAGATTTTATAGTGTATCATCGTCTTATCAGTCTTTTTTCTATGGGAAGGCGGATATTGACCTGAGCGCCGTGATATTCTGACGTTGAAATGGAAATAACACCTCCGTGATCAGTAATGATGCGCTGGCAGATACTGAGTCCGACACCCGCTCCCTGGTTTCTTGTTGAGAAAAACGGATCAAAAATCTTTTCCTTGATGTCATCAGGTATTCCCGGACCTGAATCGGATACTGAAACCAAAATATCATTATCTTGTCGGTTTGAGCAGATACGGATAATTTTCGACGCTGTCTGATCTTTCATAGCTGTCACTGCATTGTTGATGAGATTTAAAAAAAGTTGCTCGATCATATGGTTATCGATGTAGAGACAAGGAAGATCGGTTTTTAGATCTGTTTCCAGGATAATATCATCTTTATACAGGACTGTCTGGGATAGTCCGATGGCAGCTTGTATCGCATTGTTAATATTATCTGATTTTACCTTTAGTTCGGAGGGACGGGAAAAATCTAAAACCCGTTTAACAACCGCTTCGATTTTTAAAGATGCTTTTTCAATCTGATCCAGCAGTTCATGGATATCACTCGCAGAATCCGGATGTTTAAAATTCTCCCTGATCCCCTCAATTAGGAGATTGATTCCCGTTAACGGACTTCGAATCTCGTGGGCAATACCAACAGAGACGTGACCCAGCGAGGTCATTTTGCTTTTCAGCAGGGCTAATTGCTCCATTCGTTTTGTTTGGGTAATATCAACCATATTCAACAAGGTCATGGGTTCGCCTCTGTAGAGGATCAAATCTGTTCTGATGACAATATGTTTCGGTTCCTGTTTTTGTTTTGATTTTTCATCCGGGAAGAATCTAAATTCAATGTCCGATTTTAAGGGATGTTTCATTTTGATGGCGGCACAAACCTGCTGAAACTTCAAGCGATCATCCGCATGGACATCCAGGTTATCAAATAGCTTCAGGTTTTGGTTGGGGCTGAAAATCCTTTTTTGTTCAGGATTCGTATAGATAAAATCATTGTACCTGATGATGCTGATTCCCATCAGTGAGTTCTCAACCAGGTCCTGAAATCGTTTTTCACTTTCTCCCAGGGCTTTTTCGGCGTCCTTCTGTTGAGTCACATCGGTTATGACTCCCTCAATACAGCTGTTATCAGAAAAGAATCTTAATGAATATCTGCCCCAAAATAGAGAACCATCCTGTTTAAAAAATTGAGTTTCCTGGTTATTGATTTTTTCCAGGGAAACAAGCATTTTGATGTTATTTTCAAGCGTATCAGGATCTACAAACAGGTTCTTCAGGGAAGTCTTTTTGAGAAATTCGCCTCTAGACTTGAACCCGAACAGTTCTGCCGCTTGTTCATTGCATTCCAAAATTCTATCCTGTTCCAGGGAAGCCTGAAACAGACCGATCAACGCATTGTTGAATAGTGATCGATATTTCTCCCGGCTTTCCTGGAGTTCAATTTCCATCGGTTTTCTATCGGTGATATCCATGGCAAAATTTGCAGATAAGGTTTGAAAAACAGGATATGGACATTTTTGACAGATATTTTTATAGAAGATATTAACTGACGAATTAGCAGTCAATCAGCTTTCAGTGATCTTTCCGCTTTTTTCGATCTTCGTCAATCCCGGGTTTGGTGTTTTGTGCAGTCCAGGTGCCAATATTGTGAGTAGGTGCCGTGCACGCGGCAGAGCAATAAATCCTTTTCAATACCAGTCAATCAGATAATGTCACACCAATAATTCAACAGCTTTTTTGCTATCTGTCATCCTGATACAAATAATCAAGTACCAAACAGCCCGAATATTTCGAATGTTACCGCGCGTTATTCAGCCTGATTTTAAAGATTTTAAGTTTTGGCATGTTTCCTGTAAAGAAAATGCCAGTTATTTATAGCAGTCCATATCAATCCTGGAATGCAAGATATGGTTTTGGATAACGGACGAAAAAGGGATTATGTCAAGAAAACCGAAAATATATACTTACAGAGACAAAGTCTGGACATTAAAAGAACTTGAGCAGGTTTCACCTGTTGGCAAGAGAACTATTCAAAAACGACTTGAAGCAGGTTGGTCCATCCGTCGTGCAGTGGAGGAGCCCAAGTATAATCATGAAGCCTTTGCAATCGCATCAACGGACGAAGCTATAAGGGGCTGTACAGAGGAACAGTTGGCAATCCTGGCTGAATTTGAGCAATGCTGTCAGACTGCAAGATGGGAATAAAGATTTCCTTTTTATACCTCATCTTATTGTTTAAAGATATTCGGTTATCCGGGATATTCAGATCCAACCTTCTTTTTTGCGATAATTCAAGTTGGTGTGTGTTGCCGATGCCTACAGGTACATTTAACGGCTTTCGGCAAATCTTCCCCTTAATACGCGGGGTTACCATTAAATCTTTTTGCCTTGTCATCCCTTCTACTTAGCTTCCAATAAGTCAATGTTGCAGTTCCATGACCGTGTTGCAATTTAGCATTGCCTTGAAATAACTCCTCCATCTGTTCATCTTTTGCCTGTTTAGAGCCAATATGGGTACTTTTTACCTCAATTGTTAACTGTTTTTAATTCACACCCCATCTCCAAAAAAGAAACCTTAAAAACCCTGCCATAGTTTTATTGAGCTTTATGAGCAGTCGGTTGGGTTTTTAATTTTAGTGCCCCACATCATTAAACCAGACTGAACAATGAAACAGAGCGACAATCATAATCCTTCTCCCGGGGTATGACCACCGGCAATCATCGATCAGTTCCCGCGTTTCGAGTCTCTTTTCCGCTTGATAAAACTATCGTCTTGATTATGTAAAATTTTCTAAAACCTTGCTTTATGACTGGAAGATTTGATAAAATTGACTCAAAGAGAGAAAAAGGCACTGCCGACAACAATTCAAATCTCACCTGTTTTTAAAAGTACCATTGAACAAGATGTTTTACCAAGGAATCCGATGAAACTTTGTCAGACTTGTGATCAACTCCTGTCAGAATCCATGACAATATGTCCCTCCTGTGGAGATGAAGTAAAAGGCGGTCGACAAAAAATAGATGACTATCGAATTGAAGGTATTCTACAGGAAGGACATGCCACAATACTCTGTCGAGGTGTAAAAGAATCAACAAACACGCCTGTTCTAATAAGGTTATTTAAGGATCAGGCAGGCATGGATGAACAGACGGCACATCGCCTTCAGACCCGTCTGGAACATCTGAATCAGTTACCTGATGAAGGATTCATCAAACACCATGAGATTAAAAAATCATCGGATAACCTCTGGTACAGGGTTAGTGAGTGGGTCGATGGCGAAGAGTGGAGCCGAATTTTCGCTTCCGGAATATTGAAGGATCTTCGGATCGCTTTTGATCTTTTCCACCAGATAGCAACCAGTCTGGCGATTCTGCACGAATCCGGGCATTTTATTCCCCATCTGGTGCTCAATGACATCATTGTTATCAAGAAAAAAGGGAATAAACTTCAGGTAAAAATCGACTACAAGTTGTCCCGCTTTCTCAACCACAATCCCCAAATCCCGGGAACCATGTTGAACGATCTCCTGATTTGTCACCCTGACATTGTTAATAACAAACCCCTCGATTTTCGAAGTGATATCTGGTCATTGGGAAAAATTTTCGTGGAATTGCTAACCGCCGACCTGGGTGGATGTCCATCATTATCTTCGATTGGTGCTCTTAAGATTCCACATGAAGCCAAAACTTTGTTAAAACTCATGCTGGCCCAAGATTCTTCTTTACGTCCCCAATCCATGAGGGAGGTAGCTGACTACCTGCAAAAACTGAAGGAGCAGAAAGCTGAGAAAGTAAAAAAAGTGTTTAGCAATAAAAAATACCAGCCATTTATAGAGATACAAAAACTGAGATTTAAGATAGGGGGCCTGGCAATGGGTCTTGTGGTTATTTTTTTCAGTGTATTGGGAGGAATGACCTATTTTGGGTTTTTTAAACAGGATGTGGAAGCAAAATTTCAGAAATATGCCAATCTCTACTCCGATTCGGTGGCATTCGTATTGGTTGAGTATTCACTGATATTGGATCAGAATACAGTCTACAGAAGAAGAACAGAGGGTACCGCTTTTCTGGTGGATGAGGAGGGGTATCTGATCACCAATCGTCATGTTGCAGCTCCATGGTTGCTGGATCGTGATCTGATGATGATGATTCAACAGATGAGATATCAACAACTTGACCTGCAATTCGATTACAAGATGTATCTCTGGTTTGAAGGACAAAAGGCGTATAAGCGAATCCCTACGCTTGAAGAAAGCTCAGATCTCAATGATATCTATCATCTCGAATCGGCATATCAATCCCATGGAAAACCGAGAGTGGAAATCGCCGGAATCGAAAGGTCATTGGTTCACCAGGATTATATCTCACGATCACCCTTAAAAGATGATTTTGCAGTCCTCAAAATAGATGTGGTGCCGGATGGGTTGCATCCCATTCCTCTGGATGAGTCGATGAACGCCAAATCGATTAAAAAACTATCCCCGGTTATAACAATCGGTTTTCCATTGGGGAGCCGCACCCAGGTTAACAGTGTCAATGTCAGTGTGACCAAAGGGAATGTCAGACGTACCTTTGAGGATTTTATCCAGGTTGATACATCCATATATAGAGGCAACAGCGGCGGACCCATCATTGATGTTAACGGCAGGGCGATTGGAATAGCAACAGGAATCATGTTTGATACGATATCAGGATTGATGCCCGTGCTTGCACCGCTTTCTGATATCGGCATGGTACTCCCCATTACCAAAACCGTTACCTTCCTCAATGAACTGAAGGAAGGACAATCCAAATGGAAAGGCATTATTGATCTCTCTCTGGATAAGAAAATAGAGCAAATAAAAGAGCTGGCTCTCCGGGGAGATTGGCTGATGGCACAAGAGCAAGCCGATAATGAGTTGAAATTCAGCCTGGAGCCGGATCTGTTTACTGCAGCCGGGATTATACACTTTTGTAATGGAGATTATACGGGGGCCAGGATATTATTTAATCATGCTGTTTCCATGGACCCCGATTACTATGAAGTTACCTTCATGTTGTATCTGATGGATTGGGTAGTAAACAATCATTCTTCCAACCCCCAACGTCAGAAACTGCTTGCCTTGGATTGGCGCTCGCGGGCGGAGTTCTTCGGTTTTCTGACAAGAATATTAGAGGGATCAATTATGATACAACAGGCTCTCTCCGGTTGGCAGAATCCCAATGAAAAAAATTGGATTTATTACATTGCCGCCCAGGTTCAACTAAAGAAAAACAACAAACAACAGGCGGAAAAACTATTGAAGGAAGCAGCAAAAACAGCCGACAGGGACAGTTGGGTGCTTTATTTAACTCTGGCGGAGTTGAACCAGATCCACAATCAACAAATTGTCCTTACCCGGGGAGTAAAGCAAAAGGCAAAACTGACGGCAGACATTGCCTCCTTTTATGAATCCGTACTTGATGCCCAATTTACCAGAATTGGCCGCAGAGAAGAGCTGGCACCTTTATATACCCGTTTGTTATATCCTTCTGTCAGGATTGCCGATAAAATCCTGATCCTTAACAGGATTTTGGAACTTGATCCAACAAATAAGGAAGCCTTAATATCTCTGGCGTTTTTTAACGGAATGGAGGGAGAGTGGGAGTCGGCACTGAAAAACACGAAACAGTTCTTTCAGCAGGGTAGTCGTGAGAATAAGGCTTACCTGAGTTTGAAAATTCTTGAATTGGGGATTCTAAATCTCAAAAAAAACAAGAACAACATGCAGGATGAACAGATTGAGCAGGCAGCCCTACAGATAGAAGATCCCTGGTTTCAAAGTATTTTAAAAACCTTGGCAAACAGCAACAGAGAGACTCAATTAACCGAAAAGGCATTAGAAAGCCCCGAATATCTTTTGTCAGCTCACTTTGCCCTCGGATTCTGGGCTGAAGGAAACGAGGACCCCCAAAAAGCAATCAACCACTATAAAGAGGTGCTTGGAACCTACCTTGAAGGTTGGTGGGAATACGAGTTTTCCAAAATGAGGATTAGAGCTCTTCGTACAGAACAGGACGAACCCACTCAATAGTCTATGTCCTAAGGTCCAAACAGCTATGGCAGCAAGTTCAATTTCCGATCGTTATGAATCAAGCTGCTAATTTTTCCCAATAGATTAATGGCTTATCACTTTTTCTGGATTTTTAGTTGATTAAATATGAACATTTGTATACTTTTATGAAAAACGCTTATTGCTTAATTGAGCTTTTATGTAATCATTAGAAATAATATATAATATTAAGATTGTAAGAGGAGGGTGAACGTTATGGAAGTGCAGATCGGATCACTTTTGAAAATAGATCTTTCGTCGAATGAAGCACTTTATTTTAAGGTTGTTAAATCTGAATTGACTGCAGTTGGAATAAAACAGATCTGCACTTTCAGAAGAGGGATTCTAAAACGCTATCCATCTGATTTGCCTTGCTCATATATTTATAAAAGCGAGTTGGGAGTACGTTATTATCCGGTGGAAGATGATGAAAAAAGCTGGTTACGCGAAATGTACAAAAAGAGTACATGAACTCCTTCAGAAAGCTTGTTATTTTATAGGTTTTAATATATTCTGCCAGTTCAAATATCTGTCCCTTTCTGATTGTAAACCTGATAATACTTGTTAGTTCATTGGAATTATTTCAAAAAACTTACAAAGGAGAGTTGAACAATGGGCGATCTTTCATTGAGAGATGCAACAGTTGAAGATTCTTCGGTGATTGCCGATTTGATGACCCAGATAGATTTTCCAAATACTCCCGAAGAGATGGAGCAAAGATTGAACGAACTGCTCAATCTTCCGGATTATCATGCCATTGTCGCTGAGAAGGATGGAAAGGTAATTGGTATGCTGGGTGTTTTTCTGGGGAGAAAATTTGAAAAAAAAGACCTGTTTGGACGAATTCTAACCATGGCGGTGGATAAAGAATATAGGTTCAAAGGTATTGGAGGACTTTTGATGGAGCAGGCCGAAAAATGGCTTATATCAAAGGGGGCTAATCTGGTGGTTATCTACAGTGGAGAAGACAGTAGCAGCGCCCATGGATTTTATAAACAACAGGGATTTCAAAAATCCGGGGTTCGGTTTATTAAAGATCTTTAATCGATATGTGAACACATCGATTCCTTAATGCGAATACGGTTTGCATCAACTGAACCCGGTGACGGGCGTGACTATTTTGAGCGCGGTTACCTTCCAGCCAAAATGACAAACCCTGGAACATTGCTTTTTCCCAGGCTGCCTTTTTGACAAATGCAGCCAAGGAAGGGGCCAGGGGGGGTTGCTAATCTTTAAAACACACCGCAGTTTAATTTCTAAGTAACATTTTTGATTTATTTAAAATATTGATATTAAATATGAATTGCATATTTGATTTTTTACTCTTTTTATGATCCAAAAATGTGGTATAAAAAGAGCTTGGTCTTTGAAATCAGATCGGAAAAATTGATCTGAAAAGTTGGTCGACCAAATTCGAGATTACTGGTTTACATCCATCAATGTGGTTATGCGTTGCAGCATACAGGAATCAGTATCCTTTACTGCATTGACAGGATGATTAGAAATCAAGCGGAAAATCGGGAATAAACCGGAACGCGGGAAGAAACAAAACAGGTTTTGAGTTCCATTCATAATCAAAACGCTACCGTTTATAACCTGATCGTTTTTTTTAGTCTGAATTGACTGATGATAAATTCAGATTACAAAAGATCCATTTTACAAATGTAGCAAGAGGCAAAAAGATGCAGTCGTTTTTGAAATTTACATTATTGATTGGTGTTTGTGTGTTGGTGACATTTGCCCCGATTTATGCGTATGCGGGCTCAACGGAAACAGTTACAAACGTCGAAGTGGAAGAAGTATCTCCCAAAAAGTTGAAGATCTATAAGACTTATATTGGTCATTTAAAACCGCTGAACAGGGTTGTAGTCCGCTCTGAAACATCGGGAACTGTTGAAAAAATAATATTTGAGGAAGGTCAAAAGGTATTTAAGGATAGTGTGCTGGTTCACATCTCAACCAATGAACTGGAACTGCAAAAAACCATTGCAAAAACCAATTACGATCAGGCCGTCAGTGACTATCAGACACAGAAGAACTTATATTTTGAATCGCGGGAAGGGATAGACAAATCAGGAATAAAGAAACTGGAGCACGTTTCCCTGAAACAGCTCAAACTTAAAATCATGATCGCAAAGGCAGATTATGATTTTGCCCTTTCTGAGTACAATGTCCAGAAAAGCCTGTTTGAAAAGAAAATGGCAAGTGCCACAACGTTTGACTCCTATAAAACAGCCCTGGAAATCAAACTGTTGACTCTTCAACAGGCAGAGTTGGAGCTGGAACAAGCCCAGGTACAAGATCAGGCTCGATTGGGAAATTATGAAAATGTCATGCATATCAGGGAAGCAAATCTGAAGCTGGCAAGTCTGGAATTGGAGAAATCCAAGATCAAATCCCCGTTTGATGGAATTGTTAAACGGAAGATCGTGCAGATGGGAGGATACATAGACAAAGGGAGTGATCTGCTGGAGATTATGGATATCTCCAACGTATTGGCTTACATTAATATTCCCGAAATGGAGATGAAATATTCAGCTCCTGGCAAGGAGGTTAGTGTTAGATTGGATGCGATTCCGGATGTGGAATTTAATGGAAGAATTAAGACCCTTGGGCTTGAGGCTGATCTGAAATGCAGATGCTTTCCCGCTGAAATTGAAATTGACAATGCCAAACAGGAACTCTTCCCGGGAATGATGGTGCGTGTTGAGATGCTGGTGAAACAAGACAAAAACCAGGTGATTGTTCCCCGCCACGCCGTTTTAGAAACACAACGAGGATCGATTGTATATGTTGAAAAAAATGGAGTAGCGCTCAAAAAATCGGTGGTCGTCGGTGAAATGATACGTGAGGAAGTTCAGATCATACGGGGATTGGATTTTGGTGATCGTCTCATAGTTGTGGGACAGGATCTTTTAACAAACAATGAAGCAGTTAAGGTAGTAAACCCCGATAAAAAAATCGTTCAAAAACAGAATAAATCATCTCATAATCTGAATTAATCTGGAAAAGTACCGGTTATTCTTTTCATATCAAAAGGAAACCATGGTTCTCTGTTTTTGGAACCATGGTTTTTTTGTTTGATATCTTTTTAGTGTCTGAACGAAAACCCTTTAAATCAAAGTGATTATTTATTTGACCGGAATAAATCCATTTTTAGCAGAAAGCTTACAGCTAACGGTTAATATAACTCAAGTTTCGCACCCTTGTTTTGCTCTTTTAAAACTCTATCAGCGTTTTTAGATTGCAGTTGTATTAGATAAGCAATCAGCTTTCAGCAGTTAGCCTTTAGCTTTATTTTAAGCACCTTTGGTGCGTTTTAACATATTATCAATATAATATGGAGCGAAGTGAGTCAGTTTAAAGCTAACAGCCAATTGCTGATCGCTAAGAGCTTTTAAACAGACCCATAAATAAAAAATTCGCATCAATATGAGCACCAGCTATCAAAACAGGTGTGAAACTTGAGGAAAATAGCTTTCGATTTTTAAGATAAATTTCGGCCAACAACCATGGATTATTAATGGAATCAGGTGCATTCCATTAAGGTAATAAATTTTTATCGTTCAATGTAATCTGAGAAAACCCTATGAATTTCCCAATAAGCGCATTGGCCATCAAAAAACCGGCCACTATTTTTCTGTTTATAGTCTTATTAGCTGTTGTCGGCTGGGTTTCGTATCGGGATCTACCACGCGAAGCCAGTCCAGATATTACCTGGCCGCATCTTTATGTAACGATTCCCTTTCCAGGTGCAACACCGGAAGATGTTGAGGCTCAGATAACCAATAAACTGGAGCCGGAGCTCCAGAATATCGAATATCTGGAAGAGATGCGATCCAAGTCTGACAATGGGTATGTTACTGTCGATCTCAAGTTTGACTTTGGTATGGATCTGGATGATGCCCGTGTCAAAGTACGTGAGGCGCTTGATAAGATAAAGAGTGATCTACCCGAGGATGCTGATGATTGGACCATAAACGAGTTCAACCTGTCTGAGCAGCCCATCATGACCATCAATCTTTCTTCTGTTTCTGGTCTCCTGTTTCTGAAAGATGTTGCGGAAGACTTGAAGGACAGGATCAAGACTATTCCTGGAATACTTGAAGTTACCAGGTTTGGAGGATTGGAAAAAGAGGTTCAGATAAGAGTGGATCCGGAAAAGCTCCATTATTACAATCTTGATCTTAATACGATCACCAGCACGATTCAGTCCGAAAATCGGACAATTCCGGGTGGAACTATGAAAGTTGGTCCCAAGGAGCTTTTGATCAATGTTCCGGGAGAAGTTTTATCCATCCGCGAGATCAAAGAAATGATCGTTTCCGATAATAGCGGTGCCCAGATTAGAATCAGCGATGTTGCGGATGTGAACTTTGCGTTCAAAGAGGTTGAAAGCCGATCCCGCTATCTGGGCGTTGAATCGGTCTCATTGAATGTTTCCAAACGTACTGGTGAAAACCTAATTGAGATATCCAATCAAATCAAAGATGTTGTAAAAGAATTTGAGAAGCTTTATGAAGGAAAAATAAAGTTCTCCATTCTGAGTGACGATTCGGAGTGGGTAACCAAATTCGTCAGCGATTTGGAGAATAATATTTTTACGGGCATGTTGTTTGTCTTTCTGGTGCTGTTCCTATTTCTCGGGCAACGCAACGCATTTTTTGTTGGATTGGCCATCCCCTTTTCCATGCTTATGAGTTTCCTGGTGCTGAGGCTGTTAGGCATCACTCTGAATTTTATTGTGCTCTTCAGCCTGATCATCTCACTCGGAATGCTGGTTGATAATGCAATTGTTATTGTCGAAAACATCTATCGACATGTGCAGTCAGGGAAAAGTAACATAGAAGCATCAATTATTGGGGTGGCTGAGGTGGCAACTCCGGTTATAGCCTCCACCCTGACTACTTTGCTTGCTTTCTTCCCCATGATTTTTATGCCGGGTATCATGGGTGAATTCATGAACTATTTGCCCAAAACACTGATTGTAACCCTGACCTGTTCCCTTGTCGTCGGATTGATTTTTAATCCGGTGATCTGTTCCCGGTTAATGAAGAAATCGGTCAATGCCGAACCTGTTGATGAGGTGGAACTGGTCAAAAAATCCAGATTTTTAACAAGATACTCCAAAATCCTGATCTGGACCCTGAATCATCCCATAAGAACGTTGCTGGGAATGGCGCTCTTCTGGTTTGGTATGATTGCTCTCTATTTTGGTGCGGTTAATACCGATTTTAAAACAGAGTTTTTCCCTAAAGAGGAACCGCGGGATGCCACCGTTCGTATTACAGCACCTCAAGGAACCATATTGGATGTATCCGATGAGATCGTTAAAGAGGTAGAATCTCAAATTCTACCTTTTGAGAAATATGCGAACTCAATCGTCTCCAATGTCGAAGGGACAAACAGCAAAATCCGCGTATCTTTTCCGGATTGGGAAGGGTGGGACGGATGGCGACCTTCGGAAATCGTTGAGAAAATACGGGGATCACTTTCCGGGTTCTCCGGTGCCGAAGTCAGACTGGATCAAACCAGCAATGGACCCCCTGTAGGACGTGAAGTTAATGTGGAAATAAGAGGAGAGGATCTTGATGCACTAAAAAAAGTATCCGAAGATGTCAAACAGCTGATAAAAGATATTCCCGGTCTGGTCAACCTGGAAACCAGTGCCGACTCCAACCGTTCACAGATCAGAATTGATATAGACAGGGACAAAATAGCCAGACACGGTCTTCATACGGTTCAGGTGGCCTCAATTATCAGAACCGCTTTTAACGGGAAGGATGTTTCGAGCTATCGTATTGATCAGGATGAATTTGATATAATCGTGAGGTTGGATGAACGCTTCAGACAGTATGATACGGATCTGGGGTCTTTATATATCATGTCGCCCATAGGACACTCGGTACCTTTAAGTGAAATAGCCAGTGTAAAAAGAGAGCTGGCTGGCGGCACTATTCACCATCTTGATCTCAAAAGGATTATTACGGTTGAGGCGGATTCGGCAAAAGAACGTTCCGGGGCAGAAGTGCTGAAAGATGTTAAATCTAAGCTGGCAGAGTATAAGCTTCCAAACAATATAACCATAAACTATTCTGGCGCGGATAAAACCCAGAATGAGGTGCAGGAATTTCTGGTGGAGAGTTTTGGCGTAGCACTGTTCCTCATCTTTGTGCTTTTGGTATCCCAGTTTAACTCATTTGTTTTGCCCTTTATTATTCTGGCGTCAGTTATTGCTTCCATGGCAGGCATTTTTATGGGGATGAGTATTCACGGGACACCCATCAGTATTCTAATGGGAGGTATCGGACTTATCTCCCTGGCTGGTATTGTGGTGAATAATGCGATAGTTTTGATCGACTACATCGGTCAATTGAGAGCAAAAGGGCATCCCTGCAGGGACGCTGTTGTAATAGCAGGAATGACAAGGCTAAGACCTGTGGTTTTAACTGCAGTGACGACAATATTGGGTCTGTTACCCATAACAATGGGGATGGACATTGATTTTTATCGCTGGCCCAATATTGTGGTATTTGGCTCGGAAGGTGGAACCTGGTGGAAGCCAATGAATTTATCGATTATCTACGGGCTATCGGTTGCAACCTTCCTGACCCTGTTTCTGATCCCTATTCTGTATTCGGTAAACGACTCAATGAAGAATAGAATGATTCGTCTAAAGGAGAGAATTTTTAACAGGGGTAAACAGGATCTCCCGGCTGAAGCAAAAACTAGGAGGTCAATGATTTGAAATGCTAAAGGCTGGAATTCCCCCGGATTACTTTTCCAGCCTTGACATTATTTTGAAACACCCCATTCTGCAAAGCTATCTCACCATTAATTATCACGGAATCAATCCCGCTTGGGCTTACCCTGGGGTTATAAAAATCTGCTGTTGTTCCCAGGGTTTTGAGATCAAAAAGAAGGATATCTGCGGCATTGCCTTGTTTCAACGTACCCCTGTTTTTGAGGTTCATGACGCCTGCCGGAAGCGAGGTGCATTTGCGAATGGCTTCTTCAAGAGACAGAAGAGGTCTCTTTTTGACAAAATAATCGATGAAACGTGGAAAACAATCGTAAAACACATGCGATGGCCGGCCAAACGGCAATAGAATTGTGTCTGTGGCAGGCATTGAAAGCGGGTGAGTAAACCCCCGCCACATGGATCGAAAAGCAAATGGATCATCCGGTTTGGTAGGAGTATGAAACACCAGCACCTTGCCTTCTTCTTCAATTAACAGATCGCACATGGTGTCCATGGGAGTTTTATCCAGTTCCTTTCCTATTTCAGGGAATGTCTTTCCTTCCATCCACTGGTTTTTTCCCTGAGTGACCGCCATCACCCTCAGTCCGCCCCATCCTGTAATTTTAATATAGTTAAAAGACCAGGAGGCTTTCTCGTTGTGCGGCCAATCGGGTTCCACATTCTCAATGTCAAATAGTACCTGTTGTCTGAATTTTCTGTCCTTAAGGCGTTCCAACGCCTGTTTTTTGCTACCCTCGACAACATAGGGCGGGAAGAAAGCAAACAGTGTTGTGAACCCCTGTGAAGTGGGAACCAGGTCGAAAAAGACATCCAGACCTTTGTCTCTGGCATCCTCAATTTTCCGGATCTTGGGCTGAAGGCTGTTTTCAATGGGAATTGGGATGTGAAGCCTGTTATAGGCAAATGAAGCCGCTTTAACAAGCTTTTGCACAAGGCCGGTAAACCCTTTTGAATAGGGTTGCCAATACAAATGAGAAACCACTACCCGAATATCATTTTTACGTCCGACTTCAAATACTTCATCCAGAGACTGATCAATCGTGTGACAATAACTCCGCATATGAGACGTGAAGACACCACCGGTTTTTTTTAAGACACTTCCGGTGCGTACCAGTTCTTCCGTATTGCTCTGCAGCCCCGGGTAGTACTGCAAACCGCTAGACATTCCCAGGCATCCCATTTCCAGACTTTGCTCCAGATAGGTCTCCATTTTTTGCTGTTCTGCCGGTGTCAAATGCCTGCGCACCAGTCCGGCTGCCGCAATTCTCAAAGAGCCATGTCCGGCTAACAAACCCATGTTAAGTAGAAGCCCCCGTTTTTCAGCCTTTTCCATGAATTCCGCCGGAGTTTTCCAGTCAAGACATTCAGATTCATCTTGTGCAGTCAGCCCTTCAATAGAATTGATACAGTTTTCACGCTGTTCATCGGGAATAAGAGAATTGGAAAACCCGCAATTGCCTCCAATGAAAGTCGTTATTCCCTGCTTAACCAGCGGCTTCAGGGTTTCATATTGATTCGCATGGGGAACCATCAGATCTGCATGGGAGTGAATATCGATAAACCCGGGACAGACGACTTTCTCATTTGCATTTATGACAGTTTTGGCTTCGGCAGCCTGTAGCATTCCCATATCAGAGATCTTACCGTTTGTAATGGCAATGTCGCCGGGATACTGTTCCTTTCCGCTACCATCGACGATGGTGGCATTTTGGATTAGAATATCATACATGATTATCCTGTGTTAAAATTGGAGGCAGGTTTATGAGTGGTGTATCCCGTACTTAGCCGGTTTTCTTAAAAAAATCAATGCAGAGTTATGGGTTATCAGCAATTCTAATTTTAGAGATTTGTGTCAAACCGAACGACATAGCCTGCAGGGTAAATTTGTTCTATACATGAAAAACTTAATATTTACACTGTCATATCAATTGAGTTTATGGAACTCCTTCAGAGTTTTGATAGTTAGGGTGTTTTACTTGTTCTGGGGTGGCGCTCACAAGTTCGCTGACCCCAGGCTGCGAATAATTAATCCCGTTGGCGTATTTTCCCCGGATAATTTCTGCACGGCATTCCCCGAAGGGGATATAAATCAATAGCCTAGGGTCAGTGAGCTTGCGAACGCCACCCTGGGTGATTAGTTACCCTGACAAAGGAACGCTGAAGGCGTTCAATAAGATAAAAGCTTCATTCATTTAACATTGAAAAACCAGGAAACACGTTAAAAGTCCGGTAATAATATGGTTCATAGAAGAATATCCCATAATTTTGCTCCTGTTATCGAATAACAGAAAAACTGGTTTTTCCAAAATTGGATTTACTTCTTTCTCACTCATTTTCCGACTGCTTATAGCCTCTAAATAGCGGTTGAATCTGAATGTTTACACCCCATCATGCGGTTTAAGGGGGCTGCTTCCGATTCCCGGCCAGACTCTGATGACACCGGCAATGGTTCTTACGATGATCCAGAAGACCGTCACAATCCACAGTCTTTCCAGGGATTGAATTTCATAATGTTCCAGGAAAAATATTCCCAGGAGACCGGTGGTTGTGGCTGCAATCATGCCGTTTCGCAAATAGCCAAAGTCTCCGGTGCCCCAGTGAATACCATCAGTTGCAAAGGCAATGGCATTGATTGGTTGGGAAAAGGATGCAATCAGCCAGGCCGTGGTGAACACTCCAACAGCTTCGGGTGGAACCAGTAGCTTTACAAACAGGGATTGACCGGCAATCATAATAACGGTCAAAAGACAACCGGTAACAAAGCTCCATTTACAGATGACAACGGCGACTTTTCGGGCTACCGGCAGGTTATTCTGACCTATGAAAAATGCAATCAGGCTCTGGGCAGCCACTGAATAGGCATCCAGAAACAAGGCCGTAAATGTCCAAAATTGACGAATAGCCTGATGAGCGGCACCAGCTTCCGCACTTATTTTTGTAGCTGTACGGGTCGCCATTAGCAGGTAAAAAAGAAGCAACCCAGTTCTGATAAACATATCTCCGCCAATCTGAAATAGTCGGCGGATATCTGCAGCATGCAACCTTTCGGGAAGTCCCAGCTGTTTGTAGACTATTATAACAACAATAATCGCTCCCATCCACTGGCTGAATACTGTCGCCAGTGCCGCACCGGCAATGCCTAAAGCGGGGAAAGGACCAAGTCCGAAAATTAGAGCGGCATCCAGGACAATATTTATAATATTAATGAACACTGCGATCCACAGTGGGGTCCGCATATCCTGCAGACCTCTCATAATTCCGAAAGCAGCTGTTGTTAACAGGATTGCCGGAGCACCGAAGAGTCTTATTTTTACATATTCGGACGCCAGTTGGTGTACGGTTCCGTTGGCTCCCATGTAAGAAACAATGAGTTCTCCCGAAAACCATAAAAAGATGATCAATAAAAAACCCAGTATTAACCCGATGACCAAGGCCAAATATCCGATCTCGGCGGCTCTGCCCTGTTCTTTTCTGCCAAGCGCCTGACCGACTTCTGTTTGTGATCCGACCCCCAGAAAGCTGAATGCCCAGAATATCCCGGAAAGCAGCATGGTTCCAACCCCCAGGGCTGCTAATGGTTCTGCACCCAATCGGGCGATAAAGGCCGTATCAACTAACCCTGTTACCGGTTCGGCCACCATGGAAAAGAGTACGGGAACCGATAGCAGAAAAAAGGTCCTATTGGGAGCCTTGACAAACGGATGGTCCATTGCGGAAGTTAGCTTATTCATGCTGATTTACGTTTAGTACTTTCTAAGTCATTTACTACGTTTTTTTGGCAGAAAACACTTTTTAGGTATCTATCCGGTTTATTCGGGTTAGGTGTTGCATAAAAGATTTGATGAGTCCATGACACTTTAATAGTCTATCAATAGCAAGGTAGAATTGACCCGGAACATAAAGTTAGAATTAATCGCTAATACCCCCCCCGCTTTGCATCAGATATATTAAAATGTGACCCTGGTTTTGTGAGAAATTACTCTCTTGAGCCTTGGGTCACATTTAGCTTGCATGATACAACTTCGGTTCTGCAAAATGAAATATAGAATTTCAAGATTCAAGACAAGACTGGTTTGGCTAATACGTTTGAAAAGTCGCTGACTGATCCATCATTCCAAAATATAATCACAAAAGGAGAAATCTTTGGGTTCAAGTAGAGCAATTTTTTTTTTAGTGTCTTATAAGTTATTTTCTGCGTTTTTTCGGCAGAAAACACTTTTAAGGTACTTTTCCAGTTTATCCGGGTTAGGAATAACAGGAATTATCCTGTTGATGGGCCTGGGTGCATGCAGTATTGGGTACAGTGGTCCGGTTTCCGACCACTTTGATGGGAGCCATTTTTTTATTAAAGGATCTGACCATAGCTTCACGGATATGGTGAAATGGATGTGGGAGATGGAAACGGTGGAATGGCCGGAATGGGTGGATAATCCTGCACAACCTTTACCGGTTGAACAGATTGGCAACGGTGAGCTGAAAGTAACTTATGTGAATCATGCCACGGTCTTGATTCAAATGGATGGATTGAATATTCTGACTGATCCTATTTGGTCAATGAGAGCAGGTCCTTTTTCTTGGATGGGAGTAAAACGCATCAGAAATCCGGGGATTAAATTTGAAGATCTTCCTAAAATAGACCTGATCCTGATATCCCATGATCATTTTGATCATCTGGATTTGCCAACCCTCACAAAAATCTTCAAACGGGATCAGCCAAAGGTTCTCGCCGGTCTTGGACTTAAGAGCTATTTGGAAAACCAAAAAATTTTAAAGGTTACCGAATTGGATTGGTGGCAGGATCATCAACTGGGAATGAACGGTATTACGGTCACCTTTGTGCCTGCCATCCACAATTCCGGTCGCGGACCTTTACTGGGAAACAAAACCCTTTGGGGCGGGTTTGTGATTTCCAGTCGGAACGGATCTGTCTATTTTGCCGGAGATACCGGCTTTGGTGATTTCATTGAGCAGGTTGCCAGACGATTTGATCGAATTAGGCTGGCTGTTCTTCCCATAGGTAGTTATGAAAAAAGATGGTTTATGAAAAATCAGCACATGAACCCTGATGATGCGGTTAGGGCACATCTAATCCTGAATTCCCGGCAAAGCATGGGGATTCACTTTGCAACATTTGCCGAACACCCTGAGCAATCAATTGACGCTCATGAAATCGATCTAAAGAAGGCTCTGCTTCACCATCATGTAGAACCGTCCAAATTCTGGATATTGGAATTCGGAGAAGGGAAACACGTAGGTCCCTTTTAAAACCTGACCCAACAAAACAATACTAAATGCTCAATCCGGGAGATATTAATGCCTGTACTGCTTTTATCATTTGAATTAAGTCAAAAAGACATAGGAAGTCGCCTTGAAATTGAAAACCATCTTGGAATTTTTAGTAGTTTCATGCGCATTGGAGATATGATCTGGTTGATTGAAACGGAATTATCACCTGGTCAGGTATTGAATCGATTTGGAGAATTCTATGATTCCGACGACAATGTCTTTGTTTTCAGACTGGAATCAGATTGGGAGGCATCGGCATCTTTTGATCAGCTTACGTGGCTTGAGAATCGACTATAAAAGTGTTGCTCTTGGCCGGTTTGCTCCGGTCCGGTTTAGAGATGCTTTGGAGTCGGAAATTCCACTCCGGTGTTGATTAAAAACAAGAACCTCGGGATATTGCCGGTCCGGTTCAGATACCGCTTGTGTTCTTAAAAATAAGGAGCATAAAAGATTTGCTTGAAGTACTGATAGCCAGCTTTTTCTTTTTGTCCGAATACGGAAAACTGGTGATTCAGTAAAAAATAAAATGGCGAAAAATATACCAAGAGAGTCAGATAAAATGAAAGGCTTGTCATTTTTTTGATTTAAGATACACTCTATTCTTAAAAGCACTGAAAAAACTGACACTATATAAATAAACCGGGAAGAAAATCCATCTGGATACGACACAGGTTAATTGGCTGTAATTGTAAATTTTTTGAATTGGATTATACTTGTATGTGTGCCGGGGCTGTTCAGATGGTCTCTGCTTCGATTGACCCTGGTCTGCAAGTCTCTCTGAGATCTTTTAAATAACAGCTAAAAACCTGAACAGTTACCTGATTTCTTCAGACTTATCCTAAGATTACATGGGAGTTCCACTTCATATTTTAACTCAATCGCAGCGCTACTGGTATGCTCAAATGATAGTAGCGGCAATTCTGGCTGACGGCGAAATCACAAAACCGGAGACCGACTTCATCAAACAGATCCTTCCCGTTTTAAAGAAACCGGAAGAAAGGATTGAGTTAACCAACAGTATTGCCAACAAAAAATCACCAACTATTTTTAGACCCCCCGGGGTTCCACCAAAAGTACTTGCAGCTGTTTTCATTGAATTGGCACTGGTCATGATTTCCGATATCGATTTTGCAGATACGGAAAGAGATTTTTTGGCAGAAGTTGCCCATGTATTCCAATTCCAGGATGACTATTACAAGGAACTATTGGCATGGTGTGAAGAAGGACTTGACTGGAAAAACAAACAGTTGGACTTTGTCTCGGCGACAAAACGGACAGATTTGTTGCAGGTGCCTGTCTCAAAACTGAACCCGATTCAGCAACGCTGGTATGCTGAAACACTGATCTCCAGCATAATGAGCGATCAGCAATTGGATATGGCTGAAGTAAAATTCTTGAGAATGGCGATTAACCTTATCAAGGATGAAAATCAACGCAAGGAGGTAACCAACCTTGTCCGACGGAATCGAACACCGGCACTTTCCAGCCCTCCCAGCATACCCAAACACTACCTGATAAGGATCTTTATTGAAGTCATGCTGATTATCAGTGCTGATGAAAGTCTTGATAAGAAAGAGCACGATTATCTCAAACAGCTGGCGTCGCTTTGTGAATTTTCGGATAACCTGTTTGCCCGCTTAATTGCCTGGTGTGTTCAGGGAATCAAGTGGAAAAGGGCAAAAAACCCCCTCATCAATCGCTGCCGGATTAAAGCTGGGGAAAAGCCTAAGAAATATCAGATCATTAAAGGAGAAGCCAAAAAAATCCAGCAGGATTATGTGATTAAAAATGATCAATATGAGGAGGATGAAGAGTACATTGAAGAGTACATTGAAGAGTCCTCTAACCCTGAAGAAGAACCGATGAACGCCCCCGTGGAGCCTCATGAAAAAAATGAAGCCGGGGCAGATGATGGTAACCGGGACGAGTCTCTGCCGAAGATGGAACAGAATCCTGATAATAATTCCATCACCGATTTTAACATGAGCTGCTTCGTCTGTAACAGTCAGTTAAGCGTCAAGTTCTTTGAGTTGAAAGAGAAAAGTCAGAAACCAAAACACAACATTTTTGGAATTCCAATCTATAAGATTGCTGCAGAAGGCTTTGATCCTATTGATTATAATCGTTGTAAGGTCGCCATTTGTCATAACTGCTACTTTGCCAGTCCGCAAAGGGAGATGTTTCAGCTGAGAAATACGGATGATCTGCCAAAAATATTACATTCCTTGGAGTTCAAGGAAAAATGGAATGCGATGACCAAGGAGAATAAAGCCTTTTTGGAGGACTGCATTGAAGAATTGCCGGTACTGGATCGTTCTTTCATGGCAGTGATAAAAAGCTATCGCATGGCTATCAAGGCCTCCAGCCTGTTGGCAACCTTTAACCACAGCAACGAAATGGTCTGGCATTCCATAACCTTAAGGCTGACATTGGCCCAGGTAATGATGGAAAACGACAAGACCAAAGAAGCAGAAGCCCTGTTGAAGCAGATTCAGGTGCGGTCGATTGAACTGTTCAAAACAGTAAAAAACCGGTTTATTACCTTTCGCAGTGGACGCCTGATTTTGCTGATCGCCCTGTTTTTCGGAGAGATGGAGACGGCCGACAAATACTTCAGTTTCTTTAAAAAATTCAAAGAATCAAAATACAACCAGTTGACGAAGGAGGATCAGGTTCTCTTCCAACGGGTATTTGGCGAAATTAAGAGAATTATGGAGCAGCCGGAAGCTTATCTCAATGTTTCATTGAACGGATTTATGCTGAATTAGTGCTCTGTGCCAGAATAGTTTTTTCTAAATAGGGGGAGATGTACTTTTGTTGCGGGAATCCTTATTTGGAAAAAACTTTTCCGGACAAATCTATTCATTCCAGGTTTAACCTCTCCTGCCATGTGTTCATTATATTCATTTCTTTGGGTCTCTTAAAAATCGCTGTTGATTTCAATAACCAGGGTGGGTCTGGGATTATCTGCACAAAAAAGATCAATTCGATGCGGGGTTTGGCTTGCATCTGATTTCATCAATAGATCACTGTCGTAATAGACTGGGCCTTTCAAAGCTGCATCCAGTTGTACTCGTCCATTTTTGTATGAAAACGAATGCTTGTTGAGACAGACGGCAAGGCTGCGCTGAGCATGGCAAAAGTCCCTTTTAAAACCTAACAGACGGGCATAATGTCTGGAATAATGAATCCCGTTGAAATCCCCGCTCAATAACGCAAAGGCGAACCCTTTTTTTGCTGGAATCTTGAAGATTCTCTCCTCACATGTTTTCGGCAATTCTCTGTAGGATCTTTTTGGGATAGGGGTGTTATCCGCATCTGGCGACCGGGTATTTCTGAAGTAATACGTATTAATGCTTTCCCAAGCAAGTTCATTTCCCTGGCATAATTGAGAGCAGACTCCCAGATTCATGCCCCTGTTCGTGTCCTTTCGATCAAATATCTGACAATGAAGGCTATAGTTGGTGTTTAAAGCCAGAGTCCTGTTTTGTCTGATCTGTATTCTGGTTTGCAGCATGGAAAACGGTGATAGAGGAAACTGTGAATGACCCAGAATGTGCATGTGTGACGGAAAAACCAGGGTAAGCGGATACTCGAATGGTACCTGCGCTTGCGGTGGCAACTCACAGATATCCATAAACCGATGGAGATGTTTTGGGTTGATTGTAAACTCTTTCCAGGTGGTTTGAATTCGAGGTAACGATATCCCGTTTTTTAGTCCTGCTCGTCTGGTTATCAATCCTTTGAGATATGGAGTAACGAGAGATGGGTGGTGATCAAATATCAGATGGTTGGCTTCGGTCATAATGTTATTTTGGGTCGATTAACAATTTTTATAGTTGGTGAATCTTAACTGTTTCCGGCAGGATCCATTATGAAAAAAAAGGCAGTGTTGTGCATTATTATCTGATTCAAAGGTCAGACCGAGATTTCGCATCCAGCATTCAATCCTGAAGAAAACGCCACACTCATAACGGTCAATTACCCCAAGACGTTTGATACCTTTGTAAGCAAAACATTCATCAGGCCGCATTTTCATATCCAAAGTGAAATCTTCATTGATGGTGAACTCGCCTCCCATAAAATCGGGGATAACCAGTTTTGATACGCGGTTGAAAAAGGCACGGAACTCCTCAAGATTGCCCAGAGATTCTGCTGTCACGCCGAAAACTTTTTTTAACCTGCCAACTTCGATGGGGGCCAGGTATTCAATGGCTGCTTTATTGAGTTTGTTGGCAGCCTCTATCCCGTACTCCTGAAGGCAACTGAAAAACCACATCCCATCATGTGTCATCCAGCACTTGTTCAGCAGAATGGTGATCTCTTCTTTTGTAATATCTTCTAACATCCGCATCTCTCTTTTCTCCAAAAAAATGTTAATTTATTTTTTCCCTGATAATCCGAGATTGATATCTATCTGCATTTTTTTTAAGATTGTTCGGGAAAAACAGTAGGGAACCCTTACATACATGGGTACCTAACAATCGTGAGTAAATTATACCATCTGTAAATCAATTTATAATCAATCGATAGTCAAAATCCATTTTAAGAATAACAGTGGCTCTTTTTCTAATTTGATTGGAAGATCTTTTCTCTTCCAAACGATCAGTCAGGGAAAAAACAACAGACAATTAACAACTTTGCCGGCATTCAAGCCAAACACTGACAAAAATCTCACACCCTGGTCAAAAGCTGTTATTTACCAGCAATTGATTTAAAATCCCATTGTATAATCGGATAAATACTATATAAAATTCAACCCATTGATTGACTCAACCTCCTAAATATGAGATCTATCTAATCAGTTAATGCCCAACCTATTAAAAGGTTGGGCATTAAAACCTTAAAAAGGAAATTGAAATGGAAATACATCCCATCGCTTTTGTTCAAAGTCCAAGAGGAGAAATTGAAGATGATAATTGGGGGAATGTGGAATCCGTCATTGAGCTTATTCCTAAAATCAAGGCAGAAGCATTTGATGGGATTGATCAATTTTCACACCTAGAAATTATTTATTATTTTCATCGGGTCAAACCTGAAAAAATAGTCACAGATTCACGTCATCCAAGAAACAACAAAGATTGGCCAAAATGTGGGATTTTTGCGCAGAGAGGCAAAAACAGGCCCAATTGTATTGGTTTAACTATCGTTCGACTTCTTCAAAGAAAGGGCAAGACAATAGTTGTCTTGGGTTTAGACGCAGTTGATGGAACTCCTGTTTTGGATATAAAACCAGTAATGAAAGAGTTTTTACCCAGGGAGGATGTCATACAGCCTTCATGGAGTTCCGAATTGATGAATAACTACTGGTAGTGCAGCATAAAAAAAATAAAACTTATACTTATAGACAGGCGTCATTCGGCGCAAAGCATCGGCTGACGCCGCTGAAACCGGTGTTATCTTGAAAATCTGCCCCTAAACCAAAATTTTTACCTGTTTCCATTTTGCAGGTAGCAACTATTGAGAATAAAAATCACTTTTGGGCTAAATAATGTCAAAGAAAATGGGTATCAATGTAAAATCAATTCCGATGTTATTATGTTTTTTTCTTGTTTGCCATTCTCAACCATTTGCTCAGAATGGACTCCGAATGGAAAAATTCAAGTTCAAAAACGAATCGTACAGCCAGTGGTACGAAGGTTACAAGATAACATTAGAATTTAGAAATGACAGATATATTGTATCTATTGGTCAATTTAGTATCGACAAAACTGTAAGTTTTAAAAAATTTGAAGTTAAAAGAGTCGATTTCAACAGTCAGAAATTTGAAATTCAGATAATAAGTACAATTGAGAGAAATGAAGTTACTAGCAGTGATTGGGCAAGGATAATACTACTGGATCAAGGTGTGGATTATAGCTTGGTAAATCAATTATATGACAATGATTTAAATAATTACAATTGTAACCACTACGGAGATAAAAGCCCTAAATGTGACTGGAAGCAGAAAAAACTAGTGTGGAATATTGAGCAGTGTTTTGAAAATCAATCTACTGAGATTGTAGGGCGTAATACTGCAATCCCAATAATAGCTCTCACTGTTGCTTACGTCATTATTGGTGCCTCGGGTGGTCAAGTTCCGGATATGCCCTCTTTTGATTCAGACGATGTCTTTATTGGAAAACACTTTGATGAATGTTCCAAATATAATAGGATATATCAAGATCACCTTTTTTTTGAAAATCAGTGAAGCAAGTCTACCTGAAAAAGCATCTCATTTTCATTTTTCCACTTAACAACTGGAAGGAATAATATCCACCCTCGATAGATTCAAAATTACTGTTACAGGCAAAATGGCTGTTAATTCATGTTTTTCGTAGCTGCGGAAGTTGGTGTGCGTTTTTTGCAGAGGGTACAGAAGAAAGTCAAAAAGATACAAAATATATCATAAGAGAAAAAAATGCCGATTAATCTATCTGAGACTTTTGTTGTGGGAATATCTGCAACAGCGTTGTTCGATCTGTCGGAAGCTGACAGGGTGTTCAGAACAAAGTTGGCGGAAGACCCGGTTACAGCTGTTCATGAATACAGAAAATACATGCATGAGCACGAGTCGGAACCGTTGAAGGACGGAACGGGGATGCCTCTAGTCAAGGCTTTGCTGAACCTGAACAGTCACCAAAGGGACAACGAACTTCCCATTGTTGAAGTGGTGGTAATGTCCAGGAATAGCCCTGAAACAGGGTACAGGGTTCTCAGTGAAATCCGTAGAAGAGGTCTTAACATATCCAGATCCGCTTTCACAGCAGGAGAGTCAAGCGTCGATTATCTGGGTGCCTTCTATGTGGATCTGTTCTTAACGACCAATGAGGAGGACGCCCAACGAGTGATAGACAGTAATGTTTGTGCAACCGCTATTGTAAAAGCCCCCCCGCGATCCAACAAACACCTGGCCAATAATCAGGTTCGTTTTGCTTTTGATGCCGATGCCGTTATTTTTAATGAAGACAGCGAAATCGTCAATCAAACAAAGGGATTACCGGCCTTTCATGAAAACGAAGACAGAGAGCAGGATGTTCCTCTCCAGAAAGGACCCCATGCAAATCTGCTGATGAAATTATCAAAAATTCAGGAACGGTTATCAGGACGAGCAGTTGTATCGCCTGTAAAACTTGCCATTATGACCGCAAGAAACAGCCCTGCGGAGATGAGAGTCATCAAAACCTTAAGAAGCTGGAATGTGAATGTGGATGAGGCCTTCTTTCTCGGCGGGTTGCAGAAAAGCCGTTTTTTGAAAGCTTTTAAGCCCCATATTTTCTTTGATGACCAGGATTTTCATTTAGACCCGGCAGCCGGTGACGTTCCTTCGGCCAAAGTTCTGTATCCAAGCAGCTCTCTATTAAAGAGTCTTGCAAAAGGCAAAAAAAATAAATAATGAAAATCTTTTCCTCAGCCTCGGCAAAGCCGATTTCTTTTAATCAAAGAATAAAAGATAGGGAAAGAAGAAACAAAATTCTCTATTTAAATTCACCATCTGAATGAATTGCCGTCTCATTTAAAGAGGGTGAATTTCGTTGAATTGCCACCCTTTTCAGAGCAGACCCATTTCATTGGCCCTGGAAACAGCCTGTGTACGTTTGTGAACTCCCATCTTATTGTAAATACTTGTGATATGGGACTTCACCGTGTTTAGAGAAATAAAGAGTTCGGATGAAATCTCACGATTTGAATATCCATCAGCTATCAGCTTCAGTACCTCCCGTTCGCGATCGCTTATTGGTTCTATTGCTGCTGAGCTTACATTTTCCGGTAATGTGATCCGTTCCTCGTTGCCGCTATTTCCCAATAGAATTTGATCGATATAGTCGCTGCAAACCCCCTGCTTTAAAAGACGATTCAGTGGTTGACGGAGTAATTCTCGCTGTTCCTTGAAGGGTCTTAAAGCATTTTCCAAAGAAGCCGTTTCCATTGCCACTTTAAGGACAGACTGCGCTTCTTCCTGTTCTCCATGGATACAACTCACCATGGCGGATGTAATCAGCACCTCGATTCTTAACCGGGTCAATCCCGATTTCTCTGTTCTCATCAAGTGAAAATCCAGATAGATGGAAGCTGCCAATTTTAGCTCGTCATCCAGTCTCCTGTTTACCTTTTTTAATTGCTGCAGCTGCAAACGAATCAAGATCAGCCGTCGCATTAACTGCCACTCGTAATCCTGGTAATAAGTGAGCTCTGCGTCAAATTCACCGGGATCAATTATCAGCAGTTTTTGGAGTGTTTCACTGCTGCTCAGTTCCTGAGAATAAACACCCCTACTAGCTGACGATTTTGCCTGCAAGGCATTGGCCAAAGGAATTACACTTTTATGATATTGTCCCATCATCTCAAGTTCGGTAATGACAGGTTTAACCTCATCCATATCCTCAGAAAGGGCCAGCTTAACTTGGAGAAGCCGAAAAACACCGTTTGTAATAATACCGATTTCCGTAGAGGGTCGAAGTGAGTCCAGGGCAGCGTTGAGGGTCTCTTCCGCTTCCTGTAGCCGATTCCATTCCAGAAAAACCGAGCCCCTGATGATATTTATAGCGTCAATCAATGGAAGCCGTCGTTTTTTTTGCGGTTCATGATGCGAAAATTCGTTCAGAGTTGACTCACAAATATGCAACGCCTGGTGATATTTCCCTTCCTGATATAGGATCCAGGCTTTCAAATAGGTTGCATATACCGTTAGAAAAAAGTTGCCCTTGGCCTTGTTTATGGAAGTGGCATCATCAAAAGAGCGAAAAGCGGATCGATAATCCATGGTGCGCAGTTGAATGTGCCCCATCAGGTATAAAATGGCACCACTGAGGTCGTCTTCGCTGATGGCGGAACGATCCAGCGATTGTTGCAGAACATCCAGAAACATTTCAGAAGGATTGCCCCTTTCAAAGGTGAAGATAGCTTTGAGAAGAGCAGATGTTTTTAAAAGACCGGTAAAGGTGAAAGAACCGCCATTAGGATCGGTGTGGAGATATTCACCTTTCTCCGCGAGCAGATTGTCAACAGCTTGAAGACGCAGGTTGAACAGTCTATCGGATGCTGCAGTTTTATCGTTCATGATAGTCCAGGCATGCAACAGACACAAAACCGGACGGGAACAGATCATCTCTTCTGACAGTTTTTCCAACCAGCTGCGGACAGTGTTCCGCTCCCCCTGGTTTATGGCCGTCATCGTGTACTTTTCAATCAGATTTGCCGCTTTTAGCACATTGTCGGCCTTAAAGGCATAACGAATGGCTTCATCCAAAACTCCAATCTGTTCATACCACTCACAGGCTCGGTTACACAGTTTGCAGATATGATGCGGAATTGTCTGTTGCAACAGGTTGCGTAACACATCCGAGAAAAGGGAGTGATAGCGATACCATTTTCTCTGGTCGTCAAGTTGAATAATAAACAGGTTGTCCGCAACCAGCTTTTCCAGAACCGTATCACTGTCATTGCGCAAGGTAGCGGCATCGCACAACTCAACACAAAGATCATCCAGAATGGAGCTTTCGAGTAGGAACAACCGCACCTGTTCCGGCTGACTGAAATAGGCTTCTTTTACCAGGAAATCCATGATATAACTGTGGTTCCCGGAAAATTTATCGAAAAAATCATCTGAATACCCGGTATTCTTGAGAACCAAGGCCGCTATATGGATGCCGGCAATCCACCCTTCTGTCCTTTCCGCCAGGTTGGTCACCTCCCGTTTTGATAGCCTCAATCCGCTTATTTGATTGAGAAAAAGAGAGATCTCCTCTTCGGTAAAGCATAATTGATCCGATCTGATCTCTTTGAGGGCGTTTTGTATCCGAAACCGGCCTAAAGCGATGGGCGGCTCCACACGAGTTGAAATTATCAGGTGGATATTCTGAGGCAGTCGCTGGATCAAGAACTCCAGGATGCTGTGTACTTCAGGGCCTTTGATACGGTGGTAATCATCCAAAACCAGAACCACTGGACTTCTGTAATCAACCAGGGCATTGAGCATCAGAATCAGCAAGGTATTAATAGGTTTGTTCGGATAGGATGAAAGATAATCGTCGATGTTTTCCAGTGAAGAACCCAGACTTTTAAAAGCTTCCTTTAAATACCCAAAAAACCGAAGGGGATCATCATCACTTTCATCAAGGCTGATCCATGCTACTTTGTGTTTCACAGCCTGCGCCCATTCGCTGATAATAACCGTTTTTCCATATCCGGCCGGAGCGCAGACCAAAGTAGCCCTGGCTTTTAACGTTTCGTCCAAGAGCTTTATCAGCCGCTTCCTGGACAAATAGTTGCTTTGTTTGAGTGGAATGTCCAGTTTGGTCTTCAGGATTTGGAAAGTCATAATATATCTAAAAATCACCCTTTCGGGTGATGTTTTTTTTATAAAACCAATTAAGATCTCTTTAAAACACTTTTTCGAGTATCTTTGAACTATCTTGAGCCGGGAGATCTGGAGGCTTCTTGCTATTTGCTGCAATGTTGTCCTAAGATAATCGGGATCATTGCTCTTTTCAAGGTAATTTTATCTGGATCATAAAATACAGACGTCCAAACCGTACTTGGGAATCTGTTTTTATAAAGGAGAGTCAACATGTTAAAATCAGGATTTTCTCTCAAAGGGAAAACCGCATTAATTACCGGAGGCTCCAAAGGAATTGGGCGGGCCATCGCGCTTGCTTTTGCAGATGCTGGTGCGGATATTGCCATTACTGCACGTGGTGTTGAGGATCTGCAAAAAGTTAAATATGAAGTTAAAACCAAAGGACAACGATGTTTTGCCATTGGCGCTGATTTATCTGTCGATGGGGAAATAGAAAAGGTTTATGAACAGGTTAAATCGGAGCTCAGCGATGTAGATATTCTGGTCAATAACGCGGGAACAGGTTATTTTGTGGCGTTGTCCGATTTGAAATACACTCAATTCAACGATGTTATCAAGCTGAATACCTGGGCGGCTTTACATCTGTCCCAACTGTGTTACCCGGATATGAAACAGAAGGGGAAGGGGGTCATCATCAATATTGCATCCACCGGCGGCATCAAACCTGATATTTTCGTTGGTGCCTACAGCGCATCCAAATCAGCGCTTATCATGCTGACCAAACAGATGGCCTGTGAATGGGGAGGTGAAGGTATTCGAAGTGTGGCCATCTGTCCCGGATTAATAAGAACAGAAATGGCAGCTGATCTGGTGGCACATCGGGAAGCCCACGGGTTCCAAAACCTGGTTAACAGGGTGGGAGAACCGGAAGAAATAGCAGCCATGGCTCTGATGTTGGCTAGTGAGGCGGGATCATATTGTCAGGGAGCCGTATACATGGTGGACGGAGGTTCAACTGTCAATTCTTCCTGGGGCTAACCGATTTTTCAAAACTCTTATTGAAGTCAGTTATAATCTAAAATCGTATTAAAGAAAACAAAGGAGGATATCATGAATAAAACGTCAGATGATTCCAACAATTATAACGGATTCTCTATCAGTGAATATCACGACACAGCAAAGATATATCAACAATTCAAAGAGCTGTTAAGTCAACCTCCTCGTGCATTGGAACGGAATGCAATGGATAAATATCTTCTCTATTACAGGGAAAAATGTCGCAAGTCCAAAGAGATGATCGATCAAGCCATGAAGTATATCCCGGGCGGTGTCCAACATAATCTGGCGTTCAATCATCCGTTTCCACTGGTATTTACCAAAGCGGATGGAGCTTATCTATATGACCTCGACGGGAATACGTATATCGACTTCCTGCAGGCAGGCGGTTGCACCGTTCTTGGAAGTAATCCCGAGGTTGTCAGGAAAAAAGTGATTGAGTTGCTGGAAACCTGCGGTCCTGTCACCGGTTTATTCCACGAATACGAGCTGAAACTCTCTGAGAAAGTAGCACAGTTGATTCCGGGGATTGATATGCTGAGAATGCTCGGTAGCGGAACTGAAGCGGATATGGCAGCTGTCAGGGTAGCCCGGTTGGCAACCAAAAAGAAATATATCATAAAAATGGGAGGCGCTTATCACGGCTGGAGTGACCAGTTGGCATACGGAATTCGTATTCCCGGAACCAAACATCTTGAGTCACATGGTGTCACACGCAACTGTTTTAAATACACCCAGGAGTTCTATCCTAACGATATCAAAGCATTGGAAAGACTGTTAAGAAGAAACAGATTGCACGGCGGTACGGCAGCGGTACTGATTGAACCGGTGGGGCCCGAAAGTGGAACCCGCCCTTTATACAAGGATTTTAACCAACAGGTTCGGGAATTATGTGATAAATATGGGTCTTTGTTGATATTCGATGAGGTTGTCACCGCATTCAGGATTGGTTTAAGCGGGGCACAGGGTTACTTTGGCGTTATACCGGATCTGACTGTATTAGGCAAAGTTCTGGCCGGCGGGTATCCTTCAGCAGGCGGACTTGGAGGTAAAGAAAAATACATGAAGTATTTGTCAGCCGGGATCGCAGGAGGAGGATCGAAGAAAGCCCTGGTTGGAGGCACCATGGCGGCGAATCCCCTCAGTGCCGCTGCCGGATATTTTACTCTGTGTGAAATGGAAAAAACCCATGCTGTGGAAAAAGCTGGTCATGCCGGGGATCGAATAACCAAAGGATTACAGGAGATGATTAAAAAGTATAAACTCCCATTTGTTGCCTTTAACCAGGGATCAATTTGCCATCTGGAAACGGTGGGAACTGTATTGTTGGAAATCAACTGGTCCAAACCCTGGAAAATTCCAACCGTCATGAAAGAGGCAAAAATCAGGAAAAAAGTTATGGAAGAGATGGGAGCAGCTTACATGGCGGAAGGTATCGTCACACTGGCTGGGAGCAGACTATACACCTCAGCAGCAGACACGGATGATATTATCGATGAGGCACTCAGACGATTTGATCGGATTTTTCAGAATATTGAAGGCGTGGTTTAAAAAACAGGAGCGAACTTTTCAGGAGAAAGGATCATGATTTCATATAATGAGTACAAAACCAAAATAATCGATTGCACCCAATGGCTTTCAAAACATGGATTCTTTGGTGCTCTCAGAGGCACTGGCGGTAACGTATCCATGCGAATCGAAGGTGTTGAAGCATTCGCCGTCACCCCCTCAACCCTGCCCTATGATGAATTAACGCCGGATGATATCTGTGTAGTTGATTTTGAGATGAAGCCGATTGAGGGTAAGCGTAAGCCCTCCGTTGAGTCGGGATTTCACCTGGAGGTATACAAACGTCGGGATGATGTTAACGCTGTTATTCATACCCATCAAATATACGGCAGTATGTTTGCAGCACAGAACCACCCGATACCCCCGCTGTTTGATGAGGTTACGCTACATATCGGGCATGCTGTTGAAGTAATTCCCTATGCCCTGTCCGGGAGCCCGGAATTGATCACCAACATCAGCAGTAAGCTTGATAACCTGTGCCATTGTTACTTGATGCAGAATCATGGTGTGTTAAACCTGGGGGCAACCCTGGAAAAGGCGTGGCTCAACGTTGAGTTGTTGGAAAAAACGGCTCAGATTTACCAGGGAATTCTGGCAACAGGGGCACAGCCAACCCTGTTACCGGATGAAATCGTAAATCTGCTTCAGGAATTACGAAAAATTGAAATGGGGAAAAAATAGAGCTATGCAAATGCTGACCAAACATGTAGACTTCGAATGTTTTAATTTATCCAATTATTTCAGATTAAAGGGAGAGTAATATGAAGCAAATGGAAATCAAGGTATATGGTTATCGCTGGGTCGTGTTGGTGGTATTTGCGCTAATTCAGTTGTCAATTCAGATCTTATGGTCAACATTCTTACCCATCACAGGAGAGGCTGCAACATTTTATGGCGTGACACCATTATCAATTGGGATGCTTTCAATGATGTTCATGTTTGTCTATATTTTTGTAAGTCTTCCCTCCTCATGGGTGATTTCCAATCTGGGAGTAAAAAAGGGCGTTGGGTTTGCTGTTGTTTTGATGGGTACTTTTGGATTGGTTCGAGGTCTATTCGGGAATCACTATACAGTGGTTTTGATTTGCACGGTCATGCTGTCCATCGCCCAACCATTTATCATCAACTCCATTACAACCATGACTGCCCGCTGGTTTCCGGTCGATGAACGAGCCACGGCAACCGGATTGGCTCTGCTTGCCCAACTGGTTGGTATAATGGGGGGGATGGTGATCACCCCCATTTTAACAGCAGCCATTGGAATAGTCCCCATGCTGATGTCATATGGAATTTTCTCGGCATCTTTGATGGTGATTTTTTTGATTGTCTACCGAGAACATCCGCCGACACCACCTTCACTGGTTGAAGTCGTTGAGGAACTGCCGAAGATGAGGGAAGGCCTCAAACATGTCTTCAAAAATCGAGACTCAGTACTACTGATGATTATTTTCTGTGGCGGTATGGTCGCTTTCAACAGCATATCTACCTGGATTGAACAGATTCTGGCTCCAAGAGGATTCGATTCCATTGATGCGGGTTCAATTGGAGGAATGATGATGTTAGGCGGGATTCTGGGTTGCATCATACTACCGCTATTGTCCGATAAGACCAAAAGACGAAAACTTTTCCTTATTATCGGAGTAGTTGCCATGATTCCGGGTCTGGTGGGGCTTTCATATTTTGAGACCTTCCCCTTACTGCTGATTGTTGGCGGTTTACTGGGATTCTTCCAGCTTGGGTTGGGACCGATTATCATGGAAGCCGCTGCAAATGTATGCCAGCCAGCTACTGAAGCTACGACACAGGGGGTTTTGTGGATGTTCGGACAAGGTTTCAGTGTCGTTGGGATATTTTTGATGGATTCTTTCAGAACGGAATCCGGGGCCATGACACCCTTTATTCTCGTATTTGCAGTTATAATGGCCTGTAGCTTAATATTGGCTGCCACCTTGAATGAATCAAAGTTAACGAGTTTTGAAATAAAATAACCGTGATTTAGCCAATCATATTACGAAGATAAAAGGATTTCCCTGTATCGCAGACTACTCATACGGGGGAAGCTGGCGTCGTTAGCAAGAGAATATGGATTAATCGTTTATTGGGATTGCGAGGTGAAGCAATGTAGAGTGGCTTTGCTGTAATTACAACAGGAGATCTGGTATTCCGGTTGGAAGAGATTCTCAATAAAACGAATCTGGTGCAGAGCATCATCTCCTACGAAGAGACAACACAGCCATTCAATGATAGATACTGCTGAATAAATTGGATTATTTTGATTTTGCCAGCCTAAATCCAACCAATGAATTTCTGACACTGGGGTTGAAATAACTGCGGCAACTGCAGCGAATTCGCGAAGCATGATTATTCCAGCTCCCTCCCCGCGCTACTCTAAAACTGTTTTTGTGTGTGCAAACCGGATCAAGTATCGTATGATGCAGATACGCTGAATCCTGATAATAATCCAACAACCATTCAAAAAGGTTGCCACTCATATCAAATAAACCCAGGGCATTTGCCGGAAAACTGCCAACCGGTGATGGACCTTTAAAAAATTTTCCCGGGCGTGAGTATTTACGCAAGAACGAAATATCCGCATTGAAGTTAATCTCAGAGGGATCGGCAATGTTTTTACCATTGCCAAATCGAACATCTCTACCACGTTCTCTCGCAGCAAATTCCCACTCCGCTTCCGTGGGAAGTCTGTATTTTTCATCACAGGCAGCATTGATCCGTGAGATAAACTCCAAAGCATCATCATAACTTACATTTTCCACAGGTAGAGTTTTATGATATGAGAACCGGGACAGATTGTTTCCCATGACGCCAATCCACTGCTCTTGTGTTACCAACCGGTCGCTCAGGTAATAGTCACTCAGCCAGACTTCATGAAGGGGATATTCATTTGAAGCGCCCTCATTAAACAGATCACCCATCTGAAAACATCCACCTTCAATAAATATCATCTGGCTTTCCAGAGCCTTCACATCAAAGTGAAAATGCTTGCGTTTTACTGTCGTTTTTTTATTACCGGTTCTTCTCTTAAAAGGAAAATGAAATTTCTGAAACATACTCCCTATTTTATTCCATCCATAGAGTATCACCGGATTGATTTCCGAGCGGAATATGAAATAACCAAGAATCAGAATGATGATGAACAGTAAAACAATACTGGGAGGGATATCCAAGGTAAAAATGTCCTCTTGAGAACTCATCATTTATTTTGTGGTTTTTGCTAAAAGATTGAAAGAATTGTTTTTTGGAATCAACAGTCTCCAGTAAACAGCATTCAACGGCTAACTTTCATGAAATTCCTCCCTCAATGCTTTCAGTTTCTGCTCTTTGGGTTTTGAAAGTCTAGATTCCGCCACTTTTGATTTGAGGTCATCCGGTATGATTCCCAGAATTTCCATTTCATACTCCAGCCAGACCCCGAATAATTTGTAAACAATATCCCGCATTTTCAGTGTCGTTTCCAGTATTTCTCGGGCTGAAGCCCCCTTATTAAATACAAAATTTGCATGATAAGGGCTAATCTCTACATAATCGGAGCTCAACTCTCTTACATCGGCTTTATCCAAGAGAAGCCCACTGGGAACACCGACTGAGTAATTATTCTTAAAAACGCATCCACAGGAAGGGTATAAAAACTGCTGCTTTTTCTCGCGATCGACTTTACAATGTTCCATTAGCTCCAGGATATCGACCTGCTCATCATGAAACAGTGAAAATTCTGCCAGGGCGACCACTTCCTTGTTAGACATAAAAACAGTATTCTTATAACCAATAAAAACTTCATCTGCCCGATATTGCCTGATTTTACCATTCTCGCTAACAGCAGTCACTGATTGAACAATCCGACTTATTTCGCCACCATAACACCTGGCATTCATGCGAATGGTTGAGCCAAGTTGTCCCGGTAAATTATACATCCAACTTGCTCCACCAAGCGACATTTCAAGACAGTTTTCAGCAAAAATCGTGTTATCAACACCGGCTTCTGCAATCACCTTTGTTCCATGTACGGTGATTGAATTCAGATTGCTGAAGATAACGACGGCTCCAGGCCAATGTTCATCCATAATAAGTGAATTGCTTCCAGCTCCCAACAGAAAGTAGGGCAATTTTCGATTATGGATTTCTCGCATCACATCAGCAAGCTCTTTTACTGATCCGGGAGCATAAAGCTGATCGACCGTACCACCTGTTTTATAGTAACTGATCTCTTTTAAAGCTGTTTCCAAAGTTTTTACGTGAATTGAAATTCGAAAAGAATCTGGACTCCTCTATAAAAAAAGTCCCAAAAGTGAGGAGGTCAAAAAACAACTAATCATCAGGTTCAAAGTGAATGGTTGCGTCAATGTTAAAATCATCTTTCAACTGTTTTTCAATTCTGGTAATGCTTTTGTGGGCTTGTTTAAAACCTATTTCCTTTAAGAATTTTATATGAAAGGTTAGCTCGGTAGACGCACCATAGTTGTGGACATGGATGTGGTGGAGGTCAAACTCTTTTCCGATTTCCGCTGTGGTAAGCTTCTGCAAGCGGTTGATCAGTTGCTCATTTGGTTTTTCCCCGATCAAGGGATTAATTGATTCCCGCATAATCTCATAGGTTGCATACAGAATTAACAGTGCAACCAGGATTCCTAAAACGCCATCGACCCACCAAAAGTAGTGTCCGACGAATACACCAATAACAATGATGAAGGAAGCAATGGCATCACTTCTGTGATGCCATCCGTCAGCTTTTAATGCCCTTGAGCCTGTTTTTTTTCCCGCTCGAATTGAGAACTGGGCCAGTCCCTCTTTAAACAATATCGAGAGTACGAATACGAACACAACAAACCAGTCATATTCGGCTGTTTCATGATGTCTCAGTCTATTGATAGCCTCTATTAAAAAATTCAGTCCAACAACAGCCAGTAATACGCCAATAATTATTGATGCTATTAATTCAGCCCTGTCATGGCCGAAAGGATGTTCCTCATCTGCTGATTTCCCGGAAATTTTAGCTCCGACCAGTACCACAATTGATGTCATGGAATCCGAGAGCGTATGCCAGGCATCTGCCATCACGGCAACCGATCCGGAAGTTACACCGGCCCAGTATTTTAATCCGAATAGTATAGTATTAATAAAGACCGATAACCATCCTTCTATATAGGAAAGCTTTCTTCTCTGATCTGCTATCTCTTTTTGATTGTTTAAACCGGAGGGATGCTGATCGTCCATAAAATACCTCTTTAATCAATCCGTTTTTATTTTTTTTTGGCATTTAACCAGATGTTTACACATCAGAACCCCAAATTAGTCGTTTTACAAAGACCAATTATTATACAGATGTCGGTTAAGGTCAAATTAATAGAAGTGGAAAAAGTAATGATTGTAATCCGGATTCCCAAGCCACTCATCCTGTAAACGTTTTTTTATAGAAAACCTCAAAACGGAGATCTATATCTTCTAACTCAAGATTGAGAGTTATAAAGCTGAAAATAGCGGTTTATGACCGAAGATATTTCCTTGACCTTGGATTTACAATTCCCTATGATCGTAAAAGTTCGATTTTTAACGTGAGTTTTTTCAAAACTGGAATTTAATAAAAGAGGAAAAATGGGAAGAAAAATTCTGACCTTTATTGGAATCGCTTTTTTGCTATCGGCATGTACCAATAACATAAACCGTGCTGCCAGTCGACAAAGCTATATAGACGTTAAGTATTACATTGAACATGGCTCCGATCCCAATGAAAGAAACCAGGGATGGACACCATTAACTTGGGCGGCCTATAACGGCAATCACCAGATTGCGAGGTACTTATTGGAAAATGGAGCCAATGTTGATCTTCCCAAAACACGTACCAAAAAACAGCCAAAATATAACGGTTATACACCGCTGCATTTCGCAGCATTTTACGGCCATAAATACGTTACGGAAGTTTTATTGGAATTTGGGGCTAATAAACACCTTCGTGACGCATGGAATAACACAGCATTAGACTATGCATTTCAATATGGCTTTCATGATGTAGCTAAGATGATAGAGGATACTGAGAAGAAGTAGGTAGATCTGATTCAGTTTAAAACGGTTGAAGCGTATCTTATTGCCTGAGACGCAACCAGTTTTACCTTGTGCCTTTCGCAAAATATGAAAAAGGGGGTTTTGCTTTTCAATACTTCAGCATCCGGCTGGTTGGTTTTGGGCATTGCGTCAAAAGTCGGATTATTGGCAATTCAACATCTCCTGAATTTTCGAGCGTGTCTCCGGACCGACAATGCCATCGACCCGGATATTTGTCTCTTGTTGGAACGCTTTAATCGCCTCTGTTTCTTTTTGATCAAAGATTGCCTTTTTGGGATCGCAAAGAAAGCTGAGGCTTTGTTCCGGTAGAACACTCAATTGGGCTTCGACTTCTCCCCATATTTCATTAATATCTTTCGCTTCCAATCTGACAGAGTATTTACCGGCAACAACTCCATTAAGCATTTTACGCGTCAGCATCACAATACGTGGATCTTCTGTTTTAATTAAGGGATATGAACTTTCGGAAAGGACAATATTTGATTCTTGTATGGGTTTACTCCATTCAAATTTTAGAATTTCTCCTTTTTTTATACTGAGCCGTTTCAAATCCTGGTTTTTTGAAATCAGGATCGGTTTATTTTCCTTGCCAAAAGAATCTTCCAAAAGACTCTTAAATCTTTCCGGTGGTATAATGACAGGATTAACAGGAAGTCCATCATTGTCGATATAACTCATGTAGCCTCTGTTAATCTCAACGATCTTTTTCTCATTTAAGTCGCTATAGCACACTGTTCCTGTGGCAACCAGGGTTTCAACTCTGGCATCTGTTGCGTTGATTTCAAAGTCTGTTCCTTTAACAGTGATCATAGCTATGGAAGTTCTGAATACAATGCGCCGGGTTAGGTTTTTTTTATCGATTTTAATGCGAATCCTTCCATTGACAATAAAAGATTCTTTTTGTTGATTTTTGGTAACATCACCATGAACAACCATTAGCAGAGGTGGTTTGCCCTGTTCAAAATCTGATTCGGGAACCGATATCTCTGATTCCGGATAGAGACGCATCAGATCACCGGATTCAAATTTTATTAACAAGGGATTATTGGATGAATTGATGATCTTATCACCTTTCATAATCGGAATAATGAATTCACTAACCAGATAGGTTTTTCCATTTCGAATCAGATGATATTCGCCTGAAGAAAGATGTGCCGTTGCCACCTGCCGGTAATTTCCTTCACCATCAAATCCCGGTAAAAAAGATGATCGTCGGATTAAATCCGTCTCTTCAGAACGTTTCTCTACGGAGAACATATTTTCGTTATAAACAATAGCATGCAGGCTCCCTATCGCCACTTTGCCCGAAATAATTTTTAAATGATCAGAAACTTTTACAAACTTCTGTTGCCCAGGTAGAACCCATAGATTACCTTCGATCAAGCTAAGTTTTGATTCGCCACCTTCAATAAAATGAATAAGAGTTGAGCCGGACGTTTCCAACAAAAGGCCATTGATGCTAATCCTGTATACCTGATTATCGGAAGTGGGCTGCCAGGTAAGATAAACCAATCCCTGCAAATCGAAATTGAATAACTTTTCTGGTGAGATGGTTCTCTTGATAATCGATCCCTCAGTCAAAATTGCAGTCACCGAGGCGTCATATCGCAGCACTGCTTTCTTTCCACTTAAATGTTCGGATTCAACTTCCAGATGACTGGTTTCTTCGGGTGTTGATACTTTACCGGTTTGTCCTTCCATCTTCAACGTTGCTTCGGAAGAAAATCTCGATTCAGTCAGTACGTGCCACTCGTTTGATTGTTCATTGAGCAGTAAAATATCTCCCTGCTGCCATATGATCTTTGCGGAATCTTTAAAAAAAACTGCTTTTAAATAACATCCTGCAACAATCAATAAAACGAAAGTAAGAATGATCCTGAGAATATGTTTTCTTTCAAAAAAATATATATTGTGTTTTCCTCGTATTTCCAATCGCGCATTTTTCCATGATATGGTCGAATCCGTTTTCTCTTCCGTCATAATAATCCAATTCTTCACGATTTTATTTTGATGGTAACAGACAAAGTCTCATTCTGTTTATAGTTACTGTATCGAAAAAGGATTTCAAGTTAAAATGACAACACTCATTTAAGAGTCAAGATTTTGATTTTTTCGGAGTTTTTATTGCAGTGAAACAAACAGAATGGATAAAAACGGTTGTAGGATAAATAAGATATTTGAAGGAAGCAGAGTGGAAAAAATAGAATCGATTTTGCAAGAGAGCCGAAAAACAACACCCCCCCGACATTGCAGTCGGGGGGCAAATATTATTCCGTACAACTCTTTGGAGGTGACCGAACGGGATCTAAACCAAACCCACTGTAACCGGGGTAGCCCCCAACTCTCCGGGGGTGCAACTTATCATTTTGGTGTAACTTTTTACAAATTTCTTCCCTTGATTTCGTTCAACGATTTTTCTTGTTTTTCGCCACTGGTGGCGGATGACCATGGGTTTAACAAAATAGTCCTGGTAACACTTCTCCCGAAAAGCTATTGAATCAATATGACCATCACAAACAAACTCCACAGGATCACCATTCCGATTTAAGTATTCATAAATATTGAATTTGTTAACTATTTCCATATCAAACCTTTTTCAGCCAGAGATAAAAGAATGTTATTAGGGAAATCTCAAAAGTGAACATATGTGTATAATAGATCGAGATTCTGGAGCTTGTCAATAATAAAAGTGAACAAAAAGTGAACATATATTTAGTTTTTGGAACTCCTTCAAAAACAATGCAATCTTTCATCATGAGCAGTTTGCCGATAGCAGTTAGTAGCTACCGGCAAGTAGAACAGCTAAATATTGGGAGAGACAAAGATGAAAATCAATAATAAACATGCCCTAGCCATACCCTTGAAAGTTATGCGATTGACCTACTGAACGAATTTGTATTATCAGATAAGGTTGGAGAACATAATATACTGCAGTCCCGGAGCCGTTTTACGGCAACAGGCAGAAATGAGATATGAATAACCGGTAATGAATAGAAAAAAGTTACGAATTGAAAAAATCGGCGGTACGTCGATGTCTGATTTTGGCGCAATTGTTAACAACATTATTCTTTGCAATAAGCGGGAGGTTTTTAATCGGATCTATGTGGTTTCTGCTTATGGAGGCATCACCAATGATTTGCTGGAGCATAAAAAATCCAAAACAACCGGAATCTACAAACTGTTTGAAGAACATCAGAATTATCAGCAAGCCATAAAAAAGCTGAAAAAGAAACTTTTCGGAATCAACAAGTATTTTGTCGGGATAGGACTTGATCTTGACGATGCCAACCAGTTTATCAGCAATAGAATTGATCAGGCTGTTAAAGTGCTTGAGAGTATGCAAGTGGTGATGGCTTCAGGTTATGTCAACAAAATGGAGTTGTTGCTGTCAGCGCGGGAATTACTGGCGTCTTTGGGAGAGATGCACAGTGCCTATAATTCAACCAATATATTAATAAATCTTGGTTACGACGCTACCTTTATTGATCTCAGCGGTTGGGGAAACGGTCGGGAATGTTCTATTGATGAGCGAATCAAAGAAGCATTTGAAACGGTTGATCCGTCTAAGACGATCTGTTTTGCCACTGGTTATACGAAGGGCACAGAAGGAATTATGCGTGAATTTGACCGGGGGTATTCCGAAGTCACCTTCTCCAAGATTGCTGTGCTGCTGAAAGCAAAGGAAGCAATTATTCATAAAGAGTTTCATTTATGCTCCGGTGATCCGGAAATTCTAGGCATAGACAATGTAAAACCGGTCTGCAACACAAACTCTGACGTGGCGGATCAGCTGGCGGATGTTGACATGGAAGCCATCCATCCCAAGGCTTCCAAGGCACTTGAGAATGCCGGGATTGCCATCAGAGTGAAAAACGCTTTTGAGCCGGAACACGAAGGAACTTTGATTACAAAAAATTATGTCTGTCCCGAGTCGAGAATAGAGATAATTACGGGCTCAAACAGAGTAACCACTCTTATAATCCATGACACCCGCATGGTCGGTGAAGTTGGATTTGATTTGAGAATCATGCAAGTGCTGAAAAATCATGATGTCTCTTTTATCTGCAAAATGACAAATGCCAATACAATTGAGATTATCGTCAAAGATAAGAATTATTCCAGGGCGTTATTGAGAGATCTCAAAGCAAAATTTGAGAGAGTGACCTCCGAACCGGTTGCGATTGTCTGTGCCATAGGATCGAACATTGCAAAACCGGGCATTATGGCAATGGCAGCCAGAGCTCTCGCAAAAAAGGGGATAAATATTCTAGCCGTTTCACAAACTTCCCGGCAGACCAATATGCAGTTTATTGTACATAGAGAGGAGTTTATCGAAGCCCAGAGAGTATTACATAAAGCCCTTTGTGAATGATAGAAACCCGCCTTGTCAAAGAGCGAAACCCTGTTTTTACGGGTTTCACTCATACAAAAGCAATTCTCCGTACCCTGAAACTCCTCAAGATGTAACTACTTTTTTCTGAAGACAAGTGATTCAGTCCGAATAAAGGTCGGTTCAACAAAAAAAATCGCATTTGAATACTGCCGTACATGTTTTTATGGTTCCCGGTAAAACAATGCCCCGCAATCAAAGGGCGGAACTGTTAATAAACCTCGAATTCCCGTCTTACATCATAAATATATGAATTGCTATTGAATCCATTTTCACTTAGAATTCTCAGGAAACTACTTTTTATTGATTCTCGTTTTCTTTAACCTTCAAATCGAATCGAAACTGGAATGGATTCAGGAACCTTGTTCTGGCTTTGGATTATTGGCGGAAGCCTTCTCATGGCAAGCGAGATTGTTATTCCCGGAATGATCACGATCTTTTTGGGAATTGCTGCAGTTCTGGTAGCCTTTGGTTATAAAACCGGTCTATTGGAAGGTATTCTTTCCGGGTTTACGGCCTGGTTTATCACCTCTTTGCTATCGATCTTTGTTATCCGGGAAATGGCAAAAAAGCTGCTGCCTGGAGAATCGACCTATAAGCATGTTGATGAGGATGTTGATGCTTACGGAAGTATTGTAGAGGTGATCGAAGATATAAAAATTGAGAATAATGACGGCAGAATCAAGTTTCGTGGTACCACCTGGCAGGCGACAACAACAGCCAAACGCATACCGGCAGGTGAAAAAGCCAGGATTGTTGCACGTGACAATCTGGTTTGGATCGTAGAACCCTATGAGGATTACCTGCTTGACGATATCCAACCTGCTTCCGAAGAATAGTCTTTCGGATCAGTTTTTAAATTTACCTAAAGGAGATGTTAAATGTTCTATTTGACCGTTGTTTTTTTATTGGTACTGTTTATTGTACTTAAAACATTTTTGATTGTTCCGGCTCATCAGTCGATGGTGATGGAACGTCTGGGAAAATACAAAAAAAATCTTGATCCCGGTTTTCATTTTCTGATTCCCATTTTCGACAGGGTTGCTTACCGTCATGATACTCGGGAGCAGGTACTAGATATCCCCAGTCAGAATTGTATTACCAGAGACAACATTCAGGTTGAAGTGGATGGTGTTGTTTACCTCAAGGTAATGGACGTTGAAAAGGCCAGTTATGGTATTGGCAATTACCAGCAGGCCAGTGTTAACCTTGCTCAAACCACCATGCGTTCCGAAATAGGAAAAATGGATCTGGACACCACCTTTTCCGAACGGGATACCATCAATGAAAACATTGTAAGGGAGATCGATCGGGCATCCGATCCATGGGGTATTAAGGTATTAAGGTATGAAATTAAGAACATTTCGCCATCGATCCACATGATCGAAACCATGGAAAAGCAGATGGAAGCGGAGCGACAAAAACGAGCAGAGATTACTCTGGCAACCGGTGAAAAGGAAGCAACCATCAATCTTTCCACTGCCGATCGACAGGAAAAAATCAACCTGTCCGAAGGAGAACGACAAAGTCAGATCAATATCGCAGAAGGAAAAGCCGAAGAGATATCTTCCCTGGCGGAAGCAACTGCATTTAGTGTCAGGCGGATGTCAGAAGCTCTGGCAAAACCGGGTGGCGCAGAGGCGTTGAAAATAAAATTGATCGAACAGTTCATAGAGGAGTTTGGAAAAATTGTAAACACTTCAAAAGTAACAGTAGTTCCTTCTCAACTTGCTAATATTAAAGGTATATTTGAAGGGATAGGGAAAATTACAGACACCATCAAAAACGATTAATCTGTACCCTTTACCCTACTTTTGTTTTCATAACAAACACAACAAAGAGGAATTATGTCTTTTGATAACATCATAGATTTCGTCACCTTTGGTATTTGGGCGATTATTTTCTTTTTCGTTATATTCAAGTTTTTCCGTTCCATACGGATTGTCCCCACCAAGGCGGCTTTTATTGTTGAACGGCTCGGCAAGTATCACAAGACTCTGGGAGCCGGTTTTCATGCTTTACTGCCTTTTTTTGACAGGGTTGCTTTTATTCACAATCTTAAAGAGGAAACCATCGATATCCCCCCCCAGGAGTGTTTTACCAAGGATAACGTAAAAGTTGAAGTGGACGGCGTCATGTACCTGGCTGTGATCGACCCGGAAAAAGCCAGTTATGGAATAACCAGCTACAAACTTGCAGCAATTCAACTTGCTCAGACAACAGTCCGTTCGGTTTTGGGAACTCTGGATCTTGATCGTTGCTTTGAAGAAAGAGATATAATCAGCTCAAAGGTGGTTCAAACCCTATCGGAGGCCGGAGTCACCTGGGGACTTAAAATCTTCCGCTATGAGATCCAGAATATAGTTCCCCCAACCAGTGTTAAGGAAGCCATGGAAAAGCAGGTTTCCGCTGAACGGGAAAAACGCGCCGTAATCGCTAAATCCGAAGGGGTTAAACAGAGCCGAATCAACAGATCCGAAGGGATCATGACAGAGATGATTAACAAATCGGAAGGGGAGAAAACCCGACAAATCAATGAAGCCCAGGGAAAAGCCAAAGCTGTCAAGGCTATTGCCGAGGCAACCGCAGCCTCAATCGAGCAGATCGGTGAGCAGATAGCCAGTGAAAACGGAATTGAATCCATCAGGATGTTGGTAAGCCAGAAATATTTATCCCAAATTGGATCGTTGGCCAAGGCAGACACCAACATTATTCTTCCTGCCGATCTGACTAAAATAGATGAGCTGTTGGACTCATTGGGTTTAAGCAAACAGGGACATTCCTAAGGTTTCAACTCAAGTGTTGTCCCCCTCATTTTCAGATACTTGCTTCCCTGGCAAAACAGGGAGGCGAATAACTGCCAGCTATATTTGATTGAAGAACGGTACTGTACATCCTTCCCAATTCCTTTTACATGTAATTATGGCCATCATCAGATTCTTAAAAATAGGCTTGCGATCATTTTATCTGATAATATTTGCAGTCTTTATATCCGGGTGCAGCCCTATGACAGAAGTGAGAAATGATCCCCTACTCGGAAAAATCTATGCCAGTTTGGATCAAAGTGAGATTACATACCAGGTACTGCTTGAAGAGAGTTTAAAAGCGGATGTTATTTATCTGGGGGAAAACCATAACAACAAGATCCATCACCAGTATCAACTGCAGATAGTTCAAGATTTTATCGATCAGGGAAAACGACCGCGAATCGGGTTTGAGTTTTTCTCGGTTGATCAAACCGGGTATTTGATGTCTTTTGTCACTCAACAATCCTCCGGACCACATGGTAAAGACGAAAAACAAGCCGAAATACAGTTGAGACAAAATCTCGGATGGCAGGATAGGCCGGAATTGACCTGGCAGTTTTATTTCCGGTTGATTAAACAGGCTTCTGAAAACGGTCTTACCGTCTTTGGGGCCGACCTACCAAATGGAATCATTCGCCGTCTTACCAGAAATGGAGTGGACGAGTTGAATGCAGTGGAACGAGGCTTGTTAAAATCAACCAATATGGAGGATGAGGCTTATCAGAGTTTGATGATCGGTAAGTTTAAAGAAGCTCATTGTGGGTTTGCTCAACCAAAGATGATGGAAAAAATGTATCAAACCTGGCTGGAAAGGAATGATGCAATGGCCCATTCAATTGCAGCCATTCACAAAGAGTTTCCTCAAGAACCAATCATTGTCATTATAGGAAGCGGTCATGTTGAACACAATATGGGGGTTTATGATCGTGTAAAACACCATATTCCCGATATCAAGCAGTTAAACCTGGGCTTAATGGAGATCACCATTAAGCCTTCTGGATTGCAAGAATATTTTTCCCTTGAGAAAGAAGGGGAAAGAGTCTTTCTGCCTGCTCATGAATATGTCTGGTTCACCCAGCGTTCGAGTTATGAGGATCCCTGTGAGAAGTTCCGGGAAATGCTCAAGCGGATGAAACAGTAGAATATGTACTCTGTTTCTCGCCCTCTTTTTGCACCCATGTAAGGGCGCACAAGCATTTTTGCCGGTTCCTTTTTCCAGGGCAAACAGGCTGCTTTTGTTATTCATTAACCGCTTCAAAAATCAATAAACAGCTTTGGAAATCTCCTATCAGCGGTGTCAACCTGAATCCTCCGTACAATAATACATCTCCCGGGTATATCTCTTCATACCCCATTGCCTGGAAAAAAAGATCGAAGTTCTTTAACCGGTAGTCTTTATTGATATCCAGGCCTTTTAACCTGATGGTTTCCAATGGTGCATGGGCTTCAGCCAAAACCCGACAGTAAAATAGCGCAGCCTCGGACTGATCCTCCGCTACATGCATCCAGGCTGTAATATTGCCATCAAAGGGGCTGGAGATTCGATAAAAATTACCAAACTGAATCAATGGCCTGATCTGTTTATAGGTCTTGATATTTGATTTGATAATCTCCTTCTCCTGCTCCTGAAGCAGCGATAAATCCAGTTCAAATCCAAGATTACCGCTCATGGCTGTATGCAGTCTCGTTAACAAAGCGGTGGTTCGCTGCACCTGGTGATTTGGAACCGACGATACATGGGCACCCATGCTGATCGGAGGGTACACCAGACTGGTCCCATACTGAATTTTTAACCGTTCGACAGCATCGGTATTATCGCTGGTCCAGGTTTGTGGCATGTAATAAAGCATGCCCGGGTCAAATCTCCCGCCTCCACCGGAGCAACTTTCAAACAGAATACCGGGAAAAGCCTGAACCAACTCCTCCATCACCCGGTAAAGCCCCAAGACATAACGATGAGCAATCTCGCCTTGCTGTTTCGGGGGATAGGACTTGGACCAGATCTCGGTAAGATTCCGGTTCATATCCCATTTCACATAGGAGATTGCAGCGGATGAGAAAACCCTCTTCAAGGTTTCAATCAGCCAGTCACAAACTTCTTTTCGTGACAGATCCAATACCAGCTGGTTTCTGGACTCTGTCCTGGGTCTGCCGGGAATGTGCAAACACCAGTCGGGATGAGACCTGTATAGATCACTATCCACAGATATCATCTCTGGTTCTACCCATAACCCAAAAGATAATCCCATTTTATTAATTGTCTCAGCCAACCCATTCAGTCCGTTGGGAAGCTTTTTCCTGTTCTCCACCCAGTCGCCGAGAGAACAGGTGTCTTCATTTCTCTGCCCAAACCAGCCATCATCGAGGACAAATAGTTCGATTCCCAAATCCTTGGCTGCCCTTGCTATATCCAGCAGCTTTTTTTCATTAAAATCAAAGTAAGTCGCTTCCCAGTTATTGATCAGGACAGGACGCTCCCTGTCCCTGAATTCGCCTCTGCAGAGTCGATCTCTAAACAGTTTATGATAGGTGTTTGAGAGGCCATTCAGACCATCGCTTGAAAAAACAAGCACAGATTCCGGCGATTGAAAGGTATCGCCCGGCTTCAACTCCCATTCAAAATTGAAGGGGTTGATCCCGATGGAAGCCCTTGTCATTGAAAACTGGTCAACTTCCACTTCCGCCAGGAAATTGCCACTGTAAACCAGTGAAAAGCCAAAGACATCCCCCTGATTTTCTGTGGTTTCCAACCCACTCAAGGCGAAGAAAGGATTCTGCATGTGGCTGCTCACCCCCCTTTTGCTTTCAATGGATTGCATCCCCGGCCTTAAACGGCTGGTATGAATGTGTCTCTCTCGGATCCAGGAGCCGGAGAGCTGTATCATCTCAAAACTGGAATGGTGGAAATCCACGTTGCAGCTCATGGCTTTGTTCAGCATGACGGTTGAGTCCGATCCATTTTTAAAATGAACAGATCGCATAATAGCGTCGTAACTCTCAAAAACGGAATAGAGCAGGATTATTTCGACCCTGGAGACCTCATCCTTCAAGTGAATAGAGAGTGTAACAACTTCACTTTCGTGTTCTGCATAGGTAGCAGGAAGGCCAGCCAAAAGGGGTTTGCCCGCATCAATTGTATGACCCGCATATTTGAGCCGGGTTACTCTGGAACCATCTGCGTTTTTTATTTGAAAAGAAGGGCTTCTGAAATCTCCACACCCGTAAAATGAATACTCCATTGCCAAGGTATCATAAGAGAGATCAATATTTTCCGAATGTGTGTTTGGTGAAAAACCTCTGAGACAGGGGCGATACAGGTGTTTAACATTGGTATCTCTCAGTTTTCTGCCCCAAAAAAGATGGATCAGATCTTTTTCCGGTGTCAGTTGAAATATGTAACTGACTTTTTGAGAAAAAATATGAAAAATACCAGACGCCTTGTTGAACTGAATACCCATGGATTTCCTTCAATTTGCGATTATTTCTGCTTCTAAGTGGGTGAGCCTGTGATGAATCCATATTAAGAACTGTTCAATCGGATGTAAAGCTTTAATTGGTGGTCGCAGGCCAGTGTGCAGGGCGGCTGATTTCTCGTTCAGATTTTCTTCATAATAATTATTTAAGTTTTGTTACTCTTTTTAAACCAGCGTGTAATGTTTCCACAGAAGGAAACCAACAGTGAGTAAAGAACCAAGCCGATACTTGTATCCCCGGGAAAACAAGTTCTTAATTCAGAGCCTTAAATCTGAAACCAAGAAAGGTTTCTTAATATACACTTTAAGAAAACACCAAAATATCAGAAACCTGTCATAATCCACTTTTTGGGTTGTGCTTCAAGAAATTTTCCGATAACTATAAATGCATCAAAGAGATACAGCGTTTTTTCCATGAGCGATTTTTTGAAATTCAAAAATAGTATCTATTTAAAATTTTCACTCAGTTGCTGAGGCTTAGCCTGAATAACTCTGTGAAAGCTCTACTCTTTGATATAAATATTGTGTTGTTCAGTTTAAAAAATAGGGAAATCATGGAAGATTTGAAAGGTATAACACGTCCTGAAAGTATTGATTGGGATAGTTGGACAAAGAGATGGGATCAAATGCAAGAACGATATCTTGCAGAAAGATCCGAAAGATTCAATCAAATTGTCAAGATTATAAAAGCAACTCAACCGGAAGCATCAAGGATACTTGATATTGGCTGCGGCACTGGTTCGTTGTCACAACGTCTTCTCAAGGAATTGCCTAATGTAGAACTACACTGTGTTGATATTGACCCAACCATGCTTTGGATCACAGAATCACTCAAAACAAAATTTGAAGACCGTATTCAGATATACCGACTTGATTTACGTGATAACTCCTGGGCAAAAAATTTCTCGTTACCATTTGATGCAGTTGTCTCTGCAACAGCTTTGCATTGGCTCAATGCTTGTCAATTAAACACTTTATATCAGACAATTGGACAGCTATTATGTTCAGGGGGTATTTTTTTAAACGCAGACCATGTTGGAAGCGAATCCTTAAAAATTCAAAAATACTGGAAAGCATGTCGAGAAAAGCTGCGTAGTATAGAAAATAATAATGCTAGTGATGATTGGGATTCATTTTGGTCCAGCTATTCAAAAGCACTGAAACTTGATGTGAATAAGATTCATAACCATCTTTTCAAGGATCGGGAAGGTGGCCCAGAAGATGGACTTCCCCTTTCTTGGCACGTCGATAGACTGCGTGAAAATGGTTTTTCAATGGTTGATTGTTTCTGGCGGTGTAACTGCGACGCCATTTATGGCGGACTCAAAGAGTAGCAAGAACCGAACAAACATCTGGAACCAACGGTAATCGCTCTGGGTGAGCTCAAAGTTCGTCTTTTTTTTTGCAACATTATCTTTAATCAACCACCTTCGCAACCGCGGCTCTGAACGATGTTAGCTTCAAAATTGAATGAGAATTTTTCATGAGGCTAATAAACCGGGTAACAGCATGTCTATCTAAATAATAGATATATCAAATGATTCTAAGTGTTCCAAGTTGTAACTATTCTGCTGTATTCAGACCGTTATCAGTTCAAGTAATTAAACTTTAAAACGAAAAATATCATGAACACAACTCAATTTCTCCCTTTTGAACTCTTGATGATTGTATTGGTATCTCTCTGTTTGCGTCATGCTTGGAAAGAAGGGACACAAAATGTTTTACGGCTTTTTGCGGGGATTTTTTTTGGGGTAATGCTGGAGTGGGCAACTATCAAGCAATTGGACAACTATGAGTATGGGACTTTCTTTCTCATGATTGATAATATTCCTCTTGGAATTGGAATGGGATGGGGAGTAATCTTATATAGCGCCATGCTTTTTTCCGATCATTGTCAGATCAAAGAATGGGCTCGCCCTGTTCTCGATGGACTTGTGGCATTGAACATCGATCTGGCTATGGATGCCATAGCTATTCGTCTGGGGATGTGGGACTGGGGAGATGGATTATCCTATGAATACTTTGGGGTACCATTTGAAAATTTTTGGAGTTGGTTCTGGGTAATTTTCTCTTTTTCAGCTGCTTTTCGGATATTAAATCGATTACCAGAAAAAATCAGTCGATATTTGGCACCTTTGGGTAGTATTCCTATAGGTGTTTTTGGCGTTCTTGCCTCAAATCGAATTATTTCTTCTTATATCCCATCGGATTACGATTATTTAGCCATAAGCCTACTAATAGTGTGTAGTCTTGGCTTGATTCTATCCCAAAAGCCTAAACTAAAAACAGCTCAAATGGATAGCCTGGTGATGTGGGTTCCTTTAGGGTTCCATCTCTATTTTATTATCGTTGGTATTATCACTCGGGTGATTTTTACATCCTGGATTATCGCCCTCATCAGTGCAGCCATGTTCAGCGCCTCTCTTTATCTCCATTTTCCATTGGTTCAATCACTCTGGAAAAAAGCACCTGTTTCTGAAAGAGACCATGACCAAGCCAATATCCATACTTTAAGGAATTAAAATCAGCTGACAAAATAAAATGCCGCAGGATGGTGCGACACTGCAAGTTTCGCGTCTCATATCCCGGTACTACTCGGTTTAATCACAATCAATACTGCGGCTGGTGAAGCCGGTCTGATATTAAAATCTCAAAATTATTGCATGAGCGTCCTTTAATTTTATAGTGACTTTAAAACCACTTTATAATGTCCGGCTGAAACATTATGGGTATAGAAGCATGGCGAAATAAACAAACGTGATTTATTTGCTGAATGGTCGTCAGCCCTGTCTGTAATAATCAGGGCAAATTAGCACTAAAAAACCATAAAGTGGATATTCCGGCGGAGTTGGTAATGGCGACTGAAGAAATCAAATCAATCAGACCACCTTACAAAATGTCCAGGCAAGTATTTGCCAGATATCTGCATATTTCCTGTCGAACGCTTAAAAACCGAGAGCAAGGTCGAAGCAAGCCAAATGAACAGGCAGTAACTTTGTTGCATCTTGAAAAAAGCATCCAGTACACCCACCTATCAAGGTTTGCTGCCCTTCCCGGACAGTTTACTGATAAAAAGACTCAGAACCGCCGTCAATGTGATTAACAACGTTCCATAAGCCATAGCCAGACCGATATTATACTCAAAAATAGCATTGACCATGGCAATTGATATCGGTCTGTTGGTAGGTGTATACAAAAACGCAGACAGGTTGTACTCACCAATACTTCTGACAAAAACCAATAGAACTCCGGCTAATACCCCAGGGGATATGATCGACAAGGTAATTCTCTGAAACGTTTGCATTTGAGATGCTCCCAAGCTTTTTGAGGCTTCGAGATAGGACTCATTTAAATTCTGAAAAGAGAGGTTGGTCGTTTTTACAAAAATGGGGATCGTCTTAATAAAATAACCCAGGGGGAGTAACAGATAGGTGCCCACGAGTACGGCATTAAAAGAGAAGAAATTCGGCTCATTATAGGCATTGATTAGGTTGATCGCGATAGCGCTGGCTGGCATTGTCCAGGGAAGCATGACCAGTGTGCCGATGATCCACTTCATCTTCGATTTTGTTTTTACAATGATGTATGAAGAGGGAACTGCTATAACTACGGATAAAACGGCTGCAAGCAACGACATGTAAACACTATCCAAGAAGGGCGAAAAAGTCCTGGATCGTGTGGCAATGTCGATATAATTTTCCAGCGTGAATTCCTGTGGAAAAACATTCACCATCCACGATCCCGATTTCACGAATGAAAGTAGTATAATAGTAAAAACGGGTAATAGTACCAAAAGGATCAAGAGGCTACCAATCATGGCCATAAAGATCTTTGGAACCCTCTTTTCAATTTTCACAGGTTCAATGGGGACTCTATTGACAGAGGGAATAAAAAACGCTTTTTTTTCATAAACAGACAAAATTGCAAAGAAAAACAGCGATATACAAACAAGAATCACCACTTGAGTAGCCGCAACATGCATAAAATTGTTGGCTTTGGACAGAAGGATTTGTGTCGTTAGTACCTTATACCGGCCACCAATGATGCTGGGGGCTGTGAAGGAACCAATTCCCGACATAAACGTCATCACACTTGAAGCAATGAGTGCAGGTGCCAGAAAGGGAAAAAGTACAGAAGTGAAGATCTTTGATTTAGAGGCACCCAGGTTTCTGGCGCATTCAATGGTTGAGTAGTCAATATGTTTAATGGCAATGGAGACACTAATATAAAAATAGACATATTGGGTATAAGCATGGACAAACAGTATTCCGGTCAATCCGGAGAAGTGATAGGGAGTTTCTTCTAACCCAAAAATCCATTCCAGTGATTTTGTGATCAGACCACTCTCTCCATAGAGCTGCACAAACGAAAAAACGATGATAATTCCCGGCAGCATGATGGGTAACAAAAGCAATTTATCGATCGTGCTTTTGAAGGGGAAATCAAAATAGTGAACAAAAAAGGCCAGAGTCGTCCCAACCAAGCCGCAGACTATAACCGTTAGTAAGCCTATGCCAATGGAATTTTTAATAACGGTTACGGATGTATCTTTCGTGAGGATGTTTATGTAGTGAATGAGGGAGAAAGAACCTTGTTCGGTTAAACTCAACTGGAAAGTTTTTAAGGCCGGGTATAAGATGTTACCAACCAAAAACCAGAGTAGTAGTAGAACGCCGACAAATCCGAGCAGGATCTCTTTTTTTAATTGGATATGTTTCATCGGCTTCGTTTTAATCGATAACTTTAATACACCTGCTATCAATCGACAGATAGACCGAATCGTTCACCTGAAGTTTTGGAGAATGCAAAAACGTGTTAGTGACCGAGACACGGAAATCACTCCCTTTTACCTTCACCAAATAATCCATCCAGATTCCATTAAAAATAACCTCTTCGATTCTTCCTTCTAGCGACCTTGAGCTGTTTTCATCAGTTTTTGTGATCGTTATGTCTTGTGGTCGAATAGAGATATATTTTCCCTGATTTTGATTATCAAGCAATAGTGTGAGGTCTTCAGATATGATTGCCGTTTTATTTTTGATCTTCACTTCAAAAAGGTTGGTGTCCCCAATAAAACCAGCCACAAAAGCGTTTTTCGGATTGGCATAAATCTCCTCCGCTGTCCCCACCTGTACACATTGACCCTGATTAAACACAGCAACTCTGTCGGACATGGTCAGCGCTTCGGTCTGATCGTGGGTGACAAACAACGTCGTAATACCTAATTCTTTCTGAAGTGATTTGATTTCAAATCTCATTTTATCGCGAAGTCGTGCGTCAAGATTGGATAGAGGTTCATCAAGAAGCAAGACCTTAGGCTCAACCACTAACGATCTTGCCAATGCAACCCGTTGCTGCTCTCCTCCGGACAAGGATGATACATTCCTCTTTTCGAATCCATTTAATCCAATCATGTCGATGACTTGCACGACTTTTGTTTTAATTTTTGTTTGAGGATGTTTTTGGATTTTTAATCCGTAAGCAATATTCTCATAGACATTCAAAAACGGGAACAAGGCATAATTCTGAAAGACCATACCCACGTTTCGGTTTTCCGGTTCCAGGTGTGTAATGTCCTTTTGATTCAAAAAGATCTTTCCTTTATCCGGTTTAATGAACCCTGCTATCAGACGCAATAATGTTGTTTTGCCGCAACCGGATGGTCCCAGGAAGGTAAAAAACTCACCCTCCCTTATAGACAGGTTGATATCTGAACAAGCCATTTTACCTTGGAAGCTTTTTCCCACCTCTTTTAAAACAACTGTTCCCGCATTTTGATTCATACGCTACTTATTATCCTTACCGGAATCCTTAACCTCAGAATCCCATTTCTGCATCCAACCCGACTGACTTTTTGATAAAGCCCCCCAATCCACATCCATAATGTTGAATTCTATCTCACTCATCCACTTGGGAGATTTTGCTATTGCCTCAGGGTGGGTTGGGAGACGACTGAATTCATTAGCCAGTAAGGATTGAATCCTTACACTTCCGGCAAAATCGATGAATGCTTTTGCAGCTTTTGGGTGCCTGGCACCTTTAATCAAAGCAATGCCATCAGTAATAACGGGAGATCCGCTTTTTGCGTTGATGATCTCCAAGGGCAGTCCATTTTTGTTAATGTTATCAACAATTGAACTCAGGACGCTGAAACTAATGGCGGCTTCTTTTCGTCCAATCGATTGAAACTGTAATGAACCACTACCAAAGTATCTTTTGGTGTTGGCATCAACCGCTTTTAAAAAGTGCCATCCCTTTTCCAGCTCACCCTTCTTTTCATATTGCTGCAACAATGATGAATAGGTAGCCCTGGCAGAGGAAGAAAGTGCGTTTCTAAAGACGAGCATGTCTTGATATTTTGGATCTGCAAGGTCTGACCAATCGGTTGGTGCTTCATCTTTTGGAATCATATCACGATTATAAAACAGTACGACCGGGGTTTGAATCGTCCCTATCCAATACCCCTCGGCATCTTTAAACAACGGGTTAATGCTATCCGCCCAGGAAGTGAAATAGGGGGCAAACAGATCTTCTGATTTTAACTCTATAAATACTGATGATGGGGCTCCATACATCACATCCGATTGGGGGTTTGCTTTTTCGGCACGTACTCTATCAGCAAGCTCACCTTTAAGATTAATGTAGTCCACCTTAATGCCAGTTTCCTTTTCAAACTCATCGGCAACCAGTGCCAACATCGTTTCACCGTGGGTTGAATAGACAACAACCCTTTTTTCCTCTTCCTGATTTGTAATCTTTGAAACGCCAAAACCTATCAAAACGATGACGCATAATGCGATTAGTATTAAACCAGTTTTAGATTTAAACATCTTTTTTATCTCCTGAAGCTATTTAGTTAAAAAGTTAAAGCGATTGCCGCAATGTCATCATGTACTTTAAAGCGCGGATAAATCCGGCACTCTCCATCGGTTTCTTCAACTTCTCTGATATAGTTTTTAACATTCGCCAGTCCCCCTTTGCGAAAAAGCTGTGCAAATAATTTAAAATCTTCTTTTTCTTTGGGATCACGATGGGGAATAAAAAGTCCGTCGGTAAACAATAAAATGTTTTTTATACCCTGCAGGCTTTTTCCCCCATGATTTAAAAAATCCAATGCACACTGTTCGCCATTCAACACTCCATAAGTCACATTCATTTGTGATCTCACCCTTTTTATCTGCTCTGCCATTTCAGACATGATGGGGTTGTGCGATGTGTCAGCAAATTTTTTCCAGAGTTGAAACGTCTCAAGATCATGATCAAACCCTTTGATCAAAACCTCGTGAGTGCCATCCTCGAAGATTACCAGGATTAGACAATCTCCGGTTTGCACCCACTCGAAGAGCTCTTTGTGAACACGGACAACAGCTGCACTGGTACACCAGATGTTCTCTCTCTGGTATAGATTTACTTCTCTTTCAGCCATCGCATCAGCTATAGCTTGGTTTGCTTTTTCCGCAAGACTTGCCAGAGAAGCATTGTTGTTAGCAAAGGTTTTACCAGCAATATTTGAAGCCAAAAAGCCACCGGTAACACCATCTTCATAAACCGTATCCGTAAGACTTGTGGCGCCGTCAAATACGCCAAACAGATTTCCGCTAATACAATAGAAATCTTCGTTGATGGCTCCAGTTCCCTTTTCAAAAATTGAATTGATCTGCATATGCTTTGATGTTGCAAAACGTATTAAACGTCATCTTTCAAATATCGGGTTCGACTTTTTATCGTACGGTTGGAATGAGCTGAGGTCAAATAGATTTTACAAATACAATTGGGTTGTTCTGATAGAAATAATCTATAGGGAGGAAAGGCTAAAATCAGCAAAATTGGTACAATGTGACAGGTTCTATTATTCTGTTTAATCACAATATTGGAAGGTGTACTTGAACTCAACCAATCATAAGGAAAGAAACGTTTTTAATTGGATGATCCCGGTTTACACAGCAGATATCCTATGGTAGAGGTTAGAAGATAAAAAGCCCAAAATAGGCAGACTGGCGGAGGCTATGGAAAGTTTTTTGACGTTACCTTGAGTTTTAAAAACCTCATAACGCTACAAGAGAATTTAAAGAAAAAAACAAGGATGCAAAACTTGAGGATAACATCAACCACATCCCAGGCTAAGCCTGGGTCAATTAATACGCTTCCATGAAACCAATCAAGATCAAACAGTTGATGACCCGATCGTTCCAGGCGATCAGGCTGAATGATACCCTGCAACATACCGCAGGTATTATGAGAAAAACCAGGATTGATGACCTTCCCGTGCTGGATTCTGAAAACAAGCTGATCGGTGTTGTCACCAAAGCCAGTTTGCTGGACGCCATCTCTGCCGGGAAACCCTTATCAACACCGGCTCTGGATCTACTGAAACGGAATGTGGTTACCGTGTCTCAAGATGAGACTTATGATGAAATGTTCAATCTTGTCAAATCTGCGACCTCGGGGTCTGCAATTGTTGTTGATGCTGATGAGCGAGTGGTTGGGGTATTAACAAAGGCTTCCTGGATCTCTGCCATGCTGGATAAGGAGGCGTTTCTCAGTACTCAGTTAAATGCTATTCTGCAAACCATGCATAACGGGTTGATTACTATAGATGCCAATCGAAACATCACCAGCATTAACCGGGCAGCCGAAACCATCCTTAAAACAACTGAAGATGATAGCATTGGAACACCGATTGATCATGTCCTTCCGGGGTTATTCCTGGACCGGGTTCTTATTATTGGGACGTCGAGAATAGGAGTTGAATACTGGAGGGAAAACCTCAGCCTCATTTTGAACATCACTCCCATCATAAGCGAGAACACTATAACCGGCGGCGTCATCGTCTTCCAGGATTTAACGGATCTGATCAAGAAAATTTCCGAACTGGAAAGTGTCACCAAACTTTATGGCACCCTGAAATCCGTGATGGATATCGCCTATGACGGTATCATTGTTGTTGACGACAAATGTTGCATCTCCATGATAAACCAGCCGGCTGTCAAGTTCTTTCGCATGGATGAACAGGCGATGATGGGAAAACCCGTGGATCAGGTTATCAAAAATGCCCGGATTCTGGAGGTTATCAAAACGGGCCTTCCGGAAATCAACCAGCTGCAATTCATCTCCGGAACACCCTATGTCATCTCAATCCTGCCGGTTATGAGAAAAGGAATCGTTATTGGTGCGGTTTTGAAAATCCTGTTTCAGCATCTGGAAGAAGTAAAAGACCTGGCTGAAAAACTGGAGAATAGCGATCAGCAGCTGGCTTACTATCGTAATCGCTCCAAAGAGAAAAGCCGAGATACCATTGGTTTCGACCAGATCGTAACTGCAGACCCTTCATTTGAAAAGATAAAGGAGGAGTGTCAGTTGGTGGCACGGGGATCATCCAATATACTGATTACCGGGGAAAGTGGAACCGGAAAAGAACTGATAGCCCAGGCCATCCATTCAACCAGCATGCAGGCTAAAGGTCCCATGGTGAAAGTAAACTGCGCTGCCATCCCCGAAAACCTGCTGGAATCCGAATTTTTTGGTTATGCTCCCGGGGCCTTTAGTGGAGCTTCTAAAAAAGGTAGAACCGGGAAGATACTATCAGCCCAGGGTGGCACCCTTTTCCTTGATGAAATCGGAGATATGTCCTTAAGTCTGCAAGGCAAACTCCTGCGGGTTTTGCAGGATAAGTCTTTTGAACCGGTGGGCTCCAACAAAACAATCCAGGTGAACATCAGAATCATAACAGCAACCAATCAAGATCTTGAAAAACTGGTTGAAGAGGGACGGTTTCGCTCCGATCTGTTTTATCGACTCAATGTCATCAATTTTCACCTGATGCCACTAAGAGAACGACGAAATGACATCAAGCTGTTGGTTCACTATTTCCTGGAAAAATACAATCGCATATTTGGCACAAATATCTCGGAGCTTTCTCATGATGCCCGAAAGATTCTGGAACATCATTCCTGGCCGGGCAATGTGCGGGAACTGGAAAATGTCATCGAAAGAGCAATCAATTTTGCCAGGGGAACCCGCATAGAAAATGACGATCTGCCTTTGTATTTGAAGGAGCACAGTCCGCAGCCATCACCCATCCTTCAATTTACCTCAAACAAAAGCCGTCTGGTGGAAAGTCGGGAAAAACTGGAAAAACAGGAAATCTTAACGGCCCTGGAGCAATCCAAGGGAAATAAGGCAGCAGCAGCCCGTCAGCTTGGGATTAGCCGATCATGGTTCTACGAAAAACTTGCCAAGCTTAAACAATTTGAGTGACCCTGAGATCGGGTTGAGTTGTCCTGCATTCAGGACACCTGTACTGTAAACAGGTCATAATCCGGATTCCCGGACACTTTTCCTAAAGACACATTGCGCCGCTAGACTTCCACTAGTTCTGTCCTTGCCGAAAATGATCAAATTGGCACGTCACTTGCGATTACTGAATTGATGTATGCAACAACAAGTGTGCATTTTGCCGCTTTATCATGAATCTCGATAGATAATAGCAAAATCAAGCCTTGTTAGTATCATCAATCCAAGCTCGATTCGACCCTGACAAACCAACTCTATCTGGAGGAGAGACCCTATGATTTTAGCAACATCTGAGAACATTAAAAAGTACACTGATATGGGAATTTACGGTGATAAAACCCTGATCAGTTATCTTAAAGGACATGTGAAGGCCAATCCTGACCGGGAATGTTTTGTCGACCCGCCCAACAGGAAGGCTTTAAATGGGTTTGATCCTGAACGATTAACGTATAAGGAGTTTGATCGTGCCATTGACGCGACTGCTGAGGCCTTGTTGGATTTGGGTATCGGGAAGGACGATATTGTAATGGTTCAACTCCCGAATTCCTGGGAATTGGCAATGCTCTACTTTGCCATCGCCCGAACCGGAGCCATTATCACTCCTTCCCCGGTTCTCTGGAGAAAGGCGGAACTTGATCATATTGCCCGCTTAACCCAGGCCAAGGTTTTTATTACCTTGGACGAATTCAACAAATTCAACCATATGCAATTGGCTAAGGAACTGCAAAAGAGTAATCCAACCTTAAAGCATATCCTGAAACTGGAAGAGATCAGAAAAATGTCCAAAGGACCGGTTAGCGGTAAATTGGATAGCATTGCAATGGACGCCAACGAAATCTTCACCATCTGCTGGACCTCCGGAACCGAAGCCAAACCAAAAGGATGCGCCCTGAGTCACAACAATTGGATTGGAATGGCCGCACTCCAGGATGCCACAGGTCTTAAGGCTGGTGATACTTTCCTGACTGCAGGACCTCTTGTAAACATGGCTTCAGTCGGTACGGTATTTATCCCATGGATAGTACACGGCGGCAAGGTAGTCCTTCATCACCCTTTTGAACCGGCTGTCTTCATCCAGCAGATCATTCAGGAG